>ERZ1504637.844-NODE-844-length-8773-cov-2.259922_pt1 | contig 8773 bp, 7 predicted proteins | sample MGYA00571823_ERZ1504637 | MGnify/ENA primary metagenome ERZ1504637 (study PRJEB39906, sample SAMEA3182102) | gut metagenome | biome: human; feature: gut; material: Stool; isolation source: human stools | place: Canada | collected 2013-02-18 ... | reverse complement strand
GCGTCATTACTGCGGTGACGGCGCAAAATACCTGTGGCGTGACGTTGGTACAGGATATCACGCCGGAAGTGATCACGGCCCAAATGGATGCCGTGTTCAGTGATATTCGGGTCGACGGTGTAAAAATAGGAATGGTATCCCGCAGCGAAAGTATCCGGGCGATTGCCGCGGGGCTTCAGAAATGGAAACCGGCCATTGTGGTGTTGGACCCGGTTATGATTTCTAAAAGCGGCTATCCGCTGCTGCAGCCGGAAGCCTGTCGGGCATTGGTTGAGGAACTGTTGCCTTTGGCTACGCTGGTGACCCCGAACTTGCCGGAGGCGGAAGCCATTTGCGGATTTGCCATAAAGACAGAAAAAGAGATGGAAGCTGCGGCGCAGAAGATTCTTGCCTTGGGAGCAAAAGCGGTTCTGGTCAAGGGCGGGCACCTGGAAGGCAGCGCGGCGGACGATTATCTGTTTGATGGGCAGGAAAGCCTGTGGCTACCGGGACAGCGTATTGAAACGAAGAATACCCACGGTACCGGCTGTACTTTATCCAGCGCGCTGGCGGCAAATCTGGCCAGAGGGTTATCTTTGCCGGAAGCGGTAAAAGCAGCCAAAGACTATGTGACGACAGCGATCCGTTACGGTATTGAACTGGGGAATGGCTGCGGTCCTACCCACCATTTTGTCGATTTATATAAGAAAGCAGGGATATTGGAACCATGAATATGAAGGGCGAATTTAAACAGATCATTGAGGACTTACAGAGTGTGAAGCCGGTGCTGCACCATATTACAAACTATGTGACGGCCGGAGACTGTGCCGGTATTGCCTTGGCGGCAGGCGCGTTGCCTGTTATGGCAGATGCGCCGGAAGAAGTGGCGGATATTACCGCCGGTAGCGATGCGCTGGTGCTTAATTTAGGAACCGTGAGTCAGGATCGGAAAAAGGCCATGGAAATCGCGGCGGCAGCAGCTTCTGAAAATAAAATTCCTGTGATCCTGGATCCGGTCGGTGTTATGAGCAGCCGTACTCGTTTGGATTTTGCGTTGAAACTGTTAAAGGATCACAAAATCACTGTTGTGCGGGGCAATTACAGCGAATGCAGGGCCTTACTGCAGGAAGAAGCGCAGGAACGCGGCGTAGATAATCTGCGCACGCCGGATCAGGCGGACGCATTGAAGACGGTGAAAGAAACAGCACAGAAATATAACTGCGTGGTCGCGATGACCGGGCAGGTGGATTATATCAGCGACGGGCTGCACGCATTGATGATCAATGGGGGACATCCTCTGATGACCCGTATTACCGGCGCAGGTTGTATGACGACGACCGTAGTGGCCGCCTGTGTAGCCGTAGCCGACGAAAAGCTGGAAGGGGCTATGCTGGGACTGATTATTATGGGGCAGGCGGCTGAGCTTGCAGCCGGTCTTTTGGAGAAAAAAGATGGGCCGGGCCTGTTTAAAGCGCGTCTGTTTGACAGTGTGTACCATGTGATCGATAAATGGAATTTGATTATGGACAATTTAAATCCTGAACGGGCCAACTGAACAGGAAAGGACGAGAGTAACGACTATGGGGCAGGCGCTGAATGTAAAATTGTATCTGATTACAGATGAGGAATGCCTGCAGGGTAAAGATCTGTTCCGGACAGTGGAAGAGGCTTTGCAGGCAGGCGTGACGCTGGTACAATATCGGGAAAAGAACGGACAAGGCGGAGCCATGCTGCAAAAAGCCGTAGCCTTACGGACACTGTGTCATCAGTATGGAGTACCGCTGCTGGTCAATGACCGTCTGGATATTGCCTTGTTAGCCGGAGCGGATGGAGTGCATCTGGGGCAGTCGGATCTTCCTGTGGCGGAAGCGCGGAAACTGGCAGGACCGGATTTTCTGATCGGCGCTACCGCTCATAACGTGGCGGAAGCGATAAAAGCGCAACGGGACGGGGCCGATTACCTGGGATGCGGTGCCGTTTTTACTACCGTCACGAAAAAGGATACCGTTCCCTTGGGATTGGAAGGGTTGCGCTTGATTTGCGAAACTGTGAAAATTCCGGTCGTGGGCATCGCCGGTGTGACGGCAGAAAATTACCCTGCTGTGTTGCAGGCCGGCGCTGAAGGAGCCGCCGTGATCAGCGCAATTTTGGGTCAGGCTGACGTAAAGGCGGCGGTGGCAGCATTTCTGCAAGCTTTTGATCATAAATGACGGGCGCCTTGCCGGGCTCTGTCAGATAGGGCGTTAACAGCATGATGACCTCCGTTTTTGTTTTAACAGAATAACGATGTTTAAATAATTCGCCGAGAAGCGGGATTTTGGAAAGCAGCGGGATTTGCTGCAGGCGGTTTTGTTCTTCTTCACTGAGCAGGCCGCCGATTACCAAAGTCTCGCCATTTTTCATGCGTACGTTAGTATCGGCGGTACGGCTGTTGATGCGGTAGTTTTTCAACTCGCTGACCAATGCCGGCGTGCTGACCTCGGTATGAACGGTCGCAGTGATCAGTCCATCCTGACTGACGATGGGGGTATAGGTTAACTTAATGCCGGCATCCAGATACTCTGTGGCATAAGAAGATTGACCATTGTTGTATTTTTCTGTGACCACGGGGATGTGACTGCCGATAAAAATACCGGCTTCCTTGCCCGGTATGGCTGGGGGTCGCCAGAACTTTGGCTTTGCCGCTGGTAAGAAGGGCATGTAAAGTGGCATAAAAATTAAATTGCGCACGGGTATTTTTCCCCAGACGTAAATGCCCCGGATAGTCATTGGCGCTGTCAGCGCTCTTTGCACCTCCAACGGCCTTGTTTTCCGAGGAGGCTGTGGGATAGCGAGGCAATATATCCCAATTCCAGTTAAGGCCCAGATCTTTTTCTGCGCTTTTGTTGATGGCCAGAATTTTGGCTTCTAACGTCACTTGCTGTCCTGCTTTATCCAATAGATCCAGCGCTTCTTTGAACTGCTTCGTCTGTAAGGCGTTACCGGTGCACAATACTGTATTGGTAACGGGGTCTGCCGCCAGTTTGCTGCCGGGAAAGAGAGGGGTCAGCACTTTTGCCAGTTCTTCTGCCCGGGCATAATTCAAAGCAGCGGTATGCAGCTGTTGACGATTGCCGCTGTCATCGCGCAGTCTCCGAGAGTAGGCGGCAGTTTGCATTATAGCAGCGGTGGGGCCTGTGCTGCCGGTAGCGGGTGGAGTACCGGCTTGCTCGGGGTACGCAGCAGCACTTGATGATAAACCGGGGGAATTCTTTTTTTCTTCGTGTAAATAAGCGACGGGAGGGGTAAAAGGATCCCGCAGGTCTGTAACAATGTTTTCAGGCAATAAAATACCAGAGCCCTTCTTTTGTAAAAAGGTCTCCGGTTTTTCTTTTTTGGTATTTCCCTGTTCACCGGTCGGTACTGTCTTGTCCGTCGATGCAGATTCTGAAGACATTTCGTTTGGCAAGGTGAGGGTCTGTTGCTTCGCAGAGGCGGCAGCACTTGCGGAAGGAGCGGCAAATGGGGTAGATTCCGTTGCCGGCAACGGGCCGGATGTTTTGCTTTCCGCATTTTGACAGCCGGTAAAAAGACTTGTGAAGAGCAACAAAACAAGGCCTCCCTGTATAACAGGAGACAGGAAAATAGTTGCAGTTTTGAGTAAACGCATGCGTGACCTCCCATGGTACGCACGCAATGTCTGTGTGTTGTTACGGTGGTTGGCGTAACAAATTTATTATAACAGGGATACAGGGAAAAGCAAAGAAGAATATATAAGAATTTATTTTAATTAAGTAATTAATTATCAAATAGTAAATTTTAATATGAAATACTGACGGATGGAAAAGTAGGCTTAAAACTGATATAATAAAATACAAATTTATCTTAGGAGGTGCTTTTTGGTTTTACAGGGTTCTACTAAATCAATTCACGAAAGGAGGATTCTTGTATTGCTTGACTTACAACTTAACACAGAGGATGCGCCGATTTTACGTCTGCTGGATTCTATCATCGCACAAGGTGTGCAAGAAAATGCCAGTGATATTCATCTGGAACCGGGTACGGAAAAGAGCCGGATACGGTATCGAATCGATGGTGTACTGCAGCAGAGGCAAAGTCTTTCCGGCGCGAGGCATAATGCGTTGGTTTCCTGTGTGAAACTGATGGCGGGAATGGATATCGCCGAAAAACGTCTGCCCCAGGACGGTCGTTCTCAGGTAACCGTAGAAGGACGAAGGATTGATCTGCGTGTTTCTTCATTGCCCACGATTTTAGGCGAAAAATTAGTTATTCGCATATTAGACGGGGAAGCGCAAAAACTCAGTTTGGCAGAATTGAATTTTACTTCGGAAAATCTGGCATTATATCGTGCGATGTATCGGGCATCGCATGGACTTATACTCCTGACAGGGCCAACGGGAAGCGGCAAAACAACAACGCTTTACGCTACATTGATGGAGCTGAATTCTCCGGCACGGAACATTATCACCGTAGAGGATCCGGTGGAGTATCGCATAGACGGGCTCAATCAGGTGGCAGTCAATGCGCGGACGGGCCTGACATTTGCCAGAGGCCTGCGTTCTATCTTGCGCCAGGATCCCAATATCATCATGGTGGGGGAAATCCGCGACAGAGAAACAGCGGAGATCAGTATTCAGGCGGCCTTGACCGGACATTTGGTGTTCAGTACGCTGCATACGAATACGGCAGCAGGGACGATTGCCCGACTGCTGGATATGGGCGTAGAGCCGTTTCTGCTGGCTTCGGCCCTGCGGGGCGTAGTTAGTCAGCGGTTGGTTCGAACTCTTTGTTCTCGCTGTAAAGGAGCCTATTATGCGGATATAACGGGTTGGGAATATAAGTATTTCGGACTTTCTGCCTGTGAAAGACAGCAATTTTTTTGTGAAAACGGCTGCGCTGCCTGTCACGGGTCAGGATTTAAAGGACGGGTCGCAGTGCAGGAAGTGTTCCCGGTAGGAGAGCCCGTCAAAGAAAAAATCTTACAGGGCGTCACAGAAACCGAGCTGCTGCAAGTTGTTAAAACAGCGTTTCCGACCTTTCATACTCTGCAGGAAGATGGGTGCCGCAAGGTACTGGAAGGAAAGACTTCGCCCAGAGAAGTATTGCGTGTCATAGGTGCGGCATCATGAAAAAGGCGATGGATGATTTGCTGCAATGCGCTGCCGGGCAAAAGGCTTCGGATCTTCATGTAAGCGAACATACGCCTCCGATGATACGGGTTGCTGGGCAACTCAGGCCTTTGCCTCCGGACAAAGATCGGGAGCAGTATAATCTGGCCGCAATGATAGAGGAGCTGCTGTCGGGAACGCAGCAGCAGGAGCTGAAAGAAAAAGGGCAGTGTGATTTCGCCTATGCAATGTCTGACGGCTCGCGTTTTCGGTTTAATGTATATCGCAGCAGCGGAAACCTCACTGCTGCCATCCGATTGATACCGGGGAAAATCGTCAGCTGTCAGGAATTGGGTCTGCCCGAAAGTATACGCAACTTTGCGTATTTGAAGGACGGCCTGGTACTGGTAACAGGAGCTACAGGCTCCGGAAAAAGCACCACCCTGGCTGCGGTTATACAGGAGATCAATCTACACCGCGCCTGTCATATTCTGACACTGGAAGACCCCATCGAGTACCGGTTTGCACCGGTAAAGAGTCTGCTTCATCAGCGGGAAATCGGCAGAGATACAGCAAGCTTTCCGGAAGGATTGCGGGCGGCGTTGCGGCAGGATCCGGATGTGATCATGGTAGGAGAAATGCGGGATACAGAAACCATGACAGTCGCTGTTACGGCAGCGGAGACAGGACATCTGGTTTTTGCTACGTTGCATACCCGTAGCGCAGTAGAAACTGTGGATCGGATAATTGACAGCTTCCCGGAACAGAAACAAAAACAAATTCGTACCCAATTGGCTGAAAGTTTGCAGGCTATCGTTTCCCAGCAACTTTTATCAGGGAAAGAGGGCGGATTGGTTGCTGCTGTAGAAGTAATGCATCTGACACCTGCCATACGCAATCTGATTCGTAAAGGCGAGACGGGGCAAATGTATCCCTATATTCAGACCGGAGCGCAATACGGCATGCAGACAATGGAAAGTGCGGTCAACCGGTTAAAAAAAGAAGGGAAGATAGAATAGAGAAGAATAGAAATAAAAATACCCCTGTAAGCCATTGTCGGTAAATGATATTGACCGCGGCTTGCAGGGGTTGCTTTTTAATCAGATTCTATTTATTCTTTAATCCGAATTTATTCATAAGAAAGTATTATAAGATTTACTTTGTCATTTTCAAAACCAAAAGAGCACTGAAAATTAGTTGAAAAGGGAAAGTAAATGTAAGTTAGTATTTCTACTTATTTTTGACAGGAACGTTAATTTTTAATATATATTCATTTTTATCTTTTGTATGCCAATGATTTTTTATACTGAGTATAAAGATATCGCCAATTATTTCTAAGTTATTAAGTTGAATGAAATTTAATAGTTTATGAATAATTGATGCCTTATCTTTATGAAAGTTTGAGTTGACTGCGATAGAACAATACATCTGGGAGGGGGATAAGATCCCGTTAGATGTGATTGCTGAGTCATCAAGTATTGCAAGATAATGAATTACTGTGGGCTTGTTATCAGGCTTAAAAGCATCTTGGGGAATAATCCATCCCCCTCTATTGATAATAAAAGCGGTTAAATTTGCTTTTTTTAAAAAATTTATACGAGCGCGAATTTTTTCATGACTGGGGATATTAGGTAATATTTCAGTACTTTTGATGTAATAAAATTTTGGTTGTTGTTCAAGAAAAATTTGATTCGTAATAATGTTATCCATATACTCCATATAACTAAAATAGTTAGTTAGTGTGGTTGTATAGGTATTTAAAATGAATATGTCATGTTGATAAGAACTGATTTTTTTGGAAAGTATTTTCTTTAAGAATTCTATATCTCGATGATTTAAGTAGTCTTTAATTTCTTTAATTGAAAAATTCAATTTTCTAAGTTGGGTTACAATCTCCAAGATACGATATTGAGATAATGAGTAATAGTGATAGTTGTTATCTCCAATGTATTCTGGAGTGATGATATTTTCGCGCTCATAAAGGGAGATGGCCTGTTTGCTTATACCCAATAGTTTTGCAAATTCGCCAGAAGTAAAAGTTTTCTCATCCGGATGTATCATTTGAGCCTCCTAAAATTTGCTTGACTGCATACCAAGTATTTAGTTTATTGTACTATTAAAACACGAATAGTACAATAAACTAAATAGTATATTTATCTGATAACGTGTTTTGGAAAGGAAAACAAGATATGATGAAAAATTTTGGAAAAAGTCAGTTATCGGCAAAAGTAATGATGTGTTTATTGGGAGGGATGATTTTCACTGGAAGCTTGCCGTCCATGTCTTCGGCAGAAGAAGTAATTCCTGTAGAAAAAGAATTTATGTTAGATGAAATTGTTGTCACTTCCAGTAGGATAGACAATAAGAAAGTTGACATGCCTAATAGTATCAGTGTGGTTACGGCAGAGGATTTAAAAAATTTAAAAGTAAAAAATTTAGATGAGGCATTTATAAAAATTCCGGGGATTTATGTTCCAAGGTTGTCAGGAATTGGTTCAACCACATCGCAGATTGCGATGCGGGGGGTGAATGCCGCCAACTCTACGGCAGTTATGGTTAATGGACAGAAAATCAATGATTCTTATAATGGTTCTGTGACCTGGTCTTCTATTCCTGTTGATCTTGTGGAACGAGTGGAAGTTCTTCGGGGGCCGGCATCCAGTATCTATGGGAGCGGGGCAATGGGTGGTGTGGTCAATATTATTACAAAAGATCTTAATAAAAATACTGGCAGTGTAAGTATTTCTTATGGTACTCATGGCATGCAAAATCACAGATTTTTCTATAATGCTGCAATTAATGACAGGTTTAGTATGGCATTTAATTATGAGAAGAAAAAAACTAAAGGATATGTTACGGATCCGGCTATCTCAAAGACATATATAGCTGGGTCGGTTGAAAATTATACTAATAAGGGAAAGAAAAACTATATCATCGGTAATAAAGGGAAACGACAGTGGGACGAAAACAGTTATGGTATCCGGGCCAAGTATAAATTTGATGATGCGAAAAGCATGGAAATTTCTGCTTTAAAAAATGAGTATGAATACTATTATTCCCAGCCAACCAGTTATGTGGGGCATGATGTTGTAAAAAAGTATGGTACATATTTTAGTACGCCAGGCGAGAAGGCGATGAATTTATACAGCTTAAATTATAAGGATACAAAGAATGGCTGGAATGCTATTTTAGGATACAATGATCAATATAAACAGCATGATACAAGTATTTCAAAGGCCACGGATTCAAGTAAACCGAACACTCGTGTTTTTGCCGATATTTATAAGAATTTCAGTCTGTCTTCAAAAGACCGATCTGTAGCAGGAATTTATTTCAGCCGTGATTATGTTAGCCCTTCTATTGCCTTGGAATATAAGCCTAACGAAACATCCGGCGCCTACATATCCTGGGGGAAAGCATTTGAGGCACCGTCTATGTACAGAATGTATTCATCCAGTTACAGTTCCGGTATTTATAATATTGGTAACCCGGATTTGAAACCTCAAAAAGTTACCAATTATGAAATTGGTTATAAAGCTACGCTAAATGGTAAGTCTGATGTTGCTCTGTCTGTTTTCCATGCAGAATATACTGATTTATTATATAAAAATAATATCGGTATGGTAGATGGAATGAATGCAAGTCGCTATGAAAATGCAGGCAAGGCAGAAGCCAATGGGTATGAG
>ERZ1504637.833-NODE-833-length-8837-cov-4.109315_pt1 | contig 8837 bp, 10 predicted proteins | sample MGYA00571823_ERZ1504637 | MGnify/ENA primary metagenome ERZ1504637 (study PRJEB39906, sample SAMEA3182102) | gut metagenome | biome: human; feature: gut; material: Stool; isolation source: human stools | place: Canada | collected 2013-02-18 ... | reverse complement strand
TACTTCCCCAGATGGGTCTTCGAAGTCGTCGTTGAAAAGTACAACGGAGACTTCCACGCCAAGAATCTGAACAGTTACAGTCATTGTCTTCATCTTATGTTTGGCCAAATGGCCGGATGCAAGTCTTTGAAAGACATTGCTTTAGTTCTAAGGTCAATCAAAAAGGCAGCCTATCACCTTGGTATTCCAACGGTTGTTGACCCTTCGTCCTTGTCCAAGGCAAACGAGGTGCGGGACTACAGGATCTTCGAGGAACTTGTCATGTGGCTCATCCGCAAAGTACGTCCGATGTACGCAAAGGAGGATATTCCTGACGTCCATCTTCCCGGTTGGGAGATCTTCGCGATAGACTCCACCACCATTCCTTGCAGCATCAAGCTGGCTGAATGGGCTCTTGGCAAGTACTCGAAAGGCGGCGTTAAGATGCATCCTGTCTTGGACTTACGCGGAAGCATACCGGACTCCATCTACATAACGGATAGCAGATATCATGATAGCAACTATCTGGATGTGTATGAGACATACAAGTGGGCAATCTATACGATGAACAAGGCCTATGTGGACTTGGATGCCCTTTACCGGATGACCGAGAATGAGACCTACTTCGTTACCAGGGCAAAGACTCCCATGAAGTATGAGGTGGTTGAGACCAACTACAACATCAATGACCTGGTGGGTATCGTTGGAGATAAGACCATTCGCTTTACAGGCTATGCCAGCCGGAAATAGTATCCTAAAGACTTGCGCATTGTCGAGTTCTATGATGCTGAGAAAGAAGAGGTTATCATCTTCCTTACCAACAACTTCGAACTCGGACCGCTTGTAATTGCCAACATCTACCGCAACAGATGGCAGATTGAGTCGTTCTTCAAATGGATCAAGGGCAACCTGACCATCAAAGCCCTCTGGGGATACTCGGAGAATGCTGTCAAGATCCATCTTTGGGTCGCAATCAGCACTTATCTGTTGCTCGCCTGGGTGAAAGCTGCGATCAAAAGCCCGCTGACCATTACGGAAGTCTCAAAGGTGGTAGGAGCATCGCTCCTTACCAAGACTGATCTCCGCGAACTGCTGGATGTTCCAGCCCCACTCACTCAAAATCAAAATGTCAATGAACTTGAATTAAACTTTTAAACCAAAATTTATCGCATCAGTAGTAATAGAGCAACCACAATTAAATAAAGCAACCCTGATTAAAGAATTACAATTGAGTTGGCCAAAAGAAAAATAAAAGATTCATCCTGAGGCTGTAAGTAGTTTAGTTTAGTTTAGAACTTGATTAGATATACAAAAACCAAACTAAACTTATGTATGAAGGCTTTGGGTAATTTTAGAATTAACGCCAAATCTAACTTTCAATCGGAAGGACAAGCAGAACAAGACGATGAGGGACAAATTTTGTCCCTGATATTTCAGTGTGGCTTTTCTGAAATGGTTTTATTGTTTTTCTTTCTTTTGGTATGCGAAATTTTGTCCCCCGTTTGTCCCCCGAAAATATCCTCGAAACCGTTCAAAAACGAATCTGCTATTTATATTTTTAGCAGTAATATTAATACATATTAGTTGCACATTGCAATCATTTTGCTATCCTTGTGGAAAACATTAAGAATTATGGCACAATCAGCTCTTACAATTTGATTGGACTCCGATTTGAAAATGCAATTCGACAGTCTTTGCGAAGAATTCGGTATGAGCACCAACACTGCATTCAACATTTATGTGCGACAGGTGGTCAGAAGCCGTCGTATTCCATTCGCCATTGAAGCTCCTGCAAAGGATGACATAATGAACAAAGGACGTGCAGCATTCTATGAGATGAGACAGGCTGCTGCGGATGCAGGCATCCAAGATATGTCTCTTGACGAAATTAATGAGGAGATCAGACTTGCCCGGGAGTCAAAGTAATTGACGCAATCGTGGAAGCAGGTATAGAATCCGGAAGAGTCACAAGCTCTTACGAAGTCATTGACCCGAAAGATGTTGTCTTCTACGAAGTGGCCATGTCAAAAGACGACTCATACCTCGTTACCGGAAACACAAAACACTTTCCGGCAGTAAGAAGAGTAGTTACCCCCAACGAGATGTTGGAGATTCTCAACTCGCTTGATAACGAGTAGCTTTCTATATTGACTTTCAGATATTTTGACGTGTTGCTTCGGGCATCAACTATACGTCTCATCTTCCTGTCCAATAATCAATGATTTCTTCGCGACAAATAAAACGCAAAATTTGCGGATTATCTGCCGCAAATATAATCAAAGTCATTGAGCGAAGTTCTTCTGTAAAATATCAAGCATGAGCACCTATACGTCGCTCAGCTTTCTTGAGGACATCACATAATATGCATATATTTCCTCTAAAAAACTGTTTCATTTTTATGTGACGGGCGTAAAAATCGCAGATTTTTATGTAAGTTTGCATTGAACATCTGAGTTCTAATGGCATTTTTCCACATGTATCATTTCTAAAAATTCATGTATGAAAACTTTTGAACCTAAGCCGTGGGTTGTGCCACAGCCTGTGCTGATTATCGGCACATATAATAAAGAAGGAGTCGCGAACGCAATGAATGCCGCCTGGGCTGGACAGTGGGACGTGAATGAGATTATGATCTCTATGGGAAAGCACGCCACCACAGACAACCTGAAGATTGACGGCGAGTTTACCGTTGCCTTCGCTACCAAGAAAACCATGGTGGCCGCTGATTTCGTAGGCATTGTTTCCGCCAAGAACGACCCGAAGAAGATGGAGAGGACGGGATGGAACATTGAGAAGGCGAAGAAGGTCAATGCCCCTGTATTCACCGATTTCCCGATGACTTTGGAGTGCCGCATCAAGGAGAAGTTCAATGAAAGCGAAACGGGCTATTATCTCGTCGCCGAAATCGTCAATATCCTTGTAGATGAGAAGTATCTTGCAGAAGACGGAAATCCAGACATGGAGAAGATGGAACTGATTGTCTTCGACCCTATTCATCATGGCTATATCCAGTTGGGCGAGAAAGTCGGTAACGCTTTCTCCGACGGCAAGGCATTGAAATAACCTGATGGAAACAGAAAGAATTTTACTTCGCCATTGGCAGGAATCAGATGCAGAGGCGCTCTTCAAGTACGCCTCCGACCCTGACGTAGGACCACGTGCTGGATGGTCGGCACATAAGTCTGTAGAAGAAAGTCGGGAGATAATCCGGACATTCTTCCATAATGACACGACATGGGCAATTGTGTTGAAAGAGACAGGCGAGGCTATCGGCTGCATCGGCTACTACACCCATGAAACCAGCAACATCCCTATCGGAGGAAACGACTGCGAGGTGGGCTACTGGATAGGAAAGCCTTATTGGAACAAAGGAATCTGCACCGAAGCCTTGAAACTGATGCTCGACTACTGCATCAACGAGAAGCATTTCGAAAACATCTGGGCGGATCATTTCACCGGCAATCCCGCATCGGGAAAGGTCATGGAGAAATGTGGTTTCTCGGACACCGGAATGCTGAACAGATGCAGCCAGCTCAATGGTGGCGACAAGGAAATGGTCAAGATATTTAAGTACAAAAGATAACAAAAGTCTCATAACTTTCAGTGCCAGACAGACCGACTTGGGCGGTTCGGAGAATTACAATCGCAAGGCTTCTCTGCTGAGGTTTATGTAAAACGAATATATCCGCAGATTATTGTATATATTTTGCTATCCTCTGCCGGAGGCAATTTCTCGGGGCGGATTCCGCGCTTCTCAAGCATTTCCTCACACTTTGGTTATTCTGCAATGCAGATGGACTCGATAAAAGTGCATCTACTTGTGCGCTTTTCTCCATCATATAGCCAACAGATACTGCCAAGTTTTGCAACTGACCAAGAGTCTGGCGGAAATGGTCATCAGTATTGCCGATACAAATATTGAAAGCCACACGACGGTATAGTTCCTGTAGGTTTCGCTCCACATCGGTACAGCTCTGAATAATAAAGTCGACTATATCCTCCGCTCTCTACTTGACTTTAATGACCGTTATTTGTTTTTTATTCCAACAGAACAAATTGCCACTTTTGTATAACCGATATGGATCGAGAAGTACAATTCCTCCAATATGCCGGAAGACAGCGGCAAAGTGCTGGTCGTCATAAAAGATGAAACGATATAAGGCAAAATGTCCACATCCACATTCTTCAGGTTGTACCCCCCCCGCCACGCACCAAAAACCTGTCTGGCTGATTAATATTCATGGTCAAAGAATATCTTGGTGAGTTCCTCGAAAGAGTCAAGCCGTGTGATGTTCGGATGGTCAAACTCTTCCGTCACCTCGTGCCGCCACATGGTGTGAAAGGAATATGGATGCCGTAGCCTCCGATCTCGATGATCGGCTGGATATCGGACTTGAAGGAGTTGCCGACAACCGCTAACTGAGAAGATGGGACAAGTTCCACATGGCTGATGTCAAGATATTCCTTGATGCCTTTTTTGTGACCACGATAACCCGGTAGAAGTATTTGTCAAGCCCAGAGCGTTTGATTTTGTTCTGTTGGTCAAGCATGTCGCCCTTCGTCATGAGAATCAAGCGGTAACGTCCTGTCTTTTCAAGTGCGTCCAATGTCTTCACGACACCAGGAAACGGTGTCGCCGGAAGGCGGAGCAATGACTTCGCACCATAGCCCAGAATCGGCATATTCGCCGATTCAGTCTTGTATAGCTCCTCAGACAGTTCTTCCGCCGTTCCATATTCCTTCAACTCCTCCGTGAATACCTCCTCCGCCCTGTCGAAGTATGTCTGATTGTCCCACAGCGTGTCATCCGCATCGAAGATTATCACCTTGACTTTATCTTTCATCATGCCTCATGTTTTGGTCTCATAATCAGCGAAAAGAATCCTAACCGCAATCTACCTGTAATCCGATTCCGCCCAGAGATTCCAAGGCTTTTCAGGAACATAGTACTCTTTGATGCCGTAGTCGATGTTGGCCTTGTGGGCTTGGCTCAACTGGTGACGGCGGTGGATGCGGTACGTCCTTCCGTCTTTGATGAAGTAAGCACCCGTCTGGTGGAAACGGAACGGAACCTCTTTGGCGACGCATTGCGAACGCAGATTCAGAATCCAATCGAAATCACAAGGCCTCGCCCCGACACCGGACTCACCACTGACACTCACCTCCTCGATCGTGTCATCCAGCCATCGTGAGATGTCCATCCGCTCAAGCATCGGCGCCACAATGATTGATTTATGTTTGACAGGAAGATCCTTGAATATGGGAAGCCGGTGGTCGGCCATAGCCTGGTTCTCCACCGTGCAGCCGATGATGACATTCTCGTACCCGTCGCCCCAGTCAGGAGGCAGACACCGTTCCAGACGGTCAATCCGTTTTGTAAAGAAATAGAACATACAGTCGCTCCGAAAGCGCATCATTTCCCAACATTCCGGCCTCCACGGATCCGCGTCCTCCAGCAGGAAATCCGAAGTGAAGCACGTGAAGACAATCTTGCCGGAAGGAATCTTGAAAGTCTTGTCCCGTTTCCTTTTGACCGGCAGATTGAACGCCGCCGTCTTGCGCGCAAGATTGCTCGCGATCTCGCTCCCGTACATCTCATCCTGCCGATAGACATAACAGAACCTGCAGCCCGGACTAACCTTAGTGCACCCGTGCCACGGATTCCAATCCGCGAATATGCTCCACTCCTCCGCCATTAATGAATATACCAGTTTACCTGCTGTCTTGTTTCAAAACTCTCGTCATTCACGCAAACGACCAAAGGCCCGCCGAAATCCGAACTTTCGATACGGATGTTCCTAGCGAAAAATCCCAAACGTCTTCTATATGAACAATCAGCGACAGCGCACCTAATTCGCTTGGTTAATAAATAGAATTTCCTTGGTTAGCCTCCTTTGGTTCCCTACGAAGGGTTATATCTCTATACAAGAAAAAGTTCACACGTTCCGTCCACCAAAACGGTGATTCCCCGGACAAGATGTACTATATCACCAGTTTGTCCGGGGAATACGGCTTTCTCCGGACAAACATAACTCAATTGCATAAAGGATGGAAAAAAACTATCTCCTCGGAATTTTTTACAAAAAGCTTTCAGGCGATAGGCTTTTTCAAGGCATCAGGTGGCGTATTGGGATGAATTGCGAACGACTTGGAGGTTTACTTTTTCAGCATCAAGCACAACTGGGGACGTTCTGTGGCATATAGGGCTGAAAGTGTTTTGTAAGGATATTTTCTGGTCGCTTCGGCAAGCTCTGCGACCAGGTATTATTCTATGGTATTCAGCAGATCACAATCGTTCAGGCGATCGAAATCTGATTTAAACAAGCGATCTTGAATGATTCGGTACTTTTCAAATTCGGATTCAGCAAAACTTTTGGCAAATTCCGCAGTAATCTTTCCGGCATCGTTCAATATAGCATCACTACCAGCTTCAAGGATTATGTCTATGCGTTTAGCCCAGTCTTCCATAGTCATCGGAATATGCCTGTCTGCCATTCTCTCGGCCATATCCAAAACGGAGTTGACCAATTATCTTCCAATTCCACACCATTCAGGTAATTCTTAGCTATACTGACATCTGATTTCACAATCTTTCCATCCGGAGCATTCTCCCAGGTCGTCAAACCCATATGTTCCTTACCTGCATCAGCTATTTCCACAATCAGTTCTGCGGTGGTGTGGCCGTGAACGGCAAAGTGAATTTTATTCTGTACCTTTTTGTAGAACAATCTTGTTGTGGGCGCGTCACGGTTATAGTCAGCAGCTGTGGCGTAAATGTCGGTCAGTTTCTGGTAGAATCTTCTCTCACTCAACCGAATCTCACGAATCTCTGCAAGCAGATGTTCAAAGTAGTCTTCTCCGATGAAGGTTCCATTTTCCATCCGCTTTTTATCCACAACATAGCCTCGAATTGTGAACTGTCGCAAAACACTTGTGCACCACTGACGAAACTGTGTGGCTCGGATAGAATTGACACGGTAGCCTACCGAAATAATCGCATCAAGATTGTAAAATTTCGTCATATACATTTTACCATCCGCCGCAGTTGCCGAGATTTTCTCGGTAACTGAACCTTCTTCAAGTTCACCAGATTTAAAGATATTCTTCAGGTGCAAGCCAATATTATCAGACGAGCAGTCAAATAGCATCGACATTGCTTTCTGAGTCGCCCATATACTTTCATTCTTATATAGCACCTGAATACCTTCCTCCTTCCCTTCCGCTATGAAGGTGAGAAATTCAGCCGTGCTGTTCCGCACTAAAACATTCTTCATCATCTATCTTTCTTTCAACAACTTAATCATATCTACACAAAAATAATGAATAGTCCCGGCAAATACAAGTCACTTGACCTCCAGGTTGCGCGGGACAAACTGTACCATATCGTCGGTTTGTCCGGCGAATACGGCTTTCAACGGACAAAACGTGTTATATGACCAGTTTATCCGGTTAATTGAAAAACCTGGTACCGGAGAAGCCTTTTGACGTGCCCTACTTTCTACTTCTCCTCCATAAAGAGCTCACCTTTGAGGTACTTGACGCTTTGGGTGGCGAAATTGTAGCCTCGTGAACCAGGCTTGGCGACTTTCAGGTACTTCTCGTACCATTCGAGGGCTGATTTGTAGTCTTTTTTCTGTTCGTAGCAGTAGGCGATGTTGGTAAGGGCGGAGATGATTTTCGGATTGTAACCGTATGCCTTCTGATAATGAGCGATAGCCTCGTCCCAATGGAAAAGTTTCGCTTCTCCGAGACCATATTGCTGATAAAGCCTGAACATAATCAGCGGATCCGGCTGAAGCATGTTCATCGCCTTGTCAAGCCACGGTTTGACCTCCTTCTCAAAAGAACGGTTGCTGTCGGCATAGACCGCCGCTATTGAATATGCCAGATTAACATCGCTTGAATCAATCTGCCAAGCCGCAAGCAGTTCTTCCTGCGCACGATACATGACCTCCGTGTGCCAATAGCATTGTCCGAGATAATAGTGAACCGGATAGGAATCGTTACCAAGTTTCTCCTGACGCTCAAAGACATCGATCGCAGGGGCATATTCATTCTTGGAATAGTGTGCCAGACCTTTGATCGGGGCGATGGTGAAATTGTCGGGATCCAAGGCAAGATATTCATCTGTCAGACGGATCGCACCATCATAGTCCCGGCGAGAGAGGAGAATCCGCGCGGCTTTACTCACTACGCTTTCATTCAATGGTTTAAGAGACAGCGTGAGCCGATAGTATGTCAGCGCGGAGTCCAGCATATCCGCCTGATTGAACGAGTCCCCCACCAACGCGGCGATGGCCGGTATCGTGTCAAGTTGCAGCACCGCCTTCCCGGCCTCAGCGCTCTGGGCGAAAGCCTTCATCCTGTAGAAAGTCTGCATCTGCTTGACTTTGTACAGGATGTTCCGCGGGAACTTGGAGGTCAGCAGGAAATATGTCCCAGCAGCGGACTCGTAGTCCCCGTTCTGGAAATGACAGTCTGCCAGCTCGGACAGAATCTCCTCATCGAAATGGTCCGGAGTGACGAAAGCGGACAATCTCTCGATCGCCTCGTCAATTTTGAATATACTCTTGAGGTACCGGGCCTCACTCAAGGCCGCGTTCCGGTCTGACTGTGGATCGGCCACTTGCGCCGCCACAATCTGTGGCGACGCAAGCAAGCTGATCGTAATCAATAATTTGTAGCTTAATCTCATTATTTGAGTCGGAATACGATAGGGAATGTGTAGGTGACATCGACCGCCTTGCCCTGCATCTTACCTGGTTCCCATACAGGAGAAGATTTGACAATCCTCAACGCTTCCTCATCCAAGGATTTAAAGGTTCCTCTCAAGACTTTGACGTTTTCCATTTTTCCTG
>ERZ1504637.827-NODE-827-length-8861-cov-9.974222_pt1 | contig 8861 bp, 9 predicted proteins | sample MGYA00571823_ERZ1504637 | MGnify/ENA primary metagenome ERZ1504637 (study PRJEB39906, sample SAMEA3182102) | gut metagenome | biome: human; feature: gut; material: Stool; isolation source: human stools | place: Canada | collected 2013-02-18 ... | reverse complement strand
ACAGACGGGCATACAACAGCCGGTCTTCCGCTTCAAACCACAAGGGCTGTTTCCGAAAAGGTACTGCCGCTATGAGCTTGATACCTTCGTATCTCTCCCTGACCTGCAAGACCGCCTCCGCAGCAGTCATATCAAATCCGCTGGCCATCCCGGTGTAGTATTCCTTGTATCCCTGCCCGTACAGTTCTGTTACCATTCCAGCCACAGCTTCCCTGATTTGTGCAAGTATCCGGGGATCGTTTCCAAACCCTTGCAGAATACGTTCCTTACGGTGTCCCGTGAAAGCCACTGTCTGATTGTTTCTTGTTTCCATGTTATCTTCTGTTTTTTGTTTTACATATATCCATTCAAACCGAACGGTATTTTATTTCCTGAAGGCTTTTCCGCCCCGGTCCGGAATCCCGCAAGGCTTGCCGTGAAAAAATACCGCAAGCGCAGCGAGGATGATTATTTCACGGCAACCAGCCCGCAGGGCCGCCTTGCCGGGCTTCTCAGGACACGGGGCTACCTTTGCCGGAAGAAATGAAATGCCGCTTTCTCCTTATCCTGTTTTTACTGTTTCATATTGCCGGGAAAACCCTTTTTGAATGGTTGAAAATTCCCTGCCGATGTAACGTGATGTCATACGGTGTTACATATCGTACAGTTTGTAAATCAATAAATTAAGCACTATATATTCGCAGTCGAAATCATTTTTTGTCTCACTAATTAAAAGTTTCGACACATGAAAAAAAGATTCTTTTTGGCAGCCATGACGCTGCTGGTTTCAATGGGGGCATTTGCCCAGGGCAACGGTATCGGTGGAATTACGGAAGCTACCAATATGGTCACTTCGTATTTCGATCCCGGCACCAAGCTGATTTACGCCATCGGTGCCGTTATCGGCCTTATCGGAGGCGTGAAGGTCTATTCCAAGTTCTCGTCAGGCGACCCGGATACCTCAAAGACTGCCGCCAGCTGGTTCGGTGCGTGTATCTTCCTGATTGTCGCCGCCACCATCTTACGCTCATTCTTCCTGTAATATGGCGGAATTCAATGTCAACAAGGGGATTGGGCGCAGCCCGGAGTTCAAGGGACTCAAGAGCCAGTACCTGTTCATCTTTGCGGGAGGATTGCTCGCGTTGTTCGTAATCTTCGTCGTCATGTACATGGCAGATATCGACCAGTGGGTCTGCATCGGTTTCGGGGTCGTTTCCGCATCGGTACTGGTCTGGGTCACTTTCAGGATGAACTCGAAATACGGTGAATGGGGCCTTATGAAACTCCATGCGCTGCGCAGCCATCCCCGCTACATCATCAGCCGGAGAAAGTTCCTCCGGTTGTTTTCTCCAACCATTAAAAACAGAAAAGCATGAAAAACGTAATGAAAACAGCCACGCTGGAAAGCAAGTTCCCACTGTTGGCCGTGGAGAACGGCTGCATCATCAGCAAGGATGCGGACATCACCGTAGCATACCGGGTGGAACTGCCGGAACTGTTCACGCTGACACGTGCCGAGTACGAGTCCATGCACTCCACCTGGGCAAAAGCGGTAAAGGTTTTGCCGAACTACAGTATCGTACACAAACAGGACTTCTTCATCGAAGAGGGATACAAGCCGGATATCTGCAAGGAAGACCTGAGCTTTCTGAGCCGCAGTTTCGAGCGGCATTTCAACGAGCGGCCGTATTTGCAGCATACCTGTTACCTGTTCCTTACGAAAACCACGAAGGAACACAGCCGGACGACCAGCAGTTTCAATGCACTTACAAGGGGATTCATTATCCCCAAGGAAATGCAGGACAAGGAAACCGTCACCCGGTTCATGGAGTGTTGCGGACAATTCGAACGCATCGTGAACGACAGTGGCCTGCTACGTATCATCCGCCTGACGGATGAGGAAATCATCGGGAGCAAAAATTCCGCCGGCATCATCGAGAAGTATTTTTCCATGTCGCAGGAAGATGCTACCTGCTTGCAGGATCTGTCACTCGGTGCCGGGGAAATGAAGGTGGGCGACAACTACCTGTGCCTTCATACGCTTTCCGATCCGGAAGACCTGCCGTCGAACGTGTCAACCGACTGCCGGTATGAAAGGCTCTCGACAGACCGGAGCGACTGTCGGCTGTCCTTTGCCGCACCGATAGGCATTCTGCTTATCTGCAACCATGTGGTGAACCAGTACCTCTTCATTGATGATTCGGCGGAAATTCTCAGGAAATTCGAGCAGACTGCACGGAACATGCACTCGCTTTCCCGTTACAGCCGTTCCAACCAGATCAACCGCGAATGGATTGAAGAGTACCTGAACGAGGCGCACAGCAAGGGGCTGACCTCCATCCGCGCACACTGCAATGTCATGGCCTGGAGCGATGACCGGGAAAAGTTGAAGCGCATCAAGAACGATGTAGGCAGCCAGCTGGCGTTGATGGAAGCCAAACCGCGCCACAACACGGTGGATGTGCCGACTCTGTTCTGGGCGGCAATACCCGGCAATGCCGGAGATTTCCCGTCCGAGGAGAGTTTCCACACCTTTATCGAACAGGCCCTGTGCCTGTTCATCGGGGAAACCTCCTATAAGGATTCGCTCTCTCCGTTCGGCATCCGTATGGTGGACCGCCTGACCGGAAAGCCGGTCCATCTGGACATTTCCGACCTGCCGATGAAGAACGGCACCATCACGAACAGGAACAAATTTATCCTCGGCCCATCCGGCTCGGGCAAGTCCTTCTTTACCAACCATATGGTGAGGCAATATTACGAGCAAGGGACACACGTGCTATTGGTGGATACGGGCAACTCCTACCAGGGGCTGTGCAACCTGATCCACGCGAGGACACACGGCGAGGACGGGATTTATTTCACCTACGAGGAGGATAATCCCATCGCCTTCAATCCTTTCTATGTGGAAGACGGAATTTTCGACATCGAGAAGAAAGAGTCCATCAAGACGCTTATCCTTACCCTGTGGAAGCGTGACGACGAGCCGCCGACACGTGCCGAGGAGGTGGCACTATCCAATGCGGTCAATCTTTTTCTGGAGAAAATCCGCAGGGATAGCAGCATAAAACCCTCCTTCGATACCTTCTATGAGTTTATCCGTGACGAGTATCAGGATATCCTGAAAGAGAAGCGAACCCGTGAGAAGGATTTTGACGTGTGGGGATTCCTGAATGTGTTGGAACCTTATTACAAGGGTGGCGAGTATGACTTCCTGTTGAATTCCGACAGACAGCTTGATTTGCTTGGCAAACGGTTTATTGTCTTCGAGCTGGACAATATCCGTGACAACAAGGTGCTACTTCCGATTGTCACCATCATCATCATGGAGACTTTTATCAGCAAGATGCGCAAGTTGAAAGGTATCCGGAAAATAATCCTTATCGAAGAGTGCTGGAAGGCATTGGCATCCGCCAATATGAGCAACTATATCCGCTACCTTTTCAAGACCGTCCGAAAGTTTTTCGGAGAGGCCGTGGTCGTGACCCAGGAAGTGGAGGACATCATTTCTTCTCCGATTGTCAAGGGCACCATCATTAATAATAGTGACTGTAAGATTCTCCTTGACCAGCGCAAGTATATGAACAAGTTCGATGAGATCCAGACCTTGCTCGGTCTGACCGACAAGGAGCGGGCGCAGATACTTTCCATCAACATGGCAAACAATCCTTCCCGAAAGTACAAGGAAGTGTGGATTGGTCTCGGAGGCTCACAGTCAGCAGTCTATGCTACGGAGGTTTCACTTGAGGAGTACGTCTGCTACACCACAGAAGAGACCGAAAAACTTGAGCTGATGCGGCTTACGGAGAAACTCGGAGGCAATATAGAGCTTGCCATCAGGCAGTTGGCTGATAGCAAGCGGAGCCAGGTGAAAGGGATTGGAATCACATGAAAACCGAAAAACAATCACGAATCATGGAAATGAAAGAATGGATAAAAGAACAGCAGCGCCGCTATCTGGACGAGCCGCGCCTCAAGGAGTTGACGGAAGTGATGAAACAGACAAGGGTACTTGTCCGGAAAAAAGAGTACCGGAAGCTGACGGAACTGGTCAGGCGGTACAGGAAGTCGGAGGATGTGATTACCCAAGTCTCCTGCCTGTTGTCAGCCTCGTACCTGTTCCCAACACCGGAAAAAACGGCGGAAACGGCCAGGTCGGAACTGATGGAGGCATTGAAAGATACTTATTTCATGGAGAAGAACGGTTCCCGGCTTATGGATATCAGACCTGAAGAAGCCGTCCCTGTCCACCGAATGCTTGCCATGTACACATTCATGCAGGATGTTTACTCGAAGGAAAATCCGGAAAGCAAGCAGGAACGTCCGTCACCGCAAGAAGTGCGGTCATCTGTCCGGATTCTGGACTTCCATCGGAAAGAGAGCGACATGTGGGAACTCTGCAACCTGGCCGTGCATCTTATGCCACCTTCACGGTATGTGGCACTCAGGTACGGGCTTGCGGATGATTATGACAGGCTTGACAGGCTGAACCGTTCCGGGCCGGAACCAGCATATGATGAGGGGGTGATATTGGAAAGCCGTCTGTGCAGGAATGCGGAAAAGGCTGCGGAAAGCATCAAGGATGTCCGTCTGCCGGATTTCTATTTGGAAAGACTGGATGGAGAACTGGAGATTTTGGGACGGATTGCGGCCTCACCGGATGTGGTTCACGACATCCTGCAAATCAGTCCTGATTTTCTCGCCAAGTACGGCATAGACAAGAACGTTTCCGCGACGGAACGCTCGTGTCAGGCAGAGAAAGCCTACCGGGAGCTGGATGCCCGTTTCGTCAGAATGACCGGACGCAGGCCGTATGCAGACGAACTCTTCGCCTCCATCAGACGCAAGAGGGAGAATTCCGGAATAGAGAACCGACCGAGACAGGCGCAACGGACCATCCTCCGGAACCCGCCGTCCAAAGGGCGGAAAATGGGAATCTGACTTTTAACAGAATTATTCACAATTAAAAATAGAAACATCATGAAAAAGAAAATTCTTATGCTGTGCATGGGCTGCTTCCTTGTCAGCCTCACAGCGAAAGCCCAATGGGTAGTGAGCGACCCGGGCAATCTGGCGCAGGGAATCATCAATGCTGCCAAGAACATCGTTCACACATCCTCCACTGCCACCAATATGGCGAATAGTTTTCAGGAAACCGTGAAAATCTACCGGCAGGGCAAGGAGTATTACGACGGGCTTCGCAAGGTCAAGAACCTTGTCCGTGATGCCCGCAAGGTACAGCAGACCATCCTGATGGTGGGCGATATCACGGACATCTATGTCACCAGCTTCGAGCGTATGCTCAGCGACCCGTATTTTACGCCGGAAGAACTGAGCGCGATTGCTTTGGGATACACCAAACTGCTGGAAGAAAGTGCCCATTTGCTGAACGATTTGAAGACGGTGGTCAACGAGAACGGGCTTTCCATGAACGACAAGGAAAGGATGGATATCATCGACCGCTGCTACAACGACATGTTGCAAAACCGCAGTCTGGTACAGTATTACACCAACAAGAACATCGGGGTGTCCTACCTGCGGGCCAAGAAACAGAACGACCTAGACCGCGTGATGGCACTCTACGGCTCACCGAACGAACGTTATTGGTAATTCCTAATCCGCTTTCATTATGTTATTGTTGGCTATAGATTTTGACAACCTGCATCAGATTTTACAGAATCTGTATGTGGAAATGATGCCGCTCTGCTCAAAGATGACCGGTGTGGCAAGAGGCCTTGCCGGTCTGGGAGCGCTTTTCTATGTGGCGTATCGTGTATGGCAGGCTCTGGCACGTGCCGAGCCTGTGGATGTCTTTCCGCTTTTGCGTCCGTTCGCTTTGGGGCTTTGTATCATGTTCTTTCCGACACTCGTTCTGGGTACGCTGAACAGCATCCTCTCGCCCGTCGTGAAAGGGACCCATACCATATTGGAGTCGCAGACCTTTGACATGAACGAGTACCGGGCACAGAAGGACAAGCTGGAGATTGAGGCGATGAAACGGAATCCCGAGACAGCCTATCTGGTCGACAAGGAGACTTTTGACAACAGGCTGGACGAGCTGGGTGCGTTTGACGCTATAGAAGCCTGCGGGATGTATGTGGACCGCGCGATGTACAACATGAAAAGGGCCGTACAGAATTTCTTCCGGGAACTGCTGGAACTCCTGTTCAATGCGGCGGCGCTGGTCATCGACACGCTGAGGACATTCTTCCTGATAGTCCTTTCGATACTCGGTCCGGTTTCTTTCGCCATCTCCTGCTGGGACGGTTTCCAAGCTTCTCTCAGCCAGTGGTTCGTCCGCTATATCAGCATCTACCTTTGGCTTCCTGTCAGCGACCTGTTCAGCAGTGTGCTGGCGAGAATCCAGGTGCTGATGCTACAGAGGGATATCGAGCGGCTTTCCGATCCGGATTTCATCCCCGACAGTTCAAACGCGGTTTACATCACTTTCCTCATTATCGGCATCATCGGGTATTTCACCATACCGACCGTATCAAACTGGATTGTGCAGGCCGGAGGCGGTGCAGGCAACTACCTCAAGAATGTGAACCAAAGGGCATCCCAGGCCGGTTCCCTGGCGGCTGGTACGGCAGGAGCAGCGGTGGGAAACATTGCCGGAAGGCTTATCAAGTAATAACAGTATAAAACATTTACAGAATGGAATTCAAATCATTGAAGAATATCGAGACCAGCTTCCGACAGCTGCGTCTGTTCGGGATTGTCTATCTGTGTGTATGCACGCTACTTGTGGTTTTTTCCGTGTGGAAGGCTTACAGTTTTGCGGAAGCGCAACGGGAGAAGATCTATGTCCTGGATGAAGGAAAGTCGTTGATGCTGGCCCTTTCACAGGACTTGGAGCAGAACCGTCCGGTGGAGGCAAGGGAGCATGTCAGGAGGTTCCATGAACTGTTCTTTACGTTATCCCCTGACAAGAGTGCGATTGAGGGTAATATCCAACGGGCCATGTTCCTCAGTGACCGTTCTGCCTATGCCCATTATGTGGATTTGGCAGAGCAGGGATATTACAACCGGATCATTTCGGGAAACATGAGCCAGCGGATTGGGATTGACAGTGTCAGGTGCGATTTCAATACCTATCCGTATGAGGTCGTGACCTATGCGAAACTCTCCATTATCAGGGAGAAGAGTGTGACCGAACGCAGCCTTGTCACACGTGGCAGGCTGCTGAACTCCACCCGCAGCGACAATAATCCGCACGGTTTCATCCTTGAAGCCTTCCGTGTGGTGGAGAACAGGGATATCAAAGTGTATGACCGTTAAAATTTTGAATGTATGAAACAAATGTTTGTAAGAATCAAGGAAACCGTTGCAGAAAAGCTTCGGGGTTTGTGTGCCGGGCTTTCTCCGGAAAAGAGAATGTTGACAGTCATCGTGCTGGCTGTCCTGTTTGCTCTCGGAAATTTCTATCTGATTTTCCGCGCCATCTATGACATCGGGCGGGAAGATGTACAGCGGGACATCATTGAGATAGCCCCGTTGGACATTCCGGATATCGTTCCTGCCGATACACTCCCGGATAAAAGGGTGCAGGAGATGGAAGAGTTTTTTAACCGATTCAATCAGAAAGAAAATGAGTAATGATATTAATAAATTAAAACAGAGGCTGGAAATCAGGAAATACCTGGTTTTTGCCGGGATGTTCCTTCTCTTCCTCGGTGCGACGTGGCTCATTTTCGCACCGTCCGAAGAGGACAAACAAAAGGAGGAGAAAAATGCGGGCTTCAACACCGAACTGCCTGACCCGAGAGGAGCCGACATAGAGGAAGACAAGATTGCCGCCTACGAGCAGGCTGACATAAAGCGCAAACAGGCGGAAAAAATGCGTACACTGGGAGACTTCTCAGGTGTTGCGGATGAAAACTCCGGAGCTGTCGTGGCATTGTCATCGGATGCGGATACCAAGGATGGCAGTCCACGTGCAAGTGACAGTAGGAATGAAGCCCGCTCTTCATCCGTCTCCGCCTACAATGACATCAACAGGACTCTCGGCAACTTTTACGAGTCACCGCAGGAAGACCCGGAAAAGGAGGCGTTGAAAGCCGAGGTGGAACAACTGAAGCAGACGGTTGCCGCACAGAATGCACAGCCGGGTTATGAGGAACAGGTGGCACTTTTGGAAAAGTCCTACGAGCTCGCAGCCAAGTACATGCCGGGTAATGGCGGCAAAAGGATGGACAGCCGCCCGGAGGATGAAGAAGCCGGACGGGATGGAAACATGAAGGCCGTTCCCGTCGGGCTGGTCTCCACTCCCGTGGTTTCATCGTTGCCGCAACCGGTCCGGGATTCCGTGTCATTAACGGGAAGGACATTGGCGGAAAGATTCCATACCCCGATTGGTCACAGGAATGAAAAAGACGTGAGGAATACCATATGTGCCTGCATCCACGGGAACCAGACTGTAATCAGCGGTCAGGGTGTGAGGATGAGACTGCTGGAAGCGATGCGTGTAGGAAAGCATGTCCTTCCCAAAAACTCCTTGCTCATCGGAGAAGGGCGCATACAGGGAGAAAGGCTTCACGTCAATATCCTTCAGGTGGAATATGGCGGTACCATCATCCCCGTGAAACTTGCCGTGTATGACAATGACGGACAGGAAGGCATCTTCATTCCGGGATCCATGGAAGCAAACGCCGTCAAGGAGGTTGCCGCCAATTTGGGGCAGAATCTCGGCACGAGCATCTCCATCACCAACCAGTCTGCAGGCGACCAGCTGCTTTCTGAACTCGGGAAGGGTGCCATACAGGGTGTCTCGCAGTACATCTCCCGGAAGATGCGTGAAGAGAAGGTGCATCTCAAATCCGGCTATACCCTGATGCTTTATCAGAATGACAATCAATGACAACCCATTAAAATTCAATCAA
>ERZ1504637.807-NODE-807-length-9047-cov-3.216748_pt1 | contig 9047 bp, 5 predicted proteins | sample MGYA00571823_ERZ1504637 | MGnify/ENA primary metagenome ERZ1504637 (study PRJEB39906, sample SAMEA3182102) | gut metagenome | biome: human; feature: gut; material: Stool; isolation source: human stools | place: Canada | collected 2013-02-18 ... | reverse complement strand
CCCCGCTTCCATGTGACGGCCGTCACGCGGCGGCGCGATGCCGTTTATCCTGCGACGCTGGTGGGCATTCCTCCGCAGGAGGACGCCTATATCGCCAAAGCCACCGAGAAAATTTTCCTGGCACCGATCCGGCTGGCCGTACAGCCCGAAGTGAAAGAGCTGACGATGCCTGTTTCCGGTACGGCGCACAATTTGGCCGTGGTGTCGATCGACAGACGCTACCGGGGGCAAGCCCATAAAGTAGCGCAGGGACTTTGGGGGGCTGGGCAGATGATGTTCAATAAATACCTCGTCATTATGGGCGAGGATTGCGACGTGCATGATCCGGACCGGTTGGCCGCCTTGTTGCGCCGGGCCGAGTTTCCGCGCGATTTGATTGTAAGCGAGGGAGTTTACGACGTACTCGACCATGCGACCGCGACGCCCGGGTTCGGCGGTAAACTGGCGTTCGACCTGACGGAGATCGATCCGTCCGCTTCGGCGGAGGCCGTTCGGCTTCCGGAGCGGTTCGAGCTGACGCCCGGTCTGGTCGAGGTCGCGGACGGACTTGCCGGGAAGTGGGGAGCCTTGCTGCTCTTTGCCGACGATGCGGTGCAACAGAAGCCGGATCTGACCGCTTTCCTTGCCCGAAATCCGTGCCGGGGGATTCGCTATGTCTTTCTTTTCGACGGACACGCCCGGACGCTGCGCCCGGACGAGCTGCTGTGGTTCGCTGCGGCCAATACCGATCCCCGGCGGGATGTGGAGTGCCGCGACGGTGTGCTGTGCGCGGATGCCCGGAGCAAGCGGCCATGCATTGCGGGCAACCCTTCGCGTTTTCCCAATGTGGTGACTTCGCTGCCCGAGGTCGTTCGGAAGGTGGACGAACGTTGGGCGGAGTATGGTTTGGGTGAGCGGCTCGAATCGCCTTCCGACCGTTACCGGACGTTGTTGTTGTCCGACAAAGCTGCGTGGTAGAGGATGGCCGGATTTTTCCAGATGCGTGAGCGCCGGGCGCTCGTGGTGTTTCTCCTGCTGGCGGGAGTGTTCGTTGCCGGGCTGCTTCTGGCCGAACGGCGGGAGAGCGCGGTATCCGCCGACCGGGTGGAGGCGGAGATGGAAGCGACGGTTGCGGCGGACTCCGTGAGGCTGTTCGAGTTCGATCCCAATACGGTGGAGTATGCCGATCTGCGGCGGCTGGGGCTCACCTCCCGCATGGCGGTCAGCCTGCTGAAGTACCGCGCAGCGGGCAAAGTGTTTCGGATCCCCGAGGATGTGGCTACCTGCTACGGCATGACCGATTCGGTCTATTTTATTCTGGAACCCTATATTCGGATCGGACGCGAGTATGCGTTGACACCTTCTCCGCGTCGGGAATATCGGGAGTATGTCCCGCAGGAGCCGAGGATGATCGTGCCCCGCGAACGATTCAGGATCGATACGGTGTCCGCATCCTATCTCGCGTCGCTCGGTTTTTCCGTCCGTCAGGCCGAGGCTATTGTCCGTTATCGGGATCTTTACGAAGGTCTTCGGGACGAAGCGGGTTTTCGGGCTTGCTATATGATCGCCGATTCGGTGGCCGATCTCTTGCTGCCTTATGTAATTTTTCCGGAACCGGAGCCCGTTCGTTCCGGATTGATCGAACTCAACGGGGCCGATTCGGCGACCTTACGCTCGGTGGTCGGGATCGGTGAGAAGAGCGTCATGGCCATTATCCGATACAGGGAGCGGCTCGGCGGATTTTACAGCGTGGATCAGTTGGCCGAGGTTCCGCAGGTCACGGAGTCCAATTTCGAGCGGATCGTGAAACAAATTTATTGCGATAGTTTCAAAATTCGAAAAATTGATATTAACTTTGCACCTCCGAGTACGCTCAAGGGGCATCCTTATTTGCCGCCCGCCGTATTCAGGAAGTTATTTAGTAAAAGACAATTGAAAGGAGGTTGGAGTACCGTCGAAGAGTTGGTTGAAGAGCACATATTAACCCCGCGTGAGGCCGAGCGATTGGCCCCGTATCTTCGGTTTACGGTACGAGAAGCCTCGAAAGACATACCGAACGGGGAGTCGGCGACGTCCGGATGGAGTCCCGCCCCGATACAAGACACGATCCATTGGAAAATAGAGTAAAAAACAATAAAAAAAGCAACGAATTATGATTATCATGCCGGTAAAAGAGGGCGAGAACATCGAGAAGGCCCTCAAGAAATTCAAACGTAAATACGAGCGTACGGGTGTCCTGAAGGAGCTTCGCCGCCGCCAGTATTTCACCAAACCTTCGGTTGCGAAGCGTATCGCCATGCAGCATGCCATTTACGTAGAGAAGCTGCACCGCGACGAGGAATAGGAAGATTTTTCCATATCTTAATTCTGATAATAGACAAGAATTTTTTATCTTGTCTATTATTTTTTTGTTGTTTTACAGCGGGTTGCTCTCTGTTTTTCCTGCAAAACTAAATTTTTTAGTTTGAAAACTATAAAAAATAGTTGTATGTGAAATTTTTTTAGTTATCTTTGTTTCAGAAGATTTTTGTGCAGGAGCCGGCAATGCGGAGCTGTGCTGCCGTTTGTGCAGGTCCTGTTTCGTTCGACTTTAACCGACATCGACTATGGAAAAGCTGACACCCAGAGAAGAGGAGCTGATGCGTTGTTTCTGGACGCGGGGCCCGTTGTTCGTGCGCGAACTGGTTGCGCTCTGGCCCGAACCGAAACCTCATTTCAATACGTTATCGACGATGGTGCGTGGCCTCGAGGCGAAAGGGTACGTCGGACACAAGGCCTATGGCGGCACCTACCAGTATTATCCGCTCGTCAGCGAGGAGGAGTTCAGCCGCAAGACGCTGAAGGGCGTGGTGAGCAAGTATTTCGACAATTCCTACCTCGGGGTGGTTTCGTCGCTCGTACGGGAAGAGAAAATCTCCGTGGACGATCTGCGCGACCTGATCCGGCAAATTGAAAGTCAAACCGAAAAACGATAGTCCTATGCCGACCTTTCTGCTTTACAGTCTGAAGGCTGCGGGATGCCTGGCGGTCTTCTACCTGTTTTACAAGTTGTTGTTGAGCCGCGATACGCTGCATCGGATGAACAGGGTGTTGTTGTGCGGAGTGTTGCTGCTGTCGTTTTTGCTGCCTTTGTGTGTAATTACCGTCGAGAAGGAGTTGCCCGGGGTATCCGCCGCCGGGATCGACGTGATTCCGGAAAATTATTTCCGGCGGGACATGGTATTCGAAAACCGAATCCCCGACGATACCCGGGACCTGATGATAATAGAGGAGCCGGAGCCTGCTCCCGAACCGTTCGACTGGGGCGTTTTGCTCGGAATCATCTATTTTGCAGGGATGTTTGCGACGTTGGGATGGACCGTATGCAACATCGTGCGGGTTGTGCGAATGACGCGCCGCGGCCGGCGTATACCGCTTGGAAACGGGAGCGTTTTGGTGTTGTCGGACCGGATTCGAGCTCCGTTCAGTTGGATGAGATACGTGGTGATGTCCGAGGAGGATTATGCCTGCGGCGGAGGGACGATCCTCGTGCATGAACAGGCGCATCAGCGGTTGGGCCATTCGTGGGACCTGCTGCTGGTCGATTTGCTGGGGTGTTTGCAGTGGTTCAACCCCGCGATGTGGCTGTTGCGTGTGGAACTGCGTGCTGTGCACGAGTACGAGGCCGACGAGCAGGTGCTCCGCTGCGGGGTCGATGCGAAAGATTATCAGATGCTGTTGATAAAAAAGGCCGTTGGCGGGAGGTGGTACTCAATTGCCAACAGCCTTAATCATAGTAACCTTAAAAACCGAATTACCATGATGTTGCGTAAAAGATCATCGAGGTGGGCCAGGGCCAAGGCGCTCTATGTCCTGCCGCTTGCGTGCCTGGCGCTCGGCGCTTTCGCACAGACCTCCTATGTTCTTCCGGAGGACAAAACTACGAAAAATTCCGGAAACGGTGAAATGCCTCTTCCTGCTGGTGCGGACGGCCTCACAGTCGGTACACCGGAAGGGGGAATGCCACCGGTCGAAGGCTCCATGGCCGAATTGCTGGCTAATCTCGAGCGTACCGCTCTCGAAAAGCAAACGGCAGAATCGGGGGCGCACACCTTTACCGGACGCGTATTTGGCCGGGACGATAAGCCTTGGGCCGGTTATGAGTTTATTTGCAGCGGCGGCCGGCGGGTTGTGACCGACGCGGAGGGCCGCTTTACGATCGTTTCGGAGAAGCCGATCGTGTGTTACCTTGTCGGAGGGGAGACGGATCGGAAAGTAAAATCAGTCGGTAGCCGCTTCGGAATTCCGATGGAAACGGACATTGCCTTGGAATTTCATTTGAAAGAGTCGCTTGCTCTGACCCATCTGCCCGTATCCGATGAGCCGGTAGTGTATGCGGTTTATGGCGATCCGGCAGATTTTCGCTTCGATCCGGAACATCCGCCTCTGATAATGGACGGGGGCGAGGAATTGTCGGCTGAAACGCTGGATACCTATTTGGGGTTGCCGGAACAGAAGATGATTGGTGCATGGATGGTCAAAGGGCCGGAGGCAGTGGAGGGATACGGTACACGGGCAGCAAACGGAGTGTTGTCGATCGGGGTTCAGATTTATCCTTATACGCAGTCTTGGAAACCGGCCGATCCATCGCTGTGGGATCCGGAGGATTTGGAGCTTTACCTGGTGTGGGAAGGGGATGAGTTGCCAGAACAGTTTGTCGCCCGCCGCGATGCGTACATGAAAGAGGAGTTTGCCAAGTTGCTGACTGCTGATGCGGGGAAACTCGAACGACTCGGGTATAAATCGGTCGATGGTGCGGAAGAGTGGGTGACTGTCGAGGTGAGCGACGGGGCTGCCCTCATTCCTTTCTGGATTGATCTGTCGGACGAGGGCTTGTATCTGCTCGACGGTGAGGAGATCGATTACAGACAGTTGGGCGCGATGTCACCGTCGAGTATCGCCACGGCGACCCGAATGACCTCCGGCGAGGCACGCAGACGCTACGGCGATCGGGGTCGTTACGGTGCGATCGTCTATACGAGTAGTCCGGAGTCGGAACGTGTGACAATCGAAGAGAAACAGAAGCCTTCCGATTTGTATCACTATATTACGGGCGATTTTGAACCGACGGGTGTGCCCGATACTTACCGGGTGCGGCGGATCGAGTTGAGCCATTCGATGCCGTTCGAATTCCGGCCATTGGTACTGTGGAATGGCAAGGTGTCGAATATCTATCTTTTTACTACTCCCGGTATCGTTCACGAGATAGAAACCGTTCGGATCGTAACCGAGCCGGACGAAGCGACGGTCGCCAGATATGGCGTATCGGCCCGGAACGGGGTGATCGAGGTCGTTTCTAAAACGGCTTCGCGTGAGGATGATTTCGAGGTGACCGTTTATGATAAATACAACAATCCGATGCGTTATCTGAAGGGTAGTTTCCGATCGGTGGATGGTAAAAATACCTATAAGGTGAGCGGATTGAAATTGCGGAACGTGCAGGGAGTACGTCCCGGAATGTTGCCGTTGGTAGCTGTGGACGGGCGTGTGTGTTCCATCACCGATCTGGAGAAGATTCCTGCCCGCAAGATCGAAACCATACAGATTTTCTCTTGGGAGGATGTACTTCGTAACCCGGCATTAGTCGAGCGTTACGGGGATGCCGCCCGTGTCGGAGCGATTCTTGTAACGACTCGCGATGCTGCGAAACAGGCCAAAAAAGAGGCCCGGAAGTCCGGTGCGGGTGAATCTGTCGTCGCATCCGTAGCGGAGGGACCGTCGTCCGGTACGGTTCAGACCGGTAATACTTCGGTGGACGGGCAGGGCAAGGTGCGGATTTCCGAAGTTGCTGCACCGAACGATTCGTTCGTGGTTTCCGGTCACGATTTGAGTTCGATGCTCTTCCTGCTCGATGGCAGAAGGGTCGCAGTTGCCGAGGTAAAGGCTTTGAATGAAGCGGAAATCGAATCGATGTCGGTCTTGAAGGACGAATGGGCTGTCGGACGTTACGGCGAGGCGGCGGCGGATGGCGTGGTTTATGTGACGACGACCGCAGGTGCCCGGCAGTTCGACCGTCTGGAGTGTAGTTTCGAGCGTGGAAACTCTTTCCAGGAAGGTCCCGGTCTTTATCGGATCAAGGATACGGGAAACGGATTTACGATCCGTCCGCTCAATGGAGCCCGACCGCTTGTGTTGATCAACGGCCGGCAGGTCGATGATGACTATTTGAAGTCGATCGATGCGGGGAAGGTTCTGTGGGTTCGGATTCTGCAACCCGGGTTCGAATTGCTGGACCGTTATGGCGAGCGGGCGCGGGACGGTGTGATCGAGTTTACGACGAATGAATCCGGAGAACGTACGACTTTGGCGGTTTATTCGTCGAATGCGTCGGGCAAAACGCCTAATAAGATGACAGTTGTCAGGGAGCCTTCCGGCGCCTCCTCGGGGCGCACTTCTGTGTCAAAGTCGATTTCCGTGTCTAAATCGATTGCCACGTCGGCGCAGCCTTTGGAGGAAACCGTTACGTTGACCTATACGACCGGAGCGGATTCGGATTCGGTTTCAGTTGTTGATAACGGTCGTTCTCTGAAGCAGGTCGGTTTAATAGTATTGGATGGCGAGGAAATTTCTGCCGATCGCCTTTCGCAACTGGATCCCTCCCGAATCGACGCGATGACGGTATTGAAAGGAGAGCAGGGGGTCGAACGTTATGGCGAGAAGGGAGCGGAAGGGGTGATCGAGATCACGACGAAAAAGTCGGAGGAACGAAAGTTCAAACGCATCGGTTGCGCATTTATAAATGGAAGTTCTTATAGGATAGGGCCGGGACTTTGGCGGATCAAAGATACGGGATTTGGGTTCTCTATTAGCCCTCAAGACGGTACGCGTCCATTGGTGATGGTTGACGGGGAATTGGTCGATCTCTCTTACTTGGATGACATCGATGCCGATGCTGTGGCGACTGTCCAAATTGTTCAACCGAGTGCGGAGTTGGTTGAACAATACGGAGAGCAGGGGTATGACGGTATGATCCGGTTCGTAACAAAGGAAGGCCGGAAGAAGACGAAAAAAATCGAAGCGCAGCGCCGTAAAGCGGCACACGCTGACAATGAATAGAAAAACTCCTATCAATAAGCGTTAATATCCTGAAAGGGAAACATCCTGCAGTAATAACGTCTGCAGGATGTTTTTTTATAAAAATAGGAGCGTCCGTTCAAGGGGACGCTCCTATTTTTTATCTCTGGTCGTGGCGGACGGAGTCTTTTCATGCCATACGAAAAGAACATTCGTTCGGAGGGTGAATCCTTTAGTGAATCCGTCCTTCTTTGGCCTCGATGCACTCGGTTGCATGAGGCACTTTCATCAGCCGCTCCTTGGGGATCAGCTTGCCGGTGGTTTTGCAGATGCCGTATGTCTTGTTCTCGATGCGTACGAGTGCCATTTCGAGGTTGCGGATGAATTTCATTTGATGGGCTGCCAAGCGGCCGCTCTCCTCTTTGGAGAGCGTAGTGGCTCCCTCCTCCAGCACCTTGAACGTCGGCGAAGTATCCTCCGTATCGTTCGATGCGGTGTGGGTTATCGTGGCGCGCAGGAGTTCGTAATCCGCACGTGCTGTTTCCAGCTTTTTGAGAATGAGCTGCTTGAACTCTTCCAATTCGGCGTCACTGTATCGGGTTTTTTCTGCTTCTGCCATAGTTTCAATATTTTATTTGTAATAATGTTATACTAAATTAAACAATATTCCCGTTACTTCCAAATTTTTTGCCGGAAACGTGCAGGTTCTCCTTTTTTCGGTCAGATTTTGGTTACTGCGATACGAACCGGTTGCTCATCTCCCTCCGACTCCACGACGAATTCGCCGCTGGGAGAAGCCACTCCTTCGATTTCGACAGCCAGCGTCTGCGAGGCGATGTAGTCTGCGAAAGATTTGAGCGCGGGAAGGACGAATTCCTGCTGTTCGATCTCTACACGGATTTTGTCCGTCACCTCGAAACCCGAATCCTTGCGGATGTTCTGGATACGGTTGATCAGCTCGCGGGCGATGCCTTCGGCACGCAGGTCGTCGGTGATCGTAATGTCGAGGGCCACGGTCAACTTACCCTCCGAAGCAACCAGCCAGCCCGGCATATCTTCCGAGGTGATTTCGAAATCGGCGGGCGTAACGAGGATCTTTTCTCCATCTACGTCTAACAGAGTTTCAGCCGACGCCTCGATCGCGGCGATCTGGTCTTGGGAGAATCCGGCCACGAGAGCTGCGATCTGCTTCATTTGCTTGCCGTATTTGGGGCCGAGGGTCTTGAAGTTGGGTTTGATGCGCTTGGTGATGAGTCCTGTTGTATTTTCGATCAGTTCGATCTCCTTGACATTCACTTCGTTCATGATGAGTCCCTTGACGGCTTCGATGCGGCGTGCGGTGTCGGCGTCGAGGATCGGAATGAGTATCTTCGTGAGCGGCTGGCGGACTTTGATGTTCACCTTGCGGCGCAGGGCCAGTACCATCGACGAAACCTGCTGGGCCATGGACATCATCTGCTCCAATTCACCGTCGATGAGCGAGGAGTCGCAGACGGGAAAAGTCGAAAGATGCACCGATTCGTCCGTGTGGCGGCCGCTTACGGTGTTCAGATCGCGGAAGATACGGTCGGAGATGAACGGCGCGAACGGTGCGGAGAGCATCGAAACGGTTTCCAGACAGGTGTAGAGCGTCTGGTAGGCCGCCAGTTTGTCGTTTGTCAGACCGCCGCCCCAGAAACGTTTGCGGTTGAGGCGCACGTACCAGTTCGACAGGTTTTCGCATACGAACTCCTGGATCATGCGGGCAGCCGGCGTCGGATCGTAATTCTCGAGCGCTTCGGTAACATTCCGAACCAGCGTATTGAGTAGGGAGATGATCCAGCGGTCGATCTCCGGGCGTTCGTTCATCGGGATTTCCGGCTCCTGTCCCGTAAAACCGTCCACATTGGCGTAGAGGGCGAAGAACGAGTAGGTGTTGTAGAGTGTGCCGAAGAACTTGCGGCGCACTTCGTCCACTCCGTCCCGGTCGAACTTGAGGTTGTCCCAGGGCTGCGAGTTGGAGATCATGTACCAGC
>ERZ1504637.767-NODE-767-length-9336-cov-2.200840_pt1 | contig 9336 bp, 6 predicted proteins | sample MGYA00571823_ERZ1504637 | MGnify/ENA primary metagenome ERZ1504637 (study PRJEB39906, sample SAMEA3182102) | gut metagenome | biome: human; feature: gut; material: Stool; isolation source: human stools | place: Canada | collected 2013-02-18 ... | reverse complement strand
TCTTCTTTTCAGCTTTTCAATCCTATAAGAAAGTACCTTATTTGCAGGATGCGGGAGTTGTAAAGGATATCAATCAACAGGAAAATTTGTATGATGCAAAGATAATGCCTAAAGACTTACTTACTATCGTGGTGTCGTGTACTAGTCCGGAACTTGCAGTTCCATTCAATTTGACTGTAGCGGGTCCTGGCAGTGTGGCTATTGGGAATACACAGTTGACAGCTCAGCCTGTCCTACAGCCCTATCTGGTGGATAATGAAGGAAAGATCAATTTTCCGGTATTAGGCGAATTAAAAGTGGGCGGTCTGACCAAGAAGGAGGCCGAGCAGTTGATTGTCGAAAAACTGAAACCTTACATCAAGGAGAGTCCGATCGTCACCGTGCGTATGGTTAATTACAAGATTTCCGTATTGGGAGAAGTAGCCCGTCCGGGTACGTTTACCATCAGTAACGAGAAGGTAAACCTGCTAGAAGCCTTGGCTATGGCGGGGGATATGACCGTCTGGGGCGTCCGTGACAATGTCAAGCTGATTCGTGAGGGTGCTGATGGCAAACAGGAAATTGTGACATTGGATTTAAACAAGGCGGAGACAATTCTTTCTCCTTATTATTGGTTACAGCAGAATGATATAGTTTATGTGACTCCTAATAAAGCAAAAGCCCGTAATTCCGATATAGGTAACAGTACTAGCTTGTGGTTCTCCGCTACTTCTATTCTGGTATCATTGGCAAGTTTATTAGTAACAATCTTCAAATAGTAATATAGATATGATTGAGGAAAAAAGAGAGAACCGGGGTGAGCAACCGGAAGAGCTGGTGAATATTCAGGAAATCCTTTTCCGTTACCTGATCTATTGGCCTTGGTTTGTGGTTTCTGTAATAATCTGTATCGTCTGCGCATGGGGCTACCTGCGTCTGGCTACTCCTGTCTATAATATATCCGCTACAGTCTTGATCAAGGATGACAAGAAAGGCGGTGGTGCAAGCATGTCCTCCGAACTGGAAAAGATGGGACTGGACGGTTTCGTTTCCTCGTCGAACAATGTAGACAATGAAATCGAGGTGCTGAAATCAAAGTCTCTTGCCCGTGAAGTGGTCAACAATCTGGGACTGTTTGTGACTTATAAGGATGAAGATGAGTTTCCTAATAGGGAACTTTACCGTACCTCGCCCGTAGTGGTGAGCTTGACTCCACAGGAGGCGGAAAAACTGTCTGCACCAATGGAAGTGGAGATGACTTTATTTCCCAATGGTGGGATGGATGCGTTGATAACAGTGAAAGACAAAGAGTATCGGAAACAATTCGATAAATTACCTGCTGTTTTTCCGACCGATGAGGGGACGGTCGCCTTTTTTGAAAGCAAGGATACATTGACGACCAATCAGGCTAAGGAGGAAAGTAAAGAGCGTCATATAAAAGCTTTTATAAACCGGCCGATGTCTGTGGCCAAAGGATATATCCAGTCCTTGTCGATAGCCCCTACATCAAAAACTACTTCTGTAGCTGTTCTTTCGTTAAAGAACTCAAATACCCGGCGTGGCAAGGACTTCATCAACAAACTCCTTGAGATGTACAATATCAATGCCAATAATGACAAGAATGAGGTAGCCCAAAAAACCGCAGAATTCATCGACGAACGTATCGGCATTATTTCCAAGGAACTTGGAAGTACCGAACAAGACTTGGAGAACTTCAAGCGTAGTGCCGGAATTACAGATTTGAGCAGTGAGGCGCAAATAGCCTTAACCGGTAATGCTGAATATGAAAAGAAACGTGTGGAAAACCAGACTCAAATCAATTTGGTGATGGATTTGCAACGCTATATGCAAGGTAATGAATATGAGGTCTTGCCAAGTAATATTGGATTACAGGATGCAGCATCAGCTGGTGCAATAGACAGATATAATGAAATGTTGGTTGAAAGAAAGCGCTTGCTCCGTACATCAACCGAGAATAATCCGACGATCATAAATTTGGATACTAGTATCCGTGCGATGCGGAGCAATGTACAGGCTACGCTGGATGCTACATTGAAAGGATTGCAGATAACCAAAGAAGACCTTGTCCGTGAGGCGAACCGCTATTCCCGTCGCATTAATGACGCTCCGACCCAGGAACGCCAGTTCGTAAGTATCGCTCGGCAGCAGGAAATTAAGGCCGGTCTTTATTTGATGTTACTTCAAAAACGTGAAGAGAATGCCATCACTTTGGCAGCTACAGCAAATAATGCCAAGATTATTGATGAAGCGTTAGCTGACGACAATCCGGTTTCTCCTAAGAGGATGATGGTCTATCTTGCCGCCTTGGTATTAGGAGTAGGATTTCCGGTAGGTATTATTTATCTGATTGGATTGACCAAATTCAAGATTGAGGGCCGTGCTGATGTTGAAAAATTAACTTCTCTTCCTGTTATTGGCGATATCCCGTTGGCGGATGAAAAGTCCGGTTCTATAGCTGTATTTGAGAATCAGAATAACCTGATGAGCGAGACATTCCGTAATGTCCGTACCAATCTTCAGTTTATGCTTGAAAATGGCAAGAATGTGATTCTGGTGACATCTACCGTCAGTGGTGAAGGTAAGTCTTTCGTATCATCCAATTTGGCCATCAGTCTTTCTTTATTAGGTAAAAAAGTTGTGATAGTTGGTCTTGACATTCGTAAGCCTGGCTTGAATAAGGTTTTTAATATTTCCCAAAAGGAACATGGTATTACCCAGTTTCTGACCAATCCGACAAAGAATCTGATGGATTTGGTACAGCCTTCCGATATAAACGAGAATCTGTTTATTCTTCCGGGCGGATCAGTTCCTCCCAATCCAACGGAATTATTGGCCCGTGACGGCTTGGAAAAAGCCATCGAAACGTTGAAGGCTAATTTTGACTATGTGATTCTGGATACGGCCCCCGTGGGTATGGTAACTGATACCTTGCTGATAGGTCGCACAGCTGATTTGTCGGTATACGTATGCCGTGCTGATTATACCCGTAAGGCAGAGTTTACTTTGATCAATGAGCTTATGGAAAACAACAAACTGCCTAACCTCTGTATCGCCATTAACGGCTTGGATCTTCAGAAAAAGAAGTACGGCTATTATTATGGTTATGGTAAATACGGCAAGTATTATGGCTATGGCAAGCGTTACGGTTATGGCTATGGTTATGGAGAGAAGCATACAAGTCGGGAGGGTAAATAAACTGCTATTGATAAAACCAAATCAAACATAATATGCGTGATTTCAAAGAGATTCGGGTCGCAGTAGCCGGAACTGGCTATGTGGGACTGAGCATAGCGACACTGCTATCACAACATCATCATGTAACTGCCGTGGATGTAATCCCGGAAAAGGTGGAGAAACTGAACAACAAGGTTTCCCCTATCCAGGATGATTATATCGAGAAGTATCTGGCTGAAAAGCCGCTTGATCTTGTTGCCACTTTGTACGGGAGGTTAGCCTATGCTGATGCCGACTTTGTGGTAATAGCCGCTCCTACAAACTACGATCCTGTGAAGAATTACTTCGATACGAGTCGTGTGGAGGAAGTTATCGATCTTGTGCTTGAAGTGAATCCCGATGCTGTAATGGTCATCAAATCGACAATTCCGGTGGGCTATACCCGTAACCTTTATGTAAAATATGCCCAGAAAGGAGTCAAGAAGTTCAACCTGCTGTTTTCACCGGAGTTCCTTCGTGAAAGCAAGGCCCTCTATGACAACCTTTATCCGAGCCGTATCATTGTAGGTTATCCGAAGATCATTGACGGCCCGGAGTTTGATGAAGAAAACAAGGCGATCCGGTCTGTCACGAATGTCACTATGTTACAGGAAGCAGCTAGGACATTTGCTGCCCTTTTGCAGGAAGGGGCTGTCAAAGAAAACATCGACACGCTCTTTATGGGCATAAAAGAGGCGGAAGCAGTCAAGCTCTTCGCCAACACCTACCTGGCTCTCCGTGTCAGCTATTTCAATGAACTTGACACATACGCTGAAATGAAAGGATTGGATAGTAAAGCCATCATTGAGGGCGTAGGTCTTGATCCACGTATCGGGACACATTATAACAATCCCTCATTCGGTTATGGTGGTTACTGTCTGCCGAAAGATACCAAGCAACTCCTTGCCAATTATCAGGATGTTCCCCAGAATATGATGTCCGCAATCGTGGAATCAAACAAAACCCGTAAGGATTATATAGCTGATGCAGTGCTCCGCAAGGCAGGTTATTATACGGGAAATGGACAATGGGACGCATCCAAGGAACATACTTGCGTCATCGGTGTATACCGTTTGACCATGAAATCGAACTCTGACAATTTCCGCCAGTCTGCCATCCAAGGTATAATGAAACGTATCAAGGCGAAGGGTGCGGAAGTGATCATCTATGAACCCACGCTTGAGGACGGGACTACATTCTTCGGCAGCAGAGTCGTTAATGATCTTGCTGGATTCAAGGCGCAGAGCAAGGCTATCATAGCCAACCGTTTTGACAACAGTCTGGAAGATGTGGAAGCTAAGGTTTATACACGTGACATTTTTAGAAGGGACTGACCATGTTGCCATATAATGTAGAGCTGGACGGAAAGACTGTGCTTGTAACGGGTGCTGCCGGTTTTATTGGGAGTAACCTTGTCATGCGCCTTTTCCATGATTTCCGAAATATCAGGGTAATCGGTATTGATTCCATCACCGATTATTACGATGTCAATATCAAATATGAGCGTCTCAAGGAAATAGAGTCGTTAGACCGTGACTGGATTTTTGTCCGTGCCTCGATTGCCGATAAGGATGCGGTAGAAAGAATTTTCTCTGAAAACAAAATTTCCGTTGTCGTAAATCTTGCGGCCCAGGCAGGCGTCCGTTACAGTATCACCAATCCTGATGCCTATGTCCAAAGTAATCTTATCGGTTTCTATAATATCCTTGAAGCCTGCCGTCATTATGAGGTGGAGCACTTGGTTTATGCTTCTTCATCATCAGTCTATGGCAGTAACAAGAAAGTTCCGTATTCAACTGACGACAAGGTTGATAACCCGGTCAGCCTTTATGCAGCAACAAAGAAGAGTAACGAGTTGATGGCTCACGCATATTCAAAACTCTATAATATCCCATCAACAGGCTTGCGTTTCTTTACGGTTTATGGTCCTGCAGGTCGTCCGGATATGGCGTATTTCGGGTTTACCGACAAGCTTGTAAAAGGCGAAACTATCAAGATTTTCAATTATGGTAATTGTAAACGTGATTTTACTTATGTGGATGATATTGTGGAGGGAGTAGTTCGCATCATACAGCACGCTCCTGAGAAGCGGAACGGTGAAGATGGACTTCCAATTCCTCCATACAAGGTTTATAACATTGGTAATAATTCACCTGAAAACCTTCTTGACTTTGTGACTATCCTGCAGGAGGAACTCATTTGTGCAAATATACTCCCACAGGATTATGATTTCGAAGCGCACAAGGAACTCGTACCTATGCAGCCTGGGGATGTACCAATTACCTATGCAGATACCACCCCATTGGAGCAAGATTTTGGCTTTAAACCATCTACTAGCCTTCGTGACGGCTTGAGGGCGTTTGCTCAGTGGTATGCGAAATACTACGGAACATCTGAAAAATAAATGCCTCTAAGCAATTGGCGTGATGCTGCGGAGCGAATCCGTTGCCTGCTACAAAACAATATAAACATGAAAGAATTATTGCGTAAGATCAGCAACTGGTACTTCTCGCGCAAGGCACTGCCCTACTGGTGCATCCTTGTCATGGATTGTATGGCAGTCTATGTATCAGGACTCTTTGTGTATTACCTCCAGCATGGAGGTTTGGAGTTGGCACAATACTTCTGGCAAGTCACCTTTGGTCTCGGCTTGTGTCTCATAGTGTATATCATCTCCTTCTTTGCTTTCCACACTTACAACGGTGTGATGCGCTACTCTAGCTTCGTTGACCTCCATCGCGTAGCCTACAGTACTGCTCTTGCAAGCGTTGGCACCTGTCTGCTTCATCAGGTACAGGTGTATGCAAAACTCGCACCTTATCTGCTTATCCCACGCTTCGATAGTGTCATCATGCTTTTCATTGTGGCCACTATGCTCATGTGGTGTTTGCGAGTGCTTGTCAAAAGTCTGCACGATACCTACCGTGGTGATGCCAACATCCAGAAGGTGTTCATCTACGGATGTATGCAAGGAGGAATAGCTCTCGCCAAGAGTCTCAAGAACGAGAACCTTCAGCGCTACCGCCTTTGTGGATTTATCTCCACTGACCGCTCTCTCAATGGTACATGGCTCTTGGGCGAACAGGTGCACTTTGATGAAGATAAGGTCGTTGCCACCATGAAGCGCTATCAGGTGGCAGTCCTCCTTGTATCTCCACTCCAGACCAACCATTTCATTACACGTACCACCCTCATCGATGCCCTCGTTGCTGCCAACATTAAGATCATGATGATGCCACGAGGAGTAGAAGAGTGGGACGGCAAGAGTGAATTGACTCATCAACAGCTTCACGAGGTTGAAATTGAAGACCTTCTTCCTCGCGAGAAGATTGAGGTGGATATGGATGCCATAGGCGAGATGCTTCATGACAAACGTATTCTCATCACGGGTGCAGCTGGCTCCATCGGAAGCGAGATGGCGCGTCAGGTGGCTAAGTTCCAACCTGCCGACCTTATCCTTGTCGATCAGGCTGAGACTCCAATGCACGACGTTCGCCTCTATATGGCTCGCAATCATAGCGACCTTCACGTAGCGACCATCGTCACCAGCATTTGCAAACCTGACCGTATGGAGAAGATTTTCTCTGAGTACCGTCCTGAATATGTCTTCCATGCCGCAGCCTATAAGCACGTGCCTATGATGGAGGACAATCCTACTGAGGCAGTACAGAACAATATCCACGGTACACGTGTCATTGCTGACCTTGCATTAAAGTATGGCACCAAGAAGTTCGTGATGATCTCCACCGATAAGGCCGTTAACCCGACCAACGTGATGGGTTGTTCAAAGCGTATCTGTGAAATCTACTGCCAGAGTCTCAATAAGGCTATTGCTGAAGGTTCCTTGAAATTTGAAACAGCCAACGGCAAGAAACCAGAGACTCAATTTGTGACTACTCGTTTCGGTAATGTCCTTGGCTCCAACGGTTCTGTTATCCCTATATTCAAGGAACAGATTCGCAAAGGTGGTCCTGTTACCGTCACTCACAAAGACATCATCCGTTTCTTCATGCTCATCCCTGAGGCATGTCGTCTGGTGCTCGAAGCTGGTACTATGGGTAAAGGGGGAGAGATTTTCGTCTTCGACATGGGTGAGCCTGTACGTATTGCCGACCTTGCTCAACGAATGATCGACCTCTCGGGTGCTAAGGATGTGAAGATTGAGTTTACTGGTCTTCGTGATGGTGAGAAACTCTACGAGGAAGTGCTCTCTGATAAGGAAGGTACAAAGCCAACGGTTCATCCTAAGATTATGGTGGCTTCTGTTCGTGAATATCCTTATGAACTCGCACTCCAGAACGAGAAAGAACTTTATGAACTCTCTTTTACTGCCGATGATATGACCATCGTGAAGAAAATGAAGGAAATTGTGTTGGAGTTTAAGAGCAAACATAGTAAATACGAAATACTTGATAAGTAGTAAATGGAGCTACAAGAGTTTATAGCAAGATACGAAGTTGCAGCCTCTTTGATTAGCAAGCCTACTGCAATTGAGGATCTGTCCAGCATATTTGGTAAGAAGTGCTCTTATCCGAGACAGACTGCTGACCTCGTGTAAAGTTGTATCAAAGGATTGTTAGAGACAAATACGGAAACCGATAATAAGAAGAATCGTATTTCGTCATAGTCTCCAATCTTTGGGTGTTGCAATTATGTAGGGAGTAGCCAACTAAGTACATTATTGATGCTTTCGAAACTCTTCAAAGTTTCCTTGATACTGGATTTTATAACGAATGGCATAATTGTAGAGAAATAAGATAACAATAAAACCCAAATACGATGTTTATTGGTAAGATTAATCCGCTCCCATTTTGGGAACGCTTCAAAGCATTCATCAAGTCGTACCCTGGCATGGCAGGAATTCTAGGGATTGCTTGCTTCGTATGGACATTGCTATATAAGATGCTATTTGTGAACATAGAGGCTTCATACCAGTGGTTGGTTCCACTGGGAGATGTTTTCTATGCAGTAGCTCTCTCTGTGATAGCCTCTGTTATTTTTTACTATTTCACAAGCTTTATCCCAAACTACAGAAGCAAGAAAACGATAGATAAGCTCTTGTTGAAATGGCTACAGCAACTTGATTGGTATGGTAAGCAAATGGTGGGAGACATTTCACAACTAAATTATGCCGAAGCCAGCAAGTTGAGCCAAGAAGAGCTTAGGAGCTATTGTAATAAGAAGCTTTCAGCTAAACCTCAGTTGGGTTCGCTATACTTTCTTGGGCCTTACTTTGGCAATTGGTTTGAATACTTTGATTACTGCTTCCAGATGGAGGATACATATATCGAGAAATGCCTTCAATATCAGGACAAATTGCCAGTCCAGATATTGGAAATTTTGAGGATATGGAGATACATGATAATCTACGATAAGCATTGAGTGATTGCAAGTTTCAGCTTGCTACAAATCAGGTAAACAATCTGATGGGAAGTCTGCAGGTAAATTATGATACGATGGAGAATCTATCTCATCTTATTTGGAACCATTGTAACAGTATGAGGTAGCTCGTTACATTATATCAGAAGAGTTCGGTTTATTGATTGACAGATAATTTGGTACTTTTAAATTAAATGATGAGTATTTCTCCTTGCGACAAATGAACAAACATTTATATTGGATTGATTTTGCAAAAGTCATAGGTTTATATCTTATGGTATTAGGGCATGGTAATATGGTTAGTGATGATTTGCGTTGTTATATTTATTCTTTCCATATGCCGTTGTTTTTTGTCATATCAGGACTCTTTGCAAAAGATTATATAGAGAGGATACCTGTCATAAAAGGTAGTTTTAAGACTTTGATGATACCATACATTTGTCTGAATGCGGTATGCTTGATTTTTTTTTCATTACTTGAATTGTACAATGTACAAAGGGACTTTCAGTATCGGACTGTTGAAGTCTCAGATGTTTGCAATAGCTCTTGGTGTAGGTTATGCGACAGAATCTCTTACACCTGTATGTACGCCAATGTGGTTTTTCTATGCTCTATTCATTATTAAGATAGTATATGCAGTAGTGCCTAAGACAAAAATATCTAAAACACTTCAATTCGTGTTGTGTTTCGTAGCAGTAAGGTTGCTGACTTATTATAATATTGATACTTATATACCGTTAGACT
>ERZ1504637.747-NODE-747-length-9467-cov-2.485338_pt1 | contig 9467 bp, 9 predicted proteins | sample MGYA00571823_ERZ1504637 | MGnify/ENA primary metagenome ERZ1504637 (study PRJEB39906, sample SAMEA3182102) | gut metagenome | biome: human; feature: gut; material: Stool; isolation source: human stools | place: Canada | collected 2013-02-18 ... | reverse complement strand
GCAATACGCTGCAACTAACCTTTTCACCCGCAGGCTTGGCGGCCAACATCGTTTCCGCAAAACTGCTAGTTATAGAAACGGCCTCGGGCGTAGTCATATCTTTAAAACAAGCTTTCGCTGTCTTATAAGAAACAGGGCCGTTACTCTGCCAGTTCTCATTAGTTTTATACTGAAAACCTGCATACCTGAAAATCAACATGCGGTCACGGTAACTTTCCGGAGCAAAAGGTGCAATGGTAGCACGCAATGTGATGACGATCACCATAATCATAGCGATAGCCAATGCCGTACCTATGATGGAGATAGAAGAAAGTAACTTATTCTCCTTCAACAGGTGAAATGCTTGTTTGAAATAGAGTTTTATCATTGTTGTTGCATTATCTTCTCATTCATTTTCATACTTATCAGAATCACCAGCCTTTAGTGCTCACATCCGGACATTTCAACTTTTTATGATTGATTCTCCCCACTCCGTCACGTTTCAGAGAAGCCCTGTCTGCCTTGCCGGACAAAGTGATATTCCCCACCCCATCCACCTTGGCTTTTATAGTATTACAGTTTACATTCATTTCCATATTCCCTACTCCGTCTACTATTAATTGCACCTCATCACAACGAAGATTTTTCACCTCACAATTTCCTACTCCATCAAGTTTAAAAGTAATGTTTTTCAGTTTCAAAGATTCTCTGGCATTGAAGTTACCGACACCATCTATCTTGACGTTGTTCAAATCCGGAGCTGTTATATAAAATGTCAGGTTCTTGACGTTTTTTACATTCTTCTGCTTATATTCGATAACTAATGTTTCTCCCTTTACGGTTACTTTGGTCTTATCAACATACTCAAAAGGTCCTTCCATCCTACAGGAATATGTGTCCGACTGAGTAAAGACAATGTTACCTACAGACTGAAGATTGATTGCGGAAAATTCGCCCACTTTACAGTCTTCACTCACATTTTGTGCCCAAAGCGGACAAAGTGCCACACTTAACAATACGGCCACTGCTGTTATAAAAATATTCTTCGTCATGATTATCTGTTTTAGAATTTTCAACTAGAGATTACTGCACCTGGCGACCGTCAAAGAAACGAATAGTCCTGGAGGTCTGTTTAGCCTGTTCTTCATTATGCATTACCATCACAATCGTACGCCCGTCTTCCTTATTCAGCCGATGGAGAAGTTCCATGACTTCCGCTCCCATCTTAGAATCCAGATTACCGGTAGGCTCATCGGCAAGAATGATCTCCGGATTGCCAACGATTGCACGTGCTATTGCCACACGCTGGCACTGACCACCGGAAAGTTGCGTAGGGAAGTGATTCATACGATGACTTAATCCGACTTTTTCCAGTACTTCTTTTGCCAGACGTTTACGTTCACTATTGCTGATACGACGATAGAGCAACGGTAATTCAACATTATCCATCACATTGAGCGAGTTAATCAGATGGAAGGACTGGAATACAAAACCCAGCGTTTTGTTACGGAAAGCCGCCAGTTGCTTATCTTTCATTCCCTCGGTGTGCGTACCATTAATTTCAATGGTCCCCGTTGTAGGTGCATCAAGCAGCCCCATGATATTCAGCAACGTGGATTTACCACATCCGGACGGTCCCATAATACTCAGAAATTCCCCGCGTTCTACTGTCAGGTTCACATTTTCCAATGCGACCGTTTCGATCTCGTCCGTACGGTAAATCTTGGAAAGAGAAGTCAATGTTATCATAATTATAAGTATTTAATTTATTCTATATCATATTTCATTATACCCAACCCATACGAAACCTATTATCCGTTTTATCTCATTTTCAGCTTATTCTTGTTCTTGTAAGAACTCATATCACTGACAACCACTACATCTCCCGGCTGCAAACCACTCACCACTTCCACATATTCAAAGTTTGAATCTCCTAGTTGAACTTTACGTTTCACCAACTCATCGTCTGCCGTCTGAACAAAAAGCTCATACTCACCACGTCCTACATAGAAAGAAGCGTTCGCCATCCGCATTACATCTTCTTTCACGGCGTTCATCACATAAACGTCCGTTTTCAGCCCCGAACGTAAACGATGGTTATTATCATCTTTCAACTGCACTGTAAAGGAAATAACTCCGTTTTTAGACAAAGGTGTCACACTGCTGACCGTTCCTTCCAGTTTGTCATTACCTATCTTCACAACCGCTTTTCCTCCGGCAGCAACCCGGTCGCCATACGTATCAGCTATTTCACCTTCTACTTTAAAATGGCTTAAATCTGAAATGACAGCTACCTGTCCGCCTTGGGATATCTGGGCACCAATCTGATTATTAATATAGGTAAGAATAGCTTTACGCGGAGAACGAATCTGGGCATCGTCCAGTGTACGCTTCATTTCGGCAAGACTTTTACGAAAGATATTGAAATCCAGTTCCTGTACTTTCAATTCGGCTGCCGCTACTTCTTTTTCGTTCTTATATTGCTGTTGAAGCTGCTCGTATTCCAGCTGTGCTACGTTATAACTCAATTCTGCCTGACGCACTTTATCTGTGGTTCCTGCTCCCAGACTATCCAGATAATGTTCATTTCGAAGTTCTACTTTCATACGACTCAACTTCATGGCGGAAACCTTAATCTGCATCGCCATATCAGAAAGTTTCGTCTGATTATTAACACGGAGCTGATCCAGCTTATAGCGGCGCATCTGCTCTTCGTCAAGCAGTTTCTTATATTCTGTTTCCGTGCTCTGAAGATCGAGTTTCAAAATCGGAGTACCTACTTCCACACTGTCCCCACCTTTTTTGTACACCTCGACGATGCGGCTGTTGATAGGTTCTTCAAATGCGGGAACTACTTTGCCGGATGCACTGACACTAACTTCAATCATCCCTTTGTCAATCGTAGAAAGTACCAGATCCTTCTTTTCCACTCCTGTCCGCATGATTGATATAAGTACGCCGACAAGAATAATACCTGCTGCTCCTATTGATGAATAACGGATGATTTTTTTATTGCGTTCTTTATTGCGCACCTCTTTCGGAATTTCTCTGTCCATATCTAAGTATTTACAATTTCACATTCAGTTGTTTTGCCTTTTATTATACCAAATCTATGCCAAAATCATAATCATCTGATTAACAATGGATAGTAACAAAAACAGGGTGTCCGATATCGGACACCCTGTACGAATTCACCGCTCAAAAATATAGTGACGCCATCCTGTTATCATAGCGTCACTATCCTCTTATGATGGCGTCACTATCACGACTAGATAGCGTCACCATCGCAAAACGGCATTATTCCTTTTTCGGTTCGGCTGACTGCGGCTCCTGTTTTACCGGTTGCGGCTCTTGTATGAGTTCTTTGCCCCAATGAGTTGTAGCTTCTATTGTTTCCCTGTCGCGGATTTCTTTCGCTTTACGGGCATAGACTATCATACGCATAGACTGATCGTACGTAAAGTAATTCCATACCCAGTTCAGCAATACCACGACTTTATTTCGTACTCCAAGAATAGAACGCAGATGGACTACCAGCCACATCACCCAAGCAAACCATCCTTGCATTTTCACTTTACTGAATTCAGCTACGGCACGATTACGGCCAACGGTTGCCATCGAGCCTAAATTGCGATAATGAAAAGGCTTCATCTCTTTTCCTTTTTCCAGACGGATCAGATTCTTTGCCAGCAATTCTCCCTGCTGAATGGCAACCTGTGCCAATTGGGGATGTCCGTTCGGATAATCTTCGTCACCGGAAAGGATACACAAGTCACCAATCGCAAATATATTATTCGTACCTTCTACCCTGTTAAAAGCATCTACTTTGATACGGCCTCCACGACCGATAGCAGCTGCATTCATATTTCCAAAAGAAACTCCGGTAACTCCGCTTACCCAAATGAAAGTACGGGTAGCAATCTCACTGCCATCTTCAAGTGTCACTTTATGGTTACGATAATCCGTAACACGCTTATTCAAAAGAATATTGACTCCCATTTCGCGCAGGAACTGCTCCGCATGGCTCGATGAGTCCTCCGACATTCCGGCGAGTAATCGTGGACCGGCCTCTATCAGATAAATATGCATCAGACTACTGGGCATATCGGGATAATCATTCGGCAATACAAATTTCTTCATTTCCGAAAGCACTCCTGCAACTTCCACCCCTGTAGCTCCGCCGCCAACGACCACAACGTTCAGTAATTCCTGTTGCTCCTGTTTGTTGGAGCAGGTTACCGCACGTTCCAGATTGGCCAAAAGAGCATTTCTCAATCCCATAGCCTCGGATACATTTTTCATAGGCATGGCTTCTTCTTCAATATGCTTATTACCGAAGAAATTGGTCGTAGTACCTGCCGCCAGCACAAGATAATCGTATTCTGCCTTACCTATGGAAGTCTGTATCAGGTTCTTTTCGGGAAAAATGGCACGTACTTCCGCCATCCGGAAATAAAAATCTTTCCGATGCTGGAATATCTTACGGAAAGGGAAGGAAATGGAAGTCGGTTCCATACCCGCCGAAGCCACCTGATAAATTAACGGAGGAAACTGATGATAGTTATTCTTATCTATCAACACCACTTGAAAGCCTGATTTTTTCAGCTTATTAGCCAGTTTCAAGCCACCGAAACCACCGCCTACTATGACGACACGTTTCTTACTGTCCTTTGCAATATTAAGACTCATATATTAATCATGTTTTATCATACATAATAACATACGGGCAGGACATTTAGTTTTCATACGGCAGTACTTTTGCAAAGAAAAAAGGCAGCAATTTCTTCCCCGGTGGCGAAGCACCTCCTCATCGGTGCCGAAGGGGGTGTTCCCCGGTGCCGGAGCATAGCTTCATCGGTGCCGGAGAAAAACGGATATAACAGCCTTCTAGCGAAGACGCAGACGATCTCCTACCTCCGGAATATATTCTCCGTCCTTACGGTTCATCTTATACAGATTTTTGAGACGGATACCATATTTCTGCGAAATGCCATGCATGGAGTCTCCATCTCTTACAATATATACGGTGTGAGGCTTGGACGCCTTCTTCTTTTTACTCTTCAGGTAAATAATATCTCCGTCCACGAGTGTATAATCACGCTGCAAATCATTATATTTCACCAATTTCTTCCAGCTGATATCAAATTCTTTACCCAAATCTTTGAAGGTATCTCCGCTACGGGCTACGATATAAGCGATATCATTGGCAATATATACCGGATGCGGACTCAGCAGCCAAGGGTTCTTTCGCAGTTTGCGCTCCGAGTAAACGCCTTTGCTGTCATATTTATATAAATCGTAATCTTCGATAATCGTAATCAGACGATTGGCATAGGAAGGATCGGTGGCATATCCCGCTTTTTTCAGTCCGCGTGCCCATCCCTTGTAATCAGTGATGTCCAGTTTAAAAAGAAAGGCATAACGAGCGCCTCTCCGCAAGAAATCAGAATGGTCTTCGTACGAATCACGGGGATGGCTATATGCCCGAAAACATTCATTACGCGCGTCATCATCATGACGAACGGTGCGCCCGCGCCAACTGCCACCACACTTTATACCGAAGTGGTTATTACTCTTACGTGCCAACTGACTGTTTCCAGCCCCACTCTCCAGCAATCCTTGTGCCAGCGTGATACTTGCGGGAATTTTATGGAGTTTCATCTGCTCCACAGCCAAGTCACTATACTTATTTATATATTCTACATAACGTGCATTCCGTCTTTGCGCCTGTACCCCTACGGCAAAGAAAATAAGAACAGTTAAAAAGACCAGTCTATACAATTTGTTCTCCATTTTGATTGATATGTGGATTATTGGTCACAAAAATCTGAAAAATAATTGGGATTATCAATCTCTTTTCTAACTTTGTAACATTAATAATGTAGAACTAACCTATTTACCTATATGAAGGACCTCACAATTACCGCTATAATTAAAGTATATCAATACGATGAACTGAATGAGGCTGACCAGTCATTAATGAAAACAGCCATGGAAGCAACTGCCCGCAGCTACGCTCCCTATTCACATTTCTCAGTAGGCGCCGCCGCACTGCTGAACGACGGGACCATTGTGACAGGAACCAATCAGGAGAATGCAGCTTATCCGTCAGGGCTTTGCGCGGAACGTACTACCCTGTTTTATGCCAACTCGCAGTATCCCGACCAACCGATCAAGACCCTCGCTATTGCAGCAAGAACCGAAAAGGATTTTATAGAAAAACCTATTCCTCCTTGCGGCGCCTGCCGCCAGGTTATTCTGGAGACGGAGAAACGCTACGGACAACCGATCCGCATTCTGCTATATGGCAAAGAATGTATCTACGAAGTAAAAAGCATCGGCGACTTACTGCCACTATCATTTGACGCATCAGCTATGGAGGAATAAATATGTTACAACAGTATCACACCAAACTAAAAGGAACACTCGCACTCACAGATTCATATCTGACAGAGAAGGCTTTGCAAAAAGAAAAAGGACTCTATAAGTTTATATGGGTCCGGCAAGGAAGCATCACTGTAGAAATTGACCATCAGGAAATGGTGCTTTCAAAAGACGATGTAATCTCACTGACTCATCTGCAACATCTTGAATTTAAATCAATAGAAGGTGAATATATGACTTTGCTATTCAACAGTAACTTCTATTGTATCTATGGAAATGACCACGAAGTATCATGCAGTGGCTTCCTGTTCAACGGTTCGTCCCATCTTGTCAGGTTCACTCTGAATGAAAAAGAACGCCGGCAACTGGATCAGATTACCGAAGCCATGGAAAACGAGTTTACCGTTTCCGACAGCCTGCAGGAAGAAATGCTACGTATCCTGCTGAAGCGCTTCATTATCCAATGCACACGAATCGCCCGTCAGCGACTGGATATCACGCGGGAAAAGGAATCCGGCTTTGAGATTGTCCGCCAGTATTACAATCTGGTAGACGAGCATTACCGGACCAAGAAGCAGGTACAAGACTATGCCGACATGCTTCACAAGTCTCCCAAAACACTTTCGAACATTTTCTCAACCTGTAAGTTACCTTCTCCGCTAAGGGTCATTCACGAACGCGTAGAAGCAGAAGCCAAACGCCTGCTGCTTTACAGCAGCAAAAGCGCTAAAGAGATTGCCGACATTCTGGGCTTTGAAGATCAGGCTTCCTTCAGCCGTTTTTTCAAAAACATGACAGGTCAGAGTGCCGTACAATTCAGAAATACGGAAGAAGGGAAGAATTGATAAGCGAAGCGGAAGTATTGCCATTTCGGGGGGATGCAGAAAGCACGATCTTTGCGGTGTTAAGTTAAACCATTAAAAAGACCGCAAAATGAAAGAGAAATTGATTGCTTTACTCACCTTCACCTCCAGCCTGAAGAATTTCGGAATTAAGTTTATCCGTGTAGCTATCCTGGTCGTATTCGTATGGATCGGCGGATTGAAATACTTCCATTATGAAGCCGATGGAATTGTTCCGTTTGTCGCCAACAGTCCATTCATGAGTTTTTTCTATGCGAAAGATACTCCTGAATATAAAGAACACAAAAATCCGGAAGGAGCTTTCGTACCGGAAAACCGTGCATGGCATGAAGCCAATAACACGTATACTTTCTCTTATGGATTGGGAGCACTCATTATGAGTATCGGCATATTGGTATTCCTGGGGATTTTCTTCCCGAAAGTAGCGTTGATAGGTGATACGCTTGCTATCATTATGACATTAGGTACCCTATCCTTTCTTGTTACCACGCCCGAAGTCTGGGTCCCCAACCTGGGCGGTGAAGAGTTTGGCTTCCCGTTACTGTCCGGTGCTGGAAGATTGGTTATCAAAGATATTGTTATTCTTGCAGGAGCCGTAGTGCTTCTTTCAGACTCGTCACAACGCGTACTCAAAACACTAAAAAAAGACTGATTCCACTGATGCAGAATGCCCTGACTTCCCGGAACTAACGCAAACAATATACTTTTTTATCTGTTATACTACTGAATATATATCGTTAATGAAAGGAAGTTATGAAACAATATGATGCAATAATTATAGGGTTCGGCAAGGCAGGCAAAACGCTTGCTGCCGAACTTTCCAACAGAGGATGGCAGGTTGCCATCGTCGAGCGGTCCAATGAAATGTACGGAGGGGCTTGCCCTAATGTGGCTTGTATACCTACCAAGAGTTTGATTCACGAATCAGAGATATCAACTCTGCTTTATCATGACAATTTTGACAAGCAGAGCAACATGTATACACAGGCTATTGCCAGAAAGAACAAACTGACCTCTTTTTTAAGAGAAAATAACTACGAAAGATTAAGTAAACGTCCTAATGTAACTATTTACACGGGAATGGGATCTTTTGTTTCGCCCAATACTGTGAAAGTGGTTCTCTCTGAAGAAGAAATCGAATTGCAGGGAAAGGAGATTTTTATCAATACCGGCTCCACAGCCATCATTCCGAATATAGAAGGTATTCAGCAAAGTAGAAATGTGTACACCAGTACTACTCTCCTGGATCTGGATATCCTGCCTAAACACCTGATTATCATAGGTGGCGGTTATATTGGCCTGGAATTTGCGTCCATGTATGCCGGATTCGGAAGCAAAGTCACTATCCTCGAAATAGGAAACAGATTTATGCCCCGCAATGACTCGGATATTGCCAAAAGTATCCGGGAGGTAATGGAAAAGAAAGGCATTGAGATCCGCTTGAATGTGCGTACACAGTCTATTCATGATACGCATGACGGGGTGACTCTGACTTATTCGGATACTTCCGATGGTACCCCTTACTTTGTAGATGGAGATGCTATTCTGGTAGCAACAGGTCGTAAGCCGATGATTGAAGGACTGAACCTGCAAGCAGCCGGAATAGAAGTTGATGCCCATGGCGCTATTGTTGTCAATGACCAGTTACGTACCAATACGCCCCATATATGGGCAATGGGGGATGTAAAAGGAGGCGCACAATTCACGTATGTCTCACTGGATGATTATCGTATTATCCGGGACCAACTTTTCGGAGATAAAAAGCGGGATATCAACGACCGGAATCCGTTGCCCTATGCCGTATTCATCGACCCGCCGCTGGCACATATCGGAATTACGGAAGAAGAAGCACTAAAAAGGGGGTATTCTTTTAAAGTTTCCCGATTACCGGCAACTTCCGTTGTCCGTTCACGTACTTTGCAACAAACTGATGGCATGTTGAAAGCTATCATCAACAGCCATAGCGGGAAAATAATGGGTTGTACCCTATTCTGTACGGATGCTCCGGAACTGATTAATATCGTCACGATGGCTATGAAGACCGGGCAACACTATACATTCCTGCGCGACTTCATCTTTACGCATCCCAGCATGAGTGAAGGATTGAACCAATTATTCGACGTATAAAATTGAATAGAGCCTCTAAACCACATAAACGGAGGCTCTAAAATATCTTTTTAACTGAAATAGAGCGATATTTATAAGAAAGTATTATCTTTGCGACCAAGTTAAACTATATAC
>ERZ1504637.742-NODE-742-length-9483-cov-2.813428_pt1 | contig 9483 bp, 8 predicted proteins | sample MGYA00571823_ERZ1504637 | MGnify/ENA primary metagenome ERZ1504637 (study PRJEB39906, sample SAMEA3182102) | gut metagenome | biome: human; feature: gut; material: Stool; isolation source: human stools | place: Canada | collected 2013-02-18 ... | reverse complement strand
CTATAAGACAATGCTGATCTGGCTCCCGGAAGCGATGAACGAGGAGGCGGCTAACAAGATCCTCAAGATCTTGGAGGAGCCTTGGGAAAAGACGCTTTTCCTGCTGGTTTCCGAGCAGCCCGACCGCCTGTTGCCGACGATCCTCTCGCGTACACAGGAGGTCGCCGTGCCGCGCATCGCACCCGACGTTCTGGAGCGTGTGGCCCGCGAGCGGGGGATCGCCGATCCGGTGAAAGCCCGTAACATGGCCCGTCTTGCAGGGGGCGATCTGCTGGAACTGAAACATCTCGTGGCCGGCGAGAGCGATGCCTTGCGGAAAGAGAATTTCGACCTCTTCTGCGGGCTTATGCGGCTAAGCTACAACGACAAGCATCTGGAACTCGTCGCCTGGGCCGAAGATGCCGCACAGCTTTCGCGCGAACAGCAGCGTGCTTTTCTGCGGGATGCCGCGCGCCTCTTGCGCGAGAGTTACATGCTCCATGCGGGCATCAATGAAGTCTGCTACCTCTGGGGCGAGGAGCTGGCTTTCTGTACCAAATTCGCCCCTTTTATCGGATCGCAGAACATAGAACCGCTCATCGGCGAGATCGAAAGCGCTTTGGCGCAGATTTCGCAGAATGGCAATCCGACGATCGTATTCACCCATTTTGCCCTTGCGGTGAGCAAAATGATAAAACGACTCTGACTTATGGCACGTGTAGTACTTCTTACCGGCGGCAATACGGGCGACGTGAAACGGACGCTCCAGGCTGCGCAACAACTCATCAACGCCCGCGTGGGCGCCGTGCTGCGTTGTTCGCACCGTTACGAAAGCAAGCCGTGGGGCTTCGATGCCGAACAGCATTTCTCGAACCAGGCGCTTGAGGTCTCCACCGACCTGCAACCGCTCGAGGTGCTTGAGGCCGTGCAGGCCATCGAGCAGGAACTGGGCCGCAACCGCGCGGCCGAAGCGGTCGAGAAAGCCCGTACGGGCGTGGCCTACACCTCGCGGCCGATCGACATCGACATCCTCTTCTACGACGACGAGGTGATCGCAAGCGAGCGGCTCACCGTTCCCCACCCGCTCCTTTCCGAGCGGGAATTCGCCTTGGCCCCGCTGTGCGAAATCATGCGCCAGCGCCGCCACCCGGTCACGGGGCAGACCATGGAGGAGATGTACAAGGCCCTGCGCCCGAATGAAAATTAAAAAAGAGAGAACATTGAAAAGGGGACGAATAATAACGTTGTTCACGGCCGTCGTGCTGTTCGCGGGATGTTTCAAGGAGGTCTCGTACAGGACGGACTATGTGCTCAAGCCGCTTGTGCAGGAGAACTCGGGCGATGTCGCCCAATTGCTTCCCGAGGGGAAGGCGCAGGCTTTTGCCCATGCTGCCGACACGGTCTTTTGGGAGGTCGCTTCTTACGAAGACGCCCTGGCCGGGATCATTACGCGGCGGGACAACCCGACCGAAAAACAGACCGTGCCGCTCGTGACGGCCGAACCCTACCAGCAGGAAGGGATTGCCGGATGGCTCTCGATGCGGATCGACAAACCGTCGGTAATGGTCGTCGCGGTCGATACCGAGCACAGGATTTACGGCTATACCCAGCAGGAGATCGCCGAGAATTTCCCCAAGCTCTACGTTTCCGTCGTCTTCAAGCCGTGGAAGGAGGGGACGGAATACAAGGACGGTAACTGGATTTTCCGCAACCAGTTCTATGTGCCTCCGACCTATCTCGATTGTTACATCGCACCTTCGGTGCAGGCCGAGGAGGACGGCGAAACGACCGAGCCTTCGAAACTCAAGGCCTATGCCTATGCCGTCGATACGACGGCGTGGAGGATCGCCTCATACATCGACGCCGCGGCCGGAGTCATCACCTCGAAGAACGACCCGTCGCAAACCCGTTCCAACCCCAATTTCACTGCCTCGAAAGAGGAGTCGGGCGCTTACGGCATGGAAGTGAGCAGCCCGACGCTGATGGTGGTCGTGGTCGACCAGACCAACGAGGTTTACGCCTATTCGAAACAGGAGGTCGACCTCGACGGCGAGCCCGTGACCTTCCCGATTGTCTTCCGCACATGGCGCCCAGAATACCTCTATGTCGAGGAAGGCTGGCGCGTGGTCAATGAAAAGAACGCCGACCCGGAACAGGAGGGTTCGGATACAACTAAATGATAACGATGGATATCCGCAAAAGACATATCGTCCGCACGCTGCGTGCCGCCGTGCTGCTGCTTTTCGTTTCGGCTTTCCTGAGCCGTTGCGCGAGCATGATGACCCCCACGGGCGGGCCGCGCGATTCGCTGCCCCCGGTCATCGTGAACATGACGCCCGACAATTTTTCGACCAACCGGCCGCTCGTGAACCACGAGAAGATCTACATCGAGTTCGACGAGTTCGTGCAGCTCAAGGATCAGCAAAAGGAGTTCTTCACCTCGCCGCAGATGAAGAAGAAACCGCTCGTTTCGCTGCGTGGCCGTGGCGTCGTCATCCAGTTGCGCGATACGCTCGAGGCGAATACGACCTATTCGCTCAACTTCGGCAGTGCCATCCGTGACAACAACGAGGGCAACCCGCTCTACTCGATGCGTTATGTCTTCTCGACGGGGCCCGAGATCGACTCGATGGTTATGTCGGGTTATACGGCCGACAGCTATAAGGCCGACTCCGTGTCGAAGAGCTTCATCTGGTTCTTCCCCGCCGATTCGGTGGAAAACGTCGCCGAATACGACTCGACGATCTTCAAGTACAAGCCGGCTGCCATCGCCCGCGCCGAGAACAACGGTATCTTCATCGCCCAGAACCTCAAGCCGATCGCTTACCGCGTCTATGCCGTCCAGGACAAGAACGACAACCAGATTTATGAACCCGGTTCCGACCAGGTAGGCTTCCTCGAAGGTACCTACAACCCCCGCGAGCAACCCGATTTCGCCATGTGGTACGATTCGATCCGCCAATATGTCGTGGCCGAACCGCAGCTCTACCTGCGCATGTTTACCGACAAGGCGTTCCGGCGCCAGGTGCTTTCGCAGTCCGAACGGCCCCTGCAACACAAGGCGATGCTCTATTTCGCGGCCGCACACCCGCAGATCGAGCGTATCCGTTTCGACAGCATCCCCGAGGATCGGGTCATCTTCGACCCGCAGACCGTCGGGCGCGACACCATCGCCCTGTGGTTCAACATGCCTTCGTCGGCACTCCCCGATACGATCAAGGGCGAGATCACCTATTTCAAGCACGATACGGTCAATGTCCTGCAATCGGTCACCGAGCCCTTGAAGCTGGCCTGGAGGTTCATCGAAACCAAAGAGCAGGAGAAGGAGCGCGAGAAGCTCGAACGCGACCGCCGCAAGGCCGAGGCCGCGGGCGAGGAGTGGGTCGAGCCGAAGAAAGAGAACCCCTTTGCCTACAAACTCCCGCCGTCGGGCGAGGTGAACCCCGAGAACCACCTGACGATGGATTTCGACTATCCGCTTACGAAGCTCGATTCGGCCGCCATGCTCCTCACGCTTACGCATCCCGACAACAGTATCGAGGATATTCCCGTGTATTTGGTGCGCGATACGGCGCAGCTGCGCCGCTATTATATCCGTGCGCCCTGGAAAACCGGCGGGCAATATACCCTCACCATCCCTGAAGGGGCCATTACCGATGTGGCGGGATTTTCCAACGACTCGATCATCGGCAAGTATACGGTGCTCGACCCCGAGAAGTTCGCCACGGTGAAGATCCATGTCACGGGCAAGGACGACAGTTCGAAGTACATACTCCAGCTGCTCGACGGCAACAACGCCCTTAAACAGGAGAAGCGCGACGTTACCACGGGCGACTGGCAGTTCAATTTCGTCCCGGCCGGTGAAATTAAGTTCCGTGTCATCGAGGACAAGAACGGCAACGGCAAGTGGGACACGGGCAATGTGGTCGAACGCCGCCAGCCCGAACGCGCCGAAATCTATGCCAACGACGAAGGCGAAGACACCTTTGCCACGAAAGCCAACTGGGAGGTCGAGTTCTCGATCGACATGAACACCCTGTTCGCTCCCGTGACGATGGAGTCGCTTTCGCGCACGCTTGAGGAACGTGAGGCCCAGCGCCTGCGCCGCGAGGCCGAGAAACGCGCCAAGGAACCCAAGAAGAAGGGTCACAGCCACGATAACAATCAGAATAATAACCGCATGAACAACAGCATGAACTCCACGGGCGGCATGTTCAATAATTTCCGATAGCGCGATGATGAAGAGACGATTCAAAAACCTGTTGTTGTTCGCGGCTGCCGTATGCTGCTGGCATGGTGCTTCGGCGCAACATACGCTCGGTTTTACGGCCGGTTACGGCATGGCCAGCGCCCGCTTCGACCCCAAACAGGAGATGAAGGGGATGTGGGGTATCTATACCGCCGGCCTTACTTGGCGCTACTATGGTACGCAACGCTTCGTGGGCGGTTTCGGTATCGACCTCGAATTCCTGCAACAGGGTTTCTCCTTTGCAACCAATGCCTCGCTGGTCGAGGAGCCGAAGGATTTCCGTTACTATACGCGCCATATCAATTCGGTCATGCTGCCCATCGTCTGGCAGCCCCATATATATATGCTGCGCCACCGTGTGCGCGTTTACCTCGAAGCTGCGGCCACCTTTTCCTACCAGCTTTCGTCCGACTACGAGGATGAGAGCGCCAAGGCATCGGGAATGGCCGACTGGAAGGGGGATTACAACTACAAGACGGCCCGCGACAGCCGCTGGGGCTACGGGCTTGCGGGCGGCGGCGGTATCGCCTTTCTGATACGCCGCTTCGAGATCAATGTCCGCGCCCGTTATTACTTCGGGCTTTCGGACGTCGTCCGCAACCGCAACAAGTATGCGGACAACGGCATCGACGGTTCCGAAAACCCGTTTTGGACGACGCCTATGCGCTCGCCGCTGGACAACCTCACTATTTCGGTGGGGTTGAGCTACCGCTTCAACAAGGAGGGCTTCTCGACCTGGAAACCGCGTCCCAAACGCGAAAAGAACCGCGAAGTCTTCAAATACGGATTATAAATATTCAAGCCATGGAAACCACACGACAGCAAAAAATCGCCAAACAGATACAGAAGGACGTGGCCGAGATCTTCCAGAAGGAGGGGGCCGGCATCGTCCGCGGGGCGCTCGTCACGGTCACGGCCGTGCGTATCTCGCCCGATTTCGGCTATGCCAAGGTCTACGTCAGCATCTTCCCCTTTGACCGGAGTGCCGCGACGATGAAGGAGATCGAGCATCAGAACTGGTTTATCCGCCGGGCCCTCGGGCAGCGGATCCGCAACCAGGTCAAGAATGTGCCCGAGTTGCAGTTCTTCCTCGACGATTCGCTCGAATACATCGAGCATATCGAAGAAGCGCTCAAGCACGACAAGCCCGAATAGCTCCCGCTTCCCGACGTCATGTTGCCGCAGTTTTTCGCCCGCCGCTACCTTTTCTCGCCCAAATCCCGTTCGGTCGTCAACCTGATCTCGGGACTGAGCGTGGTAGCCGTCGCGATGCCTGTCGCTGCGATGATCATCTTGCTTTCGGTCTTCAACGGTTTCGAAAGCCTCGTGAAGTCGATGTATTCGGCCTTCGACGCCGACCTAACCGTCTCTGCGCGGCTGGGGCAGACTTTTCCTGCCGACGCGATAGACACGGCCGCCGTGGCACGGATTCCCGGGGTCGAAGCGTTTTCGTTCGTCCTCGAACAGAGCGCCCTGCTGGAACATGCCGGACGCCAGGCTACGGCGACGGTGCGGGGTGTCGACGATGCGTATGCCGCGGTGTTTCCGCTCGACAGTGTCGTTTCAGCGGGTGAATACCGGGTGCGCCTGGGGGATATTGAACGACTCGTCATGGGGCAGTCGATGACTTATATGCTGGGCATCCGCTCGCTTGCCGATGCCGATGTCAATGTCTACGCCGTGCGCCGGGGTTCGTTCTCCTCGCTGCTGCCTTTCGACAACTATACGCGGCGGACGGTGCCCCTCGGCGGGGTTTATTCGCTCGACCTGGAGACGGAGCGGACATATGTCCTGGCGTCGCTGCGGTTGGCACAGGAACTTTTCAGCCATCCCGGCCGTGTTTCGGGGCTTGTCGTCCGCCTGCGCGAGGGCGCCGATGCGGAGCAGGTGCGTCAGGCTCTGGCGCGGCTGTCGGGTGACGATTACCGCGTCCGCACGCGCCACGAACTGCGGGCCTCCTTCTACCGGATCATGACCTATGAGAAATGGGGTATTTTCTTCATTTCGCTGCTGGTACTGGTCATCGCGTCGTTCTCGGTCGTCGGGGCGTTGGCGATGCTGATCGTCGACAAGCGGCGCGACATTGTGACCCTGCGTGCGCTGGGAGCCGACACGTCGCTCGTGCGGGCTATTTTCCGCAGCGAAGGGTTGCTCATCTGCGGCCTCGGCGCTGCGTGCGGGGCGTTGCTGGGCGTCGGGCTGAGTCTTTTGCAGCAGCACTTCGGCCTGATCGAAATCCCGGCCGAAACGCTTCTTGCCAAGAGCTATCCCGTCGAATTCCGCCCGGGCGACCTGCTGGCCGTGCTGGTGGCCTTCGGCCTTGTCGCCTATGTTATTTCGAACATTACCGTGCGCAGCATGGTGAAACATAATGCCTGATTATGAAACGCATTTTCCGTATATCGCTCTGCGCGTTCCTGCTGCTTGCAGGCGCCGCCTGTACCCGCCACAAGATTATCCCCGATGAGAAACTGGCGCAGATCTTCCACGACGCCTTCCTCACGAACGCCTATATCGGCGACGTGCGGGTCAATATCGACTCGCTGAACATCTACGAACCGATCTTTGCCCGCTATGGCTATACGACCCGTGATGTCTACTATACGATCGGGAACTTTTCGAAGCGCAAGAGCGCCCGTCTGGGCGACGTCGTCGAGATGGCGATCGATAAACTCGAAGCCGAGGGTAAATTTTACGACCGTGAGGTTGCCGTGCTCGATACGATCGACAACGTGGCCCGCCGTACTTTCACGCGTACGGTCTATGCCGATTCGCTGATCCGCGTGGGGTCGCTGCGCGATACGGCGCGCCTGCGGATCGCCGTCGATGTGCAGCCCGGCGAGTACGAATTGCGGCTCAAATACATCGTCGACTCGCTCGACCGGAACGAGAAGGGGTTGCGGGGCGTCGTCTGGCTCGAAAACAGGGACGGCGGGCGCAGTAGCGTCTATTCCACGACGCTGCGCCGTAACCGGACGGAGAATTTCACCCGCCGTTTCACGGTCGATACTACCCACCGGCGCCTGCACCTGGATTTCCTGGATTTCCGCGAGAAGCCCCTGCGTCCCTCGGTGACGGTGACCGGCCTCGAAATCGACTACATTCCCACGACGTCCGTTGCCGTCGACAGCCTTTACCGGCAACAACTTGACCTGCGAATCTTTGCCGATGAATTCCTCCGCGCAGCCATCCAGGCGGATAGCCTCTAACCTGCTCTGGACACCGCAGGGTCTGCTCCGCAATCCCCTGGTCGGGGTTGCGGCCGACGGCCGTATCCTCTCCGTCGGGACGTGTCCCGAGCCCGACCGGTGTCCCGGCACCGAGTTCTATGCCGGGGTGCTCGCTCCGGGGCTGGTCAATGCCCACTGCCACCTCGAACTCTCCTATTTGCTGGGGGCGATCCCCGAACGGTGTGGTTTTGCGGGGTTTGCCGGTGCCATGTCGCAGGTGCGGGAGCGCTTCTCCGCCGAACAGCGAGTACAAGCCGTCGAAGCCGCCGATGCCGCCATGTGGCAGGCCGGGATCGAAGCCGTAGGCGATATTTCGAACGGGGATACCGCTTTCGCCGTAAAATCGCGCAGCCGCATCGCCTACCATACTTTCGTCGAGTTTTTCGGTCTGCGCGCCGCGTCGGCCGAGCACCTGCTGCCTCTGCTCCGCCATCCGCAAACTTCGCTGACCCCCCATTCGCTCTATTCGGTGCAGGATGCCCCCCTGCGTGCGATCGCTGCCCGGGGCGATGCCCCGCTTTCGATCCATTTCATGGAATCTCCCGGCGAAGCGGCGCTCTTCGAACACCGCGGCCCGCTGTGGGAGTGGTACGCGAAGGCCGGTTTCTCCTGCGATTTCCTGCATTACGGCTCCCCGGCCGAACGTCTCGTGGCCTGCGTGCCGCACGACCGCCGCGTGACCCTGGTGCATGACTGCTGCATAACGCAGCGCGACATAGACATCGTTATGGGCCATTTTACGGCGCCCGTATGGTGGTGCCTGTGCCCCCGTTCAAACCGCTATATCTCCGGCCTCGAACCCCCTGTGGAGCTGTTACGCCGCAATCGCCTCAATATTTGCCTCGGAACCGACTCGCTGGCTTCGAACGACCGGCTTTCGGTTTTCGAAGAAATGCGTATGTTCCCCGGCATCCCGCTTCCCGAACTGCTCGCCTGGGCTGCCGGGGGCGGTGCACAGGCATTGGGTATGGAGGATGCACTCGGCGAAATAGCTCCCGGCCGTCGTTGCGGCCTCACGGTCATTTCAGGGTTGGATTACGGCACGCTGTGCCTGACCCCGGCGTCGCAGATCCACCGCATCCTCTGACCGGGATACTTTCCCTCCCCGTATGCGTGGTTATCGTACGGATGCTTGCCGCCGGTAGATGAAAACAAAAAGGAGCTTCCCCCGTCGGGAAGCTCCTCGTATTTTGAGGCCGGATGCCTATTTACCCAGTGCGTTGCAGAGTTTCTGGTTGATCTTGCGGATACGTTCCGGCTCGACCTTCATCTCCTTGCGGTCGTAGGTCATCAGTCCGTTGACCTCCATTTCGACGTCGGTGGTCTGCGTGTATACGCCTGCCGAAAATCCGCGGCCGATCAGCTTGTAGAGCATTTCCGCATACTTTTCGTATTCGTCCGTCACCTCCTTGGGCGAGTTGAGGCGGATATAGCCCCAGTTGCGGTCGGGTTCCCAGAGGTGCCCCTTCATCACGAAGCCGATGCCGCCGTACTCACCCAGCACCGTTGCGCGGTTGGTATCGAGCAGCGTCAGGCGCGGGTTGGGGTAGTGGTGCGTGTCGAGGATGTCGCCCGTAAGGTAATGGTTGCCGCCGCTGGCGGGGTTGACCAGGCGCGAAGGATCGTAAGCCTTCGTCCACTCTACGATTTCCTGGGTCTTGAACTGTCCCCAGCACTCGTTGAAGGGAACCCATACGCCGATCGAGGGGGACGAGTAGAGGTAGTCGATGATCTCTTTCCACTCCTTGCGGAAGTTGGCCTCCGATTCTGCCGACCGGTGCTTCTCCTCGCCCGTGAAATAGGTGTGCATCTGCCACTGCGGGCCGCGGTCGCCGCTGGGCATGTCCTGCCATACGATCATGCCGAGTTTGTCGCAGTGGTAGTACCAGCGTGCGGGCTCGACCTTTACGTGTTTGCGTATCATGTTGTAACCCAGATCCTTGGTCTTGATGACGTCGAATGCCAGCGCCTCGTCCGAGGGGGCTGTATAGAGGCTGTCTCTTATACACATCTCCGAGCCCACGA
>ERZ1504637.698-NODE-698-length-9896-cov-2.454222_pt1 | contig 9896 bp, 8 predicted proteins | sample MGYA00571823_ERZ1504637 | MGnify/ENA primary metagenome ERZ1504637 (study PRJEB39906, sample SAMEA3182102) | gut metagenome | biome: human; feature: gut; material: Stool; isolation source: human stools | place: Canada | collected 2013-02-18 ... | reverse complement strand
CAGGATTTCTTGTGGGGATTTGTTCGCGAACAAGTAGAAGAAGAAGCTACCGCACAGGGAATTGTGGATAAGATCAAGAAAGCCGGTGATACTGGTATTTTCTTTGTTGATTCACAGCTGGGACAACGTTGATGGCAATCTGAAAAATAGAAAATAAGATAGGAGAAGCTGTTTGGATTTATATTCAGACAGCTTCTTTTTTTTAACTTACTTTGCTCATATTTAAAAATCTGTTATCTTTGCCCACTGCAATGAGTTATTCTGCACACAAAGGATCATTCATTTGCTACAGTCTAATTTGGAGTATATGATCAGATTTTTATGGCTCCTGATGATGTTTAGCTGTTTGGCAGCCGCATCTTTTGGACAAGCAACTACTTCCTCTATGAGCGGAAGAGTTGAGGACGAACAAAACGAACCGTTACCGGGTACTACTGTAATTGCAATACACGAACCGTCCGGAACACGCTATGGTACAGTGACTAACCTGCAGGGAACTTACCATTTGGAAGGTATGCGCACCGGCGGGCCATATCGGATTGAATTTTCGTATGTCGGCTATCGGACAGCTATTTTTACCGGCATATCTCTGAAACTTGCCGAAACCTATGTCTGTGATGCCAAATTGAAAGAATCTGCCGAACTGGATGAAGTAGTCGTTATAGGCACGGCTTCTAAATTTGCCGGAGAAAAAACCGGAGCATCTACCCATATTACATCAAAAGATATTTCTCGTCTCCCTAATATTTCTCGTGGTCTGACGGCCATCACCAAGATGTCTCCTTACGCTACTAAAAATGGCTTTGGGGGGCGTGACCAACGTATGAACAACTACACGATTGACGGAGCGAACTTCAATTACAGTGCGGGACTGGATGGTGCTGTTTTGCCCGGAGGCGGAAATCCGATTTCAATTGATGCGCTGGAAGAGATACAGGTGAGTATCGCTCCTTTTGATATACGTCAGAGCAATTTTGTCGGAGGTTCGGTAAACGCGGTGACAAAGAGCGGAACAAATCGGTTTCGTGGTTCCGCCTATATGTACACAAAGAATGAATATCTGCGTGGGAACAAGGTAGACGGTTATGACCTCGGCGACCGGGAGGAAGAGCGGCGTAATGTATATGGATTTACTTTCGGCGGACCGGTTATAAAGAATAAGCTATTCTTTTTTGTGAATGGAGAATATGAATATAGTCCGCAGCCCATCCATAAATGGAAACTGTCCGATGACGGTAAGGACGATAGCCAGAATATGATTTCACGTGTGACGGCGGAAGACATGAGCCGTTTTTCGCAGGATCTGAAGAACTTGTATGGATATGATACCGGTTCGTGGACAGATTTTGCCGGACGTACGGATGTGTATCGTGTCATGGCACGTATGGACTGGAACATAACTGACAAACACCGTTTCATGCTACGTTATAACTATACCGGACAGAAAAAAGATAATAATCTGGTAGGATCGGCGTTGAGCATTAATGGCGGACCGGTCAGCCGCTATTCGATGTCTTTCCGTAATTCCACCTGGCAGCAATTGGATAATGTGAATTCGCTGACTGCAGAGTTGAATAGCCGTTTGAGTGCTGCTTTGACCCATCAGCTTTTGGTGAGTCTGACTTTTAATGATGGAAACAAAAGAGAATGTAAGGGCGATTTTCCTACGGTCGATATCATGAAACCCGATGAAACGGGGACAAACCGTGCATTTATGAATGCAGGATACGAGCAGCATGCGTGGAAAAACGGAATCCGTGAAAAGGTTTGGAGCATTACAGATAACTTTTCCGTTCATTGGGGAAATCATAGTCTGACATTAGGGGCAAGTTTTGAATCGCAGAACGTTTCAAATAGCTATATGCGCTACGGAGCAGGGTATTACCGTTACAACAGTTACGAGGACTTCGTGAATAAGGCGGCTCCTGTAGCCTTTGCTCTCTGTTATTCTTTAACGGGAGACGCAGAAGCTCCGGCTTCCGTTCATTATGATCAGTTTTCGCTGTATGCGCAAGATCAATATAACGTGAATGAACGGCTTAAACTGCTTTATGGTATCCGCATGGATATTCCGCTTTATGTCAACAAGCGATATGAGAATCCTTCCATCACCTCTTACGAATTTTATGGTACGAAGCTGAGTACCGCTTACTGGCCGAAGGCGACTCCGCTGTTTTCGCCGCGTATTGGCTTCAATTACGATTTATCAGGTGATCAGACACTGAAACTTCGAGGAGGAACGGGAATCTTTACCGGACGCTTCCCATTAATTTTCCTGTCGAAGATGCAGGAAGGAAGCGGTATGCTGAAGACGACCGTCTCGGTACTTCAGAATACAAACGATCCTCGTGAGAAAGAGCTGTTGGCGGCTTTGGCAGGCGGTATTCGTAATCCTCAGCAGATCTTGTCGGAGATTGCCCCTCAGTATCCGGATTGTTTCCCCACAGAACCGGGAGCAGTAAATGAGATCATAACGATTGACCGCCACTTTAAGACTCCGCAGGTATGGACAACTTCTCTGGCACTGGACTATCGTTTGCCATTTCCTTTCCGGTCCGATTTGACGTTGGAGGCTATGTATATCAAGGATATCAATGCCATTCTGCAACAGAACGTGAACATGATTGCTCTGGATGAGTCCAAGATGTCCCGCCTGTCCGGTGCTGACGATCGCTATATTTATCCGGGAAATAAGGACAACCGCATCAATGCGGATATCACCCGTGCCATGCTGATGACGAATACAAGCAAAGGACATAGCTATACGCTGAACGCCACTATGAATATGGAGCCGGTCCGAAATCTGAATCTGATGGCATCCTATACTTATACCCGTTCCCGCACGTTGTCGAATAACGCGAGCAACCAGATCGAAAATGCGTGGCAACAGGAACCTTCCGTGCAGGGAGCCAACTATCTGTCCATGCACAATGCTTCTTATCTGGACTCCCCCCACCGTGTCATTGCATCTGCATCCTATACCATCGAATACGCCCGAAACTTTGCCACCGGCATTTCTCTGTTTTATACCGGGCAGTATAATGGTTCTTATACCTATCTGATTGATGGAGACCTGAATAACGACGGCTCTCAATATGACCTGATGTATATACCGGCTACCCGTGATGAACTGAATTTTACCGACTTGAAGAAAACAGACGGAACCGTGCTGTTTCCGGCGGCTGAGCAGAGAGAGGCTTTCTGGGCTTTTGTGGAGCAAGATCCGTATCTGAGAAAACGAAAGGGAAAATATGCGGAGACAAACGGAGCGTTTCGACCTTGGTATCACCGTTTTGATTTGCGTGTGGTACAGGACTTTAAGGTGAAGGCGGGAAAGACTACAAATACCCTTCAACTGAGTGTGGATATAATGAATATCGGAAATTTGCTGAATGATGCCTGGGGAGTACCCAAAGGTTCTACTATCAACAAACCGCTGCAATATAAGGGCTTGAATGAAAAGAATGAACCGATATATACCATGGGTACATTGACAGAAGACGGAGAGACAATATTGCCTTACCGTAGTTTTGCTCCCGTTCGTTCCTCTGTCAATTGTTGGCAGTTGCAATTTGGAATCCGTTACATCTTTAATTGAAAGGATAATCTTTAGATGAATAATGAAAATAGAAAAATAATCTTCCTGTTTCCTTTACTGATCTATTTAATTTCAGCACTGGTCGGTTGTACCTCTTCCCAAGAGCGGTGTATACTGGTTGTTCATTCTTATGAAGAAACGTACACTGCTTATCCCGAGTTTAATCGTCTGATAGCTAAACAATTCAAGAAAGAAGGAGTCAATGCTGATATTCGGACGCTCTATCTGGATTGTGAATCCTATAAGGAAGAGACGGAACTGAAGCGAATGAGATATTTGCTTGATTCTGTATCCGGAGACTGGCGACCGGAAGTGATTCTGGTGAATGAAGATCAGGCGACTTACTCTCTTCTGAAGTGTGGTGATCCGTTAGTGAAAGAGGTGCCGGTGGTCTTTGCCGGAGTCAATTATCCGAATTGGGAGTTGTTGAAGCAATATCCCAATGCGACGGGCTTTCATGATAAGATCGGCTTTGTTCAAAATGCTGAAATGGCCAGAAAACTCTTTGGGGATAGTGTCCGTCTGTTTACACTTCTGGATTCTACTTTTCTGGATGTGCAGATAAGAAAGGACGCGAGGAAGCAATTGGCAGGACATAGAGTAACAGGCTTCATGGATTATCCCGACATTCCTTCTGTGGAACAGTATCGGCTGGTAAGGGAAGAGGGATATATTCGTTTTCTTTCCATTTCTATACGTAGCAACCGGGACAAGTCTGAAGCCAATCTGATGTGGGCGTTGAATAAGAACTATCGGGGGCAATGCTATATTCAGTTGAAGCGGGATTTTACGACCATCAATATTGGGGCCATCTGTGTGAGTCCCAGTCTGACTGTGATCAATGAGGGTTTTGAATGTGGAGAGAAACTGCTTGGAGGATATCTGACTTCGTTGCCGGTTCAGGTAGAAGAGGAGGTAAGAGCTGCTGTACATATATTGAATGGAGCTTCATCATCGGATATGCCGGTGACTGAGAGCAAGAAGGAATACCTGGTTGACTGGAATGTGATGAAACAGTTGGGGATAAAGAAGGAGAAGATTCCTGCTAATTATAAGATTGTCAATATTCCCTTTAGTAAGGAATATCCATATTTTTATATTTCTTCCATCGTGTCTTTGGCTGGATTGTTGTTTGCCATTGTTACCTGTTTGTTGTGGCTCTATCTTCGTGAGCAGAAAAGGAAAAAGCAGGCACTTTATGCATTGGCAGACGAAAAGGAAACTCTGGCATTGGCTATTGAGGGAGGAACCACTTACGCATGGAAGTTGGAAGACGAGTTCTTTGTCTTTGAAGATGCCTTTTGGAGATCACAAGGTATGTCTCCCCGCAAATTGCCTTTTACGGACTTGGGGAAGTTTGTACACCCCGGCCATTGGGACAGTGTAAAGCTTAGCCGGAGAAACCTGAAAGAAGCAAGTAAAAAGATAGTTCAGCTACGCTGCGATTTTAGCGGAAGAGGATATCAGTGGTGGGAGTTTCGCTATACGACTAATCTGCTGGAAGGAGGGGGATACAAGACCGCCGGACTTTTGCTCAACATACAAGAGATGAAGGATCGGGAAGAAGAACTGGACGCTGCCCGTTTGCTGGCAGAAAAGGCGGAACTGAAACAATCCTTTCTGGCGAATATGAGCCATGAGATACGTACACCGCTAAATTCAATCGTAGGTTTCTCCAATATTCTGGCTAGCGATGAAGAATTAAGTCCGGAAGATAAGCAGGAGTATATTGACACCATTAATAAGAATAGCGATTTGCTGCTCAAACTGGTTAATGACATTCTGGAACTTTCCCGCATCGAGTCCGGATATATGTCTTTCTGCTATAAGAAGTGTATAGTGAAGGAACTGCTTAATGACGTCTATATGACCCACCAAGTGTTGATTGCACCCCGTCTTGATTTTCAGAAAGAGGAAGAAGATATATGTCTGGAAATTGATGTTGACAGAGACCGACTGATACAGGTCCTTACGAACTTTCTGAATAATGCGACCAAGTTTACGGAAAGTGGATTTATCAAAATCGGCTACTACTATATGGAGGAAGAAGAGGCAGTGCATATTTATGTGGAAGATACCGGCAGAGGCATTCCCCGTGAAGAACAGCAGATGATTTTCAGCCGCTTCTACAAGCAGAATGAATTTTCGCAGGGAGCCGGACTGGGACTGTCTATTTGCAAAGTGATTGTGGAAAAGCTGGGTGGCAAGATAACCCTTCAATCGGAAGCGGGCAAAGGAAGCCGATTCACGGTCATTATACCTTGCCGGGTCATATCATGACGTATCGCGTAAAATGAGTCGTACCGACGTATAATAAATATGTAATATTCAAAACATAGCTCTCCGGAAATGGGCAGAGCTATTTCTTTTTCCCTTTCTCCATAGTTCCCAGATAGATTTCCAGTGAACGGGTAGAAATCTGTATTTCACGGAAAGATACTCCTAAAGAAGCGATCAACAGAATCAAAGCCAGCCCGAACACATACGCCGACAGTAATTGCAGTCCGATGTAGATGAGGAACATGCTGACTACACAGAAAAAAAGACTTGCAATGCCCAGCCCCTGCATCGTTCGTGTCAGGTTTAAGCGTTTTCTTAAATTCTCGATTTGTGCTACCGTGATATCCGTAGGATTTTCCATGTAACGGTCCCGCAACTGTCGTACCAATTGTGCATACGATAAAAAACGGTTGGTATAAGCCAGTAAAATCAGCGAAACAGCCGAGAAAAGCAGGGCAGGAGTAGTGAGAGTCAATTCTTCCATCTTGAAAACAAATTAGTAAGTATTAGGTATTAAAGTATTAAGTATCAAGTATTAAGTATTATGCTATGCAGATAAATGAGGTGTGCTTTCTCGTGTCCGGCGGAGATCTGTACGCGGATACGAGCCTGTTCTTTCGGAACGACCGGATAATAGAATCCAGTCACATAAATTCCTTCTTCCTGCATGCGTGCAGCATAAATCTGCGACAGTTTGGCATCATACAACATAACGGCGCAGATTGCACTCTGTGTCGGTTTGATGTCGAATCCGGCGGCTGTCATCTGGTCGCGGAAGTAGTTTACATTCTCTACAAGCTTGTCATGCAGCGCATTGCTTTCAGCATTTTGAATACTTCGAGACTTGCACCGATGATACCCGGAGCCAATGAGTTGGAGAACAGGTAAGGACGGCTGCGCTGACGCAGTAAGTCGATAATCTCCTTGCGACCGGTAGTGAATCCGCCCAATGCACCTCCGAAAGCTTTGCCCAGTGTGCCTGTATAGATGTCCACACGTCCGTGAGTTTTGTACAGTTCGCTGACGCCGTGGCCTGTAGCGCCAACCACACCGGCAGAGTGCGATTCGTCTACCATAACCAGCGCATCGTACTTCTCGGCAAGATCACAAATCTGATCCATCGGCGCTACGTTGCCGTCCATAGAAAATACACCGTCGGTGACAACGATACGGAAACGTTGCGCCTGAGCCTCTTGCAGGCATCTTTCCAGGTCCTTCATATCCGCATTGGCATAACGATAACGTTTCGCCTTGCAAAGACGTACACCGTCGATGATAGAAGCGTGGTTCAGAGAATCGGAGATAATGGCATCCTCTTCGCTGAAAAGCGGTTCGAATACACCCCCGTTGGCATCGAAGCAAGCTGCGTACAGAATCGTATCTTCTGTCTGGAAATAATCCGAGATGGCAGCTGCGCACTTTCGATAAGTCGTTCTTCTTTGTAAAGTCCGGCTTCCTTAATTTCAGCCAGTGTCTGGCTGAGATATTCCTGCATTTTACCGTACATAGTGTTTGAGTGATTAAGTTATACTGCAAAGGACACGATTTTTCTTGGAATAAACAATATCTTTTTGATTTAAATCTGAAAAAAAAGTGCTTACTTTGCGCACTATTTAGCTTAACACTTTTATTTAAAAGGAAAAATGAAACACATTTTGATTATTGGAGCCACCGGACAAATAGGGTCCGAGTTGACGATGGAGTTGCGCAGGCGTTATGGAAACACAAACGTAGTAGCGGGTTATATTCAGGGCGCAGAGCCCAAAGGCGAGTTAAAGGAGTCGGGACCGTCGGCTGTTGTCGATGTAACGAATGGTGAAATGATTGAATCGGTGGTGAAAGAACACCACATAGATACAATATATAATTTGGCTGCACTGCTTTCGGTGGTAGCCGAGTCCAAGCCGAAGCTGGCCTGGAAGATTGGTATTGACGGATTGTGGAATGTTTTGGAAGTGGCGCGTGAGCAGGGATGTGCGGTATTTACCCCCAGTTCTATCGGATCGTTCGGTGCAAGCACGCCTCATACACTGACACCACAGGATACCGTTCAGCGTCCTCGCACCATGTATGGTGTCACCAAGGTGACGACAGAGCTGCTGAGTGACTACTATTTTAACAAATACGGTGTCGATACCCGTGCTGTCCGTTTCCCGGGCATCATTTCGAATGTGACCCCTCCGGGAGGAGGAACTACCGATTATGCCGTAGATATTTATTATTCGGCAGTGAAAGGAGAAAAATTTGTGTGCCCGATCAAAGAAGGCACTTTAATGGATATGATGTATATGCCGGACGCGCTGAACGCAGCAATCATGCTGATGGAAGCAGATCCGACCAGGCTGATACACCGCAACGCTTTCAATATCGCCTCTATGAGTTTCGACCCTGAGACGATATACCATGCCATCAAGAAGCATGTGCCTGCGTTCGAAATGGTCTATGACATAGATCCTTTGAAACAGCGCATAGCCGACAGCTGGCCCGATAGTCTGGACGATACCTGCGCCCGTGAGGAGTGGGGATGGAAGCCGGCTTACGATTTGGAGAGCATGACGGTGGATATGCTTGAAAAGCTAAGAGAGAAACTGAAAAAATGAAAAAACTTATTGCGGGGGTACTGGTGCTCAGTGTTCTGGGTTCCTGTGGAAACAAGAAAACGAGCATCGACCCCTTTGCATCTATCACACATGAGGTGGATTCTATCCGGCATAAAGCCGATTCAATCCATCAGGAGGAGTTGCCGGAAGAACCTAAACCGACAGAAGCGGACGAATCTTTCGACGATTTCATCTACAATTTTGCTTCCGATGATGCTTTGCAGCGTCAGCGTGTGAAATTCCCGTTGCCCTATTACAAGGGAGACGAGAAGACCAATATCGAAGAGCGCAACTGGAAGCATGATGACTTATTTACCAAACAGCATTATTATACGCTCCTGTTTGATAAGGAAGAAGATATGGATCTGGTGGGGGATACCTCGCTGACCTCCGTTCAGGTAGAATGGATATTCGTGAAAACCCGAATGGTGAAAAAGTATTATTTTGAGCGTATCAAGGGGGCATGGATTTTAGAGGCTATCAATCTGCGTCCTATTGAGCGGAATGAGAATGAGGACTTTGTGGAGTTCTTCAGCCATTTTGCTGCCGACAGCCTTTTTCAGAGCCAACGTGTGCAGGACCCTTTGGCTTTTGTCACCTCAGATCCGGATGATGACTTCTCTATTCTGGAGACCTCTCTGGATTTGAACCAGTGGTTCGCCTTCAAACCGGCATTGCCTGCAGACCGTCTCTCGAATATCAATTACGGACAGCGGAATGATGATAACTCGCCGACAAAGATTCTCGCATTGAAAGGAATTGGAAACGGCTTCTCTAATATTCTCTATTTCAAACGGAAGGCAGGCGAATGGCAGCTGTATAAGTTTGAAGATACCAGTATTTAGCAACCAAAAAACAGAAGAAATGTATTCTCTTTTATCACACAATACGTTTGGCATTGACGTCAGTGCCGAACGGTTTCAGGAATATGCTTCGGTAGAAGAACTGAAGACATTGATAGCTCAAGGTGCCCTTACGACACCTTTTTTACATATAGGCGGTGGGAGCAATCTGCTTTTCGCCAAAGATTATGACGGGCTGGTTCTGCATTCCCGTATCGAAGGAATCGAGGTGATGGAGGAGGACGACCGTAGTGTGTCCGTACGGGTAGGAGCAGGCGTGGTCTGGGATGACTTCGTAGGTTATTGTGTAGAGCACGGCTGGTATGGAACGGAAAACCTTTCCCTGATTCCCGGTGAAGTGGGAGCAAGTGCCGTGCAGAATATCGGTGCTTACGGGGTAGAGGTGAAAGACCTGATCATCTCCGTAGAGACGGTGAACATTCACGGTGAGGAGCGCGTTTATGCTGTAGAAGAATGTGGCTATGCCTATCGCGACAGCATTTTCAAACGTCCGGAGAATAAATCCGTATTTGTGACCTATGTTTGCTTCCGGCTCAGTAAGGAAGAACATTATAC
>ERZ1504637.692-NODE-692-length-9961-cov-3.258429_pt1 | contig 9961 bp, 10 predicted proteins | sample MGYA00571823_ERZ1504637 | MGnify/ENA primary metagenome ERZ1504637 (study PRJEB39906, sample SAMEA3182102) | gut metagenome | biome: human; feature: gut; material: Stool; isolation source: human stools | place: Canada | collected 2013-02-18 ... | reverse complement strand
AGCACGATCCAGGCGAGGAGCTTGGCCACCAGAGCCGGGACCCGGTCCATCGCATTTTGTACCGCCGTATCGACCGCCTGCTGCGCCTGATCGACCAGCGCTTTGCGCTCGGCCGAAATATAACCCTGCAACTCCGCACGCTGGCGGTCGAGGTCGGCAAATGCATTATCCACGGCACCGTTCAACGTTTCGATGAGCGCTGCGACTTCGGTATTCAGACTTTTGCCCATATAATCGGCGATCTGCGGCAGGTGCTCCATGACCGTCACGATGCGGTCGAAATTACGCTCCAGGCTGTCGAGCTGCCGCGTCAGCCGGTTGCGGACACTGTCCTGCTGCATCTGCAACTCGAAAATGTCCTTCGACCAGCCGATGCTGTTGACCATCTGCTCGGACTGGCCTCCGAAACGATCGCCCAGATCGGCGATCACATCGGAGATGGAGCCTACGTTATACTGCGTTTCCACGCCTTTCGACTGGAGAAATTCGATCCAAGGCAGGGTCGTATTGACCGGAGTGAACTGCGACCCCGTGACGGGATTCGCCTGCATGTAATTCCCCACGAACTCCTGCATCAACGCGAACTTCTCCGGCGCGAGCAGGGTCGAAGCCAGGTGTTCGGCTTTCCTGTCCAGACGCGCCACGACCTTGCGCACGAGCGGCGTCTGCCCGGCGAAAAGCAGCGAATCGGGCAGGCGGCGGAAAGCGCTGTCCATGCGGACGCAGAGCAGCCAGGTGTCGATGAGCGCCACGTCGGGGTTGGACTGCATGACGGCGGTAACGGCGGCCCGCGTCGCCTGCATCTTCCACCGGATCGCCCGGATCCGCACCGGAATCTCCGACGATGCGGCCGCAACCGAATCGGCCGTGCGGGCGATCTCGTCCGCCAGGTCGTAATAGAATCCCCGGGTCATCATCCGGGTATTGGCCTCCGAAGCCGGAAGCGGCGGGTTGCCCGTATTGACCGACACCTTGAGCAACGAACAGCCTCCGAACGACAGCAGCACGGCGACCGCCGCAAAAATTTTCAGTAAACGTATCTTCATTCTTCTCTCTGTTTTGACTTTCAACAAATTACTGTTCCAGGACCTCTGCGCCCGCTCCGGCAGCGCCGTTTCTTTCCGGCGCTCCGGTTCCAAAAATAGCGATTATCCGCGAAATATCGCTATATTTGTACCTTAAATAAATTTCACATATCATGAAAATCGCCTGCCTGACTTTCAATCCGATACAGGAGAACACCTACGTCGTTTGGGACGACACGAAGGAGTGCGCGGTCATCGACGCCGGAAATTCCACCCCCAAAGAAGATGCCGCACTCGACGGTTTCCTCGCCGAACACGGGCTCAAACCGGTGCTGGCGGTCAATACGCACGGTCATTTCGACCACGTGCTGGGCGTCGAACATCTGCGCAAGACCTACGGCATTCCCTTCGCCCTCTCGGGCAAGGACGCCTTCATGCTGGACACCGATGCGGTGGGATCGACCGTTTACGGGGTCAAAATCAACGCCATGCCGACCATCGACATCGATCTGGACAAGGTAGAAGAAGTGAAATTCGGCCACACCGTCCTGCGCGTCATCCGCACGCCGGGCCACACGCCGGGCCACGTATCGCTCTACGAACCCGAATCGAAGAGCCTCTTCACGGGCGATACCCTCTTCCGCGAAAGCATCGGACGCACGGATCTGCCGGGCGGCGACTATTCGTGGATCATGCGTTCGATCCTGGACAACCTGCTCCCGCTGGGCGACGAAGTGCGCGTCTATCCCGGACACGGCCCTGAAACCACCATCGGCCACGAAGTGCTCTACAATCCCTTCGTCACCGAAGTCCTCAACCAGGAGGTGAACTACAAGAACTAATTCCGTCCGGGTCCGTTATGAAAGCGCTGCTCCACAAAATCCTCTACCGGACGCTTCCGCTCGAAGGTTATCTGCGGGCGGTGAGCCGCCTCTTTTTCATCAGCTACCGGCTGGGGCTTGGACGGCGCAGCGCGGCGACCGAATACGTCTATCACCTGCCCCGGCTGGCGAAAGCCGGCGACACGGCGATCGACATCGGAGCCAATCTGGGCTATTACGCCCGTCCTCTCTCGGAAATCGTCGGCACCGCAGGCAGGGTCCATGCCGTCGAACCCGTCCCGGTCGTTTGCCGGGTGCTGCGCCGCAACCTGCGGGGCTGCCGCAACGTCGAAATCTTCGACTGCGCGCTGGGAGCCGAGAATAAAGAGATCACCATGAGCAACGACTCCGCCCGCGAAACGGGTTATCTCGGCACGGGACGAAACTTCGTGGGCGATGCCGCCGGAGAGGGCGCCGTCACTTTCACCGCCCGGATGCGGCGCGGCAGCGAGCTTTTCGCCGGGCTGGAGCGGCTCGATTTCGTCAAGTGCGACGTCGAAGGGTATGAGTTGATCGTCATGCACGAGCTGCGCCCTCTGCTGGAGCGTTTCCGCCCGACAGTACTGATCGAAACGGGCGGCGAAAACCGCCCGCAGATCATCGAACTCTTCACCGAACTGGATTACAAGGGTTACACGCTCGAGAACGGGCGGGAAATTCCGCTCGCCCCCGACACCGAAAAAGACATCATCTTCCGCCAAGCACGCTAACGCCATGAGAATAGACATCCTGACCGTCGTACCCGAACTGCTCGCCTCGCCGCTGAACGAATCGATCCTCAAGCGTGCGCAGGAGAAGGGGCTGGTCGAAATCCATATCCACAACATCCGGGACTACACAGAAGACAAGCACCGCACCACGGACGACTACCCCTTCGGCGGAGAGGCGGGTATGGTAATGAAGATCGAACCGATCTACCGCTGCATCGAAGCCCTCAAAGCGGAACGGGAATACGACGAGGTGATCTACACCTCGCCCGACGGCATCCGCTACGACCAGCACGAAGCCAACCGCCTCTCGACGCTCGACAACCTGATTATCCTCTGCGGCCACTACAAGGGCATCGACTACCGCATCCGCGAACACCTGGTCACGCGCGAGATCTCGATCGGCGACTACGTGCTCACGGGCGGCGAGCTGGCCGCCTGCATCATCGCCGATTCGGTGATCCGGATCATCCCCGGAGCCATCGGGGACGAAGCCTCGGCGCTCACGGACTGCTTCCAGGACAACCTGCTGGCACCACCGGTTTACACCCGACCCGCCGAGTTCAACGGCTGGAAAGTGCCCGACGTGCTCCTCTCGGGCAATTTCGCCCGAATCGACCGCTGGAAGGAGGAGCAGGCCTGGGAGCGCACCAAACGGCTGCGGCCCGATTTGCTGAAAGAAGAATAAGACTTACGATATGCGTTACTACCTGATAGCCGGCGAGCCTTCGGGCGACCTGCACGGCGCCAACCTGATGAAAGGGCTGTAAGCCCACGACCCCGAGGCGAAGTTCCGCTTCTGGGGCGGGGACAAGATGGCCGGGGTCGGAGGCAGCGGGAATCTGGCCAAACATTACAAGGAAACCTCGTTTTTCGGCATCGTCGAAGTAATCAAAAACCTGCGGACGATCCGCCGCCAGATGAAAGAGTGCCGGCAGGACGTCGAGGCGTTCGCCCCCGACGTGCTGATCCTGGTGGATTATCCGGGCTTCAATATGAAGATGGCTCGCTGGGCCAAGGAGCACGGCATCCGCGTCTTCTACTACATCGCCCCGAAAGTCTGGGCCTGGCGCGAATGGCGGGTGAAGGCGATCCGCAAATACGTGGACGAGCTGTTCATCATCTTCCCCTTCGAACGGGACTACTTCCCCAAGCACGGCATCCGGCCGATTTTCGAGGGCAACCCGCTCGTGGACGCCATCGAAGCACGTCGGGCATCGCTGCCCTCCCCGGACGAATTCCGCCGTCGCCATGCGCTCGACGAGCGGCCGATCGTGGCTCTGCTGGCCGGCAGCCGCCGCAGCGAGATCAAGGCCAACCTGCCGCTGATGGCCGACCTGGCCCGGAAATTTCCCGACCGGCAATTCGTGGTCACGGGGGTTTCGTGGCTCGACCGCTCGATTTACGAACAATATATCGCGGACAGCGGCATCCGCTACGTCTGCGACCAAACCTATGAAACGCTCGCGGCGGCCGAAGCCGCCGTCGTGACCTCCGGCACGGCGACGCTCGAAACGGCCCTGCTGAATGTACCGGAAGTGGTAGTCTATCGCACGCTCTGGTTCCAGGTGAAATTACAGCCCTACGTGCTGAAAGTTCCCTACGTGTCGCTGGTGAACCTCAACCTGGGCCGCGAATCGGTCGTGGAGATCATCCAGTCCGACCTGGACATCACACGGGCCGAACGGGAGTTGCGGGCCATCCTTACGGGCGGAGAAAAACGGGAGCGGATGCTCCGGGACTTCGCCGAACTGCAAGCCGTAATCGGGGCTCCCGGCGCCAGCGACCGCTTCGCGGCCCGGATGGTGGAGCTGCTGAAAAAACAGGTGCGGTAAGATGCGCGAACTGTTCACGACATACCCGACGCAACTCCTCGGCGGAGGGTTGTTGGTCCTGCTCGGCATTTTGGTTCGGTTTTTCCCGAACCTGATCGCCGGCTACAACACGATGTCCGCCGAGCAGAAGAAAAACGTGGATGTCAAAGGATTATCGCGTTTCATGTGCTTGAGCCTGGCGGCGATCGGCATAGGCTGGATCGCATTGGGTATGCTGGCCGGAAATCTGGGCGGCGAAAAATGGGTTTTGGCGGTGGATTTTCTTTGGCTGCCCGCCGGATGTGTTTTCCTCTTGGTCAAAGCGCAAAAATACGACCGCAACAAATAAACCGGGCACACCGGACGGACAGGACATATTCGAACCTCCCTTTCGAGGAGAACAAGAAGGGGCGAAAGACGCCCTACCTGCAACCCTTTTTGATTTTAGGGGTGCAGGTTTTGACACGACGAGACGAGGACCGGACGGGACATACTTTATGTATTTCCCATTCGGGATGAGCGAGAAGGGACGAAAGACGCCCCACCTGCAACCCTTTTTGATTTTAGGGGTGCAGGTTTTGACACGACGAGGCGAGGACCGGATGGGACATACTTGAGTATTTCCCATTCGGGATGAGCAAGGAGGGGCGAAAGATGCCCCACACCCTGCAACCCTTTTTGATTTTAGGGGTGCAGGTTTTGACACGACGAGGCGAGGACCGGATGGGACATACTTTATGTATTTCCCAGTCGGGATGAGCGAGAAGGGGCGAAAGATGCCCCCTAAAATCGAAAAGAGATGAAGATAATTTGCATAGGACGTAATTACGCCGAACATGTGAAGGAGCTGCATAATACGGCAGGCGGACCCGACGGACTTCCGACGGAACCGGTATTTTTTCTGAAGCCCGATACGGCGCTGCTGCGCAATAACGACCCATTTTACATCCCCTCGTTCTCGCAGGAGGTGCACTACGAATGCGAATTGGTCGTGCGGATCAACCGGGTAGGCAAGTGCATCGAAGAGCGTTTCGCGCATCGTTACTACGACGAAGTGGGACTGGGCATCGACTTCACGGCCCGCGACCTCCAGCGCGAGGCGATCGCCCGAGGGCTCCCCTGGGAGCGTGCCAAGGGCTTCGACCACTCGGCGGCCCTGTCGCCCGAATTCATCCCGCTCGCGGAGCTGGGCGGCGACGTGCAGCGGCTTCACTTCGAACTGACCATAGACGGCCAAGTCCGGCAGCGGGGCGACACCGCCCGAATGCTTTTCGGCATCGACCGGATCATCCACCACATTTCGCAATACATCACGCTGAAAATCGGCGACCTGATCTACACGGGCACCCCCGGCGGCATACGACATACTCGCCGTTTTTCCGCAGGCGGACAAACTCGCCGAAGACCCGTTTTTCACCGGCACACTGGGAGCGGACACGCTGTTCCTCGACCGGGCGCACCGGATCGATTCGGTCGTCCGTCCTTCGCAACTCTGCAACCTTTACAGTTTGAGCGGAGGCAGCAAAGACGATCCGGAACAAGTCGTCGAATTCTTCGCCTCGTTCGACCCCGAATCGCTCCCGCAAAAGGTGCGGGGTGCTTGGATCGACGAAATATGCAGCGTCCGCGACGAACTCTCTTACTGCCTGCAACGGCTCGCACAAGCGGGTTACGCACAATATTGGCAGGAGCAGGTGCGGCCCTGCCTGAACAACGCGATCGAACAGTACCGGATCGCCCCGGAACAACTGGGCGCCATCCATCAGGAAATCACCCGTCTGGCCGGCGGGCAGCCTCTGGACGCTACGGGTTCCCGAATCTACATCCTCGGCAACATAGACAACGCTTTCGCCCTGCTGGACGAAACATTCTGCTGTACGCCTCTGCTGCTCGATCCCGAAACGGCCCGCCAATACCGTATCGACTTCATGCAGGTCTATATTCACGAAAACCTGCACCGGCTCTCGCTTTCGGGCGAACTGCTCGACATGTTGCAGACGCTCTACGACAACGACGACTTCTACCGCACGCACGAAGACCGGGCACGCGCCTACGGCGAAGGCGGCAACGAGGCATTCGTCGTAGCGGCCGAACGGTATGTATCCCGCCGCCTGGGGCGCATCGACGACAAGCAGGTATTGGACGAATTTCTCGTTTATTGCGACGGCACGCACGTATTGGCGCCAATCGTTTACCGCTATCTGCCCGACCTGCGGGACGGAGAGTCCTTCGACGGCTTTCTCCGCCGGCTGTTCGACCGCCGCATCCGGCCGGGCAAAGTCGAAAGCCAATACCGCCGGGCTATGAAAAAACTCGCCGGAACCCGGAAATCCGAACCAACGGCGGCGGAAACCCGGTCCCGAACCCAAAATCCGTAACGCCATGCTGCTGCACGACAAACTCAAACCCTACCGTCTGATCCTGGCCTCGCAATCACCGCGACGGCAGCAACTGCTCGCCGAGAGCGGGCTGCCGTACGAACCGGCCCCCCGGTACGACTGCCAGGAGGTCTATCCCGCGACGCTGGCCGCGACGCAGGTGCCCCGCTACCTCTCGCAACTCAAGAGCCGTGCTTATCCCCGGCCGCTCGCGGAAAACGAAATCCTGCTGACGGCAGACACCGTCGTTATCCTGAACGGCGAGGTGTTGGGCAAGCCCGAAGACCGCGAAGATGCGATCCGGATGCTCGAACGGCTCTCGGGCCATCGTCACACGGTGGTCACGGGCGTCACGCTCCGCACGGCCCGCCGGCGCCGGAGCTTCTCCGTACGCAGCAATGTCTGGTTCCGGGCTCTAACCCGCGAGGAGATCGTCTATTACGTGGACAACTTCCATCCGCTGGACAAGGCCGGCAGCTACGGCATTCAGGAGTGGATCGGCTATGCCGCCATCGAGCGCATCGACGGCTCGTTCTTCAACGTCATGGGGCTGCCGATCCAACGCGTCTATACCGAACTCAATCAATTCATTCAATCAATAAAAAACAATCCATGAAACGTATCTTTTCGACTCTCTGCCTCGCGCTGCTTTCGCTCACGGCACTCGCCGATGAGGGCATGTGGCTGCCGAGCCTGATCTCGTCGCGCATCGACGATATGCGCGCCAAAGGATTCCAACTGACTGCGGAAGACATTTACAGCATCAACAAGGCTTCGCTCAAAGACGCCGTCATGCTCTTCGACGACGGCTGCACGGCCGAGCTCATCTCCCCGGAAGGATTGCTGATTACCAACCACCACTGCGGCTACGGAGCGATCCAGCGCCTGTCGTCCGTCGAGCACGACTATCTGACCGACGGCTTCTGGGCACAGTCGCGCGAAGAGGAACTTCCCAACGAAAACCTCAACGTCAAGTTCCTCAAACGCATGGAGGACATCACCGAGCGTCTGGCCGCCGGCGAGAGCCGCGAGGAAATCCTCGAAAAAGCCCGCGAGAACGGCCGCTACAAAGCCTCGATCGAGCAGATGTACTACGGCAACCAACAGTTCCTGTTCGTCTACGAGCAGTTCGACGATGTCCGCCTGGTAGGTACTCCGCCCTCGTCGATCGGCAAGTTCGGCGGCGACACCGACAACTGGGCATGGCCCCGGCACACGGGCGACTTCTCGATGTTCCGCATCTATGCGGATAAAGACAACCGGCCTGCGGCCTACTCGCCCGACAACGTACCCTACCGCTCGAAAAAACATTTCAAGATCTCCACCGAAGGTATTCAGGAAGGCGACTTCACGATGATCTACGGCTTCCCGGGCAACACCCAGGAGTACATCCTCTCCGACGCGGTCGATTACATCGTGCACCGCAGCGACCCGATGAAAATCCGTATCCGCACCGAACGGCTCGATCGGATCAATGCGGCGCAGGAGAAAGATCCCGCCATGCGCATCATGTACGCGGCGATCAACGCCGGCATCTCGAACGCCTGGAAAAAATGGCAGGGCGAAGCGCTGGGTCTGACGCGTCTGAACACTGTGGCGAGCAAACAGGAGTACGAACGGGCCTTCCAAGCCTGGGCCCAGGACAAGCCCGAATACCGCGACGTGCTCAAAGAGCTCAAGGCGGAGTACGCCCGCATCTTCGACGCCTACTTCGCACTCGAACTGATGAGCGAAACCATCCGAACCGGCGAGCTCAACCGGATTTACAACCGGCCCTCGTTCGGCGACGAAATCTATCCCCAGGTGAAGGCGCTCAACCGCGACCTTTTCCGCGTGCTGTACCGCGAATATTACGACAACTGCCCGCAAGAGTACATGGTACCGCTCTTCGCCGCCGAAGTAGAGCGTCTGGGATCGCCCGAAGCATACGCCGAGCTGATGTTCGAAGCCACGCACAAGGAGGACGAATCGACCGAGGCTCCCGAACTGGAAGCTCTGCGGGCCGATATTCGGACGACGGTCACCCGCATTTTCGATGAACTGGGCAAGTGCTCGACCCGCAACCTGAACAGCGAGCGCCTGAACGAACTCTACACGACCTATATCAAGGGTCTGCGCGAATGGGATACGGAGCGTGCCTTCTATCCCGATGCCAACCTCACGCTGCGCGTGGCTTACGGCAAGGTAGGCGGCTACCGGTATGCCGACGGAGTATATCACAAGCCCTACACCACTGTCGAAGGTATTTTGGAAAAGGACAATCCGGAAATTTACGACTACAACATCCCGCAGCGGCTCCGCGACATCATCGCCGCCAAGGACTACGGACGCTGGGGCGTGGAGATCGACGGCCGCACGACCGTTCCCGTCTGCTTCCTTGCGGACAACCATACCACAGGCGGCAACTCCGGCTCGCCGGTACTCAACGGCCGGGGCGAGCTGATCGGCGTGAATTTCGACCGCACGTGGCTCTCGACCATGAGCGACATCGCCTTCGACCCGGCTTTCTGCCGCAACATCGCGCTCGACATCCGCTACGTGCTTTTCGTAATCGACCGCATCGGAGACGCTTCCTACCTCTTCGAAGAGATGGACTTCGCCGAATAAACCGTTTTCCGAAGCAACCGTGCCGCACGCTGCCGGGACCGCCGCACGCTTCGAAAACAACGTCGAATTGCCGGGTCAGTTTCGTGACCCGGCAATTTTTTTGCCGTATATTTTGGGAAAAACAAAATAGTCACTATATTTGCACACCTGAAAACCCGCTGCGGCGGGAATCGAGGCCCAGGTGGTGGAATTGGTAGACACGCCACTTTGAGGGGGTGGTGGGCATTAGCCCGTGTGAGTTCGAGTCTCGTCCTGGGCACAACAAACCGGTTTAGAATAATTTCTAAACCGGTTTTATTTTTCCTGATCGTGATTGCATACTTCATGACCGCTTGGGACGCTATGCACCCCAAGCCCCCCTCCGAGAAGAGAACGCAGGGAAAGTGCAGAATTATAAACGTAGCCGCAGGCCGCGAATAAGCGACCGTCGGATTCGATCTGTCTCGCAACGACATTTAGAGGAAAACATCCTTTTCCCTGATCGTAATCCGGTTATTCTTCCTCGTCTTCTTTTTCGGCCCAGCGTTCGAGTATCTGACGCACGGCTTC
>ERZ1504637.691-NODE-691-length-9962-cov-24.158272_pt1 | contig 9962 bp, 9 predicted proteins | sample MGYA00571823_ERZ1504637 | MGnify/ENA primary metagenome ERZ1504637 (study PRJEB39906, sample SAMEA3182102) | gut metagenome | biome: human; feature: gut; material: Stool; isolation source: human stools | place: Canada | collected 2013-02-18 ... | reverse complement strand
AAAACATTCCTTCAAGAACTTTGGAATCAATTACAAAAAGTGCTAGGACTTAATACAAGTAAAGGATTATATCGATAAATACCTAAATTGTAATAATTGTGAACTACCGCTAAATCTTTAGTTTAGCGGTAGTTCACAAACACAAACTCACTTTAATATAAAGTCAGCAACAACTTTACGCTTTTCATATATTTCTTTTTCTATAGTAACATACTTAATAACTCTATATTTCCCAGGAGTATATTTGTACTTCTCTTTATTTAAGTAACACTTAAGCACCCTATTTCTTTTTCTATTAATATAATAAATTCCGGCTTCCCAAGCCATATCACCAAAATCAATATCTACCCACTTATTAAATTGAAACCGCTGAAAATCATAATAAGTACCACAGGAAATCCTAAAATCACTATTGTTAAAAATATCAACACATATAAAATCAGAAGATGTCCCTAAAACGCATGGTACTACTCTCATAACAATAGAATCATTTGAAACACATTGAAGATTTTTCTGCCCCTTAATATTAAAGGATAGAAAAAAAAATAGTAAGCTAAAAAACAATCGAACTTTAACCATATATTCAAAAAAAATCAAGTGAAGCTTTGAATTAAACTTCACTTGAATTAATAAATCAATATCGTTCTATACCAAACTTAATATTAATATTAGGAGCTTTCATATACCATACAACACCTGTCGGCTTTCCGGATTTCATTTCTATTGCACTTACTATACCTAAAGTCTTATTTGAAGAATCATAGACAATACCACCACTATCACCATAATCAGCGTCCATATTTTCTACACGCACAACATCAGTAAAATCCACTCCATTAACTGTATAAAATGTACTTTCACTCTTTACAATACCTGTAGATTCAAAAGTAGTTCTACCATACTTCGATACACTCGTTTCAGCAGCAACAAAACCTGTTGCGACACTTAAGTTCTTACCTGTTGCCCCTATTAAATTACTTAATTCATAACGGTCACTACTAAATGAACAAAATGTTGCATCAAGACCCGAATGAACCCATCTATCCTTATCACTCACTCCAACATTACTACCATTATATTTAACCGTAGCCCCTGCGTTTACAACATGAGCACACGTTACAAATCCATAGACAGTTTTACCATACTTCGTATATTTAGCACGATAACCTACAGAACCTCCACTACCTTCACCTTCATTAACCTGTATTTCTGTACCCGGAGCCATAGGATAACTAGCTTCTACGATTTCTCCACCCGCTTGACGAAATTCAACAACATCAGAATCTATAACTTCATTTCTAAACAAAGCTATTGAACCATCTAGACAATCATACAAATAAACAACAACCTTATTCTCAAAACCGGAAATACTACAAGATTGAATATTTGAACTAACTGCCCCTCTACATTTAACAACATAATCCAATATGGTATTCTTTACAGCAACCAATTCATTATAAGAATACTTGCATTTTCTAACTTCATAGCTGGTTTTTCCTAACAGGCTTTCGTAATCATTATCTTTTAAATCCTCAAATGGTGTCAATAGAATCAACTTTCCATTTTCCACATAGGCACCGCCATAATAATCAGGATAAGACTTAGCAACACCACGTGTACCAGAATCAAAAGCATTCAACAAAGCATCATAAGCTTCATTCGCATTCGAATAAAAAGTTGTTTTAGCCTTTGCATTATTCTCAGAATCTAAAAAATCATCCGAAGAACAAGATACCATCATAAAAGATGATACAATAAATAAACAAAAAACAAATCTTTTCATAAGCCTAACAATTTAAGATTACTCCCATAAAGATAAACAAAATATTGGCTCTTTATCCCAATAATCTAATATTTAACTATTCAGGAGGATTTTTTTTCTCTTCAAGATAAATATCCTGCAATAACTCATCTTTTCTAGTTACTTTATAACAACACAACGCTTCACCGGTTTCCATATTATATCAATCAGCCACTTTATCTTTTACAGACATATACCAAGTATAACAACCATCATCCACATTCAAGCCTTCCACATCAAGAACCAAATCCTCATCCCGAAAATCATTCAATGCTTCATCCCCTATCATAGTACGGAACTGCCCAAAACTACTCATGCGCTGCATCCCATACATGGCAGTATAAATCATATCCAGTGCTCTATAATTTATCTGAACCTTTTCTTTACCGTCACGACCTTTCGAGCGTGAAACTGAAGCCTTTGAAGCATACTTAAAAACCTCTATCGCTGCACTCTCCAAATCCTTTATCTTCTTATATTTCTGAAAACGAGCATCCGCAACTGTACAACCATGCAACTTCTTCCACTGGGCTACCACATACTTAGCAGCTTCCAACGAATCAACTATAATATGAAAATGATAATGAAACGAAAACAAACCTTTTTTTACTACATGGTAGGTACATTCCTTCTTGATCACTCCCGATATATCAAGAGAGCGGAACTTATGCTTTGTCCTTATACCATCAGCCCACATCCGGTTACACTTGCGCATAAAATCGCGCAACACCTTTACATCATTGGTAACACAATTCTGCAAAGTAAGCGTCACGAAATAAAACTCCCTACCTTCCGAAGCCAGATACTTCATAATCGGGAGAAACTTCTTTATATTTTGTGCCGTTTGGATACGCTGACAAATAGGACAGAAAGCCCGATGACAGTAATGGGAATGAGCTTTACCACCCTGCACGGTATAGACATTTGAACACACATGGGCATCCATGTACGCTTTCATCAGTTTGCTTTCCGGATTCTTTTCCGAAAGTTTTCGAGTGAAATTATGAGAGATGATTTTTACCTTAGCCTTTTTTTTAAGACTTTCAGAACCGTTTTTTAACGAGTTTTCTTTGCAGTTGGTTATATTTATTGTACCTTTGTCCATGTAAATTTAATTGTGGTTTCGCTGCCCACCGTCCAAAGTAAGAAGCGAAGCCGTTAAACATATACAAAGCCCATTGGTAGCGAGCCGATGGGCTTCGTGTTTTTTATCTCACCCCAAAAGTAGACAATTCATCCCAAACCACCAAACATCATTCAAAAAACCTGCCTGCAACAAGCCAAAAAGCATTTACCACGAAACTTTCTAATTTATCTAGTATGGGGACTTCGCCCCCATTCCCCCAGCTGCGCAATCCGGACACAAATACACAACTAAATCCACATAAACAAGGATACTTCCGGAAAAAAAACTATCTTTGCTGTACACAAAGACAACCCTTGCCGAACGATACGGGAGAGTTGCAATAATACCACCGGAGTGAATTGACGGATATCCGACATCTTCAGTGGTATTTTTCTTATCCCCCTCCCGTCCCCCAAAGGGGGAGCACACAAAGACAAGCCCTACCTTCACTCAATGGAGTGTTAAATTGTTGCGTATGGGTCGAGCTCCTTAATCCGCTTACACAAATAATCAAATCGTTTCTTTGTAAGTGGTGTGAGTGTATCGAGGTTCTCGCCATCAAAATCCTCTCCAAAGATAATGTCGTCCACCCCTATGCCGTGATTGTAGTTCTCGCGCACGCAATCACGCAGAATCCAAAGGTTGCGCAGGTTCACCCAGTCTGCCGTTTTGTTCTTGATTCTACTGAACAGCACAGCAGCTGTGTAGAGGTAGTGTCCGCAATGATTATAGTCATGCAGCACAAGCTTGCCCTGGTAATAGATGTCGAAATCTTTATTTTCTTCATCTTCTTTTGTATCGCAATAGAAGAACGGAATGTCTTTCAGACCGTCCCAATTAATATAAGTAGTTGGCTTCATAATATCTTTTTTGAATATGCTACGTAACCTGTTATTTGCACACTTCCCATTATTCACAGAACATTTGTTGAAACACTTCACGTAACCTTTTTATCTCACTGAAATTCAAATCTCCAATCTTTCTTTTCAGCCGGCTTTTATCCACCGTGCGAATCTGATCCGTAGCTATCTCCCCATCACGCCCGGCTACAGAGCACAAAACCCGGTAAGGATAGTTCCTTATGGTGGAGGTTATCGGAGCAATGACTACTGTTGTAAGATACATATTCAAATCTGAAGGGGTTACAACAACACATGGTCGTGTCTTTGCCATTTCACCCCCACGGGTAGGGTCCAACTCTACCCAATACACTTCATACTGTTCTACCATGTCCAATCCTCAAACTTTTCATCCTCAAACACATCAGGGATAAGTAACTCGTCATCCCCATTCTCATGAGCACGTTTGGCAGCTTCCGCCCATCCCTGCCGTGGTTGTGCCTTTATTACAATATTGTTCCCGTCCAAAGAAATGCTCACAGCCGATTTCAAGGACAAACGCAACTGTTTCAATACTTCGGAAGGAAGTATTATCCCCTTGCTGTTTCCAATTTGAATAATGTTTGTTACCATAATGTTATAACTTTATAATTGATAATCAATATACAAATATAGATAAAGTTATAACAATACCAAAAGAAAAACCAACTTTTTTCCATTTTAACCAAAAACTCAGCCAACCGATGCACTCGTCGGGAGTGCTGGTTCACCCCCTTGCCGTGCGGCGCTCCCCGACCGATGATTTTTTATCGTGCCTTGTGCTCTTTCTCCTTTTGTCCGGCTTCTGTTCTTAAGCATGTCCGGAACACATGGCAAACCGCTTGCAAATCCCATCCGGAAGGCTTACCTTTGCAAAAGGTTATAGCACACTATAACCCATAAATGGGTTGTGTGCAAGGGGACACCCCTTGACCCCGTGCGATGTGACGTTTCACGCCACATCTTCAGAACAGACATACACACCTAAAACCTAACGATATGGCAAAGACATGCATCAGAGTGGAAGCCTGCAAAATCGGCAGCGCAGAACGGCACAACCTAAGGAGCAAGGAGCTGGACTACATCCGTCCGGAACTCACCCACCGCAACGAACAGTGGATAGAACGTCCAATTACTGAAGTACACCAAGACATAACGGAAAAATACAAGGCAACTACCGGACAGGGCTTGCAGAAAAAAGCAACCCCAATACGGGAAGGAGTAATCGTGATCAGCGAAGACACCACACTCCGGCAGCTTCAGAACCTAGCCGAAAAGCTGGAAGAACGTTTCGGAGTACACGCTTTCCAAATATACACTCATAAGGACGAAGGCGCAAACGCATGGGACGGTAGGGAAGAAGCATGGAAACCGAACTATCATGCGCACATGATTTTCGACTGGACGGACGGACATACCGGAAAAACAGTTAAGCTAAACAAACACGACATGGCAGAGATGCAGACCATAACAGCCGAGTGCTTGAACATGGAACGTGGCGTTTCTTCAGACCGGAAACACTTGTCAGCCATGCAATACAAAAACCAAATGGAAACGGAGAAAGCCGAGCAACTTCAAAAAGACATCGAGCAGCTCAACCGGGAATACTCCACAGGAACCCAGCAGATCAACCAAGTACAGGAAGAACTCAATATCGCCCGAAAAGAGCTCAAAAGCATGAAAACCGATATCCACATTAACGAAGCCAAGGAAGCAGCAGCAAAAGCCGGAAAGACCGTTTTTAATGCCGTTACAAGTGTTTTCAATGTAGGGGAAGTAAAACGACAAGCCAAAGAAATCGAAGAACTCACAAAAGAAAACTACAATCTCTCTTTCAAAAACCAAAATTTGGAAGGACAACTTAAAACCAACACCATTGCGATGCAAAGAGCACAGGAAACAGCCGACAGGCAAATAAAGGCACAGGTAGCCAAACTCAAGCCCATAACAGAACTATTCCCGGAAATGGAAAACGCAGGGGAAAATATAAAAGAACTCCGAACTATGGGAATACAAAACAACGATATCCGACAACTCCTTACAGGAAAAGAAATATACTATACAGGCAACCTATACGACAGGGATAAACGAAAATCATACCCGGTCAAAAGCATAAAGATAGATATTGCCAAAAGCCAGAATGGTACTACTACCATTTGGTTAAATAATACTCACTTTAAAACATTCCTTCAAGAACTTTGGAATCAATTACAAAAAGTGCTAGGACTTAATACAAGTAAAGGATTATATCGATAAATACCTAAATTGTAATAATTGTGAACTACCGCTAAATCTTTAGTTTAGCGGTAGTTCACAAACACAAACTCACTTTAATATAAAGTCAGCAACAACTTTACGCTTTTCATATATTTCTTTTTCTATAGTAACATACTTAATAACTCTATATTTCCCAGGAGTATATTTGTACTTCTCTTTATTTAAGTAACACTTAAGCACCCTATTTCTTTTTCTATTAATATAATAAATTCCGGCTTCCCAAGCCATATCACCAAAATCAATATCTACCCACTTATTAAATTGAAACCGCTGAAAATCATAATAAGTACCACAGGAAATCCTAAAATCACTATTGTTAAAAATATCAACACATATAAAATCAGAAGATGTCCCTAAAACGCATGGTACTACTCTCATAACAATAGAATCATTTGAAACACATTGAAGATTTTTCTGCCCCTTAATATTAAAGGATAGAAAAAAAAATAGTAAGCTAAAAAACAATCGAACTTTAACCATATATTCAAAAAAAATCAAGTGAAGCTTTGAATTAAACTTCACTTGAATTAATAAATCAATATCGTTCTATACCAAACTTAATATTAATATTAGGAGCTTTCATATACCATACAACACCTGTCGGCTTTCCGGATTTCATTTCTATTGCACTTACTATACCTAAAGTCTTATTTGAAGAATCATAGACAATACCACCACTATCACCATAATCAGCGTCCATATTTTCTACACGCACAACATCAGTAAAATCCACTCCATTAACTGTATAAAATGTACTTTCACTCTTTACAATACCTGTAGATTCAAAAGTAGTTCTACCATACTTCGATACACTCGTTTCAGCAGCAACAAAACCTGTTGCGACACTTAAGTTCTTACCTGTTGCCCCTATTAAATTACTTAATTCATAACGGTCACTACTAAATGAACAAAATGTTGCATCAAGACCCGAATGAACCCATCTATCCTTATCACTCACTCCAACATTACTACCATTATATTTAACCGTAGCCCCTGCGTTTACAACATGAGCACACGTTACAAATCCATAGACAGTTTTACCATACTTCGTATATTTAGCACGATAACCTACAGAACCTCCACTACCTTCACCTTCATTAACCTGTATTTCTGTACCCGGAGCCATAGGATAACTAGCTTCTACGATTTCTCCACCCGCTTGACGAAATTCAACAACATCAGAATCTATAACTTCATTTCTAAACAAAGCTATTGAACCATCTAGACAATCATACAAATAAACAACAACCTTATTCTCAAAACCGGAAATACTACAAGATTGAATATTTGAACTAACTGCCCCTCTACATTTAACAACATAATCCAATATGGTATTCTTTACAGCAACCAATTCATTATAAGAATACTTGCATTTTCTAACTTCATAGCTGGTTTTTCCTAACAGGCTTTCGTAATCATTATCTTTTAAATCCTCAAATGGTGTCAATAGAATCAACTTTCCATTTTCCACATAGGCACCGCCATAATAATCAGGATAAGACTTAGCAACACCACGTGTACCAGAATCAAAAGCATTCAACAAAGCATCATAAGCTTCATTCGCATTCGAATAAAAAGTTGTTTTAGCCTTTGCATTATTCTCAGAATCTAAAAAATCATCCGAAGAACAAGATACCATCATAAAAGATGATACAATAAATAAACAAAAAACAAATCTTTTCATAAGCCTAACAATTTAAGATTACTCCCATAAAGATAAACAAAATATTGGCTCTTTATCCCAATAATCTAATATTTAACTATTCAGGAGGATTTTTTTTCTCTTCAAGATAAATATCCTGCAATAACTCATCTTTTCTAGTTACTTTATAACAACACAACGCTTCACCGGTTTCCATATTATATCAATCAGCCACTTTATCTTTTACAGACATATACCAAGTATAACAACCATCATCCACATTCAAGCCTTCCACATCAAGAACCAAATCCTCATCCCGAAAATCATTCAATGCTTCATCCCCTATCATAGTACGGAACTGCCCAAAACTACTCATGCGCTGCATCCCATACATGGCAGTATAAATCATATCCAGTGCTCTATAATTTATCTGAACCTTTTCTTTACCGTCACGACCTTTCGAGCGTGAAACTGAAGCCTTTGAAGCATACTTAAAAACCTCTATCGCTGCACTCTCCAAATCCTTTATCTTCTTATATTTCTGAAAACGAGCATCCGCAACTGTACAACCATGCAACTTCTTCCACTGGGCTACCACATACTTAGCAGCTTCCAACGAATCAACTATAATATGAAAATGATAATGAAACGAAAACAAACCTTTTTTTACTACATGGTAGGTACATTCCTTCTTGATCACTCCCGATATATCAAGAGAGCGGAACTTATGCTTTGTCCTTATACCATCAGCCCACATCCGGTTACACTTGCGCATAAAATCGCGCAACACCTTTACATCATTGGTAACACAATTCTGCAAAGTAAGCGTCACGAAATAAAACTCCCTACCTTCCGAAGCCAGATACTTCATAATCGGGAGAAACTTCTTTATATTTTGTGCCGTTTGGATACGCTGACAAATAGGACAGAAAGCCCGATGACAGTAATGGGAATGAGCTTTACCACCCTGCACGGTATAGACATTTGAACACACATGGGCATCCATGTACGCTTTCATCAGTTTGCTTTCCGGATTCTTTTCCGAAAGTTTTCGAGTGAAATTATGAGAGATGATTTTTACCTTAGCCTTTTTTTTAAGACTTTCAGAACCGTTTTTTAACGAGTTTTCTTTGCAGTTGGTTATATTTATTGTACCTTTGTCCATGTAAATTTAATTGTGGTTTCGCTGCCCACCGTCCAAAGTAAGAAGCGAAGCCGTTAAACATATACAAAGCCCATTGGTAGCGAGCCGATGGGCTTCGTGTTTTTTATCTCACCCCAAAAGTAGACAATTCATCCCAAACCACCAAACATCATTCAAAAAACCTGCCTGCAACAAGCCAAAAAGCATTTACCACGAAACTTTCTAATTTATCTAGTATGGGGACTTCGCCCCCATTCCCCCAGCTGCGCAATCCGGACACAAATACACAACTAAATCCACATAAACAAGGATACTTCCGGAAAAAAAACTATCTTTGCTGTACACAAAGACAACCCTTGCCGAACGATACGGGAGAGTTGCAATAATACCACCGGAGTGAATTGACGGATATCCGACATCTTCAGTGGTATTTTTCTTATCCCCCTCCCGTCCCCCAAAGGGGGAGCACACAAAGACAAGCCCTACCTTCACTCAATGGAGTGTTAAATTGTTGCGTATGGGTCGAGCTCCTTAATCCGCTTACACAAATAATCAAATCGTTTCTTTGTAAGTGGTGTGAGTGTATCGAGGTTCTCGCCATCAAAATCCTCTCCAAAGATAATGTCGTCCACCCCTATGCCGTGATTGTAGTTCTCGCGCACGCAATCACGCAGAATCCAAAGGTTGCGCAGGTTCACCCAGTCTGCCGTTTTGTTCTTGATTCTGCTGAACAGCACAGCAGCTGTGTAGAGGTAGTGTCCGCAATGGTTGTAGTCATGCAGCACCAGTTTCCCTTGATAGTATATGTCGAAGTCTTTGTTTTCCTCATCTTCCTTTGTGTCGCAGTAGAAGAACGGAATATCTTTCAGACCGTCCCAATCAATGTAAGTTGTTGGTTTCATAAGTGTGCTTTTATGGTTTTCTGCAAAGATATAAATTAAGTACGAGTTTAACAAATGAAACTCGTACTGTTTATTCTTTATCTCGTTTTTAGAGTGTTAATTTTTATTCTTTATCTCGTACTTGAGTATTCTTTATCTCGTACTTAGAGGGTGTTTTTCTCGCATAATGCGCGCGCGCGAGGATAGGACATA
>ERZ1504637.632-NODE-632-length-10673-cov-3.386419_pt1 | contig 10673 bp, 8 predicted proteins | sample MGYA00571823_ERZ1504637 | MGnify/ENA primary metagenome ERZ1504637 (study PRJEB39906, sample SAMEA3182102) | gut metagenome | biome: human; feature: gut; material: Stool; isolation source: human stools | place: Canada | collected 2013-02-18 ... | reverse complement strand
AGTAATCAGTATAATTAAACAGTGAGAGCATGAGGGCAAATTGTTTCTTCAAAAATATGCTACCATCATTCATTTAACACTCATTATCAATGGATTATATACATAATGAGAGCATGAGGGCATATTTGCTTATAATTTTTTATTGGTTATCTCCTTTCTTTATTCCTTGATATTACGAATATGTCTGACAGGAACACCGCCCACAACCGTATTTGCCGGAACCTCTCTTGTCACGATCAAACCTGCTGCAATGACAGCATTGTTTCCGATGGTTATTTATCGGATAAATGAAGAATAAGTGCTTTGTTTCTTATTCTATTTATCAAATGTTACTTGTACCATTAGAATGAAGAAGGCTGATTAGTATGAATGTGAATATGCTGCATATAAATTTTCAACCAAAACAATTATGGATTGCCGATGAAAAACTTAAATGTCTAATACATGGTTTAGATTAAGGAGAGGATTTTTCCTCTCCTTTTTTCCTTCCGATACGCCCCATTATGAGAACGTGCCGTTTGAAGTGCCGAGTTCGTGGGTGTGGTGTAGATTGGAAGATATAGCTTATGTTGCATCTGGAAGTACACCAGATAAAACATGCTTTGTAGAGAATGGTGTTCCTTACATTAAGATGTACAATCTCAGGAATCAAAAAATAGATTTTGCCTATCATCCACAATATATTACAGAAGAAGTGCATAATGGAAGTAGGAGACCTTATTATGAATATTGTTGGACCACCTCTTGGTAAACTTGCAATTATTCCTACAACATTGCCACAAGCAAATTTTAATCAGGCCGCTGTACTAATACGCCCTTACAAATTTAAAGAGGTGTTGGTATCATATCTAAAAGTCTACTTAGAGGAAATGTCAGAAATAAATTCTATTGCCACACGAGGTTCTGCCGGACAGGTTAATATATCACTGACACAATCTCAAAATATGCGAATACCAATACCGCCTTTAAATGAAGTTAGAAGGATAATTGAAGAGGTGTCTAAGTATGATATTTTGATTGATTCGCTCAAACAAAATATTACTGACATTCAAAATCTTATAGCCTATACCAAATCCAAAATCCTTGATCTTGCCATTCACGGTAAACTAGTACTGCAAGATCCGAATGACGAACCAGCCATTGAACTATTGAAGCGCATAAATCCCGACTTCACACCTTGTGATAACGGGCATTATACACAGTTGCCTGAAGGATGGGCTATTTGTAAAATGAAACAGATTACAAGTATAACGAATGGGAAGTCTCAAAAAAATGTTGAAACACTTAACGGTATATATCCAATTTATGGTAGTGGCGGTGTTATAGGCAGAGCTAATCAGTATCTTTGCATCGCAGGTTCTACAATAATTGGAAGAAAAGGTACAATTAATAATCCTATATTCGTAGAGGAACATTTTTGGAACGTTGATACAGCTTTTGGCTTGAAGGCTAATGATGCTATACTTGATAAATATCTGTATTATTTCTGCTTATCATTTGATTTTAGCAAATTAGATAAAAGTACGGCTATGCCCAGTTTAACAAAAACATCTATTGGTAATGTTTTAATACCCATACCGCCATATAAAGAGCAAGAACGAATTGTGGCTAAAATAGATATGGTGCTTGATACGATGAATGAAATATTACGGGCTGTATAAACAATCCGTTTTTGTTCTGCCTTCGGTGGTATAGGTATCTCTTATTTTGAGTATTCAGAAATCCAATATCGTTTATGAGTGTAACCAGATTGATATGTGACACTCATAAACATTGCCACATAATCAATCTCAATATCACTGTGCATTTTTAGAATCTTCATTACTGATGATTTTACCTTGAAAGGAAAAACAACTAGTTTTGAATCTGTTGTAAAATCATCAAAGATTATACAAGGAAGATTTGAGCATATCCCTGTCGCTTCATTGGTATAACCAATTATAAAAGACTTACCTGCTGTTAAGACTGGTATTGAGTAGGAATCATCATAAGCCGTTGAATTTATAATATAAGCAGTAGGTTGTTCATAATCTACAACTTATTCAAGCCTGCACATAGCCCATCCTTCAGGCAACTTCTTATCATGTTCGATATATTCTCTTATATTGTTACTGTATTCATTATAAATCAATGTAGTATGGTAACAAAATTCAAAAATCATTTGGCAAAGACTAATCTCGCCAAGAACACCGTTACATCGTATGTGTGGACGGTACAGTATTTCCTCAATCATTATGGAGAAGTAAACAAGAAGAACCTCTTGGCATATAAGGGGTACTTGGTGGAGAACTTTAAGCCACAGACGGTGAACCTTCGGCTGCAAGGTATCAATAAGTATCTGGAATTTACAAAACAAGAGAAACTGAAAGTGAAGTTCGTAAAGGTACAACAGAAGAACTTTTTGGAAAATGTAATAAGCGATGCCGATTACAAATTTCTCAAAGCCCAGCTCAAAGCAGATGGTTATGATGAGTGGTATTTCATCGTATGGTTTATGGCTGCTACAGGGGCACGTGTCAGCGAACTACTCCATATCAAAGCAGAACATATACAAATCGGGCATCTTGACCTATACAGCAAGGGAGGAAAGATACGCCGTTTGTATATCCCGAAGAACTTGCGCACGGAGGCTGCGAAATGGCTCAGAGAAATAGGACTTACTTCCGGCTACATCTTTCTGAATCGGTTTGGACAGCGCATTACTACTCGTGGAATAGCTTCTCAACTCAAACATTTTGCTGAAAAATACGGGATGAACAAAGAGGTGGTTTACCCTCATTCATTCCGTCACCGTTTCGCCAAAAACTTCCTTGACCGCTTTGACGACCTTGCTTTACTTGCCGACCTCATGGGGCATGAAAGCATAGAAACCACTCGTATCTATTTACGCCGCACTGCCAGCGAACAGCAGAAGATTGTGGATAAAGTGGTGAACTGGTAAAGTTACATTAGTCCTTAGAAGCGTTCTTGTTTACGCTTCTAAGGAATTTTGAATACCGTCAAAAATGGAGAATGTCTCTTCAATCTTGGCTACTATGCGCTGTTGCTCGGCAAGTGGAGGTAGGGGCAATATATATTGTTTTGCCTTTTCAATCGTAATGGTATCAACAGTTGTACCCTTTGAGTTATCATACATCTGTTTTAGCATATATTCGCTTCTCATGATGTGGTAAATATATTTCGCATTTATTTGATAGTCATTACACAAACAAAGTACACTTGCATCCTTGTAATAGAACTTATCAGACTCTTTTACAATGTAGCATTTGCCAATAGTACCAACGGCAGAAATCATAATATCTGACGCTTTGGGTACTGGAAATTTCTCCTTTAATGAGTTATAATGTTCCTCTGAAATATATAATTCATTATCTACAAGTCCATAAATAGACAGCTTGGCTATTTCACGTGCTCTATAAAATGGAACACCACTATGCTTCCAATCTGACTTCAAAATTCTTTTAGCTGATACGACATTAAATATTGACCCTAAATTTGTCGTTATCCACCCGCTCGGAACGTCAAACGTATAATGCCCGTTATCACAAGGTGTGAAGTCGGGATTTATGCGCTTCAACAGTTCAATGGCTGGCTCGTCATTCGGGTCTTGCGGCACGAGTTTGCCGTGAATAGCAAGATTGAGGATTTTACTTTTTGCCTGCTTGATAGTTGTTTGTAAATCTTCCTTGCTATTCTTGATAGTATCAATTAAAGAAATCCACTTAGCCACCTCTACAACAATTCTTTCTTGTTCCTTTAAGGGTGGAATAGGTATCATTAATTGCGAAAGCTTTTGAGCATTGATATTAGACTGATTAACAGCATCCGTTTTTACATTATAGCACCAATTACGATAATAGCTGCTATTCATTACAGTATTAAGGTAGTCTGAAAAAATCAATATCGGTCTAATGCGAATAAGATAGCCAGCATATATGGCTGGTTGTTCTTTCTTATAGATTGCCGTTTTCCCTACCCATTCACTACTGTTTGTGCGATTGAACAGTAAATCGTCTTTTTCAAGTGAGTACAGCTTAATATCTTCATTATTTGACGAATACACTAAATTAGAATAATCGATTGTACCGACATTAGTAATATTCCCCATTCGCAAGACAGCTATTTTTCCCACACTTAAAGACTTCTCTGAAGTTCCGTATTTCAATTCGCACACAATATCTTCTAAATTGCACCATTCCCACCCATTTGGTAACAAATAGGGATAATGGGGCGTATCGGAAGACTTTGCAGACTTCTTACTCCGTTTAATTTTGCCTTCTTTTATCAGTCGTTCTTTTTCAGCCTTGATTCGTTCGAGCAGAACTGATGCTGGTTCATCGTTAGGGTCTTGGGGTACAAGTTTTCCATGTATCGCAAGGTCGAGTATCTTTTGACGTAACGCTTTTGTATCCATCATTATATTTCTGTTTGTAATTGTGCAGTTTTGGCTGCACAATTACTATTCATGTTCTTCCAGTTTCTTTAATTCCTCATTTTCTTCAAACTCTTCAATCCATTCCTTCACCTTAGCTTGCAATAAAGCCTTGTTGGGGAGATAGAGTTGATAAGCAGAAGCATAGATGTTAGCATCCTTAGGCAAGGTAAGTTCCACTAGTGCATCGTTCTTCTCCTTACACAGTAGAATACCAATTGTCGGCTTTTCAAAGTCTTGTTTGACATAGCGGTCGTAATAGTTGACATACATCTGCATCTGCCCAAGGTCTTGGTGAGTTAGTTTGTCTATCTTCAAATCTATAAGCACATAGCATTGTAGCAAACGATTGTAAAACACCAAGTCAACAAAGAAATGCTGCTCATCAAATGTGAACCTTTTCTGCCTTGCTTCAAATAGAAATCCTTTGCCAAGTTCTAATAGGAATTGCTGCATCTTGTTGATAATGGCATTCTCTAATTTAGACTCTGAATAAACTGCATCGGGTTTTAGACCAAGAAACTCTAATGTGATGGGATTCTTGATAATGTCTGATGGTTTCCCAATAGATTGTCCTTCCTTAGCCAACCGCATTACTTCATCTTTGTTACGGCTCAAAGCCAATCTCTCATAAAGACAGCTTCCTACTTGACGGCTGAGTTGTCTTTTAGACCATTGTTGTTGAGTACATTCTATTTCATAGAAACTGCGGGCATCCGGATTTTCCACCCTCATCAGTATAAGATAATGAGACCATGAGAGAGCGAATGTCGGCTCAGAGATACATTCCTCTGACTTCGGATAATCGGCTAACCACTGGTTAGCCTTTTGACTCGGCTTTGGACAACCACTGGTTAGCCCTTTAGAAAAAACAATATAAAACTGCCGTATATTCTTAAGAGTTGAATATGACCATCCATCTCCCAACCTATCAGTCAGACGTTTGGAGAGTTCTTTCAGCACCGCCTTTCCATATTCGGCTCTTGTTTCCCCCTTTTGCTCATATTCTACTATATATTGTCCGATATGGAACTTAGTATAAACCTCAGCTATATTGACGGCTGTTGCCACACGTTCCCTTGCCTGCGTGACAAGGTTAACAACCTTCAAGAACAGGTCGTTTATATCTTTATCATTTGTGAAAATCTCTTTTCCCATAACTCAATTTTCTTCAATATTCGCAAGTAGCTTTTCAAGTTCAACCACAGCAGCACTTATCGTTTGGCTTTTATCCTTTATATCAGCCATCAGCTCTGCCAATGAACGGTTGTCCACCTCACCACCTTGCTTTATCCAAGTAATGTCAAGATTTGTTTTGTCTCTGGTAAGAATTTCATCTACAGGGTATTTACGCCAACGACCTTGCGGATTATTTTCTGCATCGTATGTCTCTACTCGATTATTATAGCAAGAAACAAAATCATCCAAATGATGCCGTTCCAGTTTATTGGTGGCAAGCGTATGCTTTATATCTGTACGGTAGTCGTAAAACCATATTTCCTTGGTCGGTTGTCCTTTGCTGAAAAACAACACGTTGGCTTTTACGCCTTGGGCATAGAAAATACCTGTAGGTAAACGCAAGATAGTATGCAAATTAAAATCCTGCAATAAGCGTTTACGAATAGTCTCACCTGCTCCAGCCTCAAAGAGAACATTATCAGGAAGTACAACTGCTGCACGTCCTCCCGTTTTGAGCATAAGCATCATGTGCTGGAGGAAATTTAACTGGTTATTCTTGGTCTCTACATAAAAATCCGGGCGGTTAATATCCACCGATCCAGCCGGACGAGTTCCAAAAGGAGGATTGGCAAGAATCACATCTACAAGAGTTGACGGTTCTTTTTCCAAAGAATCCTCACAAACAATCGGACTACGGTCTGTACCGATACCATGCAAATAAAGATTCATGGAAGCAAGCGTCACCACTAAAGGCGTATTATCCACACCATGCAAAGCTTTGTCACGCAAGAAATCACGTTTTTCTTTACTTGCTGACTGACCTTTCATATAATCGTAAGCTGTAAGCAAGAATCCACCCGTTCCACAAGCCGGGTCACAAACCGTTTCCCCCATTTGCGGATTGATACAATCTACCATTGCCTGAATAAGTGGACGAGGAGTAAAATACTGTCCTGCCCCGCTTTTCTTGTCTTGTCCGTTCTTTTCAAGAATGCTTTCGTAGATAGCTCCTTTCACATCACCGTCCATAATGAGCCATTGCTCCTCATCAATCATGGTGATGACCTTTTTCAGATAAACAGGCTTGTCTATCTTGTTTTGCGCCTTCGTATAAATCGTACCTATCAGATTATCCTGCTCACTAAGCAATTTAAGGGTCTCTTCATATTGTTTTACCAAATCCAAGCCATCAAGTACTATCAAATCTGCCCACTGATAACCAGTTGGAATAGCCGACTCTTCTCCAAACATTTCTACATTTTCGACATCCATCTTCAAGAATAAAAGATAGGTCAGTTGGGTAATATAATCAGTGAATCCAATGCCTTGTCCGGCAAGAGTGGTTGCCAGATTCCATACTTTTTTGGTGAGCGATTGCTCTGTTGTATTATTTGTTGCCATTTCTTTATGCTGCTTTTCTTAAAACTACAAATGTGTAAAGTGAATGAAGTGCCTCGTCTGCCTTCTGCATATTGCCAAACGCTCTAATCATTTGGGCTGCATGGGTAGCATCATCTTCACGAATATCTCTGATAGTACAAGCTCCGTTAGAAGCGATGTAATCCACAATACGACTGATAACCTCTCGCTGTTTGTCAGTTATTTCACGCTGGTTTTGCCCTAACCAAAGATTGAAAAACTGTTTAGAGGTAGTAACTACGCTATCCAATCGTTCGATTTGGTGGAAAGCAAAGCGCACAAGTTGTATGATATTGGTCAATGCATCGCTTTCTTCTTTGGTAATGGAACGCCTTACCACTTTAGGGTTAACTATGGCATAAGAGTTCCAGAGTTGTTTGGATGTAAAATGATTGTTTGCCATTTTAAGTCTGTTCTCCAAATCCTTTAGCATCGAATAGGTTATAGGCTCTCCCTCATTGTTGTAAATGATGCGCAGTGCCTCTATTTCGTCATAGTACTTTTTACAAAAATCTTCAAAAGCCTCTGTCGTATTTTTTGCTTCCTCAATGGAAAACCCTTTGGAGATAAGCGTATCTTCACCCGGCATCAATGTATTGACGAATCCGGCTGCAAGTATAAGAAGGTATTTCCGAGCATCTGCATGATTGGCAAGCGGAGCGACTAGCCCCTTACGTTCATTGTTAGGCTCATCAGTGCTTACAAACGGTGGAAGAATGCCTTTCTCCAGTGCATCGTATATTCTGGCAGAAAGTTCCTTCATGTCATCATGAGACAAACGGACAAACTCTTTCCGTTGCGGATCATCCGCCTTGTTGTATATTCGGGCAAGCGTTGCAGCAAGCCGTTTGAGATACTCGTCAGGAATATAGCCATGACTAATACGTTCTAATAGCTCCTTTAGAGTAATCGTCTTTGTTGTAGGAGCATCATCTATAGGTGCCACTGTTTGCGCATGTTCCGTCACGCCTACCGCATCAACCAAATAAAAACAATCCTTGCTGAATGCGTTCGGGGTAACATTGCGAAGTTGCTCATCACCAATAGTACGTACTCCACGCCCTTTCATCTGAATATACAAAGGCAATGACTCCACATCACGCATGAACATCACTACTTCCAGCGGCTTTACATCTGTTCCGGTGGCAACCAACGTACAGGTGACAGCAATACGGAAATCCTTGTCGTTACGGAATTGGCGTATCAGTTCGTTACTGTCGCCTGCCGAATAGGTAATTTTCTGAACAAAGCGGTCATCAGTCCGTCCAAACACCTCTTTAGCTATTTGTACGATATTTGTAGCATGAGCTTCATTGAGAGCAAAAATCAATGTTTTGGGCAAAAAGTCCATATTTGGTTCACGTTGCGGGTCATTAAACAATTCCGTATAAACCACATCCCGATAGGTCGAAAGGACTAACTTTATCTGTGCCGGATTGATAATACTCCGATTAAGTTCTTTATTTGTATAGATTTTGGTTTCCTTACTACTTACAATCTTAACCTCACCTGTATATCTTGTTTCTTCTTTAAATTTCTCACCCTCTAATATAGCCCCACCCGTTTCTGTGACTTGCGTTTTTATTCTATATACCCGACAATCCACATTCACGCCATCAACAATACTCTTTTCCAATGTGTAGTTAACAATGCAGTTATTATTGAAGAATGCCATTGTTTCAGGGATAGGAGTTGCGGTCAGACCAACCAATCTTGCCGTATCGAAATACTCCAGCACCTTGCGCCAGTTCCCATAAATGGAGCGATGGCACTCGTCTATGATAATCATATCAAAGTAGTCGTGCGGTAAGTTGGGATTAGGAGGCAAGGTTACTTCCTCTATAGGTTCATTCTCGTCATCATCATTATCCTCAATAGTTTCTCCTTTCAAGAATGAGAATAGACGTTGTATTGTAGAAATAACGACATTACTATCAGAAGGAATAGAAGACGAGCGAAGGCGATTGACCGTAAAGATAGTATTGAAAGCCTCCCCGTTCTCTGTCAGACGGAAAGTTCCAAATTCTCCTTCTGCTTGTTTTCCAAGATTATTTCGGTCTACAAGAAACAACACTCTACGCATTGGTGTATAAGAAAGCATCCGGTAGGCAGCAAGACAAGCAGTATATGTTTTACCCACACCGGTGGCAAGAACCATCAACGCCCGATTTTGCCCGGCACGGAAACTCTTTTCAAGTTCTGTCACTGCCTCATATTGGCAATCACGCAGCCCTTTCTTTTTCAATGTAGGGAGTCCGGCAAATGCATCTTCAATTCCCAGCCTCTTTACCAATTCATGTGGTGTAGGGATATTCATGATCTGCCTGAAACAAGAATCTTGTTCACGAAAATCACAGCAATATAGTTCCTTACCATTCGAAGTGAAGATAAAAGGCAATGGCTTTTGATATGCCTGATAGATATTCGGAACACTTCTTGCATATAAGGCTGCTTGCTCGCATACCTCTGAAGCAAAAGCATCCGTTTCTTCACGCTTAGCTTCAAGTACCCCTACTGCTTTTCCATTAATGAAAAGGAAATAATCTGCCTCAAGATTTCCTTTCAATAAACCTTCTCTTATGGCTACAGCCGTACAAGTAGGTTCATAATCCTCCCTGTTGACTACTTTCCAACCAGCATCGGCAAACCACTGGTCTATCTTTATTCTTGCTTTTTCTTCAGGAGTCATGTTCTTGATATTGTAAATTATCGGAAGCTTATGTCAAAAAACAAATTGATATTCAAAGCTATAACTTTACTCTTTCAATAATTGATTCGCTCTAAGGAAATTCACAAACGAATCAATAATTTTAGAATTACGATTAATAATATCAGTTTCAGTAAAATCACTATATGAATTACTTATCTCTGCCAATTCTACAATTTGAGAGCCATTCTTTTCCTGACCATTAGCAGTGGTAAAACCTTTATAATATTTTACTTTATCTACAAAGCGATAGTCGGAAGCTCTGATATTCAATCTTTTCTCAAGAAGAACTTTATTCCCAAGTATTTCTACATTCTGAGAATTTGATAAGCTTTTTTCTTTATCCCGTCTGTTTCGTGCATATATATGTTCTATATCGAATCTAGTTTCCAATGACAATAATGATTGATTATCATGTTGAAAAGCCCACCAAGTAATCATTGATTTTGTAATCGCACGACTATTATTGAATACATAATTTGTTATTTGCGCACGATAACGTTCTTCTGAAAATTTGAAATCTGAGAATGTTACTTCTTCGCCTTTGATTATTTTAACCATTTCCGCATACACAGGGGTACGCAAAGAATTAACACCTGGATTAGTTATAGCATACGCCCATATGAAAGCTGTTATACAGTCCAAGAAACGACAAAAAGCATTTTCTTCTATTTCATCATTTTCATCACGATGGTACATAAAATACACAGAAGTGATATACGTCCACATTCCATTAGGAGCATAACTAAGTACGAACAAACGCTTTAGAACTTTATCTGAGAAACGTTCTGTTTCTTGATTGTTAACATCTTGCCAAAATTTGGCAAGGCTTACAAGATTACTCAATGTCTTTGGCTGATGCAAAAGAGGATAACTGCCATCTCCTTCATAAAACTTGCGCAAAGCTTCTGTTGTTGATGATTTTATCTCTGCAAG
>ERZ1504637.625-NODE-625-length-10734-cov-2.686394_pt1 | contig 10734 bp, 4 predicted proteins | sample MGYA00571823_ERZ1504637 | MGnify/ENA primary metagenome ERZ1504637 (study PRJEB39906, sample SAMEA3182102) | gut metagenome | biome: human; feature: gut; material: Stool; isolation source: human stools | place: Canada | collected 2013-02-18 ... | reverse complement strand
GTGTGCATACTGGTCGCAATACATATTAGAGCGGTTACCGCCATCGGCCAGGTCGTCATATCCCCAGTCGTCTATCGGAGCAAGTTTAGTCCAGACGGGGAAGAATTCTGTTATCTTCTGAGTATTATAATCCAGCATTTCGTAAGGAACCGGTTTGCCATACATGCTATGCTTCGTATCCATGCACACAAACTGGCGGCGGATGTTGCAGGGCGCATTGCGTATATCATCTTCGTAATCGCCTTCCCAAACATCACTGATCACATAAGTGGTAGGAGCCATATTAGCCACACCGCGTCCGCCTACGTAGGCCGATACGTTTCCGCCCGGATATATGCTTTCGTCGATATTGCCTGCCCATGGCCCGGCTGCTGCTCCGGCTTCGGCATATTCAGCTTTCCATACCACATCGCGGAGAACGGGAGACATTTCACGCGGATAACCTACGAAGTTGTTTCCGCCATATTCATGATAAACTGTGTAATCGTTCTGCAAGGTCCACAATGCTTCCGTATTTCCTTCGGCGTAGTCATAGTTGCCTTCCTGGAAGAGGTCGAAAAACACATTGCCGTCTTCATAGTAAGCAGCTACACCATTCTTTGTTGTTCCCCCTCCCGGGATGCTGCGTGTACCGAAGCGCTCCGTCATCAACGGATGCAATGCCATCACCTTGTCGGCATATTCGATGGATTTCCGTAGGCATTCGGCGTCATTGCTCTTGATGGTGGCCAGTGCCAGATAGGCTTCGGCCAGAAAATGGTAAGCGACTCCCTTTGACACGCGCCCGGCTTCGGATGGATAATCGGGCAGTGCCGCAGCGGCAGCTTCCAGATCGGTAATAGCGAAGTTATACGTCTCTTCGCGGCTGGAACGTACAAAGTCCAGTTTCAATGTCTGATAGAATTGATCTACCAGAGGCACTCCGCCAAACAATTCACCCATTGTCAGGTATCCATAACCACGGAAAAACATGATTTCACCGTAGGCCTCATTGCGCTGTGCCTCGCTTTCCCAGGGCAGACCTTCCTTATTATAACCTTCCAGTGACTGGTTGGCATAGTTCACCATCTGGAACATGGCATCATAAATCTTGTTGGAATTGCTGTTGGTGCTCGACCAGTTGGCAAAGTTACAGTAACCATTGCCCGTACTGCGGAAGTAAGGAGTATCCAGCACATCGGTGCCCAGTCCTTTCAGAAAATAATCTTGTTGATACCAGTAGCGAATGTGGATGTACAAGTTAGTGATACAAGCTTTCACCTGGTCAATCGTTTCGTACGAGTTGTCGGTGGTGTAGATTGTTTTGGGCTTTTCCGTCAGGAAGCCTTCATCGTCACAAGACGTCGTCATGCCGAGCATGGAAGCCGCGGCAGCTATGAATATATATTTTTTTGTTTTCATCTTTAGTGTTTTTAATAGAGTTAGAACGTTAAATTCAGACCAAACGAAACGGTACGCGACAACGGGTATCCGTAAGTGTAACCGCTACCCAGTGTTTGTTGAACTTCAGGATCGCCACCTTCCCATCCGGAGATGGTGAAAAGGTTCTTGCAAGCCATGTAAACCTTCAGATTCCCGATACCTGCTTTCTGTACCCAAGGCTGGCGGAAAGTATAGGACAGGCTGAGGTCTTGCAGACGCACGAAGCCATATCCTTGTAGCGGAGTGTAGCGTCCGTCGGTATAGTTGATACGCGGATATTTGTTACTCTTGTTTTCGGGAGTCCACCAGCCGTGGTTGAAGTTATTGTCGCCCTGTACGTCGGAAGAAGTACGGAAAGCGTAGTAGTTTACAGCTTGTCCGTAGCCGTTTCCACCGAAGATGCCGGTGAACAACATATAAAGTTCGAAGTCCTTGTAGCGGAATGTATTGCCAAAGCTCATGCGGAAGTTTTCTTTTTTGTATCCCAGGATGGTACGGTCGTCGGCTGTAATTTTACCGTCTTCGCTACCGTCCAGGTTGGCAAACTTCACGTCACCCGGTTCTGCACCGTTGGCTGCCATATATTCTGTATCTTCTTCTTGTACAATACCAATGTTCTTGTAACCATAGATAGCACCCAATGACTTACCCAAGAACAGGGAGTTCGTAATATCGTCCTGACCGTCTCCGTAGAGTTCTTTCAGCTTGTTGCGGTTCATATAGAAAGTCAGTGTGGAACCCCAGTTGAAGTCTTTTGTCTGGATGTTGGTAGTATTCAGGTTAACTTCGATACCCCAGTTGTTTACCTGTCCCATGGTGGCTTTCATGCTGGTCAGACCATTGATCATAACCGGAATGTTACGGTTGAATATCTGGTTGGTGGTCTTGGAGAAGTATCCGTCGAATTCCAGGCGGATGCGGTTGTCGATTAATCCCAGGTCGAAGCCGTAGTTGAATGATTCGGTTTCTTCCCATCCCAGGTCGGAGTTACCCATCGAGGTGATGCGCTGTCCCCAGCTTACTAATGAAGTGTTACCGAACGGATAGCTGTAACCTCCTGACTGTCCCAATGTGATTTTGGAAAGTGTTTCGTAAGGAGAAAGGCTTTGGTTACCATTCTTACCCCAGGATGCTTTCAACTTCAGGTAGCTGATGGCTTTAATATTCTTCATGAAAGCCTCGTTGGATGCTGTCCATGCCAGACCTACTGCCGGGAAAGTACCCCATTTGTGGTTTGCACCGAAGACACTGGAACCGTCACGGCGTACGGAAATACTCAGGTGGTATGTATCGTTGTAGTTGTAGTTGGCACGTCCCAGATAACCTACGTTGGTGTGGCGTGTATAGTTCAGACCGTTGATCTTCTGTGTGGTTGCCAGGTTCAGTCCGTCGTAACTGAGGTTGGTGTTACCCAGTGCGGCAAAGTCGGAACCGTCGAAACGACGGTAGCTGTACTCGTAAGAGTCACGCGTATATACATAAGTCAGGTCTACATAGTGCTTACCGAATTGGCGCTGCCAGTTTACTATATTGTCTAATACCCATGATGTGTTCTTTGTGCGTGCGCTGTAACCGTTTGCTGAGGCCAAGTAATTGGCTACAGTAGAGGCGGAATAGCGGTCGTCGCTGGAACCTTCTTTTACGTAATATCCTTCATGCGTAAAGTAATCGCGTTCGATGTTTTCTACGGAATAGCTACCGTTCAGGCGGTAAGTCAAACCTTCTACCCAGGGACATTTCACCAATACGTGTCCTTTCATGGAGGTAGTGGCATACGTGTCATGGTCGTCGATAGTACCGCTCTCTACATTCCACATCGGATTGATACGGTAAATACCCTCATTACAGGGGAATTTCTGCAATCCACCGCCATCGGCACGTTCGGCACGACCGTAAGGGCTCAGACGGATGGCTTGGTAGAGGTCGTATACGCTGGCTCCGGAATAGTCGTTGTAGGTGTAGTTTACCTGTCCGCCTAATTGCAACCAGTCTGTGATGTCCGATTGCAAGCGTGCTGTCAGGGCGGTGCGGTCGTAATCGTCTCCTTTCACAACTCCTTGCTGGTCGGTGTATGTACCGGACAGATAGTAATTAATCTTCTCCGTAGCTCCTGAAACAGAAGCTGAGTAGTTCTGCATCAATCCGGTGCGGGTACAATAGTCGTACCAGTCGATGGTATTTCCGTTTTTGTAGTTTTCGTATTCGAACTCTCGCATCCATGTAGGATCGGCGTCCTCTGCCAGACCACTCAACAGGTTTACTTTCTTTACATAATCTTCGGGACTTAACAAGTCCGGTTTTGCTGCTGCTGTAGAGAAAGCCCAGGAAGTATTGACGTTGATGACGGGTTTACCCAACTTTCCTTTCTTGGTAGTGATCATAATTACACCATTGGCAGCTTGCGAACCGTAAGCTGCGAGTGAAGTAGCATCTTTCAGGATACTCATGCTTTCGATAGTTGTCGGATCGATGTCGCGGAAGCTTCCCATATAGATCACACCGTCCATTACGATCAGCGGAGTAGAACCACCATTTACTGATTTCTGACCACGAACCTGCAATGAAGGTGCCTGTCCGGCTCCTTGTTGCTGCGATACCGTGATACCGGTAGCCGTACCACGCAGAATGTCCATTGCATTGGAGGTAGGCATCAGTGCCAGCGGAGTTTCCGAGGCTTTTACGGTAGAAACCGAACCTGTAAAGTTCTTGCGCTTGGTAGTACCATAGCCTACTACTACTACCTCATCCAGCATTTCGGCGTCTTCTTTCATTTGTATATCCATTACTTTTCCGGCGACAACAGGTAGTTCCTGTGTCTGATAACCGATATACGAAATAACTAATGTTGCGTTGGGAGTGACACTTAGGGTGAATTTACCATCCAAATCAGTGATTGTGCCGTTCGATGTGCCTTTTTCCAATACGCTGGCACCGATGATGGCTTCTCCTGTTGCATCCTTGATAATACCTGTGACGGTTTGTTTCTGTTGCTGAACTGCATGTACGGAAGTTACACTGTCTTCAGCCATTACTGCGAGGGGCTGAGCTGCGATGAAACCAGTGCAAAGCAATAAGGCTGTGAGGACCTTCCGGTTTCTTTTGAACGAGTTTTCTTTCATCGTTTTTCTTTTTTTATTAGACCAAATAAGGTGATTAAATTAGTAATCCGGATAAATCGGCTCCTTCAATGAGAGGCCGGTTACCTAAAAAACTTGGAGAATTTCTTCTTTTCATTAATATTAGATTTTTTAGTTTTTATACTTTTGTCATTGCAAAATTAGATATACAGGTTCCAGGCTATTACTTTTAAAATAAAACAGATTCAAATGAAGAACACTCTACTATTTCTGGGACTGATTATTCTTTTGGTTGCAAAATCGGGAGCACAACCCTATACGATTAAAAGACTGGGGGTAGAAGACGGGCTGTCCAGTAATTACGTGGTGGGGATTACCCAGGATAAACAAGGATGCATGTGGTTTGCCACCGAGGGCGGGCTGAATAAATTCGATGGCAGGCAGTTTACGGTTTATAAAAAATATACCTCGAAGCTGAGTGCCAATGAACTGAACTGTGTGTGTGCCGATCCGCGCGACAATAAAGTGTGGATAGGTACCCAACGTGAAGGCCTGTGTGTGTTCGATTGTGATGCGGATACGTTCACTGTATACAGGGCGGGAGATGGCACTATTGCAACCAATGATATTACCAATATCATCCCTTCCTTCGACAAAAAAGGCTTGTGGATTACCACCTATCATGTAGGTATCCATTATTATGATATCGAAACCGGGAAATTCACTCATTACTATGAACACAATGTGAAAGGACTGGGTGGATTGAAAAACTATATAGCCTGTGATGACGGTCGGGGAAATCTGTATGTCGGACATGATGGCAAGGGGATGAGTGTCATTTCATTAAAGGATCATACAATAAAAAGGTATCAGCACGTTTCCGATGATCCGGATAGCCTTCCGGGAAGACTTGTCGTTGCCTTGTGTGTAGATGAACAAAGAAATATATGGGTAGGTACGAATAAAGGACTCTCCATCTTTAATCCTGCAACCGAAAAGTTCACCACTTTCAGGCATATTCCGGGCGATGAGAACTCGTTGCTTTCCAATCAGGTGCTGGATATAAAACAGATGAGGGACGGACGGTTGTGGATCTGTACCAATATGGGTGGTGTCAGTATACTTGATATGCAACAGAATGCATTTACTTCACCAACCCATATACATTTTCAGAATATACCTGCTACCAATGATGTGCACGGCTTGTCGGGACCTAATGCCAGATGTGCTTTTCAAGATAGCTTCGGGAATATCTGGCTGGGGAATTACCGGGGAGGAGTCGATTTTATAAGTTATGCACAGCCCATTTTTAATATGTTGCCCTACACAGTGGAAAGAGACGGTAAACAGAGTAGTAAACAAGTTTGGGGATTGTTTGCAAAAGATGATAAAGTATTGGTTGGGGGCGAAGGTGAGTTTGCTGTTTTTCAGAAGAATAAGCTGATAGATACTTTCTTATTGCGTTCTTATCAGACTCAATCCAATACTCATATTAATATTATATACAAAGATTCTCAGGACCGGTTGTGGATGGGGACTTATCTGAACGGTATTCTTCTGTATGATCCGCAAAACAAGAAAATGACCCGTATCGGTAAAACGTCTCACGAGGAAACCCTGAATGTTCATTGTTTCTATGAAGATAAAAACGGGAGTATCTGGGTTGGGACGGAGAGCGGACTTTATATCTATGAAAACGGAAAGCTGGAAATGGCAGGTTTCATTCAAAGCCAGCTGCCGGATACAAAGGTACATGGTATCTTGAGGGATAAAGAAGATAAACTGTGGATAGGAACATTCGGTAAAGGTGTTTCGGTATTCGATCCGAACAATAAGCTTATATATAATTTCGTAGTTGAAAATGGTTTCTGCTCGAATGCCGTCAACCATATGATGCAGGATTCCCGACAAAGGATATTAGTTGCTACGCGTGAGGGAGTGGCAATTTTCCATGATACGGCCAATCCGGACGAGTATGAAGTCTTTAAAGAACGGAATGGCTTGGAAAACAGTCAGGTGCGTGCTATTACTGAGGATAAGCTTCATCAAATATGGATCAGTACGAATGGTGGAGTCTCCCGACTGGATGAGGCGAAGAAGGTATTTTATAATTATAGCCATCACGACGGAGTACCTATGGGTGATTTTATGAATGGATCTACCTGCATGACTTCTGATGGCACCATGTATTTTGGTTCACAGAATGGTGCGTGTTATTTTAATCCCAAGGATATTCCTACTAACCGTGAGGTATCTTCTATTGTCATTACCCGTTTTTGTACGTATCACCGTATGAAAGAGAGTCATGACGAGGAATTGCCGATGCCTATTGCTGATGGGGAGATAAATTTACCGTATAATCAGAATACATTCAAGATATCTTTCAATGTGCTGGACTATACCCAAAGCCCGCAAGTAGAATTTACTTATATGCTGGAGGGGTTAGAAAAAGCCTGGTATAACACGCAAGGAGAGAATCAGGTAACTTTTCGTAATATTTCTCCCGGTACGTATGTCTTTAAAGTAAAGACACGTATTCGCAACCAGGAATGGGATGAGAAAGAGGCTTCGCTGGTGATTCATATACAGCCACCGTTTTGGCTCACATGGTATGCCAAACTGGTTTATGTATTGCTCTTTGTCCTGGCTCTCTATGGATTACTTCATTTCTATAAGCATAAGATAGACTTGGAAAGTTCATTGGATCTGGAACGCAGAAAAAGTCAGAATGACTTGGAACTGAACAATGAAAGGCTGCGTTTCTATACTAATATTACGCACGAGTTGCGTACACCGCTAACGCTGATTCTGGGACCATTGGAAGATCTGTTGAGTGATGGTACCCTATCTCCCAAGCATGCCAATAAGATCAGTATCATCCACGATAGTGCTACCCGCCTGCTGAATCTAATCAATCGTATTCTGGAGTTCCGTAAAACAGAGACTCAAAACCGGAAACTGGCAGTGGCAAGGGGAAATCTGGCACAACTGGTACAGGAAATCGGGCTGCGTTATAAAGAGCTGAATCCCAACAATAAGGTGGCTTACCATATTCATATTGAAACCGAAGATGCCGAGCTGTTCTATGATGCGGATATGGTCACTATCATATTGGATAATCTATTGAGTAATGCCGTCAAATATACTTCGGAAGGAGAGATAACACTGACCTTGCGTTCGGTAGAGGAAATGCAGATAAAATATACGGAAATCAGTGTGAAAGATACCGGGCATGGTATCGAGCCGGAAGCATTACCGCATATCTTCGACCGTTATTATCAGGCTAAAAGTAAGTTTCAGGCATCAGGTTCAGGTATTGGTCTGGCACTGGTGAAAGGACTTACCGATTTGCACGAAGGTATGCTGAAGGTGGAAAGTACACCAGAAGTGGGAACCACATTTATCTTGCGTTTGTTGACGGAGAATACTTATCCTAATGCAATTCATGTGGAGAGCAAGGTGAAAAAACTGCCCATTCCAACGGAGGATATGGGCGGAATGGATCCTGCTTTGGACGGATGTCCCATTGTGCTCGTGGTGGAGGATAACTCTGATATTCGTGAGTATATAAAAAGTTCGTTTGCTGATATTTATGAAGTGATTACTGCCAAAGACGGACAAGAAGGTTGGGAATTGACACAAGCGCGGATTCCGAATGTTATAGTATCGGACATCATGATGCCGATTATGGATGGAGTGGAACTTTGTAAGAAAGTAAAAGAGGATATGCGTACCAGTCATATTCCGGTTATCCTGCTGACGGCCAAGGATTCTTTGCATGACAAGGAGGAAGGCTATGCCTCGGGTGCGGATGCTTATCTGACGAAACCATTCAGTGCAAAACTGCTGCATAGCTGTATCAATAACTTGCTGGAAACACGCAAGAAGATTGCTTCGCAATTATTACTGGCCGATGTAAAGCCTGCTCAGGAACAAGCTGTAAGTTCACTGAACAGGCTGGATAATGAGTTTATGCAGAAAATTACGCAGATCATCGAGGAGAACATAGAGATGGAGAAGATGGATGTGGCTTTCATTGCAGATAAGATGTGTATGAGTCATTCTACCCTATATCGGAAGATTAAAGGTTTGGCAGATATGTCGGCCAATGAGTTTATTCGTAAGGTAAAGATGCGTAAAAGTGTGGAGATGTTGATATCTGGTGAATATACAATTTCAGAGATTTCCTATATGACGGGATTTAGTAGCGTGGCTTATTTCCGGCAATGTTTCAAGAATGAGTATGGGGTTTCACCTTCCGGATATGTAAAGCAGAAACAATAATAATGTATGAAGGCACGGATTCCGCACCTTCATACATTATTTAGATTATTTAGTCTACCAAAGCAAAGTCCAGTTGCTTCTTCTCCAGGTTGGCGCGTGCCACTTTAATCGTAATTGCATCACCCAGACTATACGTGCGGTGCTTGCGGCGTCCGCGCAGACAGTAGTTCTTCTCGTCGAACTCGTAGTAATCATCATCGAGGTCACGGATAGGTATCATGCCTTCGCACTTGTTCTCGTTCAGTTCAACATACAGTCCCCACTCCGTTACACCGGAGATGACACCGTCGAACACTTGTCCTAGGCGCTCCGTCATAAACTCCACCTGTTTGTATTTGATGGAAGCCCGTTCGGCATTGGCTGCAATTTGCTCCATGTTGCTGGAATGGTCGCAGAGATCTTCGTACTTAGTTTCGGAAACACTGCGTCCGCCAGCTAGGTATTTGGTGAGCAGGCGGTGTACCATCATATCCGGGAACCGGCGGATGGGGGAGGTGAAATGCGTATAGTAATCGAATGCCAATCCGTAGTGCCCGATGTTATGCGTGGAATAACGCGCTTTCTGCATGGCACGGATGGATATGGTTTCGATAAGGTTCTCTTCTTTCTTCCCTTGAATATCATCCAGTAAGTGGTTGATGGACTTAGATACATCCGTCTTCGTACCGCTGGTACGTAGCTTGTAACCGAATCGGGCAATGAATTGCGCCAGGTTATCTAGCTTTTCCGGGTCCGGAAGATCGTGGATACGATAAGGGAATACCTTTGCTTTCTTGTTTTTCGGTACGCGCCCGATCTTCTCGGCTACGGTACGGTTGGCAAGCAGCATGAACTCTTCTACCAACTTATTGGCATCTTGGGACACTTTGAAGTAAACGCTGATGGGTTTGCCTTTTGCGTCTATCTCGAATTTCACTTCGTAGCGGTCGAAGTTGATGGCTCCGGAGACGAAACGTTTTTGACGTAATGCCTTGGCAATGGTATCCAGCATCAGGATTTCTTCCTTGAAGTCACCTTCTTTAGTCTCAATCACCTGTTGTGCTTCCTCGTAAGTAAAGCGGCGGTCAGACTTGATTACCGTATGTACCACGCGTGAATCCTTCACATCTCCTTTTTCATTGATTTCGAAGATGACCGAGTATGCCAGTTTCTCTTCATCGGGACGCAGGGAACAGATGAAGTTACAGAGGCGTTCGGGAAGCATCGGAATGGTACGGTCTACCAGATAAACAGATGTGGCACGCTTTTCAGCTTCCTTATCGATGATGCTGCCCTCGGTGACGTAGTGGGTGACATCGGCAATGTGCACACCTACTTCCCACAAGCCATCCTTTATTTTACGGATAGAGAGAGCATCGTCGAAGTCCTTGGCATCTTTCGGGTCAATGGTGAAAGTAGTCACATTCCGGAAGTCCTCGCGCTTGGCAATCTCTTCGGCGGAAATCTCGGCTGGGATTCTGTCTGCAGCTTTTTCTACGGAAGAAGGGTAAACGTAAGGTAAACCAAACTCGGCGAGGATAGCGTGCATCTCGGTCTGTCTCTTATACACATCTCCGAGCCCACGAGACTTGTCCGATGGGGTTTTTAGCTTTGTCGGGCCATTCCACCACTTTCACGATGGCCTTATCACCTGTTTTTCCGCCTTTCAGCTTCTCTTTCGGGATAAAGATATCGTTGGCAAGCGTACGGTTTTCCGTTACGAGGAAAGCGTATGAACTGCCTACTTCCAATGTACCGACAAAGGTATCGTTGGCACGTTCCAGTATTTCGATAACTTCCCCTTCGGCTTCACGTCCACGACGCTTGGCATAGAAGGAGATGCGTACTTTGTCATTGTTCATAGCGTGTGCCGAGTTACGTTCGGCAACGAATATCGGATCACCGCCACCTTCAGGAATGAAAGAGTTCTTTCCGTTGCTTTTACGTTGGAAAGTACCCACCATTTCTACAC
>ERZ1504637.620-NODE-620-length-10803-cov-3.685709_pt1 | contig 10803 bp, 10 predicted proteins | sample MGYA00571823_ERZ1504637 | MGnify/ENA primary metagenome ERZ1504637 (study PRJEB39906, sample SAMEA3182102) | gut metagenome | biome: human; feature: gut; material: Stool; isolation source: human stools | place: Canada | collected 2013-02-18 ... | reverse complement strand
TCTCCGGTACGTTCGTCGTGATCTCGTCGAACGTGCCGATAATCTTATGTCTTGTACCGGGTGTTACCGGTTTAAACTTTCTTACTGCCATCTCTTTTAGATATTACTGTAAAAATCGATCTTGTCTCCATCCTTCAAGGTGACGATCGCCTTCTTGAAGTTATTAGCACGGCCCTCCAGAAGACCCGCCTTGGTGTAACGGCTCTTGAGTTTGCCCATGTAGTTCACCGTATTCACATCCGTTACAACCACGTTGTAAAGCTGCTCTACGGCGTTACGGATCTGCAGCTTATTAGCTCTAACGTCAACGATAAAACCGTAACGGTTCAGCTTCTCGCCCTGAATCGTCATTTTCTCGGTCAGTATTGGCTTAATGATAATTTCCATTTTTCTTGCGCGTGTTTAGGCTAACATTGTATTCAAAATATTCTCGGCACCCTCTACCATCACCAGCGCCGAAGCGTTCATCACTTCGTACGTATTGACGTTCGAAGCCAGAATGGCTTTCACGTAGGGGAGGTTGCGGCACGAGAGCTGGAGATTGACGTTCGAATCCGGCAAAACCAGCAGGACTTTCTTGTCGGCAACCTTCAGAGCCTCGGCCATCGCTACGATCGACTTGGTCTTGGGAGCGTCCATCGAAATAGGCTCCACCACGCAGATCGCACCTGCCTGTGCCTTGTAAGTAAGAGCGCTGCGGCGAGCCAGCTGCTTGAGCTTCTTGTTGAGCTTGAAGCTGTAGTCGCGGGGAACGGGACCGAACACGCGGCCACCGCCTACGAACAGAGGCGATTTGATGCTGCCGCAACGAGCACCGCCCGTACCTTTCTGACGCTTGAGCTTGCGGGTCGAACCGGCCACCTCGTTGCGCTGCTTGGATTTATGGGTACCCTGGCGCTGATCGGCAAGATACTGCTTCACGTCCAGGTAGATAGCGTGGTCATTAGCCTCCACGCCGAAAACAGCGTCCGAAAGGACCACTTTACGGCCTGTCTCTTTTCCTTGTGTGTTTAATACAGCTAATTCCATACTATTTCTCAATTGTTAAATAAGCACCCTTTGCCCCCGGAATCGAACCTTTCACCAGAATCAAGTTGTTCTCGGGAATAATTTTCAAAACTTTCAGGTTCAAAACTTTCACCTGCTCACCGCCCATACGGCCAGGCAGACGTTTGCCCGGGAATACGCGCGAAGGATAGGACGATGCACCGAGCGAACCCGGCTTGCGCTGACGGTTGTGCTGACCGTGAGTCTGACCGCCCACGCCGCCGAAACCGTGGCGCTTCACAACGCCCTGGAAGCCTTTACCCTTGGAGATCCCCGTCACATCGACCCAGTCCTCTTCCGAGAACATATCGACGGTCAGCGTATCGCCCAGGTTCACTTCAGGCATATCCTTAAACTCAGCCATCTTGCGTTTAGGGGTAGTGCCGGCTTTCTTGAAGTGTCCTAACAAACTGCCGGTGGTGTGCTTTTCACTTTTGTCGTCATAGGCAATCTGAACCGCTTCGTAGGAGTCCTTCTCCACGGTTCTGATTTGCGTAACTACGCACGGACCAGCCTCAATGACAGTGCATGGTATGTTCTTACCCTCGGCACTGTAAACGGAAGTCATTCCGATTTTCTTTCCAATAAGTCCTGACATTTTTGTCAAATTACGTTTGTTAATATAAAGTATAAAGTGATCTTCTTAGAACTGTCGGGAACATTTGCGATCCCGTAGCGGCAAAACGTGCCGGAAAGGGCTGCCGCACCGGCTCGACACCGGGCGGCGGCACGATCCGAAACAGGTTTCGATCAGTCTATCAGACCTTGATCTCCACTTCGACACCCGAAGGAAGCTCCAGTTTCATCAGAGCGTCGATGGTCTTGGGAGTCGATGAATAGATATCGAGGATCCGCTTGAACGTGCAGAGCTGGAACTGCTCGCGCGCCTTTTTATTGACGAAGGTCGAGCGGTTCACGGTGAAAATCTGCTTGTGCGTCGGAAGGGGCACCGGACCGCTGACTACGGCTCCCGTGCTCTTCACGGTCTTCACGATCTTCTCGGCCGACTTATCGACGAGGTTGTGGTCGAAAGACTTCAGTTTGATTCTAATTTTCTGGTTCATATGTTTTTCTTATTCTAATTCCTTACGTTTACCACTTGCCTTCTCGATCACCTCCTTGGCAATGTTCGCCGGAACTTCCTCGAAGTGCGAGAACTCCATCGAAGAGGTGGCACGACCCGACGAGATCGTACGGAGCACGGTCACATAACCGAACATCTCCGACAGGGGCACTTTGGCCTTCACTACGCGGGCATTACCCTTCGACTCCATACCCGTCACCTGACCGCGGCGCTTGTTCAGGTCGCCGATGATATCGCCCATGTTCTCCTCGGGCGTCACCACCTCGACGGACATGATCGGCTCCTTGATGACCGAACCGGCCTTGGGAGCGGCGTTGCGGTAACCGTTACGGGCGCAGATTTCGAAAGACAACTGGTCGGAATCGACCGGGTGGAACGAACCGTCCTTCAGGGTAACCTTCATCGAGTCCATCGTATAGCCGGCCAGTGCACCGTTCGCCATCGCTGCGGCAAAACCTTTCTGCACGGCGGGAATGAACTCTTTCGGAATGTTACCGCCCTTGACTTCATCCACGAAGGTAAGACCCATCGTGCCTTCGTCGGCAGGACCGATTTCGAAAATGATGTCGGCGAACTTACCGCGACCACCCGTCTGCTTCTTAAACACCTCGCGGTGCTGAACGGTCTTGGTCAGCGCCTCCTTATAGTTCACCTGCGGAGCGCCCTGGTTGATCTCCACGCCGAACTCACGGCGCAGACGGTCCACGATGATGTCGAGGTGCAACTCACCCATACCGCTGATCACGGTCTGGCCGCTGTCCTCGTCGGTATGTACGGTAAAGGTAGGATCCTCCTCGGCCAGCTTGCCCAGGGCAATACCCAGCTTATCGAGGTCTTTCTGCGTCTTGGGCTCCACAGCCAAACCGATCACCGGCTCGGGGAAGGTCATCTGCTCCAGTACGATGGGCGCATCTTCCGCACAAAGCGTATCGCCCGTACGAATCTCCTTGAAACCTACGGCTGCACAGATATCACCGGCAGCAACCTGCTCCATCGGATTCTGCTTGTTGGCGTGCATCTGATACAGACGGCTGATACGCTCACGCTTGCCGCTGCGAGAATTAAGCACGTAAGAACCTGCATCGAGCTTACCCGAATAAACGCGCACGAAGCACAGACGACCTACGAACGGATCGGTAGCGATCTTGAAGGCCAAACCGCAGAACGGCTCGTCCTCCGACGGCTTGCGAATCTCCTCCTGCTCCGTCTTGGGGTTGATACCGTGAATAGCGGGTACGTCCAGCGGAGAGGGCAGGAACGCCATCACGCAGTCGAGCAACATCTGAACACCCTTGTTGTGGAACGAAGAGCCGCACAACATAGGAACCAGTTTCATCTGAATGGTAGCCGTCCGGATCGCAGCGATCAACTCGTCGGGCTGAATCGAAGCGGGATCGTCGAAGAATTTCTCCATCAGCGCATCGTCCACCGAAGCGACTTCTTCGATGAGCTTGTTGCGCCACTCCTCGGCTTCGGCCTTCATGGAGTCGGGAATCTCGCGGATCTCATAGTTATCACGAACGGTCTTGTCATCGAAATAGTAGTAAGCCTTATTATAAATAAGGTCCACGATACCTTCGAACTTGTCTTCGGCTCCGATCGGGAGAACGATCGGGAGCGCCGTAGCGCCGAAATGCTCCTTGATCTGGGCACAAACGGCCAGGAAGTCGGCACCCGTACGGTCCATCTTATTGACGTAACCGATACGCGGCACGTTGTATTTGTCGGCCTGACGCCAAACGGTCTCCGACTGGGGCTCCACACCGCCTACGGCACAGAACGTGGCGATAGCGCCGTCCAGCACGCGGAGCGAACGCTCCACCTCGACCGTAAAATCGACGTGTCCCGGGGTATCGATCAGGTTGATCTGATACTGGTGGCCCTTGTACTGCCAGAAAGCGGTCGTAGCGGCCGAAGTGATCGTAATACCGCGCTCCTGCTCCTGCACCATCCAGTCCATCGTGGCGCCACCTTCGTGCACCTCGCCGATCTTGTGCGTTTTACCCGTGTAGAAAAGAATTCGTTCCGAGGTGGTCGTTTTACCGGCATCGATGTGAGCCATGATACCGATATTGCGAGTATAAGTTAAATCTCTTGCCATCTGTCGAATCTCCTAATTAAAATCTAAAGTGTGCAAATGCCTTGTTGGCCTCGGCCATGCGGTGCATCTCCTCCTTACGCTTGAAAGCGGCACCCTGCTGGTTGTAGGCATCCACGATTTCGGCAGCGAGTTTCTCAGCCATCGTTTTACCGGCGCGCTTGCGGGAGTAAAGGACAAGGTTTTTCATAGAAATCGAAATCTTGCGCTCCGGTCGAACCTCCATAGGAACCTGGAATGTCGCGCCACCGATACGCTTCGACTTAACTTCGACTTGGGGCGTGATATTCTCGAGAGCCTGTTTCCAGACTTCCAGCGGAGATTTATCAGCATCCTTCATCTTCTTGCCCACCAACTCCAGAGAGTCATAAAAAATGGTATAGGCAATACTCTTCTTACCATCCAGCATAAGGTTGTTCACGAAACGCGTTACTGCGACATCGCTGAACTTCGGATCCGGAAGTAGAATTCGCTTCTTTGGCTTAGCTTTTCTCATTGTTATTGGCTAAATTAATGTTTTGTCGTAGTCCTGATATTACTTCTTGCCTTTAGCGGGAGCCGCTGCACCTGCCTTGGGGCGTTTTGCACCGTACTTGGAACGACGCTGACGGCGTCCGTCCACACCTGCGGAGTCGAGAGCACCGCGCACCAGATGATAACGCACACCCGGAAGGTCCTTCACACGACCGCCGCGAACCAGCACGATGGAGTGTTCCTGCAAGTTGTGGCCTTCTCCGGGGATATAGGCGTTGACCTCCTTGCCATTGGTCAATCTTACACGCGCCACCTTACGCATCGCCGAGTTCGGCTTCTTCGGGGTCGTGGTGTACACACGCGTACAAACGCCCCGGCGCTGCGGACACGCGGCCAGTGCGGGGGACTTGCTCTTGTCCTCCAGACGTACTCGGCCGTTTCTCACTAACTGTTGAATAGTAGGCATTTCTTACTGTTTTTGTCCTTTAATAAATGGTTTGAATTTCAATCTCCATTGTCCAAAATGGACTGCAAAGATACGCAAAAATTCCGAACCGCCATATATAAGTGCAATATTTTTTGCCGTTCCAGCCCGATTTTTCAGCATTTTAGCCCATTTCAGCCCTTTTATCGATTCTTTTTATTTATAGAATTTACAAGCATATAATATAATGCTTATATACAAATCCGCAACTTACTGACAATAAAACCTATCTGCTCTCCGCGAAATAATCTTTCGGCCTCCAGCCGGCCTCCAGCTTCACCAAAGCGCAGGCTCCACCACGACATCCGGACAGCTCATCCGGGTCTTTCACCCCAATTCTCCGAAGCAAAGGGCAAGCCTCTCTCAATCAAAAAATTGAGATCCGTTTCCGGCTTCCGCCATCTTTCCGTACAGGAAGGCGGGACCGGACCCGAAACGGAAACCGAGGACATACGAACTCCGCCGTACAACGAACAGGGGTCCCGAAAAGAGGCCGATAAACGAAGAGTATCAGGAGTATTTACAAATGATACCGGATCCGGAAAACGGAGAAACAAGTTCAAAGTCAAGTCCGGCCCGTCGCCTCCTTTCTCCATTTACAGAAGACAGAATACGGTCCGGACAAGTTTGGCTCGACCCCCATCTTTCACTATCTTTGCAGAAGACAGGAGGCTGTTCGGAAATCTTGGAGAATAAATTCTCCCGATTTCGCCGGGCTTTCACTATCTTTGCCCCTGAAACGAAAACAATTCAAACCTATGGAGTACAATTTCAAAGAGATAGAAGCCAAGTGGCAGCGCCGCTGGCAGGAAGAGGAAACCTATCGCGTGGAAGCCGATCCCACACGTCCCAAATTCTACGTGCTCGACATGTTCCCCTACCCTTCGGGTGCGGGTCTGCACGTCGGACACCCGCTGGGCTATATCGCTTCGGACATCTACTCGCGCTACAAACGGCTTTGCGGCTTCAACGTACTTCATCCGATGGGCTACGACGCTTTCGGCCTGCCTGCCGAACAGTACGCCATTCAGACGGGGCAGCACCCCGCCGTAACGACCGAACGGAACATCGCCCGCTACCGGGAACAGCTCGACAAGATCGGCTTCTCGTTCGACTGGCACCGTGAGGTCCGCACCTGCGATCCCTCCTATTACAAATGGACCCAGTGGGCCTTTCTGGAGATGTTCAAACACTACTACGACCGCAGTACGGACAAGGCCGAACCGATCGAAAAACTCGTCGCCCGTTTCGAGGCGCAGGGCACCGAAGGACTCGACGCCGCCTGCACGCAGGAGATGCGTTTCACGGCCGACGAATGGAAATCCAAAACCGAAGAGGAACGCGAACAGATCCTCCAGAACTACCGCCTGGCGTTCCGCGCCGACACGATGGTCAATTGGTGTCCGCAGCTGGGCACGGTACTGGCCAACGACGAGGTGAAGGACGGACTCTCCGAACGCGGCGGCTTTCCCGTCGAACAGAAGCGGATGAAACAGTGGCTGCTCCGCGTAACGGCCTACGCCCAGCGGATGCTCGACGGACTGGAGCGGCTCGAGTGGAGCGACTCGCTGAAGGAGATCCAGCGCAACTGGATCGGCCGTTCGGAAGGCGCCCAGGTCTTCTTCGACATCCAGGGCTCCGACCGAAAACTCGAGATATTCACCACGCGTCCCGACACGATCTTCGGCGTTACCTTCATGGTCATCGCTCCGGAGCACGAATGGGTTCACGACCTTACCACGTCCGAACAACGGGCCGCCGTCGATGAATACATCGCCCAGGCGAAAAAACGCTCCGAGCGGGAGCGCATCGCCGAAACCAAGCGCGTAAGCGGTGTAGCGACAGGCTCCTATGCAATCAACCCTTTCACGGGCAAGGCGATTCCGATCTATATTTCGGACTACGTGCTGGCAGGTTACGGTACGGGCGCGATCATGGCTGTCCCTGCCCACGATTCGCGCGACTACGCCTTCGCCCGCCATTTCGGGCTGGAGATCATCCCGGTAGTCGAGGGCGGCAACATCGAGAAAGAGTCCTACGACGCCAAATCGGGCAAACTGATTAACTCGGATCTGCTCGACGGACTCGATGTAAAGGAGGCGATCGGTCGCATCCTGGGCGAAATCGAGCGACGCGGATTGGGCCGCCGGTTAGTGAACTACCGCCTGCGCGACGCCATCTTCTCGCGTCAGCGCTACTGGGGCGAGCCGTTCCCAATCTACTACAAGGAGGGCACGGCCTATCCGCTGTCGGAAGATCGGCTGCCGCTGGAGCTGCCGCCGATCGACAACTTCGGCCCGACCGAACAGGGCGAACCGCCCTTGGCACGGGCCAAGGAGTGGACGACGCCCGAAGGCTATCCCCTCGAAGTATCCACGATGCCCGGATTCGCCGGATCGTCGGCCTACTACCTGCGCTACATGGATCCGCACAACGACCAAGCGCTCGTGGGCCACGCCGCCAACGAATACTGGCGTAACGTCGATCTCTACGTCGGCGGCATCGAACACGCGACAGGACACCTGATGTATTCGCGCTTCTGGAACATGTTCCTCTACGACCTGGGATATGTCTGCGAACCGGAGCCGTTCAAGAAACTCGTCAATCAGGGTATGATCCAGGGCCGTTCGAATTTCGTCTATCGCGTGGTCGGCACCAACAAATTCGTATCGCTCGGGCTGAAAGACCAGTACAAAACCCAGGAGATCCACGTCGATGTGAACATCGTGCGCAACGACATACTCGACCTCGACGCGTTCCGCGCATGGCGTCCCGAATTCAAGGATGCGGAGTTCATCCTCGAAGAGGGCAGGTACGTCTGCGGCTGGGCGATCGAAAAGATGTCGAAGTCGATGTTCAACGTCGTTAACCCCGACTACATCGTCGATAACTACGGCGCCGACACGCTGCGCATGTACGAGATGTTCCTCGGCCCGCTCGAACAGTCGAAACCTTGGGACACGAACGGCATCGACGGCGTGCATAAATTCCTGCGCCGGTTCTGGGCCCTCTTCTACAACCGCGAAGGACAACTGATCCTTACGGACGAAAAAGCCACGGATAAAGAGCTGAAGACGCTTCATAAAACGATAAAAAAGGTGCGCGAGGACATCGAAAATTTCTCGTTCAACACCTCGGTCGCCGCTTTCATGATCTGCCTGAACGAGTTGGGCGGCTGCTCGAAGCGCGAGATCCTCGAACCGCTGACCGTGCTGCTCGCCCCCTTCGCACCGCACATCGCCGAGGAGCTGTGGCACACGCTGGGACACACGACCTCGGTCTGCGACGCGCAATACCCCGTCTGCGAGGAGAAATACCTCGTGGAAAGTTCGTTCGAATATCCGGTTTCGGTCAATGGGAAGCTGCGTTTCAAAAAGGAATACGCCCTGACGCTCTCCCCGGCCGACATCCAGGCGGACATCGTACGCACGGACGAAGCGCAGAAGTGGCTCGAAGGCAAGGCCCCGAAAAAGATCATCGTCGTACCGGGCAAAATCATCAACATCGTAATCTAAACGACCGCTCTGCGGAATATGCGATTCGGGGGAGAAGCGAAAACTTCTCCCCCGAATCTTTTAACCGCTCCGCGATCAGGCGATCAGACCGGACAGATGAAATTTACGCTTGCAATAGCGTTCGCACTGCATCGAAATATCATAACCCAACATGATGCCCAGCATGAAATCCTCCTCGGGAGTCAGTTTGTTCAGCGGTTTATCGACGAACGTCTGCACGGCGTCCAGGCAGCTACGCTTGCCGAAATAGAGATTGACCTTCTGCTCCGTTACCGGCTGCAACAGATAGTCGATACCCTGACTGCGAAGCCGTTCGATCAGCAGCCCGGCACAGGTCGGGCACAGCGTGCAGAGCACCAGATCCCGAACGCCCTTACGGAATTCGTAGATATGATGCAGCAGCATCTTCATATTGTCGTATCGGCTGAAATCCCCGGCACTCATGGCATTCGGTTTTAGCCGATGGCGGCGATCCACAACTCCATCCGCATCTGGTTCTCGGCGTCCGACGCGCTGTCGTCCACGGCCCAGCCGATCGCCTCTCCGTCCTGACACAGCCGCGAACCGCACCCCGGATACTCCTCGGCGTCGAATCCCCCGACGAACGTGCAGCCCGTCGAAGCCAGTCCGTCCCGAATTTCGGCCATCGCATCGCAGAAAGTATCGCTGTAAATACCCGCATCGCCGCAGCCGAACAGCGCCACGCGGCGGCCGGAGAGGTCTTCCTTCCCCAACTTGTCGAGAAATCCCGGCCAGTCGTCCTGCAACTCTCCGCTGCCCCAGGTCGATGACCCCAACAGCAGCAGATCGTATTTCTTCACATCTTCGACGGACGCAGCCGCCACATTATGCACATCGGCCTGTGCTACGCCGAGCCGCTCGGCGATCCTGGCAGCTACGGACTCCGTAGTCCCGGTCGTGCTGCCGAAAAAAATTCCTGTCATCTTTTTATTTGGTTTTATGAGTGAACTTCCTGTTGCAAAGGACGCGGATTTTCCGACGGCGGACAACCCCGCGTATTGGGGATTTTCCCGGGGCGCCCTCCCCGGAAAATGCGTCGCCATATATGGGGATAACCGATAATCCGAAGCGGAATTCCGACATTCACCGCGCAGCACGGTCTTGCCGGGAGAGCACGGGCCGGGACAAATCCAAATAAATTTGGCATTGCTCCCCGCTTGCACTATCTTTGCATAAGATAGGGGCATCTCGGAAATCTTTGGGAATAAATTCTCCCGATTTCGCTCGGCTTTCACTATCTTTGTACCCAAATTAAATTATATGGCAGACAATTCCATACTCACCAGACTGGACGGTCTGAAGCTCAAATACGAAGAGATCGGCCAGAAACTCACCGATCCCGAAGTGATCGCCGACGTCAAGCAGTTCATCCAATTCAACAAGGAATACCGGGAGCTGGAACCGATCATCGAAGCCTCGGAACGCTACCGCACGGCCATCGCCAACCTGGCCGAAGCCAAAGACATCCTGGCCAACGACAAGGACGAGGAGATGCGCGAAATGGCACGCGGGGAGATCGCGGAACTGGAACCGAAGATCGAAACCCTCGAAGAGGAGATCAAACTCCTGTTGATTCCCAAGGACCCGCAGGATGCGAAAAACGCGATCGTCGAGATCCGCGGCGGCACGGGCGGCGACGAAGCCGCCATCTTCGCCGGCGACCTGCTGCGCATGTACACCAAATACATCGAATCCAAAGGCTGGAAGTACGAAATCACCTCCTTCTCGGAAGGCACGGCCGGCGGATACAAGGAGGTCGTGATGAAAGTCACGGGCAACAATGTCTATGGTACGCTCAAATACGAATCGGGCGTACATCGCGTGCAGCGCGTACCCCAGACCGAAACGCAGGGCCGCGTCCACACCTCGGCCGCTTCGGTGGCCGTGCTGCCCGAAGCCGAGGAGTTCGACGTAGAAATCTCGATGAACGACATCCGCAAGGATATCTTCTGCGCTTCGGGCCCCGGCGGACAGTCGGTCAATACGACCTACTCGGCGATCCGCCTGACGCACATCCCGACCGGTATCGTCGTGCAGCTGTCTCTTATACACATCTCCGAGCCCACGAGACCGTACTAGA
>ERZ1504637.611-NODE-611-length-11014-cov-3.865955_pt1 | contig 11014 bp, 8 predicted proteins | sample MGYA00571823_ERZ1504637 | MGnify/ENA primary metagenome ERZ1504637 (study PRJEB39906, sample SAMEA3182102) | gut metagenome | biome: human; feature: gut; material: Stool; isolation source: human stools | place: Canada | collected 2013-02-18 ... | reverse complement strand
CTGCAGGTCTGGTTCCCTGCGGTGCGGGTCTTCCGGCCTGGGGTGCCGTAGGTCTGGCTCCCTGTGTCGCGGGTCTTGCCTGCTGGCCTGCCGGTCTCTGTCCCTGCACCGGTCTGCCGCCCTGTCCGGCGGGCTTTCCTGCGGGACGTCTCTCTGCTCCCACTTCATGCATCACTTTCTGGCCACCCTGGGTTCTGCCGCCCTGAGGTGCCGGTCTTCCACCCTGACCTCTGCCGGTCTGGGGTCTGTCCACTCTTCTTCTGCGAAGTGCTGCTTCCTCCGCATCAGAGAAATCAGCCGCATCCGTCATATCCTTGATCTTGAAGATCAGCAGAGTGACTGCTGCCGCCGCTGCCACCAGAAGAATGACAAGAATAATGATCACGACCTTCTGACTGGTGATCTTCTTCTGATTGGTCTCAAACTGCGCATTGATCTCAGTAATCTGGTCAATAGAGCTGAACAGATCATCGATCTTGTATTGTTTCTGTCCTACCATATCTAACAGATACCATGCATCTCCCTGCAACTGGGTATCCCAGTCCTTGGAAGTGGTCTGTGTATCCTCGGCGGGCTGTTCTTCCGAAGGCTGTTCTTCCGCAGGCTGCTCTGTGGAAGGTGCCTGCAGTTCTCCGGATAACGCCACATAATCGGAACGGATAAATCCGGTCACTTCAGTATTGTTGGCGATGAAATTCACCTGATACCAGGTATTGCCGTCCGTACCGGTAGCCTGTCCGGTGACGGTCAGAGCCATTCCGTTCTCTGCTGTGGTTACGATCTGGCTCGTGGTAGATGCATTGCTGCGCACACGCACCGACTGTCCGCCCGTCACGGTAGCACTTACAGGCTCCACCGCTGTGACATCCACCGGTGTTTCATTCACTGCCGGAGCCGGTGTTGCTGTGGTAGTCGTCGTTGTAGTTGTCGTGGTGGTCGTAGTTGAAGAAGACGGCGGGGTAGATCCGTCGGTAATGCTTACCAGATCGGAACGAATATATCCCAGCGTATTCGCATCCACATAAACCTCATACCAGGTATAGCCATCCGCTCCCTTGGTCTGGCTCTTGATGGAAATGGTCTTATCCTTTGCCGCACTGCCGATGACTTCACTGGAAGAATCCGCACTCTTACGGATCTTTGCACTGGATGCTGTTACCTTGGCTGCGCTTTCCGCATGGCTGACAAACGCCAGATTCTCGGCAAAAAGTCCTGCTCCCAGCACAAGCACCAATGCAAGCATTCCCCAGAAAGCCTTGAATTTACTTGTTCTCTGTACTGTCTTTTTCATCTGCAACTCCTTCTGTATCCTGACATGTCTTACGCTTCATCGATTGCCTTGCCAATGTCATGACGCATGTATTTGTTCTCGAAGGTGATCCATTCCGTTGCCGCATAGGCATTGGCACGGGCCTCCTTCAGGGTAGCTCCCTTGGCTGTCACTCCCAGAACACGTCCGCCGTTTGTCACGATTCCCTTGTCTGTGAGCTTCGTTCCCGCATGGAAACAATAATAGCCGTCTTTTCCGTTGAACTTCTCCAGTCCGTTTATCACATAACCCTTCTCATAGGATACCGGATAGCCATCACTGGCCAGAACCACACAGACTGCAGCATTGTCTTCAAACTGCAGATCGATCTGATCCAGAGTACCGTCCACACAAGCCTCCATGACCTCGATAATATCGTTCTTCATGCGGGGCAGTACCACCTGTGCCTCCGGGTCACCGAATCTTGCATTGTACTCCAGTACTTTGGGGCCGTTCGGTGTCAGCATCAGTCCGAAGAAAATAACGCCTTTGAAAGGTCTGCCTTCCGCTGCCATGGCATCCACCGTAGCCTGGTAAATATATTTCTTGCAGAATGCATCCACTTCTTCGGTATAGAACGGGCTGGGAGAAAAGGTTCCCATACCGCCGGTATTCAGTCCCTGATCGCCATCCTTCGCTCTCTTGTGATCCTGTGCAGAAGTCATGATCCGGATGGTCTTGCCATCTACAAAGGAAAGTACACTGACTTCTCTTCCGGTCATAAACTCTTCGATGACCATACGATTACCAGCCGCACCGAATTTCTTGTCCAGCATGATCTCATCCACGCCTGCCAGAGCTTCCTCCAACGTATTGCAGATCAGTACGCCTTTTCCCAGTGCCAGGCCATCTGCCTTCAGCACGGTAGGGAAACTTGCCTGCTCCTTCAGATATTTGATGGCATCCTCCGCATTATCGAAATTCTCATAGGCTGCGGTAGGAATATTATATTTTTTCATAAGATCCTTGGAAAAAGCCTTGCTGCCCTCCAGGATTGCTGCATTTTTACGGGGTCCGAAAGCACGCAGGCCCTCTGCCTCCAGTGCATCTACCAGTCCGCCTACCAGAGGATCGTCCATACCTACGATGGTCAGGTCAACGGCCTGTTCCTTCGCAAAAGCAACGATCTTGTCAAATTCCATGGCTCCGATGGGAACACATTCTGCGATCTGACCGATTCCGGCATTGCCCGGAGCACAATAGATCTTATCTACCTTAGGACTCTTTGCAACACAGGTTGCAATGGCATGCTCTCTGCCACCGCCACCTACGATCAATACTTTCATACCCATATTATGTTTCTCCTTATTCCGTAACTATTCACCCCCCATTCGCAAAACCGCCTCTGCGAGGCTTTCCTGAATAACATGTTTGTATGCTATTTGCTCATGGTGATTACTTCGCCCATTGGCTCTGAATAGTTACTCATTTGTTATGCTTTACTTTGCCGTCTACGACGCAGATCCGTCCGTTGGCAATGTCATCCACCGCCTGAGGCAGAAGCAGCCACTCAGCCTGTTCCATGACACGTCTCTGTAAGCTTTCCGGGGTATCATCATCTTCCACTGCCACTGCTTTCTGTGCAATGATAGGGCCTTCATCCATGCCTTCATTCACAAAATGCACGGTGGCTCCGGTGACCTTCACACCGCGCTCCAGTGCCTTTTCATGCACATGAAGTCCATAGTATCCCACACCACAGAAAGAGGGGATCAGAGACGGATGAATATTGATGATACGATTACTGTATTCATGCACCATAGCCTCCGGGATCTTCACCAGGAAGCCTGCCAGCACGATCAGATCCGGGGTAAATTCCTTCACCTTTGCAAGCAACACATCGTTAAATACTTCTCTGCTCTCATAATCCTTCGGAGACACACATACCGCAGGAATTCCTGCATTACGTGCTCTCTCCAGGCTCTTCACCGTCTTGTTGTTGCTGATGACACCGACGATCTGCGCATTGGTGACCTTGCCCGCTGCGATAGCATCAATGATCGCCTGCAGATTCGTTCCGCCGCCGGATACCAGTACGACTACTCTTAACATAGGGTCACACCCTTTTCACCGGCTTCGCAGGTACCTACCACGTAAGCGGTCTCCCCTGCTGCCTTCAGTGCTTCCAGAGTCTTGTCCACATCTGCGGGATCCAGTGCCAGCACCATGCCAAGACCCATGTTGTAGGTGTTGTACATCATCTCGTCAGCAATGTTGCCCTTTTTCTGCATCAGACGGAAAATAGCGGGTACTTCGTAGCTGTCCTTCTTCACAACTGCGCGGATGCCGTCAGGAAGCATTCTGGGAATATTCTCATAGAAACCGCCGCCGGTAATATGGCTGCAGCCCTTTACCTTAACGCCTGCGTTCTTCACAGACTTCATAGCCTTCACATAGATTCTGGTGGGAGCAAGCAGTGCTTCACCCAGAGTCTTGCCCAGTTCGTCATAATAGGTATCCAGGCTCTCTTTGGTCATATCGAATACCTTTCTCACCAGGGAGAAACCGTTGGAATGTACACCGGAGGAAGTGATTCCCACCAGTACATCACCGGGCTTGATGTTCTCGCCGGTGATCAGATCCTTACGCTCTACCACACCTACTGCAAATCCGGCCAGATCGTACTCATCCTCAGGCATCAGTCCGGGATGCTCTGCGGTCTCACCGCCTACCAGTGCTGCGTCAGACTGCTTACAGCCCTCTGCTACACCCTTTACGATGGTAGCGATCTTCTCGGGAATATTGCGTCCGCATGCGATATAATCCAGGAAAAATAAAGGTTCACCACCTGCACATGCCACATCATTTACACACATGGCTACACAGTCGATTCCAATGGTATCATGCTTGTCCATTAAAAATGCCAGCTTCAGCTTGGTACCTACACCATCGGTTCCAGACAGGAGCACGGGATCCTCCATGTCTTTGATGGCACTCAGGGAAAATGCTCCGGAGAAACCGCCGATACCGCCCATTACTTCGGGACGCATGGTCTCCTTCACGTACTTCTTCATCAGTTCTACAGACTTGTAGCCTGCTTCGATGTCTACTCCAGCTTTCTTGTAATCCATTTTCTCCTCATTTCCGCCGCAGGGGCTCTTTCGTTTTATTCCGAATAAATAATACTTTTATAAACCTTACTTCTTCATGCCTTCCAGGTAAGCTTTGTAGCCGATTTCCTGCAATTTTGCATCCTTGGCTTCTACCTGTTCTTTTAATTTGGTGCTGTATGCATTTAACTTTCCGAGAAGCTCTGCGTCGGAAGTAGCCAGGATCTTGGCTGCCAGAAGTCCTGCATTGGCGCCGCCGTTAATGGCTACTGTGGCAACCGGGATGCCAGAGGGCATCTGAACGATGGAATACAGAGAATCTCTGCCTCCCAGGGAAGTGGTGTGCATCGGGATTCCGATGACGGGCATAGGGAAAATAGCGGCACACATGCCGGGCAGATGCGCTGCCATACCGGCTCCGGCGATGATCACCTTGAAGCCTTTTTCCTCCGCACTTTTTGCATACTCAAAAAACACATCCGGCTCTCTGTGAGCACTGATCACGGTCATCTCATAAGGGATGCCCAGTTCTTCCAGAATGTCTGCGGCTTTCGCCATCACAGGCATATCGGAATCACTACCCATTACAATGCCAACCTTAGGGCAATTCTCTGTATTTGCCATAATGTCCTCCTCATGTATCGGTTGCACCGATTTTATCCATATATATTTTATCTTACTAAAATCTTTTCAATGATGCAATGGTTTTATGAAATCTTATGATAACTATTCAGAGCCATGCAAAATTGCTTTCTGCAAATGCTTGCTGAATAGTTTTAATCCAACTCCCGCAGCGGCTCATTCAGTTCTTCCGTTCCGTGAAGGACAAATCTGCCGTTCGCAATAATGGGGATCCGCCCGCCGTCCTTTTTCACTGCGGTCAGCTCTGCCAGTTCATCGTAAGGAATGGTAATGTCCGTATGGCAGTTAAAATAAGCCTTGGAAGGGTTCACACTGCGAAGGGCGGCCACCTCATTGTCTCTGGCCACGATCTCTTTACCGTCGGGATTGTATACCTTCACCTCTTCCGCATGGGAATAGCAGGTATCGCCCACTGCAAAATGCGGTCCCATCTTCTCCGCGATCAGGATCGGCATCCTGGCTTCCACGCCCAGACGCTTTGCCGCCACATAAGCCGTGGTGTTGGTACCGATGGCAAATTCTCCCAGCGGCAGTGTCTTATGGCGGAACAGGATATTTTCCTTAATGAATGCCTTGTTCTCTTCCTCCGTGGCAAAATTAGCACAGTTGTAGTTTTTAATCCTGCCGTTTTCGAAGGTGATCTCCAGATTCTTATATTCCAAGCCGTTCAGGAACACTTTTGTCACATGCAGCACACCGTTTGTGCCTTCCAGCACCGGAGAGGTAAATACTTCTCCCACGGGAATATTCACGTCTGCCACGCAGTTTTCAAAAATAGTTTCTTTGGCAGGATCTTTGAGCTTCCACAGATTCACTGTGATATCCGTGTGATTACCGTTACAGCCCTTCACCTCACAGTGGTCTGCCTGATCCAGCGCATCGATGATGGTCTGCTGGATCCTCTGATATTTTTTATAATCCAGGGTGTTGATCCGAATAGTCTCCCGGAAAAGTTCTTCAAAGCAGTCCCCTACCTCCGGGATGGGGAACGCAATAATCGTAAAGCTGCGCTCTTCCTCAATAATATACTGTCTCTGCAGCTGTCCCATCTGGGTGCGGTGCTCCACCATAAGAGCGCTCTGTTCATCCGTCATTTTCACCGCTTCCGGCTTGTTCACCGGTGCGAAATCTTTCTCACCGAAGGTCTCCACCACGGCCGGGCCCGCATAGCTTCTGGCCTCTGTCTTATATTTTTCAAAAGCGGTATGCATGACTTCCAGTTTCCGGCTGCAATACATTTTATCCAAGAACAGTGCTTTGTCATCCTTGTGATCGAACTCATACTGTCTGTTAGGGCTGACACTGTAGAAGCCGTTTTTATAAATGGAGGGATTATATAAAATACTGGCAGCTGCACGGTAGATCACAGGCTGCAATCCCATTTTGTCAAAATTCTCCAGAGCTCTCCGCATCATGCGTTCGAAGCCCAACTGATAACGGACATCCACCGCAGCTTTTTTCGACAGATCCTTGCCGGTCACTTCAAAACCGATGCGGTACCCCTCGGTATAAGTGTCTGCCATGGTATTTATGGTTTCTTCCGGCAGGGAATTCAGGAATTTCGCCATTGCCAGTTCATTTTCCCCCACGTATTCTCCATAGGCATAGAGATAACGCAGATCGGTCAGTTCCGCCCTTCGGATAATGTCTGCCGCAAAATTATTCCCCGGGCATACCAGTTCCCGTACCCGTGCTTCCGCCGCCACATCCGCGTAATCGCTGACGAACCAGTAAAGGATCTCACGGATGGACGCATAAGACGGAAGTCTGTGATTCTCCTGCTCCTCATATACAAATGCCGCATATACCTCAGAAAACAGTTCCATACGGATCACCAGTTCGTCCAGTCTTCCCTCATAGGTAAAACCGATCAGGCTCCGCATTTCCGTATAAAGGAAGGCGGCCAGTGCGCCGAATTCTTCTCCCAGACACTTTACAGCTACCGCAGGATTAGCAAAGCTGTTCTCATAATTTTCCGGTAAAATATCTTCATACAGGGCATGGTTACGCTGTTTCAGCTCTTCCAAAGTGGCAGTGTTCTGTTTTCCCTGCTCCAGGAACTGTCTGGTATCCTCGATCAGCAGTAAAAATTTTGCTACCGCTGTAAAATATTCTTTCCAGTGCTGCAGGCTTTCTTCCTGCCAGTCCTCCCCGGGGATCTCCCGGATCCGGTCTAAGGCCAGTTCCAGACGTTCCAGTAATAATTCTCTTTCTTCCATAGATCTGATTGCTCCTTCTATCTAAATAACTGCTGTGTGATCCAATGCTTCTGCTCCAGAATATCCGTTACAGACGGCTTCCCAGATACAGCAAAAAGCTGACACCTCCAAGGGCAACAACATTTAATATTGTTCCCAGCACGGGAAAGATACGATAGATATCTTTTTCCCGAAGGGTCAGTATTCCCAGGATCAGTCCGATCAGGGAATAGATGGTGGCCAACACACCGGTAACACCGTATCCACCGTGCATCACGCCGCCCTGACTGTAGGACAGATACGTCACGATCCCCAGGGACACCAGACTGATGCCCCCCAGGATGGTCGACATGATCGCCCTGTTGGAATGTTTTTTATTCGTAAAAATGTAGTTCTTTTTCCGCATACTATTTTCAAGCCTTTCAGTAACCTGCAATCCCCCATGGAACCCGAAAAGGGCACTTCCGGTATGGAAATGCCCAATTTTCACGCCCTGACGGCGTTTTCCTTCTCATTTGTGATCAGAACAGAATACGTGATTTGCCGGAGACCAGCTTGCCGCCACTGATGATCAGCAACACACCTGCCGCGATTCCGACTACCAGGGAAATGACTCCCAGTACAATATTCAGAGCACCTGCTCCACGCATGATCTTATAGATTTTCTCTTCCATGGAATCCTCCTGTCTTCTATCCAAAACTTTCGAAGCCGTCTGCTTAAGCACCGTATACAGCATAATATTCGTCGATTGCCTTCTTCAGAGTATCATCAATGTATACCTGTCCCTTGTAAGGCTTGTTGTACAGATGATCAATGACATCCTGCATGGTTACGATGGCATGTGCATCAAATCCGTACTTTTCCTTGATCTCTTCCAGTGCGCTGACCTTGCCGCCCAGACCCTTTTCCATACGGTTCAGGGATACCATCAGACCAACGATTTCTACATTGGCTGCTCCTCTTACCTTGGGAACGGTCTCTTCCATAGATTTGCCGGAAGTGGTAACATCCTCGATCATGATGACTCTGTCGCCATCTTTTAAGGAGCTTCCCAGGAAGCTTCCCTTATCTGCGCCGTGATCCTTCTCTTCCTTACGGTCAGAACAGTAACGAACCTCTTTGCCGTATAATTTGCTGTAAGCCACTGCGGTTACAACACTGATGGGAATTCCCTTATATGCCGGTCCGAACAATACATCGAAATCATCGCCGTAAGTATCATGAATTGCTTTCGCATAGCTCTCCCCCAGCTTCATCAGCTGAGAACCGGTGACATACGCACCTGCGTTCATGAAGAAAGGAGACTTTCTGCCACTCTTTAAGGTAAACTCGCCAAACTTCAACGCCTGACAATCCACCATGAATTCAATAAATTCCTGCTTGTACTGTTCCATTGTATCTAAAATCCTCCGTGATTCTCGTATCTTTGTCAGTTCTGCCCTTTATCATACCATACTTTTTTTTAACATTCAATGAGTTTCCTTGAGAAGAAAAAGGCAGTCCATCGACTGCCTAATAGGTATCTCCCTGTAAAGGTCGGATATTCACTTCCTCCAGTACTGCCTGTGGGGACAGACGGAAGGTCAGGGTGATGACTTTTCCGAGGTCGGAGGTCTCTAAAAGTGACCTGTCCTCTTCGGAGGATTTCTTTCTGGTCTCGGTAAAGGTGCCGCCGGGATTGATGAGGGATACACCGATCCCCATAGGCTTGCATTCCTCCCGGAGGGCATAGGCATAGGACCGGAGCGCCCATTTGGAAATGCCGTAGATGCCGCCCCTGTCTCTGCGGATTCCCGAAGTGGAACCGATGAGTACGATGCGGCTGCCCGGTGCCAGCAGCGGAAGAAATTCCTTCACCAGACGGTAATATGCCGTCACGTTGCTGTCAAGCATTGCCTGCAGTTCCTCCGGCTCCGGCTGTACTACGGATGTCTTCGTGGCCGGATTGGGAAATACCGCCGCACACAGGATCAGTCCATCCACGTTATCTCCGAATCCCGCTATTTTACCGTTCTTCACTGCATCCACCAGTCCAGTGGTTTCCTCTGCCTTCCCGGCATCACAGGAATACGTTGCCGCTCCGGCCAGTTCTTTCCCTGTCTCTTCCAGTGTCTTCGGATTTCTGCCGACGATCAGCACGTTATTTCCATCCTGTAACAATTCTCTGGCGGCCGCCTTGCCGATGCCGCGGCTGCCACCGATGATCACAATATTCATGCGCCGTTCTCCTTCTTCCTAGTATCTTCCGAGAATCGTATCCTTTACGTCCCATCTCTGAGGAGGGTAAGGGGTCTGGTCACCGTATCCTACATCCACATAGGTCACCAGGCGGATATAATCCGGCAGATTGAAGCGTTTCCGCAGTCTGTCACAAAATTCTTCTCCGGGGAAAGTCAGCCAGACACCTTCCAGTCCTACGGCGTGGGCTGCCAGAACGATATTCTGTCCGGCGGCTCCGGCATCCAGCAGCTGGTTTCTCACCGGGGTAAAGGAGTTGGCTCTGTAGCATCTCATATCCTGTAAGATCACCAGATGCACCGGACCTCCCGGCACGTCACTGCCGCGGAACAGTCCCGGCTCGTTTTTCTCCCGTACCACCACATAGCGGATGGACTGTACATTACAGCCGTGAGCAGCCCAAAGCCCCGCTTCCAGGATCTTATCGATCAGTTCATCCGGTACTTCCTTGTCCTTGAATTCCCGGACGCTTCTGCGTTCCTTTACAATCGTGAAAAAGTCTTTCTCCATCTGTTCCGTCACCGGCGTAGGTTTGTAAGGTGTCAGATCCACGTCTTCCCCCTTTACCAGTTTCTCCGCCGCATCGATCAGGAAAGAGGCATACCGATATTCCGGCAGATATTTTCCCAATCCTCTTTTCTCCCACAGTTCCAGCAGATGCTTCGTATAATCTGCCTGGTTGGGTTTTAATTTCTGGTGGCGATATGCGGTGGCATATACCTGGATCTCCAGAGTATGATGGGAACGTTCTCTCACTCTTGCCCGGAATTCTGTTTCATCCATGGCTAAAAGCTGCTCGTCTGTCAGACGCATATTGTTATTCCAGATCTCAAGTACTTCATCTCTGGAAAGGTAATCCATACTGGTGTCACGAAACATACTGCTGCCTCCTTATTCTCTGTATTCTCCGCCTATAAGTTGCCCCAATAGTTGTTGGGAATATCCTGTCCGCCACTGTTAATATCTTTGGCAATTTCCGCTGCGATCTTTAACAACAGAGGATCACTGCGTCCTCTCTTCTGCTCCAGCGGAATCTCGTAGATCTTCTGGATCGTACTGGGTCTTGGGCTTAACAGCACGACTCTGTCTGCCAGAAATACCGCTTCGTTGATATCATGGGTGACGAACAATACCGTCTTGTTCTCTGCCTGTCTGATATTGATCAGTTCCTCCTGCAGAGTGCATTTGGTCAGATGATCCACGGCACTGAAGGGCTCATCCATGAGGATGACCTTGGGATTCATGGCAAGGGTTCTGGCGATGCCGGCTCTCTGCCGCATACCGCCGGACAGCTGTGCCGGATATTTGTTCTCAAAACCGTTCAGGCTGACCATGGAGATATAACGCTTTAACCGTTCTTCTCTCTCTTCCTTGGGTACTCCGGCGATCTCCAGTCCGAATGCCACATTTTTCCGTACGGTTCTCCAGGGAAACAGGGAGGCATCCTGGAATACCACACCAATATCTCTGCTGGTACCGTGTACCGGCTGTCCATCCAGCAATACTTCGCCGCTTGTAGCATCCAGCAGGCCCGCCACGATCTCTAACAGGGTACTCTTACCGCATCCGCTGGGAC
>ERZ1504637.503-NODE-503-length-12314-cov-3.351660_pt1 | contig 12314 bp, 14 predicted proteins | sample MGYA00571823_ERZ1504637 | MGnify/ENA primary metagenome ERZ1504637 (study PRJEB39906, sample SAMEA3182102) | gut metagenome | biome: human; feature: gut; material: Stool; isolation source: human stools | place: Canada | collected 2013-02-18 ... | reverse complement strand
GGGAATATAACGGCAGGCGATGGCCGTGGGAATGATTACCGATACCAGGGCCGGGAGGAACAGTTTGGCCACGAGCAGGCCCGAGGTGACGTTGCCCCGCATCCAGAGCATGATGGTCGTTACGTCGCCGATGGGCGAAAAGGCACCGCCGCTGTTGGCCGCGATGACGATAACGCTGGCGAAGATCCATCGTTCTTTCTGTCCGCTGATCATACGCCGCAGCAGCATGATCATAATGATCGTCGTGGTCATGTTGTCCAGCACGGCGGACATAAAGAAGGTGATGATCGATAGCAACCAGAGCAGTTTGCGTTTGTTGCGGGTTTTGATGTGGTCGGTGATGACGTGGAATCCTCCGTGCCGGTCGATCAGTTCGACGATGGTCATGGCGCCGATCAGGAAGAAGAGAATCTCGCTCGTATCGCCGAGTTGCTCGATCAGTTGCGTGCCGATCTGGGCGTCGTTGCCCAGCAGGCTCAATACCGTCCATAGCGCACCGCACATCAGCAGGGCGATTGCGGCCTTGTCGATGCGTAGTTTGTGTTCGAGCGCGATGCAGAGGTACCCGAGCACAAAAATCAGAATCATGGTTATAATCATATCTTACTGCATTGAATTTTCGATTTTATCGATGGAGTCGGAGCGCCGCAATCCCTGTGCCGTAGTGGGTGAGTCCGGTGATTCGGGCCTTTATTTTTCACTTTTTTCGTGGAAATTTTTCGCAGGCTTACCATTCGCGGAGGATTTTTTTTGAAATTTCGATTCTTTGCCGTACCTTTGCACCTGCTTTCGAGCATCGGATTGAACTATGGTGTAATGGTAACACAGCAGATTTTGGTTCTGTCGTTCCTGGTTCGAGTCCAGGTAGTTCAACACTGTCGTTCGTAGCCGAAGTCGCTGCGACGGGAAAGACCGGATTCAAAATCCGGTCTTTTTGTTTTCGTGCACGGCCGTAAGCGGCGAATAAGCGATCGTCTGATTCGATGCTGCGAGCGCTTCAAAATTATAATCGCCTTTGTTACTGTTGCTGCATCCTTTTCTCATCGGGTCGCCGGTTTCGAAAGACTTTGTCAGGCGCGCCGTCGGACCATCGTACTTTTCCGAAAAGGTTTCTGTTTTTACCTCTGCCGGGTAGGGCAGCACTTTCCCTTTCATTTAATCGCCCGTTACCACAATCGGGTCGGGCGACCGACAATTTTGGCTTTATTTGGTGTTGCCCGTATTTATCTACAATAAAGTATTTTACTCGAAAGGGAAGCAAAAGTGGAAATTTATTGCCCGTATCTCTTCCAAAGTGTAAATTCTACTTCCCAATACGGACTCAATCGGAACTCGACCAACTGGAAGTTTATCGAGTATATCAGCATCAAGGAAAAATACTTTCATCTTGCCTTCGCCTACCGCTCCTTCGATGGAATTAGCGCCGTATAAAATTGATATTTTTTTAGTTTCGTTTGGGAGAACTTTATAAGTATCTCCACGAGCAGGGACTTCCAGATCCCAATTTGGGGTCCATGCAAATGCCCAATACACCGCAGACTCTGTTTTGTTCGTTACCATCACGGACCAATGGAACGTGCTGCTTTCCTTTATACAGGAGACACTTGTAATACAGAATCCTACAGATAAAATAAGAAATACGACCCATTTCTTCATAATAAAACATCATTTCATTTTTTGACGAATGTTTCCCCGGATTTTGGAGAACCGGACCGTTTTCGGGTTTCGCCGCAGCCGTTATTGGCCGAGGGCCTGACGCAACGCCTTTGCCAGCTGGTCGGGACAGGATGTTCCCCGGCCTTTGCAATCGATGCCTTCGAGACGTGCGATCACGTCGGCAGCCTGCATCCCGCGCGTCAGCAGACCTATTCCCTGGGTATTCCCGTGACACCCGCCTTCGAAGCGGACGCTTTTGACGATATCTCCCTCCAATTCGATTTCGATGGATTTCGAACAGGTACCTTGTGTTTTATAAGTGAATTTCTTTGCCATTTCGAAAGAATTACGCTGCAAATATACGAATAAAAGGAATCGAATTGTATTTTCAGTGTCCGATGTGTCGGAGTATTTCCGTGCGCACCGGAAATTCATGGTTTTTGCGCATTCGGATCCGCTTCGCTTCTCTTGAGCCTCTTATTTCCGGGTTTTTGATTCTGGCCGGCCGGTTTGGTTTTGCTATTTATTTCGGGCGACGATCGGATAATCGTATGTAAAACTCCCCTTCCCGATCACGGGAAAGGGAGTTCTCTTATTACAGTATACTTTTTTATTTCTGCTGTTGCTGCTGCAGGTCGCTCGTGTCGGCGACGACCATGTTTTTGTCGATGCGGAGCGTGACGTTGCCGTCCACTTCGATCAGGAGGGTCGTCTCCTTGATCTCTTTCACTACGCCGTAAATACCGCCGGCCGTGATGATCTTGTCGCCTTTCTTAAGGCCGGCCCGGAATTGAGCCATCTGCTTGCGTCGCTTCGATTCGGGGCGCCACATGAAGAAATACAGAACCAGAATCATCAGGCCGAGCATGATGAAGAGCGAATAGCCGCCGCCAGCCTGCGGTGCAGGAGCTGTTGCTTGAAGTAAGTTAATCATAGTTTTCTATTAATATTAATGTTTAGTCTTTTCTTTGGATCGGGACGAGCCGGGACAGGCGACGTGCCGAACTTAATTCTCGTTTTTTCTTCCGGACAGGACGCTTCCATCTGATCCTCGGCTGTTTCGATCATCGGTTGCTCTCATCTTTTCGGACCGGTAGCCTGTCTTTTGCAAAGATTGCCGAACTGCCTCCTGTTCCTGCAAAGATAGTGAAAGCCGAGAAGAAAACGGGAGCTTGCTCGCAGTTTTCCGAGGCGTATCCTATCTTCTGCAAAGATAGTCAAAGCCGGGTGTCGCACCAAATTATTCGAACGCTGGCGGCAGGTTCTGCCCGAACCGGTTCTTCCCGATCGAAACTCGCACGTACCGGGGATTCCTTCGAATATATCGGGGGATCCGTATTTCGGTTGCCTCCGTCGGATTTTCCGGTAAATATAGTTAAAATTTGCAGGAGTCGCAGCCGTTCGGCGCTCCTTTCCTGCGAATTAACAATTTCTTAATCGACAACGGCTTCGATGTAAATCCGTAACGGCTCCTCCGATCCCGACGCATAGAGTTTCAACAGTTTCATCTGCCAGCCGTGCTCGCCCCGCGAGTCGAACCGGACGCTGAACGGGATTTCCTCGCCCGGCTTCAGGGGCCGTCGGTCGAATTCCGGGGTGACACATTCGCACGAAACCTCGTAGCGGGTCACTACCCATGTCCGGGACGAAGTATTTTGCAGCCGAAACCGTTTGATGCCTGTTTCGCCGGAGTGGAGCCGTCCGAAACGGATCGTGTCCGAAGTACCTTCGGTGAGCGTTTCATCCGATATTTCGAGTGTCGGCCCGCTCTGGACACTGCTCGTCCGGCGGGACTGACAGCCGATGACGAGGGCTACCAGCAATATGCAGAAAATGTGCCGCATCATATCAGTCCCCGTCCGGTTTTTTTGAGTTTTCCCTCTTCGGTCAGCGCCTCCACGATCTTATCCAGCACACCGTTGATAAACGTGCTGCTGCCGGGCGTAGAGTAGAATTTGGCGATATCGATGTATTCGTCGAGGGTCACTTTCACCGGAATCGAAGGGAAGGAAACCAGCTCGGTGATCGCCGTGGCCATAATCAGGTTATCCATGAAGACGATACGCTCCACGTCCCAGTTGCGCGTAAATTTTTCGATGTATTCCAGCCGCTCGTTGTAGTTGATGAGCGTCTTTTCGAACAGCGTTTTGACGAATTCGGCGTCCTCGTCGCTTTTGAATTCGGGCAGCATCTTCACGTCCGCGTGGGACTGGCGCATGTTGGAGATCGTGCGGATCACGAGCGTCAGAACGAATCCCAGGTCGTCGCTCCAGAGGATCGACTGCTCTTCCAGTACGTCGTCCAGCATGGGACAATCCTGCAACTCCTTTTCGAAGAAGGTGGCCAGAAGCGCTGCGTCGGCTTTGAACGAACTTTCCGAAGCGCTCATGTAAGCCTGGAAATAGTCCGTCGCCGCGAGTTGGTTGTAAAGTGTGCGGATGAGTTCGGGATATTTGCTCCAGCCGAGTTTACGGGCTGCCATTCGGTCATTCACCGTGTCGCTGTCGGCGATCATACGGATCACGGCGTTGTCGATGAAGCGGGTGTTGGGGTGGAGGTCTTCGTAGGTCGGCAGCTTTTTCTGTTTGGCCAGCTCCTGACGTTGCTGGGCATAATGCGCCAGTTCGACCGGAAGGGTCATCATCTGGAAATAAAGGTCATAGGTCTTGTCGATCGAATTCATCATGTTCTTTTCCGACGCGATCATATTGTCCGAGTCGGATTTGAGATGCGCATATAGGGCCTTTATCGCCTTGATTCTAAGCTGTCTTCTACTTAACATATATTTTCAGAACTTTGCGGCAAACGGGAGTATCTGCCGTTTGTCCGGTTTGCTTCGTGTCGGGAGGCGTGCGGGCTGCTTGTAAAACGAAGTCGCGTTTTACCGGGCGCGGTTCGCCCCGATACGAAAATTACCGGACAAAGGTAGGAAAAAAAGCGCTTGCCGCAACCTTTTTGCGCTTCTGGGGCATAAATAATCTTGTGTCCGCTCTTTCGGCAGGAGCTGCCGGGCCGATTCGTTGTCGTGCCGGTTTTTCCCGCCGCAGACCGGAATTCGGGATTGTTTGCTATCCATGTCCGCGGACCTTTCGCCCCGGCAAAGTGCGAATGAATTTGTCTTCGCTTTCGGTTTATCCTGAATCTTTGCCTTGTTCGCTTCGGCAAAATGCAAATAAATTTGTTTTTGCACTCGGCTTATTTGTATCTTTGACATAGTTATAGATAGGATGCGTCGAGAGAAAACTGCGAACAAGTTCCCGTTTTCTCCCTGCTTTCACTATCTTTGTACCCTATGGAAGAGATAAGTCAGAAAGAAGGGGCTGCCGTTCGCCTGCCTTACGATGTGATCGTCGTCGGTGCGGGCGCTGCGGGTATGATGGCTGCGGGTACTGCCGCACGGAACGGACACAGGGTTTTGCTGCTGGAAAAGATGGAGAAATCGGGCCGCAAGGTGCGTATTACGGGCAAAGGCCGTTGCAACGTGACCAACGCCCGGCCGCCTGAGGAGTTCGCCGGACAGGTGCGTACCAATGCCGAGTTTTTTTCGACCGCTTTCGCCGAGTTCAACAACAAGGCTACGATCAGATTCTTCGAGCGGCTGGGCGTGAAGCTCGATGTCGAACGCGGCGAGCGGGTGTTTCCTCGAAGCGGCAAGGCCTGGGATATTGCCAACGCACTGCTGGAATATTGCGTGGACAACGGCGTGAAGATCGTTTATGATACTCGTGTAACCGAAATAATGACGCTCAACGGTCGGGTTTTCGGCGTGCGGTACCGCAATAAACGGGGATTCGAGCGCAAGGAGGAGTGTCCGCGCGTTATCGTCGCCACGGGCGGCGTTTCCTATCCCGCCACGGGTTCGACCGGCGACGGCTACGTCTTTGCGGCCGATACGGGGCATGCGGTCGAACCGGTGCGGCCGTCGCTTACGCCGCTGGTGTCGTCCTGTCCCTGGATCAAAAATATGAACGGACTGTTGCTCCGGAATGTCCGTGCGACGCTCTGCATCGACGGCGAAGCCGTGCGCGAAGAGTTCGGCGAGCTGGGTTTCTCCGAGCGCGGCATCGAAGGCGCCGTGGCACTCCGTATGAGCCGGGATGCGGTGGACGCCCTGATCGACGGCAAGGGTGTCGGGCTGATGGTCGATCTGAAACCGGGGCTGACCGAGGAGATGTTGCGCGAGCGCATCGCCCGTGAGATGGCGGAGATGGGGCCCGAGGAGTTCTTCTCCGAATTGCTCCGCAAGCTCGTTCCGAAGGCGCTGGTTATTCCGCTTTCCGAAGAGGTCGGCGCCCACTCTAAAAATTACATCCGCAAGATTACGCCCGAGCAGATCGAACGGTTGGTTAAGCTCCTCAAGGGGATGGTTTTTCCGATTTCGGACTATGCGCCTTTCGAATATGCCGTCGTTACTGCGGGCGGTGTGAGCTGCGAGGATGTGAACCGCTATACGATGGAATCGCTCAAAGTCAAAGGACTCTATTTCGCCGGCGAGGTGCTCGATCTGGATGCCAACACCGGCGGGTATAATTTACAGATCGCTTTTTCGACCGGTCGTCTGGCCGGTATGCTCAAACAGTGAAACGGACCGGATGCAATCTACGCCGCCGCCTTCGCGGTATTTCCCGGCTGACCGACCGGCTCTCCCGGGCCCGTCATTTCCGGGGGCACGGCGTGCACTCGCCATTCGTTTACGGACTTGTGCGCGAGGCGTTTATGTTTCATAGGCTGCGCGACGGAGAGCACTGCCTTTACGATGCCCTGCGTCGGGTCGGAATCTTTCATCAGCGGGCGGTGCAGTTGCAGAACGCCTTTCTCTATTGCGGCTACCGGACGTTTGCGATATGTGAAGGCAAAGCCGAACCTGTTCGGACTTTGCCGGATGCAGAGTTTGAAAAAGGCAATTCGACGTTTGTGATCGACGAGGGCAGAGGTTGTTTGCAGGTTACGCCGGGGAGGGAAAACGAGGCGAAAAATTCGACTTTTGGCCTGAATTGTGCGGGTCCGTACGACATGGTGATCCTGACCCGGAATTTTCCGGCGGAGGATTTGCCTGCTGCTGCGGCTCGGGCTGCCCGGACAGGAGCGACGCTCTGTGTGATGAATCCCTATCACGGTAGCGCACGCGGCGAAGCGTGTCGTCGGATCGTTCGGGAGCATCGTTCGACGACGGTCGATAACCGGGGCTATTTGCTGGTATTCAACAATCATTTGCCGAAACAACATTTCAAGTTATGAAGATATATACGAAAACAGGCGACCAGGGAACCACTTCGCTGGTCGGGGGGGAACGGGTGTTCAAGACCGACGAACGGGTGGAGGCCTACGGCTCGGTGGACGAATTGACCGCTTTCGTTGCCCTGCTTACGGACCATTTGCGGGGAGATGTGGGGTTGGAGCCCCGTGTTTGGGAGCTCGCACGCATTGCCTCCCAGTTGATGACTGTTGCTGCTACGCTGGCTGTGGGCGAAGGCGGAGCGGACAAGGTGAAAGGAATCGACGCCGAGGCTGTGAAGTTTCTCGAAGAGGCGATCGACCGTATGCAGGCTTCCGTGACCAAGTTCACTATTCCGGGCGGACATCGTGTCGTTTCGCTGTGTCATGTCTGCCGCACGGTTTGCCGTCGAGCAGAACGGGCGGCGCTTCGGGCCGATGCGAAGTATGGCGTCGCACCGGAGGTACTGATGTACCTCAACCGGCTGTCGGACTATTTCTATCTGCTGGGCCGCACGCTGACCGAATATTTCAGCGTGGAGGAAACCCTGTGGATTCCGTGACGGGATTTTATCGGTTTTTTTCGGAATTTCGTACGATCTGCCGAGGAGTTTTTTTTTTCGTGTGCCGTAAGGACCCGACTCGGCCGATGCGTTTGAAATGCCGTTGAGAAAGACGCGTCGGAAACGATCCGGCGGAGGCAGTGGCGGTGTGCGGATAACGGCAGTCGAATTCCTGAATTCGTGATGCGGACAGGGGCTGTCGATACATGGCCGCTTTCGATGCGATTCGGAAATAATCGTGTGCGGTTGCGGATCCGCCGAACATTGTCGGTCTTTGCGAAACCGCTCTTTCGGTCGAGGCCGGAATGTGCGGATCGTTTCCTATCGCTATGTTTGTTCAAAAAAAATGGCAGAAGAAATTTTTATTCTTTTGATTTGTATTTCTCGCAGGATTTTATATATTCGCAACCTAATAATAAGGAAGCTGTATGTCAGCCTGGACTTATTGTCTTGTGAGTTAATGATTTAAATTATTGCAGTTATGTATTGGACACTTGAGTTGGCATCGAAACTGGAGGATGCTCCCTGGCCGGCAACCAAAGATGAATTGATCGACTATGCCGTTCGCTCGGGCCTGCCGTTGGAAGTGCTCGAGAATTTGCAGGAGATCGAAGACGAGGGAGATATTTACGAATCGATCGAGGATATTTGGCCGGATTATCCTTCGAAGGATGATTTTCTCTTCAACGAGGACGAATATTAATTGTTCGCAAATCGGGTTGTTATACTTACCTGAAGCAGTCCGAGAGGGCTGCTTTTTTGTATGGAATTAGATCGTACCGGATTCAAATTGACGATTGCTTTCCAATTTTTTATTTAAATTTGTATTGTTTGTATTGCTTTTCACGAAGCGAAGTAGAAAATTATGGGACGTACATTTGTAGAATACTCGCACCCAGACGTTTTTTGAAAAATTCGTTTGATGATAATATCTAATTGTATAACGTAATCTACAAAAACTATATCATAAGATATGAAAATCGATGCTAAAGTTCAGTCTATATCTAAATTGAAGGATTATTTCTTTTTAGTGCCTGATTATCAACGAGAATATGTTTGGAAACCCGATGACGAGGTCGAGCAGTTTTTGATCGATATTGAAAATGAATATAGTCCCGATGCAAAAGAGCAGCGTAATTATTTTTTAGGATCTATCATCATTGTCAATAATGATAGATGTTTCGATGTCGTGGACGGACAACAGCGTTTGACAACTATTATGTTGTCTTTGTGTGTTTTCCGAGATTTATTAAAAAAGGAGACATTGAACAGCGCTCAGAAAAATTATTTACAGATTATAGAAAATCTACTTTATAACTTTGATATTGAATCGGGAGAGACCCGTGTACGCTTAGAATTGCAGTATGAAGAGAGTCATGATTATTTGACAGCCTTGATACAGGAGCAACCTTACAATGGAGTGCGATCCCCATCTATAGTGCGAATGCAGGATGCCTATACGAAAATACTTCGACACTTTCAATTATATGCCGGGATTGATGAGTTGATAGATTTTGCGAAATATTGCTTGACAAAGATAGAACTCGTTGTAATCGAATCTCAAGATTTGAGTAGTGCATTGAAAATTTTCGAGACGATCAATCAGCGAGGGGCGGGATTGAATGCTATGGATTTGGTCAAAAATTTGCTGTTTAAAGCAACGAAATTACTCGATAGTAAATTTTATATCGGAGTAAATACAGCCTTGAATCGATTCAAAAATGATTTCCAATACAATTTTACCGGTTGGAACAAGTCGTCTGTTGAGGCGAGGCAAAAAATATTATTGGAGTTGGTGTTCGATACGTGGAGAATTAACGATTTAAGATTGGATCGGGTAAAATGAACTTAAAATGGATGAGGATTCCGGCTGCTGCTTATAATGGTTTTTTCCGGATTGCCGGCGGATGTCGATCCGGCCGGAATCATTTATTTGTGTTGCTTTTCCGCGATATAGAACAGGTCGAAGCAGTCGTCCGCTACCGGTCCGATGCGGTAGTCTTCCATGGTGATCGAACGGGTCAGGGAGTCGTTGTCCCGGAGTAGGCGTCGGCGGTTGAGGCGGTTGAGCAGGTCGTAGGGGAGTTGCAGCATCCACCGGGGCAGCCGGTGTTGTAGGTCGAGCACGTCGAAACGGGTGATGCGCCGAACGCCTTGGCGGTTTTTTTCGTAGTATTCCATGATCCGTTCGTTGCCGAAAACACCGAGGGCCTCCACCGACGCAAAGGCGCTGCCGAGCAGGTTGCGGAGTTGGTCGGGATTGTATTCCCTGACGTGCCAGGGGTTGCGTGTCAGCGACATACGGATATTGGGGGTGGTCAGGATGAACTTGCCGCCCGGACGCAGTACGCGGTGCACTTCCCGCACCAGTTCCATGTCGTGTTTGATGTGTTCGATCACCTGAAAGGAGATGACGTAATCGAAACTGCCCGATGGCAGGTCGAGAGGGGGAACTACGGCTTGCCGCATCTCCACGTGCGGGAACGGAGGCCGTTCGCCCGCAGGTTCGATTTTGTCGAGCGTGAGAAAGCTGGAGGCGTGGGGGGCGACTATTTCGATGCCGTAACCCGCGCCCGTACCTATTTCGAGTACGTCGCCGCTGATTCGCCGCGCCGCCTCGTGATAGGCCAGTTGCGAACGTTGGAATACGTAGTTGTCCGATATGTCGCGCGATACGCGTTCCGCCGTGAGTATTTTAGCCATTGTGCCCGGTCAGTTTTACACCGTTCTGCGTGATTTCCACCGCACCCCGCTTGAGGAGCATGCCCAGCGAGCGTTTGAACACTTTCTTGCTCATCTGCGTCCGTGCAGCGATTTCCGCCGGGTCGCTGTCGTCGTTCAGGGGAAGCGAACCGCCGTTTTCGTGGATCATCGAAAGCAGCGTTTCCGCCGAATGGCGCACTTCGGCGACTCCCTGCTGTTGCAGGCTGACGTCGATGCGGTTGTCTTCCGTGATGCGTGTCACGTATCCCTTCAGACGGTCGCCTACACCGATGCGGCGGAAGAGCTGATTGCGGTAGATCATGCCCCAGTGACGGTTGTTCACGATCACCCGATAGCCGATCGGGGATTCCGAAGCCACGAGCAGCGAAACCTCTTCGCGGGGCTTTACCGTGATAACGTCGTTATTGACGTAGCTTTTGAATTTCATGGTCGCCACGCAGCGCCCCGTTACCGAATCTACATACAGGTAAACCAGGCAGTTCCGTCCGGCCAACACGCCTCCCTGCTGGTTGCGGTTGGGCAGGAACAGGTCTTTGCCCGCGAGTCCCCAGTCGAGGAATGCGCCGTGCAGGTTCTTGTCCACTACGCGCAGGAATCCCGCTTCTCCTTCGCGCAGCTTCGGCGTTTCGGTCGTGGCGACCAATCGGTCTTCCGAATCGTGATAGACGAATACTTCGAGCGTATCGCCGACCTTGTTGGCCAGAGAAACATAACGGTTGGGTAGCAATACTTCGTTCTGCTCGTCGTCGATCAGATAGAGTCCGTAGTCCGAGATGCGGTTTACGGTGAGGGTTTGTGTGCGTCCTGCTTTGAGCATAATGGGTGTTTTATCTTGACAAAAGTACGTTTTATTTTTGCCGAAAGCAATTTTTGAGCGAAGTTCCTGGAGCCGGTGGGGGCGGTTCCGGAATATTTCGTCTTGTCGTGAGATACGATGTAGTTCGGAATAGAATTTTCATTTGTACCGGACTTTTATTATATTTGAAATATAAATGGGGAGCTGTATATGGTGTGATGTTTTCAAGTATATATTGGGGAAGTGGATCTTTAACTAATCATATGACTGCCCCCTCCCTTGATATATTGTGATTATTCGTTCAATAATTAAAAGTAAAAGATTAAATGATAGCTTTATTTATTATTAGTATAGTAAATATATTAGTATTCTATAAAGTGGAATACAAATATTATAAAGAACATGGAGAATGGGATGATCGTCCAAATGTTTTTGGAGGTCCTTTTATGTATTTAATAATAGCTGTAAGTACATTTGTATTCGCTGTTGCTATTCTTCTTGACAAATATTTAGGATAATCGAATGAAAAGAAGCGAGTAACGGGAAATTTTATTTTAGTAAAAAAACGAATGGCGATATGGAACTGAAAGTAGCTTTGTGTCAATTCGACATGGTGTGGGAGAATACGGCGGCCAATCTGCGGACGGCCGGGAAAATGGTTGCCGAAGCGGATGCCGACCTGGGGATTTTGCCCGAGATGTTCGCAACGGGCTTTGTTCCCGATTCCTGCCGGATCGCCCAGACGATGTCGGGTGAAATCGTGCAGGAGATGATCCGTTGGTCGAAAACTACGGGCAAGGCTGTGGCCGGCGGTCTGGTCGTAGAGGAGTCAGGCCGATATTGCAACCGTTTGCTTTTCGTGAAGCCTTCGGGTGAAATCGCGTACTGCGACAAACGCCATCTCTATTCTATCAATGGCGAGGAAGCCGACATTACCCCGGGACGGGAGCGGGTCGTCGTCGAATACGGCGGCATTCGTTTTCTGCTTCAGGTTTGTTACGACCTGCGCTTTCCCGTCTGGAGCCGCTGCCGGAACGATTACGACGCCATTATTTACGTCGCTTCGTGGCCTGCGAGCCGCCGTGACGTGTGGCGGACGCTGCTCCGGGCCCGGGCGATCGAGAACCAGGCTTACGTATTGGGGGTGAACCGTACGGGGGACGACCCCCGGCTGCATTATTCGGGCGATTCGGCGGCGATCGGATTCCGGGGCGAGACCCTTGCCGAGGCGAGGGAGGAGGAGTGCGTGCTGACCGCACGGCTCGATATGGACGAGCTGCGTCGTTTCCGCGAGAAATTTCCCGCCTGGCGCGATGCCGACGATTTCGATCTGAAGTGATCGGATGTTCCTCGATGATCGG
>ERZ1504637.497-NODE-497-length-12492-cov-3.466592_pt1 | contig 12492 bp, 8 predicted proteins | sample MGYA00571823_ERZ1504637 | MGnify/ENA primary metagenome ERZ1504637 (study PRJEB39906, sample SAMEA3182102) | gut metagenome | biome: human; feature: gut; material: Stool; isolation source: human stools | place: Canada | collected 2013-02-18 ... | reverse complement strand
GCTGTCTTCACTATGCCTATGCGCGGCTCATTGCTCGCGTAACTTTCCAGTTAATTTCCCGGCATTCTCGCTTCGGTAGATTGCCAATTCCCCCGGATTCTTCTATACTGAAATCAAATATTAAAACTATAAAGGGGGGCTGGTGAAGCACATGGATAAGGCCAAAATGGGAACTTTCATCAAGGAACAGCGGATGGCTCTTGGAATGACGCAGCAACAGCTGGCCGAACAGTTACATATTACGAACAAGGCAATCTCACGTTGGGAAACCGGCAATGCTTACCCCGACATTTCTCTGTTGGACGATCTGGCGGCTGCGCTGTCGGTATCGGTTGAAGAGCTTTGTCGCGGTGAGCGGATTGCCCTGCCCTCTGCTGACACCAATACACTCCTGAGCGATGTCATCGCCGAGGTAAGACAACAGAAAAAAGACAGAGCCGCGAAATGGCTTCGCATCCTCTGTCTTAGTATTTTTTCCGTGATCCTTCTTGCGTTTCTCTTCTTTACTGGTGCGTTCTTATTTATACAAAATGAAGCAAATTTAGACGAAGCACTCTTCACCCTGGCTTTGGGTGCCTTTGCCATCGGGCTTATGCTTTTCCGGGACGGGATTCCGATCCTTCTGCTTGCCATCGCTCTACCGCCGTTACTTTGCAGACGCCCCCGGCAGCCGGCGAAGACCATCGTCTGTATCCTGCTGTCGGTTCTGTCCGTCCTCTGGCTGATCTTTGGCGGACACTTTCTCTGGTTCCAGTTATTCTAGCCTTTCCATCGTTTTGCATAATCTTTCCGTCCGCTGACGATGGCAGAATAAGCATCAAAAGAATTTTATTCCTAATTACTTTCCAAACAGTGTACTCAAAATTCCTCTCTTGATGACCTGGGCACCGGTGTTAATCAGCTGGCGCTCGATCTGGGCCTGTCTGCGTTCCGCTGCCTTTTCCTTCTTTTTCTGTGCGGCTTCCCATTCCTTCTGCTTCTGCTTTACGGTGGATTCCTGCAGTTTTGCCTGCTGCTTTGCCAGCGCTTCCTTATCTTTTTCCAGCTGTGCCCGCTCTGCTGCCAGCTGCGCCGCTTTCGCCTCATGCTCCATGGTATCTGTCAACACTTCGTAGGCAGAAATATTGTCCACCGCCTCATCGTAGCGTCCCATGCCGTCTCTCGCCATCAGATTCCTGCGCTCATCCACAGGTCCCATAAAGCTCTGGGGGCAGATGATGGAGGTACGCTGGGCAATGCCGGGCACGCCGTTCTCATCCAGAAAGGAAGTCAGTGCCTCACCTACGCCCAGTTCCATGATGACTTCTTCTGCCTTAAAGGCAGGATTGGCCCGCAGGGACTGTGCTGCTGCCCGGACAGCTTTCTGCTCCACCGGAGTGTACGCCCGGAGGGCATGCTGTACCCGGTTGCTTAACTGTGCCAGCACGGAATCGGGAATATCACTGGGGCTCTGGGTCACGAAATAGATACCCACGCCCTTGGAACGGATCAGCTTTACCACCTGCTCGATCTTCTGCACCAGTATCTTCGGTGCATCAGCAAACAACAGGTGTGCCTCATCGAAGAAAAATACCAGCTTCGGCTTTTCCAGATCTCCCGCCTCGGGAAGCTTCTGGAATAATTCTGACATCATCCATAACAGGAAGCTGGCATACAGTGTGGGATTCTGCACCAGTTTTACGCAGTTCAGCACATTGACAATACCTTTGCCGTACACATCCGTACGCATCCAGTCATAAATATCCAGATCCGGTTCTCCGAAAAAGAGATCTCCGCCCTGATTCTCCAGAGGCAGTAACGCCCGCAGAATACCGCCCACGGACTGCCTGGAGATACTTCCGTAGGTGGTCAGATAGTCATCCTTGTGTTCTGCCACATAATTCAGCAGAATACGCAGATCCTTTAAGTCGATCAATAAAAGTCCCTTGTCATCCGCGATCCGGAAGACAATATTCAATACACCTTCCTGCGCAGCAGTGAGCCCCAGAATACGAGATAAAAGCTCCGGTCCCATATCGGAGATGGTGGCTCTCACCGGATGGCCGCCCTCCTGATAGATGTCCCAGAAGCAGACCGGATAAGCCTTATAGGAAAAGCTGTCGCGGATACCGAATTTATCGATCCTCTTGTCCATAGACTCCGAAGCCACACCCGCCGTGGCAATGCCGGAGACATCTCCCTTGACATCACACAAAAAAACCGGAACTCCCGCATCCGAAAATGATTCTGCCATAGCTTTCATAGTGATCGTCTTGCCGGTGCCGCTGGCTCCTGCGATCAGTCCATGGCGGTTACTCATATTCAGCGGCATATTCACACGCTGACCATCTGCCAGGCCCATATATATCTGTCCGTCTGTATACATAGTTGTCCCTCATCCTCTCTATTTTATCTCTATTTTCCTGCTGCCCTATCCCGTGGGGATATCAATAGAAGATATCTTCTACGACTTTTTGAAACGTTTCTTCCCCGTCATATGCTCCACTTTCAGGCAGAATATCTCCGTCATGGCTACGACTTCCGGTCGGAATACGAAATTCTCCGTTCTGTCAGGATAGTACTGCTTCATCAGAAGATTCAATGCTTTCTGTTTTTCCGCATCCGACAGGATCTCTATAGTTCCCTGACCGATCACGCTCTCGTATTCCATGGTGCACTGGCAGCCATCTTCTTTCTCCGACAGCACCAGTCTGTGGGAGCAATCCATCTCGAAGCTTGCCCTGACATCCTTACGGATCAAGTCATATTTTTTTCCTTCTTTTGCCCCATGAAAATAGAGTGTCACTCTGCCGTCCGTCTCTTCCATTCCGAAATTCAACGGCAGAAGATACGGATAGCCATCCTCATCATTCAGTGCAAGTCTGCACACATCACACCTCTTCATGACATCTGTCATTTCCGAAAATTCTGTAATCTCACGATCGTTACGACGCATTGTATTCCTCCTGTGCTGCATTTTGTTTTTCTGTCAATATCTGTGCGCCCGACAGGCTTTGCGGCATATAAATGCCGGGTAAGCCATCATTGGAATTTCATATACTCTTTCACAGATATATTTACTATAGCGCATAAACAAGATATAATGCAACTATATCCTTCCGTAAGGAATTTTGAAAGGAGTTTTATTTTGCAAAACAAAGTATCCCATTGTTCTATTTTCCCACCGGATCTCAGTGCTCTGACGCTGCATATCCTCGCTATGGCGTTCATGTTCTGTGACCACCTGTGGGCTACCCTCGCCGGAGATGCCTGGTGGCTGACCGGCATCGGCAGACTGGCATTTCCCATGTTCGCCTTTTTCCTGGTGGAAGGCTTCTTCCATACCCATGATAGGAAAAAATATTGCATGCGCCTGCTTCTTCTGGCCATTCTTTCTGAGCTTCCCATCAATCTGATGTACAGTGGGCTGTTATTCTACCCATTTCATCAGAACGTGATCTGGACACTGCTCACAGGCTTCCTGTGTATCTGGGCAATAGATACCCTACGGAAAAAATGTCCGGTCTGGCTGTGGATTCCGTCGATCCTGCTGCTATCTGCAGTGGGCTACGTGCTGGCAACCCTCCTCATGTTCGACTATTATGGAGAAGGCGTTCTGACTGTTATCGTATTCTATCTCTTCCATGGGAAAAATTGGTGGCAGCTTGCCGGACAGTTTGCCGGGCTCTACTGGATCAATGTCATGCTGTTGGCAGGAATGCAGATTCCATTACAGCTTTTCGGTCATGCCTTCGAGATTTCAGAACAGGGACTGGCGCTGTTGTGTCTGCCGCTTCTGTGGTGCTACCATGGACGCCAGGGCGCGCATAACCGTAAGATCCAGCTTGCCTGCTATGCCTTTTATCCGGTACACATGCTGGTACTGGGGATTCTGTCAAAACTGATTTTTAGTTAAAATCATAATGCTGACAGAAAGTCTATTCCCTAAAGTAAAATACTCCCGATGGAATCATTCCACCGGGAGTTCTATATTTTTACTCTAAATTAGTACTGCTTCACCTGTTCTTCGCCGTTCATGACACGCAGAGCGCCCTGAGCCAGAGCTAACAGCTCGTCCTCACCGGGATATACGGTCACAGGAGCGATCCAGCCGCATCTCTCTTTCAGCTTAGCCACTACATCCTCACCATATGCAATGCCTCCGGTGATAACGATCTGGTCTACCTTGCCGTTCAGCACACAGGCCATAGCACCGATGTCTTTGGCTACCTGTAACAGGAATGCCTGCTTCACCTCCGCTGCCTTGGCATCGCCTTCATTGGCACGCTTGGTAACTTCACGCATATCGTTGGTACCCAGGTAAGAATTCAGGCCGCCCTTGCCGATCAGCTTTGCACTGATCTCCTTCTCGGTATATTTTCCGGAGAAGCACATTTTTACCAGTGCTGCACAAGGCACACCGCCTGCACGCTCCGGAGAGAATGCACCATCACCGTCAAATGCACTGAATACGTCTACAACCTTGCCGTCCTCATGTGCGCCTACGGATACGCCGCCGCCCATGTGCACGACTACCAGACGTAAGGACTCATAAGGCTTGCCGGCCTCTTTTGCATATCTCTTGGCAACTGCCTTCTGGTTCAGGGCATGGAAGATACTTCCTCTGGGGATCTCTTCCAGACCGGAATATCTTGCGATGGGCATCAGCTCATCTACTACAACGGGGTCTACGATGTAAGAGGGAACGCCGATCTCATCACCGATCTCTCTTGCCAGAATACCGCCTAAGTTAGAAGCATGCTGACCCTGTACACCTACTTTTAAATCCTCCAGCAGATCATCGGTTACCGCATAGGTACCACTGGGGATGGGCTTTAACAGACCGCCACGTCCTACGATCACGTTGAAGCTCTTCAGATCGCAGTTCTTCTCTGCCAGCAGATCGGTAATGATCTTCTTACGGAAATCCTTCTGTTCGAAAATAGTATCGTATTTGGAGATCTCCTCGGTAGAATGTCTCAGGGTTTCTTCAAATAATAAGTTCTCATCCTCAAATACACCGATCTTGGTGGAGGTGGAACCGGGGTTGATGATCAGACTCTTGATTGCCATTGTGTGTTTCCTCCTATATTCACTCTTATATTCGCTCTTATGCTTTACCGCTTTGTCCACTACAGCATCTATACCTGCCGACAGCAGTTCTCCCGCAGCTTCCACAGCGGCTTCGATCACGATATCCATAGCTTATTTCTGATTCTTTTTCATCTCTTCTGCTACAACTGCAGCCAGTGCCAGGGAGTATACCTTGGTCTCGAAGGTATCGGAACGGCTGGTCAGGACTACGGGTACCTTGGTACCGGTCAGGATGCATCCGTTCTTTACTTTTACCATATGTACGATTGCTTTGTATACCAGGTTGCCGGCATGGATATCCGGGAACAGCAATACATCTGCATCACCCTGGATCTTACGGTCGGTAGCTCCCTTATGCTTGGCTGCCTCGGGATCGATCGCCAGGTCAAGAGACAGCGGGCCGTCTACGATACAGCCGGGGATCTGTCCTTCTTCACACATCTTAGTCAGTTCTGCCGCATCTACGGTAACGGGCATCTTGGGATTTACAACCTCAACTGCTGCTAAAGGTGCTACCTTAGGCTCTGCAACGCCGCAGGCATTACATACCGGAATGGTGTTCTTGATGATCTGAACCTTCTCCTCCAGTGTAGGATAGGTCATGAATGCAACATCGGTCAGGAACAGAAGTCTGTCAATGCCGGGAATCTCAAATACACATACATGAGACAGGGTTCCACCGGTACGAAGGCCTACTTCTTTGTTCAGTACGCTCTTTAAGAAGTTCTTGGAGTCGATCAGGCCCTTCATATACATATCTGCACGGCCGTCATGTGCCAGCTTTACAGCTTTCAGGGAAGCTTCGATCATATCCGGCTCATTGATGATCTCATAATCGGAGAGGTCCATATTCAGTCCGGCTGCAATCTCACGGATCTTTGCCTCATCACCTACCAGGATTGCATCTGCAATGCCCAGTCTCTTGGCCTCATGTACAGCTTCCAGTACTGCACTGTCTTGTGCAACGGAGACTGCGACGGTCTTCTTCCCACACTCTTTTACTTTTGCTACGATGTCATCAAAATTCATTTTCTTCCATTCCTTTCCGCCCCTCGTGGGCTCCAAGTATGAATACATTCCACACATTATTCGCAAAATCGCACGATAAATCGTGCTTTCGCTGCTGCGCAGCTATTTTTGCTCATATGTGTGGCGGTGACTCTATTCGAGTCACCTAAAATCAAGCAAAACTGCTTTTTACATGCAAGCATGACAAAGCAGTCCCGCTTGATTTCATTGTCTTCCGAATAGTCACTCTAATCGTTAAAATAATAACACACTGGAATACAAAAATCAAGCTACTATGACAAATATAGCCACCTCTAAATGAGGTGGCTGATATCTGCCAGGGTCGGTACGCAGGCGTACAGACATTTTTTTAATTTTTCATCTGGCTGTGTCTGATCCGGCACCATCACGACCTTACAGCCGGCGCGGTAAGCACTCATGACTCCGTTGGGAGAATCCTCCACGGCCATGCACTCTTCCGGTGCCAATCCCAGCTGCTTGCAGGCATAGAGATAAATATCCGGGGACGGCTTACCTTCTGCTACCATAGTGGCCGAAATCAGTTTCTCAAAATACGGCCGAAGTCCTGCCATCGCCAGATATTTTTCCGTCCGCTCCAGATCCGTCGCTGTGGCAACCGCTGCGGTGATATGCCTTTTTTTCAGATCTTCCAGAAGCTCCACGGCACCGGGCTTGCATTTGATGCCATCCCGGTCCAGTGTTTCTTCCATCATCTCTTTTCGTTTGTCACGCACCACATAATAGTCAAAATCTTCACCGTACCAGTCCTTGAGCTGTCTGGGGGCAAAGGGGCGTCCCAGACTGCGCATCGTAAGTGCCTGCTCATCTGTCATGGTATACCCACAGGCTGCCAGTGCCTTCGGCCAGAAAATACGGTAATATTTTTCGGTATCGATCAGCGTACCGTCCATGTCAAATAAAACTGCCTGAATCATTGTTATTCCTCTGCGTCAGCCGTCTGTCCGGCATCTTCTGTTGCATCCGTAACATCAGTACCTTCTGCTGGGCTGTCCTTTGAATCACTTTCGTTTGTGCCGCTCTGGTCCTCGTCAGCTTTTCCGGCTTTCCGGTCACGTTTTGCCGCCTTGCGCGTCTTCCGGCGTTTTGCCGCTTTTTTCCCTAACAATACGATCAACAGGATCACGACTGCACCACCGACGATGCAAAGTACGATCAGCAGTGTATGACTGCCCTCGACCTCTACCGTGCGGAAGCTGCCGGGCACTTCCATGGTAAACTGTCTATAGCTGCCGATCACAGTGGATTCCACTTCCGTGTACTCTCCATCCTGTGCTACCTCTATGACAGTGTTATCCGCATCCTCACAGTAGACACGCAAGGTTGCTTCTCCGGTATAGTCCGGTGCATCCTCTTCCATGGAATTGGTCATGGATACTGTATAAGTATTTCCCTCTACCTGCAGATGCAATGCTGCATTGGGATAGAAGTTGCCTTCTGCCATAACCAGTGCCTTATTGTTATCGTTTTTCTCTGCGGAAGCAATGGATGCGGTCCATTCCTCATACTCTGCTTCCAGCACTTTATTACCGGTAATATCACTGAAATCATAATCCGGCCACACACCGTAATAGCCATCCTTCTCCGGTACTTCCGGAATCTGGTCTGCCGACAGATAATCCCCGTAACCGCATTTATAGGAAGCCACTTCTACACCATCCGCCTGGAAGGTAATGGTAAACTGTGAGAAAGCGTCCGGAACGTCTTTGCTGCAGAATTCCTGGTAGGACAACGGGGTAGCACCGCCCTGATAACCAATGCCGTCTACGCCACCGGCTCCGCCTTCCACATAATAGTTGCCATACAGAGTTCCATCATCACTGACTTTTCCGGCAATGCTGCCCTGGCCTTCGCCGGACATATCCAGATCATTGTACGCATAGCTGTAGAAAATATCACAGCCTTCTCCGGCAATACCTCCGATATTATTTTTACCGGTGATCCTGCCCATGCTGTAACAGCTGCGGATCGCATAGCTGGCAGATCCGGCAATTCCTCCCACATAGCTGCCTCCGGTACTCTCTACGGGTGCATAAGACTCACAGGAAATGACTGCGCCATATTCTGCTTTACCGACCACACCGCCGACATAGTCTTTTTTACCGGTCACGTCTCCAAGGTTGCGGCTGTCTCTGATGACTGCCTTGACCGTCTGCTCCACATCGAAACTCTCCGTTCCGGTTAAAGTGATATCGTCCTCAGGGTCAAAATCGTATTCCGTTGCCACCTGTCCAACGATACCGCCCACATTCGTATCGGCTTCCACCGTACCGCGGTTCACACATAAGGTGACCTTTCCCTTCTGGAAGCTGGAAGTATCATAGCGCGCTTCTTCGGTTCCTTCCGGTTCTGCGGTGTCATCCTCCGCATCGGGATCTCCGGGGTTCACCTCTTCCTTGCTGGCTGACTCATCCGAAGTATCTTCTACAGAAATTCCTTCATACCGGAAGAGATCATCCCGGATTTCGCTGACCAGATTCCGCAGAACTCTGGCCTGATCCATCAGCTCATCCATGTGGGCACTGGTGCTGTCTGTCCCGGCTTCCAGTACATCCCCCAACTGACCCAACTGGTCAAAAGCCTTGTCGAGCCTGTCATTCAGTGTATCCAGATTATCTTTGATACCGCCACTGCGATCCGTGAAAGCATTCGTCATGTTATCCAGACGCTTGGTGGCATTCTCTCCGAATTTTTTCAGTGCCGATTTATAGCTCTCCGTATCGTCCGGTACGGTGATGGTAATGTTTCCGCCACTGACGTCATGATCGCCGTCGCCACCCCAGTTACCATTCCAAATATCATTTCCACTGATGGTAACGTCATGACTGTTGCCGTTATTCTTGTCATTATCCGCCTGCTTGTTCAGATCGTCATTCAGGACTTTCAGATCGTTGCTGACGCCGTTCAACTCTTGATTGTAAATATACCACAGATCATGAGCGGTCCCGGTCAGAGAACTTCCCGCATTGTTGGCATCCTTCAGGTTCGAACTGATACTCTTAGCAATACTGGATGCCTGTTTGCTATAGCTGCTCACATCTTTCTGGGTGGCATCCAACATATCCAGGAATTTGTCTGTCTCCGTATCCAGTTCCTTCAGCTTGTCACTGAGATACTGGATTTCCAGGAACGGCTCCATCTGACCCACGATACCGCCCACATCTTTTCTGCCCTGCACATATCCGGTGTTGGTGCAGTTCTGCAGATAGCCCTGATGCAGTCTGCCTACGATACCTCCGGTATTGTAGCCTACGTGCTGGTAGCCGATGGCACCGGAATTGGAGCAATAATAAATCTTACCATCCGAAATACCTGCGATACCGCCGGTGTCCGTATGAGCTGCCACATTGGAGGTACTGTTGATCTGCTCCAGATTGTCCATGGTGATATCTTCCAGATCATAAGTCACTTCCGTGCTGTACGTATTGATATTGCCATTGTTGCTGCAGTTATTCAGAATACCGTGGTTGTTGCCCACAATACCGCCTGCGGAATGATTGCCGATCACATTTCCGGAGGATTCACACCGACGGATCTCTCCGCTCTCGGCATTGACTCCGGCAATACCGCCGACATCCGTATCACCGACCACATTTCCGGTAAATTTACAATTTTCAATGCTGCCATAGTTCACACCGACGATACCGCCGACCTGATCCTGACTTCCAGAGGGAGATACTTCCCCCGTGACCGTAAGGTTGCGGACTTTTGCTCCCTCCTGCACATAGCGGAACAATCCCACTGCCGAACCGTCTCCGGTCAGTTTCACATTGGAAATAGTAAAACCGCTGCCGTCAAAGATTCCTGCAAACGTAGGAATACTGAGTTCACCTGTCATGCTCAGAACAATGTCGTTCTGCAACACTACTTTTTTATCTCTGGACCAACTGTCCAGTACACAGTTCTCCACCAGTTTCCGCAGATCCTCCTCCGTGCTGATCTCTATGACTGCATAATCCTGCTCCTTTATCGTGCTGCTATAACCGCTGCCGCCTCTGTACTGCTCATAGGTCAAAGTTTCTGCTGCATAGGCGGTGGCCGGTGTCTGCAGGATCAATGCTGCTCCCAGCAGGAAACATAATAATCTCTTACTGTTCATCTTCTGTTCCCTCGCTTTCTGCTGTTTTTTCTTTATCCGAAGCTTTCTTATCCGCAGCTTCTGTATCTGCTCCGGTTGCTTTCTGTCCGGCTGTCTCATCCTCCGGCAGCTCCTGTGCTTCCAGTCTGGGATAGCTTTCTTCCGGGGCATCGTCCCGCTCCTCCATCGTCACGGTATCCTTGGGACGCACCACCGCACCCATCTCACCATCAATGACACCGATGAAATCACCCTCCAACACACCATTGACATAACCCTTGATGTGACCGTTCATACGGATTCTTCCGGCGGAGGGCAAGGGCTTTGCCAGATCCCGTTTCAGTGTAAATGCTGTCTTCTGAATAATGATATCTCCGATCAGCAGTGTCTGCGGCAATGCCAGCAGTACCAACAAAATAGATGTCAGAGTACCACGACCAAGAGCCAGTCCGATGGCCGCTACCGCTGCATTGGAAGATACATAGCTGATAATAAATCCCGCAGATACCAGCATGGATCCGCTGGTAACAATGGTAGGGAACGCCTGGTTCAGTGCTTCGATGGCGGCTTCCTTGATCGGCATATAGGTCTTCAGATCCATGTAACGGCTGGTGATAACGATAGCGTAGTCGATCGTTGCACCCATCTGGATCGCAGATACTACCAGATATCCCAGGAAATATACATTTTCATTCAACAGATACGGCAATGAGAAGTTCATCCAGATACTACCCTGAATCGTTACAACCAACAGTACCGGCAGACCGGCGGACTGGAAGGTAAACAGCAGGATGATCATAACAAACAATGCTGTCAGCACCGTGATGATCGTATTATCCGTTGCGAAGGAATCGCCCAGATCCTTATCACTGGTGGCGTTACCGACCAGCAGAATGTCATCTATATTATAGAACTTTGCCACGGTATTACGGATCTGATCCAGTGCTGCTGTGGTCTCTTCTCCCTCATAAGGAACATTCAATTCCAGAACAAATCGGGAATTGTCTTCGCCCAGCAGCTGATCTTTCGCAATACAGATCTGGGAATAAGCATCCGTCAGAGTTTCTTCCAGATCATCGTCCAGTGTGATGTTGCCGCTTTCTTTCTGATCATAAATGAACAGGAACATATCAATAAACGGAACTTCGTATTCACTGACGCCACTGACCAGCGCACCATAATCACTCTGATCCAGTGCATATGCCGAATACAACATATCCGCCACTTCAATATCCAGATCGATCAGTTCCGCAAACTGTCTGGGATTCAGCTTATCCGTCAGCATATAGCCGTCCATGGCCTCGATATTGCCAAGTCCCTGACAGGATTTCACCACATCCAGCTTTTCCAGAGCTTTCAGTGTCTGTGCCTCTTTTTCATAATCACCGTTGGGCACAATGACTGCCAGCTGGTTCACCATGCCGAATTCCTTATTTACCATGCTGACGGAAAATTTATTATCACTCATAGTACTGGATTCCAGAGTGTTGGTATCGTACACGTAGTTTGCCTTATTGGACAGGAAAAATGCTATAATAACACCTACGATCAGAATAGGCGGTATAATGTAGCGGGTAGCCACACAGAATTTACCGACCGCCGTGATCTTCGGCACGAAGCTCTTGTGGTGAGTATTGTCAATGGCCTTGGAAAAGGTCAAAAGCAGTCCGGGCATCAGGAAGAATACGGCCACCATACTGAAAATAATGGATTTTGCCAGAATGATACCCATATCATAACCAATTCTAAACTGCATGAACATCATGGCTACCATACCGGAGATAGTGGTCAGGGAACTGGAAGAAATCTCCGGGATTGCCTTACTCAGGGCCACGATCACGGCCTCTCTGGCATCCTTGTCCTCATGTTCTTCCATAAAACGGTGGGCCAGAATGATGGCATAGTCTACCGCCAGACCTAACTGCAGTACCACCGCAATAGAGTTCGTTACAAAACTGATGGTTCCGAACCAGTAGTTCGTACCTTTGTTCAAAATAGCTGCCACAATAAATGTAGTCAGATAAACCGGGATTTCCGCATAAGTCGTAGAGGTAAATAACAATACGGCTACGATAACCACTGCTGCCAACAACAGAATGACGATCATATCATTATTCAAGTCATCCGCGTCACGCTCTTCCTGACCGATATCGGAAGAATAGTAAACATCATAATCGGACAATGCATCCAATACCTCATCCAGATGCTGCTGTGTAGCTTCCGTGTCTGCTTCCTCATCAAAAGTGACAGACAATAAAGCCTCCATGTCATGATAATGATCCTCGGTGTCATCG
>ERZ1504637.492-NODE-492-length-12555-cov-5.177840_pt1 | contig 12555 bp, 10 predicted proteins | sample MGYA00571823_ERZ1504637 | MGnify/ENA primary metagenome ERZ1504637 (study PRJEB39906, sample SAMEA3182102) | gut metagenome | biome: human; feature: gut; material: Stool; isolation source: human stools | place: Canada | collected 2013-02-18 ... | reverse complement strand
CACGCTCACGGGTCAAGCCGAATTTGTCGCCGATTTCCTCTAATGTCATTTCCTGCTGTCCGATACCGAAAAACATCTGTATGATTTCTTTTTCCCTATCGGTTAACGTAGAAAGAGCTCTATCAATTTCCCTCGCAAGAGACTCGTTCACCAAAGAGCGGTCAGCCATAGGGGAGTCATCGTTGACCAGTACATCGAGCAAGCTGTTGTCCTCTCCTTCTACAAAAGGTGCGTCCACCGAAATGTGACGGCCGGACACCTTCAGCGTATCAGAGATTTTGTCAACAGGGATTTCCAGTTCATCGGCAAGCTCTTCAGGAGACGGACGACGTTCGTTTTCCTGCTCGAACTTGGAGAAGGCCTTGCTGATTTTATTCAGCGAACCTACCTGGTTCAACGGAAGACGTACAATACGCGACTGCTCTGCCAAAGCCTGCAGAATGGACTGACGTATCCACCATACTGCATAACTGATGAACTTGAAACCACGTGTTTCATCGAACTTTTCGGCAGCCTTGATCAGTCCTAAATTACCCTCGTTAATCAAGTCGGGCAAACTCAAACCTTGGTTTTGGTACTGCTTGGCCACAGATACAACGAAACGCAGATTGGCACGTGTCAATTTCTCCAGTGCAACACGGTCACCCTTGCGGATGCGCTGAGCGAGCTCCACTTCCTCTTCAACAGTAATGAGGTCTTCGCGACCGATTTCCTGCAAATACTTGTCAAGAGAAGCGCTCTCTCTGTTAGTGATACTTTTTGTAATTTTAAGTTGTCTCATTCTTATAATACAGATTTGGGTTGCAAAGGTACGACAAATTATTTTGTTACAATAATTTCATCCCAACTTTTTCACCTTATTTATATCTTATCCTATATAACAAAAAGGATGCCGGTATGTATTGTACCGACACCCCCTTTTTCGCTATTGTTAGCTAATATTACAATCTTCTTACCTAACTATCCCTATTTTTTATTCTTGAGTCAAATCAACGGCATACATTGCACGTTTTCCTGACGGGAACATACCGGTGATGAACAAACCTTGCTCAGGAGACTTTCTTGCCTCTTTCATCGCCTTTTCCAAATCGTCTACCGTCTTCATCGGCACTCCGTTGGCTTTCAGAATGATGAAGCCCTTGCGGATACCTGCATCGGCCATCTTGCCATTGGTAACCCCGGTAACTTCCAGACCGTAACCCAGGTTCAACTGCTTCTTCAGCTCGGAAGATACGGGCTTGAAGGCTGCACCCAAGATTTCCATTCCGGCATCCTTCACTACCTTCGTAGTGCCTTGCTCATTCTTCAGCGTGATTTCGAATTCCTTTTCCTTCTTGTCACGAACCACTGTTACCTTCACTTTGTCGCCCGGACGGTGTTTTGCCAGCATTTCCTGCAAATCCGAGAACTTGTGAATCTTCTTGCCGTTCAATGCTATGATTACATCATTTTCCTTCAAGATGCCGGCAGCGGAACCACCTTCAACAACTTCGGCCACATAGATACCCTCTTTCACACCAAGTTCGTCGGCCTTCTTCTTCAGTTCTTCGGTCCAGCGTTCGTCCATCTGCAGGTCTGTGCTCAAATCACTACCCTTGATGCCAAGGAGCGCGCGCTGCACGGTACCAAACTGTTTCAAGTCGGCTACCACCTTTGTCATAATGCTGGTAGGGATGGCAAAACCATAGCCGGAATAAGCACCCGTGGGTGAGTAAAGCATGGCATTGATACCAACCAGCTCGCCTTTGGCATTCACCAACGCACCACCACTATTACCTTGGTTGATGGCAGCATCCGTCTGAATGAAAGACTGGATGTTTGCAGCTTGTCCATTGGAGGCAGAAGAGCCAATGGAACGGGCTTTTGCACTGACGATACCAGCTGTTACGGTAGAGTTCAGGTTGAACGGATTACCTACTGCCAATACCCATTCTCCCACCTTCAACTGGTCGGAGTCACCAACCGGAATTGTCGGAAAGTCATCCCCTTCAATCTTAATCAATGCCAAGTCCGTGCTGGGGTCAGTACCGATGATGCGTCCTTTCAGCTCACGGTCGTCATTCAGTTTCACAGTGATTTCATCAGCACCTTCCACCACGTGATTGTTCGTCACAATATATCCGTCTTTGGAGATGATGACACCCGAACCGAAACCTACACGCGGCTGGGTCTGTATCTGGCGCTGGCGTCCACGACCGTCTCCAAAGAAGAAGTCAAAAATATCCGGCTGTTCTTGTACCGTCTGGGTCTTACTCAACTGAGTGGCACGTATATGCACTACAGCATGGAGCGAACTCTCCGCTGCTTGTGTCAAATCCACAGGCTGGGCATCCGTTGCATGGAAAGCCGCCGGTAGCAGATTATTGGGGTTCTGTTGGAACAACTCGCTGAATGCGGCAGGCTTTTCCTTATTCAGCATCTTATAAGTGGTCAATCCAGCCACTCCAGAGCTCAGGAGCACGATAGCCGCAACTCCAAGGATGTTTTTTGTTGTCTGTTTCATACTATTCTTCCTATTCTTTAAATTGTTAATATTCAAGTTTCGTTTAACATTACGACGTTAAAATAACGACAAAAAACGTTCAGTTATTCCGCTTGTCACTCTTTTTTGTTCTCTTTTAACAGAGGATATTTAGGGCTTAACAGCGGTTAACGGCAAAGACTGACAAATTAGCATTTATGTACGATTGCTGACTGTTAAAGAACTGACAGATAGGGTATAAAAAGACGCATCACCCGTTGCGGCCGAAACGGATGATGCATTTGGGGTAAACAGATGATGCGTTTATACCAAACAGATGATGTGTTCGGGCTGAACGCATCATCTGTTTTTAGAGGGTAGATAGCACCTTAATAATTCAAGTAATCAATGTCCATGTGGTAGCCCCACTGCGGGAAGTAGAGGTTACCTCCCTCCCACTCCACCTCGCCACGCTGGAAGTCGACGGTCTCGCTGCGGGGATACTGCTTTTCGGGCTGTAGCGGCATGCCGTAATCAGTGTTCACAATCATGCGCCAAGAGTCTATACCACCCAGGAAGAAATATTCTTCGTCGGCATTGCGGGCAAAGTCAGGAATGCCGAATGACTGGTCGACAGGCACCCAACCCACACCCTCGAAGTAGACTTCTGCCCAATCGTGCAGATTCCATGCACGGGGATGCATCATGAAGCCGCTCTGGAAATGTGCGGGAATACCACTGATGCGGCAAAGCGTAATGAACAGCAGGCTGACTTGGCCACAGTCTCCGTGACGGTTGTCCAACACATATTCCGGGATATTCTCAATGGTGGAATATTCGCGTGCAGAAGCCCACGGGAAGTTGTCATTCACCCAACGGAAGATACGTTTGGCTTTCAGGTAGGGGTTGTTTTCACCGGCTGTCAATTTGGCAGCAAGTTCGCGCAAGCGCGGGGAAAAGACGATATGCTTCTCACGCTCGGCAGTATATTCCTTATAAAGGGCGGTCGTCGTATCATAGGGCTGCACGTCTTCCGGCTTCAGATTATGCCATTCGCCGTTGGCGGTAAACTCAAAGGTTTCGGAGAATACGGTCGGTTCGCCTTCGACAGCACGTTTCTCCATGTACAATGTACTGTGACGGCACTCGGGCGACGAAAAGGTGTATTGCGGTTCGCTGGCCGAAATGAACTTGACATCCTGCTGCCGGGCCTGGTCCTGACGGGGATAGGGTAACCAGCAACGGATGATTTTCCCGGCAGGCACGGCATTGGTATCTACGGTCAACGTGTAGGTGACGCGCATGCGCTTCGGCGCAACAATGGCCTTGCCCTCTTTCTTCACAGCAGAAATGATTTCGGGCAGGTTCTCCATATTCACTTTCTCGCTGCCACTCGGCGAAGTGCCTTCCTTGGCTATCTTGATGTCATAGCAAGTGGAGTCCACACGAAACAGATTAGGTCCGGCATTGCGGAAATAGCGTTTCTCTCCATCCAGCATCATGCACTCCAAAGCTTTGGAGGCTTCCCACTGGCGCATCTGCTCATCGGTCACGTCGGGAATATACTTGCGGATATAGTCCTTCACCTGGGATTCCGTCATACAGAAATCCGTAAGCAGACGTTGGTACAGGTCGTCCTCCCAATTATAGGGCTTGCTCTCGGGCTTCGTGCTGCATGCAGAAGCCATCACAAACAGAGCGACGGTATACAATAGCTTTCTCATAACTTCACCACTCCAATACCCGGCAAATCGGGCAACGTTATCTTACCTTTCACAACCTCCATACCCTTGAAACGGTCGTTCGCAATCAGCAGACTACCGTCCAAGTCGGCAAAGTCCACTGCCGGAGAGAATTGGGAGGCAGCGGTAATGGCACAAGAGGTCTCGGTCATACATCCTACCATCACTTTCATGTCCAATGCACGTGCCAAAGTCACCATCTTCCAGGCTTCGCGCATGCCGGTACACTTCATCAGCTTGATGTTGATGCCCGTAAAGGCACCCTTCAAGCCTGCCACATCCTTCAGACGCTGAATGGACTCATCGGCAAATATGGGCAACGGGCTTTGCTGGGTGACCCATGCAATATCGTCCAGTTGTTCCTTGGGCATCGGTTGCTCTATCATGACAATTCCTTTTTCGTGCAGCCAATGTATCATATCGAGCGCATGATGTTTGTCCTTCCAACCCTGGTTGGCATCAATGGCAATCGGAAGGTCCGTCACCGAACGGATGGTCTCTATCATTTCCTTGTCGTTCTCCCGCCCCAGCTTCACTTTAAGGATATTGAACCGGTCGGCACACTCTTTCGTCTTTTCACGCACCACGTCGGCCGTATCAATACCGATGGTGAAAGTTGTAGAGGGAGTCTTTTCCTTGTCCAACCCCCATATCTTATACCAAGGGGCTTGCAACAGTTTGCCCACAAGGTCGTGCAAGGCGATGTCCACAGCAGTTTTAGCAGCGGAATCCCCTGCCGAGAGGCTGTCTATATAAGCCAGTATATCTTCCAGCTGAAAGGGGTCTGAGAATTGGCCGATAACATCCTGCACCTTCTTCAGAAAAGCCAGTACACTGTCCATCGTGCCTAATTCGTGTTGCAGGTACGGGGGCATGGAGGCTTCACCATAACCGATAATGCCATCATATTCTATCTCGACTTGAACGTCGGGAGTGGTAGTACGCGAGTAGGTGGCCACTGTAAAGACATGGCGCAATTTCAGTTCATAGGGGAAGAAACGCAGTTTCATTTTGGGGGTTACACCTGCCCTACTGTTCACGTTGAACAAGGAAGGAGCGTCATTTCCTCCGGCAAATACATGATTGATTGCCATGCCTGAGCCGAGTGCGGCAAAAGCGGCGGTTTTCAGGAAATCTCTTCTGTTTGACATAATTGTGTGTGTATTAAATGTGCCAATATGCTAATGGGCTAATGTGCCAATGGGCTGCGCTATGTATATGCTACGTTATGTTTGCACCGTCACGCCGCAGGTCATTGGCATATTGGCACATTAGCACATTATTACATTGAATAAAATGGATTCGTTTCCGTTGTATTGAGCGACGCCTCCTTATTTATATAAGGTAACACGCGCGTAGCGAACAACAGTCTACCGAGGTTGTATTCATCGAACAGCTCGTCGTCGGGGCTGAAGCTATTGACGCGCACATCGCCTTGCGAATGGATGAAACGCTTGTTGCCGATATACATGCCGACATGTACCACACGTTCCTTGCGTTCCGGCGTCGCCTTGCGCCCGAAGAAAATCAAATCGCCCGGCTGGAGGTTACTGAAATCAGGAGTGATATCGATATGCTCGCCCACGTATGCCTGCTGGGAAGCATCCCGCGGAATGATGATGTCGTGCATGAAAAGAACGGTGCGCATGAAGCCGCTACAATCCACCCCTTTGGAGGAAGTGCCAGCCCAAAGATAAGGGATGCCCATCATGCTATGCGCCGTGGCTATAATGCTGGCGGCATCCTGCTTCAAGGTGGCACGCCATTTCTTCTCAGGCATGGAGATGGATTTGGAGATATATCCCTGACGGCCGTCGGGATAAGCCACCTTATAAAAGGCACCTTTTGTCCCCTCCCACTTCAGGCGGTTTCCTGCAGCAACATCAGAGACGGTCTGCGATGCCTGGCTGGGCTGTGAGTAGACAAAGCCATAATGCGAAGTCACCACTATTTTCTCTGCATTGCTCCAAGCGGTCAGCTCTTCCCGCGTGACGGGATGTATGCCTACTCGGTGTACCCATGCAATGTAGTTGTCCGGTGTCTGGATACGGTACCAGCCGTCGCGCTGCAACACCCGCACCGGCATACCCATCAAGCCTTGCGTCATCATTTCTGAAGAGAAATCCGGGGCTACCCGAAGATTGCACACAGACACATTGACAATGCCATACGTCTTGCCTTCAAGTCCGGCCTCATCCGGAAGCACTTGCAGACAATCCATCACCGCATATCCTTTCTTTGCCAAACCATCCAGCAAAGCCGTCTTTGCCTCTGCCGAAGTGGTGACACCACGCAACATCACATTCTTTCCGGAGAAAGAGTAATCCACATCGAACAAAGCCACGCGCTTGTCCGGTGCAAACTTTTGTTTCAAACTGTCAGCGAGTTGCGCCACTTCTGCAGGTATTGTACGGTCACCCACTTCCGAAGCGACAGCAAAAAGCGGGATTAACAGAAATAAAGAAAAAAGAGAGGATAACTTTTTCATTGGCCAAAAGGATTTGGGGGTTATTACTAATAGCAAAGCTACGAATTTATTCCGAAATAGATACATGTTTTTAAGATAATTAAGGGTAAAGAATGAAGAATGAAGGATTCATCCGTACTGCATCCGCACACTGCACAACAAATTCTTCATCCTTCATTCTTCATTCTTCATTAATATTCCGTATCTTTGTACCCTATAAAGCAGTTGGTCGGTCTGTCGCTTGCGCCTCGTGCGTATGAGGAAAGTCCGGGCAACACAGAGCGTCCCACTTCCTAACAGAAAGCTGTCCGTGAGGGTAGAGTAACGTAGAAGAAAATAACCGCCGTCGCCCTTGGGCTACGGTAAGGGTGAGAAGGTGGGGTAAGAGCCTACCAGTCTTGTGGCGACACAAGGGCTGTGCGTCTTGGGAGTTGTAAGGTCATGTAAACCGACGTTATGAGAGTTGCTCGCTCCATGTCGGAGGGTAGACCGCTAAAGCTTGTATGGTGACATGCGGCTCAGATAAATGACAGACACTTCTTTAATGGAGAATGGATAATGAAGAATGGATAATTCCTAATTAGGCTTTTTCAGAAACAGAAGAACAGAACCCGGCTTACAGACTGACTGCTTTTTTATTGACAATGGATAATCGAGATAATAGCATGAACAAGCGTATTGCTGCCCTTTGGAAATTCCTCACCTACGACATCTGGCGTATTACGGAAGATGAAGTCACGCGAACGACCTTTTCCGTATACAATATCATCAAGACGATTTATCTTTGCATCAACCGCTTCACCAAAGACCGGATAGTAAACAAAGCCTCGGCGCTGACTTACAGTACGCTGCTTGCCATCGTGCCTATTCTTGCCATTTTGTTTGCCATAGCCCGCGGTTTCGGATTCGATAATCTGATGGAAAGCCAGATTGTCAACGGTTTCGGCGGTCCTACGGAAACCACGGAAGTCATCCTGCAATTCGTGAATTCGTATTTGTCTCAGACCAAGAGTGGAATATTCATCGGAGTGGGTCTGATTATGTTGCTGTGGACAGTCCTGAATCTAATCAACAATATGGAAATCACCTTCAACCGCATCTGGCAGGTGAAAAAGGCGCGCAGCATGTACCGCAAAATAACGGATTACTTCTCTATGCTTCTGCTGATGCCCATTCTGCTGGTGGTGTCCGGTGGTCTTTCCATCTTCATGAGTACGATGGTGAAGAACCTCGAAGACTTTACCCTGCTGGCTCCCGTCGGCAAGTTTATGGTGCGCCTCATCCCCTTCGTGCTGACCTGGTTCATGTTTACAGCACTGTACGTCTTTATGCCGAATACAAAGGTCAAGCTGAAACACGCACTCATATCCGGTATTCTGGCAGGTACGGCACACCAGGCATTCCAATTCCTTTACATCAGCAGCCAGTTGTGGGTTTCCCGTTACAATGCCATCTATGGTAGTTTTGCCGCCCTTCCGATGTTTCTGCTATGGTTGCAGGTATCCTGGACCATCTGCCTATTCGGTGCCGAACTGACCTACGCCGGACAGAATATCCGGAACTTCAGCTTCGACAAGGATGCGCGCAATATCAGCCGGCGCTACCGCGATTTTATCTCCATCCTGATAATGTCTCTCATAGCCAAGCGCTTTGAACAAGACGCCCAGCCCTATACAGCCGAAGAGATATCCGAAGAGTGCCAGATTCCCATCCGGCTGACACACGAAACCCTTTATGAATTGCAGGAAATCAACCTCCTACATGAAGTGGTGACCGATGAAAAGAGTGAAGACATCGCTTACCAGCCTTCCATGGATATCAACAAAATGAATGTGGCCCTCCTACTGGACAAACTGGACACGCACGGCTCAGAAGATTTCAAAATTGATAAGGAAAATGAATTCAACAACCAATGGGGAGCATTGCTGAAGGCACGGGAGGAATACTACAAGAATGCAAGCAAGGTGCTGCTGAAGGATTTGTAAGCACGCGGAAGTCTTTCCGGAAACTCCGTATCTGCTTTCTTTTTGATTATTTTTTAGACGCGGATGACGCGGATTGGAATATTAAAAAAATCCGCGTCATCTGCGTCATCTGTGTCTAAAAAGTAAATCACCGATATTTCTCAGGCTCCACGGCACGAGTCATATCATAGGCACGGTCACTCTGACGGGATGCCACTAATTGCAGGAAATCGTCCATAGTGCCGTTACCTTATTTATATTGTATCATGCGGCTGATGTACTTACCAATGATATCGAACTCCAGATTCACCACACTGCCCACTTTGAAAGCATGGAAATTGGTATGCTCAAAGGTGTAAGGAATAATGGCCACCTGGAAAGTATCGTCGGTGGGATCGCACACGGTCAGGCTGACACCATTGACCGTTACCGAGCCTTTGTCTACCGTGATGTAGCCGCGCTTTGCCATCTCCTTGTCAAAAGCATACCGGAAAGTAAAGTAATAGCTTCCTTCCGCATCCTTTATATCGATGCAAGTGGCAGTCTGGTCCACATGTCCTTGAACGATATGGCCATCCAGCCGGCCGTTCATCATCATACTACGCTCCACATTCACTTCATCTCCCACCTGCAACAAGCCAAGATTGGAACGGTCCAGCGTTTCCTTCATGGCCGTCACGGTATAGGTATCATCTGTCAGACTGACTACTGTAAGGCAAACACCGTTGTGAGACACACTTTGGTCTATTTTTAATTCACTGACGAATGAACACTTGAAAGTAAAATGTACATTCTCCTGGTCTTTGACCATCGCCACCAATGTGGCACATTCTTCTACTATTCCGGAAAACATGGTTCTATATACTTTTAGGTTATACACGATTTATTATTAATATGCGCAAAGATACAAAAAGCCCTTCGTATAGGTACAAAAAAAGGAAGCTTTTCACAAAGCCTCCTTTTTCAGTTTTCAATAGGTATTAGTTTTTTTTTAAGGTAAAAAGATTGTTTTCAGGATAACGATGCAAATATAGGCGCTTTTCGTGATACTAACCAAATTAAAAAACATGTCTTATAACATCTTTTTGAAAAATCATTTAAGTTTATTATCATTTCAAAGCATTTTTCTACACCTGCAATCGTTTTCAATGGACAAATATAAGGCTATTTTCCATGAAACACTGAAATTATCCTAAAATTTTGTTTATTTCTTATCATTTAAGTAGTGTTCGTCTGTCTGCCCGCTATGTTTTAACACTTTTGCGTCGATAAAGAACACTATTTCTTCGGCAATATTCGTGATGTGGTCGCCGGAACGCTCCAATTTGCGGAACACGCTCACCAGATTCAGACAAGAGAGTGCACTCTCCGGATGCCGGCTGATGTAGTCGGCAAGAATGGCAGTGGCCTCCGCATTGATTTCGTCCAGCATATTGTCCTTTGCAAACACAGCGGTAGCCAATTCTTGGCTCTCCTCCTGAAGTGCCTGCTTGGCAAGCTCGAGCATGGAGAGCACCTGGGCTATCATCTCTTCGAGACGGAGTTGCTTGACCAGCTCAGTGTCCAATGCCGGTTCGTGGCAGTTGAGGGCAAAGCGGGCGATGCCTTCTGCAAAGTCGCCCAGACGCTCCAGGTTCGTATTGATTTTGAGCATGGCAAGCACAAAGCGCAGGTCGATGGCAACGGGGTTGTAAAGGGCAATGATGTCCTCCACGTCGCTGTCTATTTTCAGTTCGAAAGCATTGACGCGACGTTCGCGCACCAATACCTGCTGGGCCAGTTCCCGGTCCAGCGTAAGCACGGCATCACCTGCACGGTCGAGCTGATTATATACCAGGGTCCACATTTCGTCTATTTCCTTTTTCAGCAAGACGAGTTCAGATTCGATAAACTTCACCATAATGTTTCTATTTTAAGATTACTTTTGTACAACTTATTTTTGCTTGTATGGAACAATCCGCTACCCGAAGCGTCCCGTGATGTAGTTCTGCGTCTCCACCTTATCGGGATTCGTAAATATCTTCCGGGTATCTCCAAACTCCACCATCTGCCCCATATAGAAGAAAGCCGTATTATCACTGACACGCGCTGCCTGTTGCATGTTGTGGGTGACGATGACGATAGTGTACTGCTTCTTCAACTCGTGGATAAGCTCTTCCACCTTGGCAGTGGAGATGGGGTCGAGGGCGGATGCCGGCTCATCCATCAGCAGGACTGAAGGAGACACCGCCATGGCACGGGCTATGCAGAGACGTTGCTGCTGACCGCCGGAGAGGGCGTAGGCAGAGACTTTCAGCTTGTCCTTCACCTCGTCCCAAAGAGCGGCGCCTTTCAGGGTTTCTTCCACCCGCTGACGGATGAAGGCGTTATCGGTGATGCCATTCACACGGAGTCCGTAGGCAACGTTCTCGAAGATGCTTTTTGGGAAAGGATTGGGGCGCTGGAACACCATGCCCACGTTCTTGCGGAGTTCATCCACTTGCACTCCTTTTCCATAGATGTCTTGTCCGTCAATGCGTATCTCGCCAGTCAGACGGGTGTCGGGAATCAAATCGTTCATGCGGTTCAGCAGGCGCAGGAAGGTAGACTTTCCACAGCCCGAGGGACCGATGAAGGCTATCACAGACTTCTCCTCAATGTCCATGCTGATGCCTTTCAGGGCATGGAAATCGCCATACCAGAAATTCACGTCACGGGTTTCTATCTTGTTCTTCATACCTATTGTATATGTTTTCAATTCGTCTTAATCTTCTTCTCAAAGTATTTCCGCAGGGCGTTTGCCAGCAGGTTCACCAGGAGGATAATGAGTATCAGCACTAGTGCCGTGCCGTAGGCGATGGGAAGCTGCGCTTCCATATCGGTGCCGCTGGTAGAGATGACGTAGAGGTGATAAGGAAGCGCCATGCACTGGTCGAAGATACTTGTAGGCAGCTGTGGCAGGAAGTAGGCGGCACAGGTGAAAAGGATGGGTGCCGTCTCGCCCGAAACACGCCCCAGCGCCAGAATCAGTCCGGTGATGATATTGGGTATCCCCATCGGCAGGATGACATGCCAGATGGTCTGAAGCTTGGTAGCTCCCAACGCGCGGCTTCCCTCACGCATGCTGTCGGGGATGGCTTTCAGCGCTTCTTCCGTGGTGCGGATAACCAAAGGCAGACTTAGCAGACCCAGCGTCAACGAACCTGCCAGGATGCTGTCTCCAAAATCCATATAGTTGACAAACAGCGCCATGCCAAACAGACCGAACACGATGGAAGGGATGCCGCTCAGATTATTCGTCATCATCCGTATGAAGCGTACCACCCAGCCTTTCGGCACATACTCATTCATATAAATACCGCTCATCACTCCCACCGGAAAGGCAAATAAAGCACTGCCCGCCATCAAGCAGAACGTACCTACAATGGCAGGAAGGATTCCACCGGCAGTCATACCGTTGGTAGGAGCCGTAGTGAGGAACTCCCAATTGATAACTCCTATACCTTTATATATAATGAAACCGAGGATAGCAAAAAGAATCCCCACCACACTCAGGCTCAACAGACGGAACAAGCCGAATGCCATGTTTTGCGAAAGATGCTTTCTATTGACCATATCTACCTTCTTTTATTTTCGTCTTGGCGAAACTGCTTCCACCGTGAAATTTATCAATAAACTGATGAAGAACAGCACGACACCCAGTAGGAACAATGCTTCGTAGTGAGGTCCGCCGGCAGGTGCCTCGCCCAGCTCCGCGGCAATCGTTGCCGGAATGGTGCGCAGCGGTTCCAGGATGGTATGGGGAATGACGGCGGCGTTGCCCGTCACCATCAGCACAGCCATCGTCTCGCCCACCGCACGGCCGATGCCCAACACCACTCCGGAGGTGATGCCCGAAATGGAGTAAGGAATCACCACCTTATATATAGTCTGCCATTGCGA
>ERZ1504637.467-NODE-467-length-12928-cov-2.712499_pt1 | contig 12928 bp, 10 predicted proteins | sample MGYA00571823_ERZ1504637 | MGnify/ENA primary metagenome ERZ1504637 (study PRJEB39906, sample SAMEA3182102) | gut metagenome | biome: human; feature: gut; material: Stool; isolation source: human stools | place: Canada | collected 2013-02-18 ... | reverse complement strand
GTTCTGTTCATGCCATATTTTTAATTGTACCGAATTCGGTACAATTAAAACTTGGATTGTACAACATTTCCCATTCCCCGATATACTCAAGGGTACTTTTCAAACTAAGCCATCGAAAAATGATATGCTCTTGCATCTGACTGCGAGCCATATCAGTTAGTGAAATATAATCGTTGTCGTTATATGCAACGACCGTAATCTCCGTATTCTGCACTTTAATCTTCGCCATATTTGTATCATTTGGTTTCAAGTTTTCAAAGGTACAGTGAAATATTGAAGAATAGATGCTTTATTCAGAATACTTTCCATTAATGAGAACGGTTAGCAAATCATTACCTCAAAATCGGTCAGCCTATCGTTGATTAAAAAAGGCTTCGATAGCCTGATAATATTTGCTGATGCCTGTGCTTTTGTGGATTGCTTTTAATATCTTCCTGTCGACTAGGGGTTCCATATATTCCCAAAAGGCTTTCATTTTGTTCAGCAACTGTCCGTTTCCTCCTGTCAATAGTATGTCGTAATCGTCGAACACGTCTCTGTGCATGGATTTCAGTCTTTTCCTTATTTCATCGGGCGCGAGCGTACGGTTTTCTTTGTATTCCAAAGCTAAGGCCGGATTTGCCAGCAGTCCCCGTCCTATCATGATTCCCGCCAGTGAAGGGAATTGCTTGCTGATGCGTTGGATGTCTTCCACAAGATGAATATCACCATTGTAGACAAGCGGAAGCCGGCAGACCTCCCGGAAAGCTGAGAATCCTTCCAAGTCTACTTCTCCTTTGTATCCTTGTTTGCCCAGACGGGGATGCATGGTGATTTGGCGCAAAGGCAGGTCGTTCAATATAGGAGCCAGAGCCAGGCATTCGTCCGGCTGTTCCCATCCCAGTCTCATTTTGACGGAGAAACTGATTTGCGGATATCGGGTGACAATGCTGAGCAATGCTTTCACCTCTTCGGGATAAGGAAGGATGCCGGAGCCATTGTGGCGTCTCGCCAGAAGAGGGAACGGACAGCCTAAGTTTATGTCTGCTTCCCGGTATCCTTTCTCGATGAAAAGGGATAAAATCACTTCTGCTTTCTCTGCCGATGAGGCTATCAGCTGAGGTATCAGGTGGGGGACCTTATTCTCCTCAGGTTCGATTCCCCGGACATCTCTGCGACGGGGATCTCCTCTTTCCAGTCGTACGAACGGAGTATAATAAGTGTCTACGCCGCCGAAATACTTAGCGTGTGCGTTGCGGTAAAATGCTTCGGTGTAACCTTGCAGCGGAGCAAAATGAATAGGTAATGTATCTTGCATATCTTTTATTTTGCTGCAAAGATACAGAAAAGTAAAAGAGAGGAACCTCACGGCCCCTCTCTTTTGGGTGTTAAATTGATTAAAGTCTGATTTTCATATACGTTTTTAACGAAAGGTTAGAAAAATCGTGTGTGTGGGGATGTTTTTTATTTAAGTGCATTCAGCCATCCGGGCACGTAGCCCAAACGTTCACGCAATTGTGCCTCGTACAAAGATTCGGGGGATACCTTTGCACCGGTACTCTCTTCATAGGTGACCTGTTGCCGGTCCGTACCTGCGAATTGTACCTTCGTACCGTGTACACCGACTACGATAGGCGGGAAAATCTTCCACCATTTGTCGCTGTCGCTCCACCATTCGAAGTTGGAGGCATGAGAGTCCGTTCCGGTCACGTTCAGGTTCCACAGGGTGAGGTCGCTCAGATGATTGGGGACTTCGTTTTCATCACCTCCCGCACGGTAGTACACAAGGCCTCCCCGACAGTTGTCTATCAGCGTAGCACGAGGCTGTGTGGCATGGGATTCGAAGCAGGCGTCATTGCCCCAGGTTACGTTCCATAATACGGTTCCTACACTTGGCTTCGATACACCGCAGCCGTGGAACTGTCCTTGACAACTCTTGCCGTATACGTCATTTCCTGCGCTTTCATCGCGGACTTTACCGATAAAGACACGTGAGGAACCTTGCGAGCGTACGGCTGAATGTCCGCGTTTTCCACTGATGCGGATGTTGTAAGCCGAGCTGTTGGCAGATTCGGCAAACGTAAGCGCTTCGCTGACACTCTCAAAGTGGACGTTGCGTACCCATGAATTGACTACACGTTGTAAGAGCAACGGTTTGTAGGCTCCGTCGTATTGCCAGCCTACCTTAGCTTGTTCGGCATGGCCTTCTCCGTGGTGGGCGTAGCCGTCCAATGCATTTCCTACAAAGCTGAGGTCTTCTACACCGACATTTTCCAGGTACTTGTATGTGCGGATTTCCCATCCTTCGGTATCGTTATACTTGATGTCGATATCGTGCATGATCGGTTCGTAGAAAGTGATCTTGCCGTTTGCGGCAGATTTCACCTGATGGAACTCGGTGATTTTGACTCCGTACTGGTCGTCAGCGTTCTGGTTGATGGAGATGGGGGCTTTCGCTATCGCCCAGTTCTCATTGAGGGCAATCGGGCCGATCTCTTTTTTTACCAGCTCCCTGTCTCCGCTGCGCAGACGTAACTGCACCCACTGGCCGGAAGAAATCCCGGTGGTCCCGCTGACTTTTACGGTGAAGTCTCCGCGTTGTGCATTCTCGGTGACGGAAGCAAGTTGGGGAGAGTTGCCGGCGTTGTTCGGACCGTTCGTGTGCTTGATTGCCAGAAGAACAGGCGATGAACTGAGGTTGCTGATGCTTGTCGGCAGATGAGGTGTCTCCGTAATCAGCCGTGTTTTGTCGGGACCGTCACCTTTGATTACAAAGTTACCGCCATAGATTTCAATGCCGTTGCTGACATTGTTGTTTTTCGAGTCTACGGCATCTTTCTGCTTGCTTTCGTCGCGGGTATTGTCGTCGTCGTTGTGAAGAACGTAGTCTCCTGCGGGGAAGTAGATCACGATCTTCGCGTTGGCATTCATCTTGTTGGTTCCGTTCACTTTCGTCATGTTATTCTCCTGCAGGATGTTGATCAGCGCTTCGCGGGCAGTCATGTTTTTGGCAGTCATGCGTTCCTTTACGTTGATCACTTGGTATCCTAAAGAAAATGCGCCTTGCGGCGCACTTTCTCCATGATTATATCCGGCATACGAATAGTCGAGCAGCACATTGTTCCCTCCCTGTTTGAAGTGTTGCCAGGCTAAAGCCGAGCTGGCATCTATCTCCGTAGTCAGCAGTTTCACCGGAAGCTTCACTACCCGGCAGTAGCCTTCTTTCGACAATCAGTTTGTTTTCTGTCAGTTTCACGCCCCATGTCTGGTTTTCGATGGTGGCTGTTTCCACGTTGGCTTGTTCTACCACGAATTCCTGCTTTTGTCCCAGACCGAAAGTGGCTGTACCTTCGTATTCGATGGTCAGGTAGAAGTCTTTTCCGTAGATAGGAACCTTCACCTGGCTGTTGTCGGCGCGTATGGTAAAGGTGATCTGTCCGGTAGCTTCGTCAATGGTTACATTGCTGAACAGCGAGCTTGCGTTGGCAACGGCTTGCGTTCCGTCGGCGATCTGGTTGTTGCCCAGTTTGTTCCAGGTGCTTCCGTTATCGACAGAAATCAGCCAGAAGCCGTTTGCATCTACTTTCAGCTTTGGAGTTACCCCTGCTGTTCCTGTTTCGGGGATGGCGCTTACCGGTTTGTCGTTTACAAGCAGCTCGGTGGTCATGCCGTTGATGGTATACGCCCAGTGGCCTGATGCGTTGACGCTGAACAAAGGCATGTCGTTCATGTCTACTTTGCCGCTGTATATGGTTACGGTTTCGCCGTTGCTCAGTTCGATGGTATAGTTGTCCTGCTCATCTTTACTGTACCCCACCACCAGAATTTTCCCTTCAACCATCTGCTGATAGTTGCTGATGTCCGAGTTCATCTGTTCTATGCTCGCTTCCAGGTTGGCCACCCGTTCTGTCAGGTCGTCAATGTCGGAGCGTAGATCATCCCGTTCGTCGCACGAGTAAAGTGCGACGAGGAGGGTGATACATATGATTGATATTACTTTTTTCATACGTTAGTCAATATTAGTTGGTTGCACCGTATTCGGCATATTCTGCATTCGGAACGAAGATACCGTTGGCGAGGTCGAAGGTGCCGCCGTCGAACGGATTGGCTTCTAGTATATTAAGTTGCTCCATGCCTTCAAATGGAGCTTTACCTCCATAGAACATCTGCCAGTTGAATGTCATTGTCTTATAAACAATGTTGTTTACACAAGTCGTTCCGGAAGGGGATGTTGTAACAGGGCGGAAAATAATGCAGGCATTTGCTCCTGCTGTATTTGTCCAGAAGATATTGTTCTTTACAGAAATGTCAGCCAGCTTATCTACATATACCATTCCCGTTGTTGCAGTTTCCAAATTGACAAATGTGTTGTTTTCAAGTACACAGTTAGCCATACCGGCTTTACTTCCGACAAATAGGCCAAACTGATTGACCTTTCCTTCAGGACAATAGAATACATTATTTTTGAATACAATATTCTTGTAGTCCTGACTAGTGCTCGCTCCGAGGCTGATGATATACTTCTGATTGGCTGATTCAGATTTGAAGGTAGAATTTTCCATACTGAAGTTTTCTATGCTACGGGTGTTGGAACTCAAGTATAGGATGTGTTTCCCTGCGGAAGGAGTTATCTGACATTGGTCAAAAGCTACATATTTAAACGGATTATTATCTGTATTATATGTGAATATCTGATTGTTCAAGGTACTGGTTCCTACTAATGCGATGTTCTTGCATAAGAAATGTCCTTCACCTGAAGTCTGTACCAGTTTGATTTGAACATCAACATTGACTGTGCTGCTTTTCTGTGAGTTGTCGCCAATGAAGATCAGGTTTTGGACACTGCCTGTACCTGTATAATTTATTGTGACTCCTTCCTTGATAAAGTAAATTCCTTCTTTGGTCACTGCCTGATTGGATTCAATATAAGTTGCATCCGGGAATTTAGTTTGGTTTACTTCAATACCATTGATCGTAATATTTCCTCCTGCATTGTATACGGCATAGTAGCTGTCAACCACCTCTACAGCCTTCACCTGAATCTTGGCAACTGCCCAGCTGGCACCCTTATTCACTTGCACGGTTACGTCCGCTCCATTGTCCGCTGTTGCACGTGTATTGGCAACGGCACTTGCCGGAGCTGTGATGCTCAATGTAGCTACATTAGTGCTTTCATCCGCTTCGCTTACGGTAGCCACCCAGCCGGCGGGAGCAGTAACGATGACGTTTTCACCTTTCACTTTCACAGTCGTAGTAGCAGTCTTGCCATAGCCGATTTCCCAGTATCCGTTCTTCATTCCGGTTTCCGGTTCGGTGATTTCGCACAACAGGTCTTTCACGATAGGTATAGAGATGGCTTCCGTCTGTCCTTTCAGTTTGATCACGAAGAATTCTCCGGTTGAGTCTACATATACTTCCTCAAAGAAAGAGTCTGCACTGCTTCCTCCGGAACCATCGCTGACAGCGGATACCTTTTGTCCGTCTGTATCGAGTACATCTTCCCAGTTCGCTCCGTTATCATAGCTCACCTGCCAGAAGCTTCCTTCGTCCGTAATCCGGAACTTGGGAGCTATACCGTCTTTACCGGGAGTTCCTACAGCCTGAACAGGTGTACCGTTCTGCATCAGCACTTCACCGTTCACTACCCATTGGCCTTCGTCATTGACGGTAATTTCAGGATAAGCCACTTCTCCCTTTGAGCCTTGTGTCAGTGAGATGGTTTCTCCGTTGCTCAGTTTCAGTTTATATGTACCGTCTGTATTTGTCACTTCTGTAATAGTCTGACCACCTTCAAGCAATCGCTTGATAGCTGTCATGTTATCGTTCAATAGACTGACTTGTGCTTCCAGAGACGCTACACGGTCTTTCAGATTGTCAACATCGTCTCTCAAGTCGTCTGTATCGCACGCTGCCAATGCAAACAGCGCAAATGCGGTTAACATGATTGATTTAAAGTAATTCATAGATATAATGTATTAGTTATTATTTTATTCGTTGATTGTTATTCTACTACGTTCACAACCATGTGGTAGGTAGTAGTAGATGAGTGGTCGATATTGGCATTTCTGGCGAGGAACGTTACGTTGTAAATACCAATCTCGTTGTACGTATATGTATAGGAGCTCAGACTCTGAGTGATATCCTTCACCTTTGTTCCCTGATCGGGGCTGCAAGAGTTGACGGTGATCAGGTCAGAGACCAGCCAGCTGTATTTCAGCGGATCATTTGCATTGGTACTATGGATGAAGAAGGAGCCACCGCCTACACCTGTCAGGTTCCAGATACCGGATGTGTTGTTTGTAACCGTTCCGTATTCACGGTCGTTGGTCATACCAGTCTGATCTTTCAAGTTCCATTTGTTCTTCATGTTGACCGGAGTGAAACCGAAAGAACCGGCAGAATATTCAGTTTCCTGTCCGCTGGTCATCACATTGTTGATGCGCATCTGCTCAAAGTACATCTTTGACTGTGCTACGGTATTGTCAATACCCCGGTAGCAAATGGCGATGGCAATTCGTTTGCCCATGTACTCTTTCATATCGAAACTGTATGGAGTGGCAAGATCAGCATTACCTACCGCCGCTGTGGGGAAGGAGGATTGTGGAACCAGTTCTTTCCATTTACCGTCCTTCTCGAACTGCTCTACAAGCAAAGAGTCGGCTTCGAAATTATCCTTGTATAATCCGGTGAATTCATCGGATATATACACGTGTTTCTCTAATGTCGTGCTTGGGTTTCCATACTGGAACCAGATAGAGAAGTTCAGTGTGGACGACTTGATCTGTGAAGGATCAACTGTTTCGCGTTCGCGATACTCGTATTTGCTGCCTGCTTCTCCACTGAAGAAGGTCAGGAAATCCGGATCGCCCGAAAGGATGAACTCTATCGGAGTGCCCTTCTTGGCAGTAATGATCTGTCCGTCGAAACTTACATTTTCGTTGGTTGCTACTTTTACGTGCAAGCCTACCGCTTCGTCCAGCCCGTCGCTGCAAGCCCCGAAGAAGAGGCTCGCTATACAGATGGCTATGAGTTTATATGTTTTCATAATCTATGATGCTTTTATGGATGAATACTTTGATTACCAACCCGGATTGTTCTGTGTGATATCTTTGTTCACACTCATTTCCGCATCCGGAATCGGGAAGTAGTTGTATGTGCTGGAGATGTTGAAGTATGTATATACGTTGGTCGGTCCCTGCGTCCAGTTATTGCCGGATTGTGCTTCGGTCACCAGCGCTCTCATGTTCTTTACATACTCACCCCAGCGGATCAGGTCGAAACGGCGGGTGTATTCGAAACAAAGTTCCATGGCACGTTCATCTTTTACGGTCTGGCGGAATTCTGCCTGCGTCATGTCGGAAAGCTCGCTCAGACCGGCGCGGTCTCTTACTTCCTTCAGACATTGGTAAGCCAGTGCGGTAGGACCGTCATTCGCTTCGTTTTCCGCTTCTGCGATCATCAGCAGTACGTCTGCATAGCGCAGGATGGGGAAGTTGATAGCCGTATAGTTCTTGTCTTTCTTGTCCGCTTCGTATTCACGGCGGTACTTGCCGCACATACGGCTGTAGTTCTTGGTGGCTGTGGTCTTTTCTGTGTCACCTGCGTACTGGTAAGTTCCGCGTTCCTGACCGTATTGAGACATTACTTCAGCAAGTTTGCCCTGCTCAAATTCACGATGGGTTACCCCTGTATTCTTACCTCCGGCTTCTTTGTATTCAAACGGTGCGATGCTCCAGTTGAAACGCTTGGTGTCACCGTTATTCACATAAAGGTTGTACAGTTTCGGAGTGCTGTAGATGAAGGCATAAGCATATCCGGGGTCTTTTGATCCTACCACGTCGCTTTTGGAAGACATATCGGGACCGGCAAGTCCGATGATGTTACCGATACGGCCTTCCGCCTGTGTATCCGAAGTGTTGTTACCTGCGAATTCGGCTTCCCAGATACTTTCGTTGGCAGTGGTATTATACTTGTCGGAACACATATCGATGAAAGGGTCCCAGTAGTTGGCAGCCAGTTTGTGTCCGGCAGTCATTACTTTCTGGGCGTAGAAGCTGGCTTTTTCGAAATAGTCCTTCTTCTCGGCCTGTGTGGCATTGCGGTCTTCGCGGTAGTGCTCGCCTGCACGGAACAGATAGACACGTGCCAGTATGCCCCATGCGGTAGACTGGGAGATACGTCCCGGTTTATAAGCAAGGTCGGCTGCTGACTTCAGACCGGTCTCAGCCGCATCCGCCATTTCGGAGACGATGAAGTCGTAGATTTCCTGTTTGTCTGTACGCGGGATGTTCAGGTTGGTAACGCTTTGCGTAGAAACCGTTTTGAAAGGAACATCTCCCCAGCACTCCACCAGGTTGAAATAGTAGAATGCACGCAGGAAACGGGCTTCGGCGATGTATTGCTCTTTGACGCCTGAGTCGAAACCGGTTACTTTGTCGATGTTTTCGAGGAACATGTTGGCACGGTTGATACCTGAATAGAGGGCATACCAGAAGGCAGTCACGGCATTGTCACTGGTAGTGGCATTGTTACAGATCAGTCCGGTAGAGGCAGGACCGCGTCCGCTGCCTCCGTAGTGCGATAAGTCGTCACCGGCTACGAGATACATATAGTCGCCGCCGTAGAAAGTGGGTTGCGACAGTATGGCGTAGACGCCTGTCAGGAATGAGTTGGCTTCAGCGGGGGTGTTGAAGTAGTTCTCCGGCGTCAGTTTGGTAGGTTCTTTGTCCAGAAAGTCACAGGATGCCATGCTGAAACCTGCCAATAGAGCTATGATTGTTATTTTTAATGCTTTCATAATCGAATTCTTTTTTCTAACTGTTACTATCTTATCCATTTAGAATCCCAGACTTACACCGAAGCTGACAGAGTATGCTCTCGGATAGGAAGAGTAGTCCAGGCCGGGAGTCAGTGCGCTGTTGCGTACAGATACTTCCGGGTCATAACCGGAATAGCCGGTGCATGTCCACAGGTTTTGTGCGGCAACATAGACACGCGCTTTGTCTATTTTCCATTTCTTCACCAGCTTGGAGGGGAAGGTATAGCCTATGGTCACATTCTTCAGGCGGAGGTACGAACCGTCCTCGATGATGCGTGAAGAAATGACACGGTTGGAAGAGGAGTTGGTAGCCGCGGGAATATCACTGGTCGGGTTGTCGGCTGTCCAACGGTTGGCATAGCTGGCGAACTGGTTCAGTTCGCGTGATCTGTTGTTGGAACTTTCAAAGAACAGACGGTTGGCATTCATGATATCGTTGCCGTAAGACCACTGGAAGAAAATGCTCAGATCGATACCTTTGTATTCAAAGTTGTTGGTGAAACCACCGGTATGTATCGGAAGTCCGCGTCCGATAATCGTACGGTCGTTGGAGTCAACTACTCCGTCGCCGTTAAGGTCGGCGTATTTGGGCATACCCGGCTGAGTGTTGGTCTCAGTAGAGTAGTGGGCTACTCCCGGCTTCAGGCTGTATGAATTACCCGATTTGTTGAAGTCGTCATACTTGTATGTGCCTTCGTAAACGTAGCCGTACATCAGTCCCATCGGCAGACCGATTTTGGCGATGTAGCTGGATTGACCGTTGTAGTTCTGGTCGAACTGGGCGGCAGTCAGCAAGGCTGTCTGATTTTCCGACAGGGCCAGTACTTCGTTCTTATTGAAAGAAATGTTGAAGTTAGTCGTCCACTTGAAGGCGCGTGTCTGGAAGTTAACTGTGTTCAGACTGAGTTCCAGACCGTCGTTGCGTACTTTACCGATGTTCTTCGTAGCGCTGTAATAACCTGAAGAGTAGGGCAGAGAAGCATCCAGCAACAGGTCGCGGGTAGTCTTCCGGTAGATATCCATCGTTATTCCGATGCGTTCGTCGAAGAATCCGAGGTCGAGACCTGCATTCCATTGTTCGGTTGTTTCCCATTTCAGGTCTTTGTTGGGCAAAGAAGTAGGAACGACACCTGCATTGGTTGCATCATTGTCGAACGGATAAACACCGCTTGGAAGGGAGTTTGTCGATGTATACGAGCCGACTCTGGATTTCAATACGGCCAGCAGTGCATAATAATCGTACTCACCGATACGGTTGTTACCCGTGAGTCCCCAGCTCAGACGAATCTTGCCGCTGGACAGTACGCTTTTCAACGGTTTCATGAACTCTTCTTCTGTGAAGCTCCATGCCAGTGATGCGGAAGGGAAGTATCCGTAACGGTTGGCCTTGTTGAACTTGGAAGAACCGTCGGCACGGAAAGAAGCGGTGGCGTAATACTTGGACATATAGTTGTAAGTCACGCGTCCGAGGTACGACAACATCGCCCATGAGGATTTTGCCGAAGTGGTAGTACCTGCCTGTCCTTCGCTCATGCCCGCCATTCCGAGTGACTCGTTGGGGATGTGCGTTGTGCGGAATGAATAAATCTCGTAGTCCGAGTTCTGGAAAGTGATACCTCCCAATACGTTGAGGAAGTGTTTCTTTTTGATGTTGGTCTGATAAGTCAGCGTGTTTTCATTCAGCCATGTCAGACGTTCCTGACGGGTCACCTGAGCGTTCACCTTATCTGTAGAAGTCGGTCCTCCGTAGCGGGTACTCGAGTTGTTGAACTGATCCTGCTTGCGTGAGTCGTAGGTATATCCGGCGGAAACTTTCAGTTTCAGACCTTTCAGTACTTCGTACTCTGCGAATCCGTTCATCTGCAGATTATTGGTATAGCTTTTCCGGTATTCGTTCTTCTGCGATTTGATCGGGTTGAAACGGTAGTCATTACTTGAATCTACGGCGTTGTCCGTTGCGCTGTCCATCAGGAAGCTGAGCGGAGTGTCGGGAGAAGTCACCGGACGGTAACCCCATACGCTATAGAAAAGGTTGTTCATACCACTGTAGGAAGTAGAAGACGGAGTACTGCCTGTCTGGATAGAACGTGAGTAGTTGGTAGTCAGGCTCATGTTCAGTTTGCCGCGGCGGACTACGGTGTTCATACGTCCCTGCATGCGCTTGTAACCGGTCTCTATCAGTGTACCGTCCTGATCGAAGTAAGACAGGGAGGCGTTGTAACGTACCCCTTCCGTACCTCCGGCAAGTCTGATTGTGTGATTCTGCTGCCAGGCTGTTTTGAATATCTCGTCCTGCCAGTTATATTGTTCGATGTTCCGATAGTCGTCAAGTGTCCATTGCTTGCCTTCATAGTTCATCAGGTACGAACCGGCCACTACGGTGGGATACATTTCATTCTGCAGTTTGACAAACTCGTAAGCATCCATCATCGGAATAGTGCGGGTGACATGCTGCACACCGAAACTGCCGTCGTAAGATAGCTGTGCCCGTCCTACTTTACCTTTCTTGGTGGTAATGATGACAACACCGTTGGCACCGCGCGCACCGTAGATCGCTGTAGCCGACGCGTCTTTCAGGAAATCGAGCGATTCGATATCGGAAGGATTCAGTGTGCTGGCTGCCGACGAGTCTTCTATCGGGAAGCCGTCGATAACGAACAGCGGTGAGTTCTCCTGTGTCAGTGAGTTGTTACCACGAATCACAATGCTCATGTTGCCGCCCGGCATACCTTCACCCGAAGTCACGTTTACTCCGGCGATACGTCCTCCGAGGGCCTGATCGAATGAGGCGACGGGAGCGGTGAGCACATCTGTCATATTGGCTTTCGCTACAGAACCGGTGAGGTCGCGGCGACGCACTTCCTGATAACCGACAACAACGACTTCGTCCAATGTTTTAGTATCTTCTTTCAGGGTGATTACCATCGGCTTCTGCGAGTCTGCTTTTACTTCGACAGTCATATAGCCAATAAAGGAAATGACCAGAGTAGCATTCTTTTGGGGGATGTTGAGCGAAAATTTACCGTCAAGGTCGGTGATCGTTCCCTGCTGAACACTGGCTCCGGGAACACCTTCTCCTAAGTTATCCTTCACAGTACCTTTGACAAGTACCTGTGCAAGCACAAATGGAACAGAAAACAGGAGTATCCCTATCATAGAGAACATCCTTTTTCTAGTCTGGTTGGATAGATGTTTTTTCATATATTAAAAATTAAGTGATTTTGTTGAGTTTACGATGGCAAAGATATACGCATTGATTGTTCTCATATGGATAGAATTATTCAAGATTGATACAAAATAATACAAATCTGCTATTCTCATAAGTTATCTTGTTTTTACCGATTTAAGTAGCTCAGACAGCTCTCTGACGGCCTCCGGATGCAGTTTCGCCACATTGTTTTTCTCCGATGGATCGGAGGATAAATCGTACAGTTGGGGTTGCCTGTCGTTGCCAAGTTCCATTCTTGTCCAGTATTCGATGGCGGGTGCGTCACTCGGTTCGATGTACTTCCATTGTCCTTTCACGATGGCGAGCGTATTATTGAGATTTTGCTGTACGATGTATTCACGGTTGGCGTCGTCTTTTCCCAAAAGAGTGTTCAGATGTTCCTGACTGTCAGGAGCCGCACCTTTCGGCAGCGGTTGTTTCAGCAGGGCGGCAAGCGATGCGTACACGTCGATCTGTGAGAAGAGAGCCTGCTGCTTGTTCGGTTTCACTTTGGCAGGCCAGCGGAGGATAAACGGAATGCGGGTTCCGGCTTCGTAGGCGCTGTACTTTCCACCTCTGTAAATGCCCATTGGGGTATGTCCGTTGAGCAGCTCGAAAGCTTGGTCCTGATAACCGTCGTCGATGACGGGACCGTTGTCGCTGGTGAATATAAAGATGGTATTGTCCGTCAGCTGGAGGCTGTCGAGGGTGTTCATGATTTCTCCGATTGTCCAGTCGAGTTGCAGGACTGTCTCTTATACACATCTGACGCTGCTCTTTCCGGCAAAGCGGGGATGTGGTACACGCGGTACGTGTACGTCTTGTGTACCCATATATAAGAAGAAAGGTTCTTCTTTGTGGGAAGCGATGAAGTTCTTTGCTTTATCGGTGATGATGTCGGCGATGTCCTCGTCTTTCCAAAG
>ERZ1504637.465-NODE-465-length-12962-cov-2.694739_pt1 | contig 12962 bp, 6 predicted proteins | sample MGYA00571823_ERZ1504637 | MGnify/ENA primary metagenome ERZ1504637 (study PRJEB39906, sample SAMEA3182102) | gut metagenome | biome: human; feature: gut; material: Stool; isolation source: human stools | place: Canada | collected 2013-02-18 ... | reverse complement strand
AAGAGACAGGAAACTTCACGGTGAAGGGAGTCCCGGCCGGGGAAACGCGTTTTGTCGTTTCCTGCCTGGGGTTCGTTACCACCGAAGCCGAGGTCGACGTGCGTACGGGGATGGGGCCGGTCAGGCTTTATGCCCCCGAGGATAACCTGAAACTGGAGAGCGTCGTGGTGACGGCCAAGGAGGCGCCCAACGCCATGGCTACGTCGCGTACGATCGGCGGCAATGCCATCGACCACCTGCAAATGGTCAATGCGTCGGACATCTCGGCACTGCTGCCGGGTGGCAAAACGGTTAATCCCGACCTGATGAAGGACAATGTCTTTTCGCTGCGCAGCGGCGGGAGCACGGCCGGCAATGCGGCGTTCGGTACGGCCGTCGAGGTCGACGGCGTACGCCTTTCCACCAATGCTTCGCTGGGCGACCCGACGGGTGCCAGCACACGTAACCTGTCGGCGACCAACATCGAGTCGGTCGAGGTGGTGACCGGCGTACCTTCGGCCGAATACGGCGACATCTCGTCGGGCGTGGTGAAAATCTCGACCCGCAAGGGCAAGACGCCCTATACGGTGACGCTCTCCACCAATCCGCGCACCAAACAGATCGCCGCCTCGAAGGGCTTCGACCTGGGGCGGAACCACGGGGTGCTGAACAGCAACGTCGAGTATACGCGGGCCACGAAGAACCCCACGTCGCCCTACACCTCCTATTCCCGCACGGGGCTGGCGCTCAACTACCAGAATACCTTCGCCAAGGTTCTGCGTTTCAATTTCGGCGTAACGGCCAATATCGGCGGTATGAATACCGAGGACGACCCCGATGCCCAGAAAGGCGAGTGGGAGAAGGTGCGTGACAATGTGCTGCGTGCCAACACCTCGCTCAAATGGCTGCTGAACAGGTCGTGGATCACGAGCCTGGACTTCGACGCGTCGCTCAACTATACCGACAACCTTGCACGCAAGCGCACCTATAACCTCAATTCGACCTCCCTTCCGGCCGTCCATGCCGAACAGGAAGGGTATTACATCGCCGAGATGCTCCCTCCGGTCTATTATTCGACCAAATACGTCGATTCCAAGCAGCTCGACTATGCGGCCAACCTCAAGGCCACGTGGGTGCGCAGCTGGGGCGACGTGCACAGCAATGCCAAGGTCGGCGCTTCGTGGCGGGCCAACGGTAATGTCGGGGACGGGGAGTACTATGCGACTCCCTCCCTCGCGCCTAACGGTTACCGCCCCCGTCCGTATACGGACATCCCCTATATGCATAACCTCGCGGCCTACGTGGAGGAGACGCTGACTGTGCCGCTGGGGGCGACCACGCTGCAACTGATGGCGGGCCTGCGTGCCGAAAAGACCTTTATCAAGAATACGCAATACGAGAATACGTCGAGCCTCTCGCCACGCTTCAATCTGAAATTCCGCATCAACGACCATCTGACTGTCCGCGGAGGCTGGGGCATCACCGAGAAGCTGCCGTCGTTCAACGTGCTTTATCCGCTGCCCGAATACCGCGATACGCCCGTGTTCGCAACCACCTATGGCTCGGGGCAGAGCGCCTATGTTTATCACACGCAGCCTTACCAGATACTCTACAACGACAACCTGAAGTGGCAGCGCAACCGCAATTCAGAGGTCGGCGTCGACCTGCGTATCGGGGGCACCTCGGTCTCGCTGGTCGGCTATTTCAATCGCACGAAATATCCCTACAAGCTGAGCGCCTCCTTCGAGCCGTTCTCCTATAACATGATGGGCGTGCCGTCCACGCTGCCCGACGGGACGGCCTACACGATGCCGGCGAACCCGGCATTCCGCGTCGACAGCCAGACAGGCGAAATCTTCGTCCGCGACAAGGACAACCCTTCGGCCGGCTGGATCGCCATGCAGACCACTTCCACCAAGCGGACGTTCGTCAAGAATACCTACCAGAACAACGGTTCGCCCGTGGATCGCATGGGGCTGGAGTTCGTCGTGGAGTTCCCGCAGATCAACCCCATCCGCACGCAGCTGCGGCTCGATGGGGCTTACGGCTATACCAAATACGTCAACGAGGGTGAGGCATGTTACTATCCCTCGACCTCGACCGGCGGCGAGTTCTACCCCTATGTGGGGGTTTATCTCGATAACGGGGGCAGCTCCAACGTCACCTACAACGGCCGGAAGCTGCATGCGCTGGATATGAATCTCACGGCCACGACGCACGTGCCCTCGATCCGCATGGTCATCTCGCTGCGGCTCGAAGCCTCGCTCGTGAAGCGCTCGCAGAACCTTTCGGAGTACAAGGGACGCGAGTATGCCTTCAACGTCGACGAAGACCGTAACCCCACCGGCGGGAGCATCTACGACGGCGACAGCTATACGGCGATCTGGCCTGTGGCCTACATCGACCTCGATGGCAATCGTCATCCCTTTACCGATGCCGAGAAGAACGACCCGGCCTTCTCCTCCCTGCTGTTGCGTTCGGGCAATGCCTACTCTTTCAACGGCGACGGTTACGACCCCTATTTTTCGGCCAACCTGAGCATCACGAAGGAGATCGGCGACCATGTCTCCGTCTCGTTCTACGCCAATAACTTCACCAATTCGCGGCCTTTCGTCGCTTCGTATGCCACGGGTGTCAAGGCGGTCTTCACACCCGATTTCTATTACGGACTTACGGTACGCCTTAAATTCTGAAAACGATGAGAAAGATATTTTGCATATTGTCCTGTCTGCTGGTGGCCGGTTGCACGTCGTTCGACAGGCCTTACGACGGTGCGCTGCGCGAACTCCGTGTGACGGCCGTGTATCCCGAGGGATACGCCGGCTATCTGCGCGAAGGCGTCGCGGTGAAACTCTCCGACCGCAATACGGGCAATGTCTATACCGCCCTGACCGATGCGCAGGGCCACGCCGGGTTCCGCGTCGCTGCCGGGCATTACCGGCTCTCGGTGCTCGACCTGCCCGACGATTCGGCGGTTTTCAACGGTACGATCGAGCAGGTCGACCTTGTCGGCGGGGACAAGGATGTCGATGTGGCGCTGAAATTTTCCAAGCCGGGTACGATCCTCATCAAGGAGATCTACTCGGGCGGCTGCATGCAGGATCCGCCGGCGACGGGGACTTATGCCGACGACAAATATATCGTCCTGCACAACAACAGTTTCGAAACCTATTACCTCGACGGCCTGTGCCTGGCGATGGTCGCCCCCTACAACTCGAACGCCAACAATCCGTGGACGAGCACCGACCCTTCGGGCAATATCGTTTTCCGCGATTACGCCGCCATCCCCGATTGTATCTGGATGTTCCCGGGATCGGGGACGGATTTTCCGCTGGAACCCGGCGAGGATGCCGTGGTGGCCTACTACGGCGTCGATCATACGCAGACCTATTCCCAGTCGGTGAACCTCAACCGCAAGGGTTATTTCGTGCTCTACGATATGGTGCACTATCCCGGCAACAAGTTGCACCCCACGCCTGTTCCGGGCGACCAGATCGACCAGGCGCATTACATGAAGGTGCTGAAAAAGACCGGGACGAATTCGGCCGTTGTCTATGTGATTTCGCAGAATTCGCCCGCCATGATCCTCTTCCGGGCGCCTGAGGGGTTCGATCTGGATGCCTACTTGGCCGACGACCTTCAGTCGACGGTTCAGAACGGCAGCATCACCTATTCGAAGATACCGTGGGACAACGACTGGATCGTGGACGGCGTCGAGGTATGCAACATGACCGAGGCGACCAAGAACAAACGCCTGCACACCGATGTGGATGCCGGGTATATCGGTTTCTCGGCCAAGGCGCAGGGGCATACCCTGCACCGGAAGCTGGATGAAGAGGCCACGGCTGCTGCCGGCTTCGAAAGGTACGTGGATACCAATAACTCGTCGAACGATTTTTATGAGCGTGAGACACAATCTTTGCGTGATTAGCCTATGAGACGGATTTTAACGATACTGATGCTGGTTGCCGTCTCTGCTGCCGCGGCACAGGAGCGTTTCGACCATATCTTCCGCCGCAATCCCTGGAACGGCGGCCTGAACGCTGCGGGTATCCGGCAGGACTCCCTAAGCCGTTCTTATGCCGAGATCTATTTCACCAAGGAGAACGGCGGGCTTGCGGGCCACTCCGCGTCGGACGACAGTTGGAATGCCGGGGCGAAAACCGAGTCGGTGCGCCACCTGAAGAAGGTCTCGTTCTCGGGCGGTTTCGGCTACGACTATTTCGACGGCCGCAACATGTGTGGCTCGATGTTCACCGAGCCGGGGTATTATCCGGTAGACATCCTCGAATTTACGCCGGGGCGCAAGGTGCGCGAGGATTACACGTTCACGGGCGGCGTATCGGCCGTGCTGGGCAACCGGTGGACGGGTGGCCTGCGCGTGGAGTTCGAAGCCCGCAACTATGCCAAGCGCAAAGACCTGCGCCACAAGAATACACGGCTGGATTTCGAATTTTCGCCCGGCGTGATGTACCATGCGGGACGGTTTGCCGTTGGGGGGGGCTATATCGTGGGTACGAACAGCGAGAAGGTCGACGCGGAAGGCGTGGGCCCCGGTGCCGACCTGTACGAGGCATTCTTCGACAGGGGACTGCTCTACGGGTCGCTGGAGAAGTGGGGGAGCACCGACATACACCTCTCGACCAACGGCGTTTCGGGATTCCCCGTCCGGGAGAATACGCAGGGGGCGGGTGTCCAGTTGCAATACGGGCCGTTCTATGCCGACGTCGCCTACCGCAACAGGCAGGGCGAGACGGGCGAGAGCCGGATTATCTGGCACCTGTTCGAAACGCACCAGGTGACGGCCAATGCCGCCCTGTCGCTGGGGACGGCACTGCGCAGGCATTTCGTGCGCGTGAACCTAGACTGGCAGACGCTCGGCACCGACGAGAACATCATCACCACCGAGACCATCAACGGCGTGCAGATCATCACTATACACGGTTCGACGCCAACTTTCGGGCGCAAGGGACTTGACCTGGGAGGCGAATACGAGTTCGTGGCACCGCATACGGATTTGCGCGCCGGGGTCGGTTATTCGCAGCTCAACCGCGAATCGACGCTGATGTACCCCTATGTCAAGGGGCAGAAGCTCCACTTTACGAAGATATATGCCTCGCTGATTCGCACGTTCGGCCTCTGGGAGCTGACCCTTGCGGCGGATTATCGCCTGGGCGGTTTCACGGAGCGCGAAAAGCGGTTCGAGACCCCCGGCGTGCAGCCGGGCGAGTATCCCGGACAGCTGACCGCTTATTACGATTACGAAAACGAATACCTCACGGCCAAACGGCTGGGGACGGCGCTCGGGCTGCGGCGCAATATCAAACGGTTCTATATCGACGTATTCGCGCGTTACGAACACGGCTTCGGTCTGGAATACGTCGCGCAGCCCAACCGGGTCGCGGCGACGCTGAGTGTAGGATATAATTTTTAATTTAAAGGATAGGATTATGAAAAGGATTTTGACATTGACGGCAGTCGCGGCGATGGTTTTCACCGCCTGCTCGAAGGAGGAAAGCACCGGGACGGGCGACAAGCAGGTGCGCATCACCCCGACGATCGCCAATCCTGCGCTGACGCCGGCAAGCATGTCGTCCGGCACGCGGGCGACGGACACCGATTTCGAGCTGAACGACAAGGTCGGCCTCACGATCACGATGACGGCGGACGGTTCGGCGTTCGTGGCGAACAAGGAGATGTCGTTCGACGGTACGGATTTCAAGACCGAGGGTTTCCTCTGGTACGAAGATGTCAACGCCACCTCGACGCTCTTCGCCTATTATCCCTACCAGGCCGGTGCCGCGGCGCCTGCGGAGTTTTCGGTAAAGGCGGATCAGAGCGGTGCGAACTACACGGCTTCCGACCTGATCGTGGCCGTGAAGACGGGGGTCAAGCCCACGCTGTCGTCCACGCAGATGACCTTCAAGCACAAAATGTCGCGGATCGTCATCAGCGTGACGAACGAATCGGGTTTCGACATCCGGGACATCGTCATCAAGGGTGCTGTCGGCACCGGGGTGCTCGATCCGGCCACGGGTGATTTTACGGCCAAGGCGGGTGCCGAGGCATCCGACGTGACCGCCAATACGGCCACTGCCGAGAAAGTTTACTACGCGCTGCTGGTGCCGCAGAACGGTGTGCAGCTCAAGGTTACGGTCACCACGGCCGATGGTAAGATGCGTACGCAGACGCTCGGCACGACCGACCTCAAGTCGGGTGAGAACCGCCGCATGGACTGCAACGTGCAGCCGGCTGACATTCAGGTGAAATTCAGCGGCCCGATCGCGGGCTGGGTCGACGGAGATGACCTGCTGCCGGACGGCGACGGCGAAGTGGAGACCCCGACCGTCGAGTGGGGCGGCGTGAAGTACAAGATCGTCACGCTCAAGGACGGCCGCACGTGGATGGCCGAGAACCTGCGCTATGTTCCCGAAGGCAAAACCATATCGAGCGATCCGAAGGACGGCAACGGGGTGTGGTACCCCTGCAACCTCTCGAAAGCCGCCGACCCGTCGTTGACTGAGACCGCGGGCCTGCTGTACAGCTATCCCGTGATGCTGGGAATGACCGGCGAGATGACGGGCACCAATTTCGACCAATACGAGGGTGCGCAGGGCATCTGCCCCGACGGGTGGCATATCCCGACGAGGGACGAGTGGCTCAAGCTGGCGGGTGTCGGCAGCGGCAGCCTGTCCGACCCGACGTCGCCCTATTTCGACAAGACGCAGAGCGGCGGTTCGATTGCCGCGCTCAACAAGGACGGTTTCAATATTGCGGGCTGCGGCTATATCAATGCGGCGAGCGCCACGGCGACCCCGGCCTATATGGCCACGGTCTCGGCTGCCGACGCTTCGGCGTTCGGCATGGGATATTTCCCCAGCTCGACGGGTTACAAGGTTACATACAATACGGCCGACGATCCGGAAAGCGGCATCAAGAACATCCAGTATTATGCCGGTATGATAACTTACAACAAGAGTTACAATCGCATGACAATCGCTTACCAGGGTGGTTATGGCGCTGCCCCGGTTCGCTGTATCAAGAACAAGGAGTGATCCTCACCCCCGCACACAAACACACACAACACAAACAACAATAAATGAAACGTAAACCTAATTATTTGAAGCACCTGCTGCAATGGGGCGTACTGGCTGCCATTGTCGGCACGGTGCTTTGGGCCAAATTCAGCGACAAACCCGTCGATGTCGAGGCATATTGTCCTTTCGGCGGGTTGCAGGCCTTCGGTACCTATCTGGTGAACAATTCGCTGGCCTGTTCGATGTCGATGCTCCAGATCATGATGGGCCTCGTGCTCGCCGTGGGAGTGATTCTCTTCAGCAAACTTTTCTGCGGATACCTCTGTCCGCTGGGCACCGTCGGCGAGTGGATGGGGCGTGCCGGGAAAAAACTGCACCTGCAGGTCGATGTCCCTTCGGGGAGCGTCGTCGACAAGCTGCTGCGCGTGGTGAAGTACGTGCTGCTCTTCACGATCCTCTATTTCACGCTCTCGTCGAGCGAGCTGTTCTGCAAGAAACTCGACCCGTTCTATGCCGTGGCTACGGGTTTCAAGGGCGAAATCGTGCTTTGGATGTCGCTCACGAGCCTTACGCTGCTGCTCTTGGGCGGCTTCGTGGTAAAGATGTTCTGGTGCAAATACATCTGTCCGCTGGGAGCTGTCAGCAACATTTTCAAATTCACGCTGCTGTTCGTGATCGCCGCCCTCGGCGGCTGGGCGCTCGGTGCGCTGGGCGTTGCGAACGCGTGGGTCTGGACGATCGGCGGCGCATGTCTTGCCGCCTATATCGTCGAGATCGCCAAGATGCGCAGCTGCACCTTCCCCCTGATGTACATCAGGCGGGATTTGAACACCTGCAATAATTGCGGACTGTGCGAAAAGAAATGTCCTTACCAGCTTCCGATCCATGACTATGTGAAGGTGAAGCATGTCGACTGTACGTTGTGCGGCAACTGCATCGGTGCGTGTGCCAAGGATGCCTTGCAGGTCAACGGCCGTCGTTCGCTGCGCTGGGTGCCCGGGTTGCTGGCCGTGGTGCTCTTCTTCCTGGCCATATGGCTGGGTTCCACCATGGAACTGCCGACGATCGACGAAAAATGGGGCGACTACGAGAAGGTCGAGAACCTGCAGACGTTCGAGATGGAGGGCTTGCAGACGATCAAGTGCTTCGGTTCGTCGAAGGCTTTTTCGGCCAAGATGCAGGCCGTGCAGGGCGTATACGGCGTCAAGACCTTCGTACGCCGCCATGGCGTCGAGGTGCTTTACGACCCGGCTGCCACCGATACGCTGAAGATACAGGCTGCGATCTTTGCCCCGACGCTGCGCAAATATGCCATGCCAGGCGAGCAGGTGCCGGTGCTCGACGTGGTGAAGCTCGGCGTCGAAGGGCTTCACGACCGGATGGACATGATCTATTTCGGCATGGTGCTCCAGAAGATCGAGGGAGTCTACGGCTTCACGTCGGAATTCGCCTGTCCGGTGGATGTGACGGTCTACGTCGATCCGGCCGCCGGTATTACCGAAAAGATGTTCGGGGAGGCGATCGACGCCAAGGAGCTGATCATCCCGGCCAAGGAGGGCGAGAAGGTGATCCCGATGCATACGGTGCTCAAAACCTATGCGGTCGCCGGACAGGTTTCGCGCGAAGAGTTTGCGCAGGTCATGTTCCGCGATGTGGAGAAACTCGCGGGCAGGTTCGTTGCCAACCTGGAGAAATGGGGTGACGACGAGCAGTTCCCCAAGGCGGTCTACGAGATGGTATTCCCCGGCATCGAGAAGATGCCGATCCGCAATGCGTTCCCCTATTTCAAGAGCTTCCTTTCGTGTACGGACGGCATCGTGTCCGTGGATTTCGTCCTGCGGGATATGAAACCCGTGATGCGTATCCACTATGTGAAGTCGATGTGGGACGACGCGAAGCTGTGGAAAGAGGTTTTCCAGACCGAAAAATGGACGCTGCGCATGGCTGACGGCACCTTCAAGGAGGCCGACCCGCGGCTGAAATTCACAACCGAGGGCAAGACCGTCGAAGAATAACCGTAAACTTATCGGGAGGGTGTCGGCGACGGTGCCCTCCCTTTTATAAGGATGAAAGATATGAGAAGATGGATAGCCTGTCTGGCCGTTGTGCTGCTCTGTATGCAGCCTGCGATGGCCGACGAGGGCATGTGGCTGATGCACCGGCTGGCGGAGATTTATCCGCAGATGAAGGCCCGGGGACTGAAAATCAAGGATAAGGAGATTTACAACGAGAAATCGGCGGCGCTGGCCGATGCCGTGGTGGCTGTCGACGGCGGCATGGGAACGGGCAGCATGATCTCCGACCAGGGGCTGATGATTACCAACCACCATGTGGCTTACAGCGACATCTGCGCCCTGTCGACGCCCGAGTGCAACCTGCTCGAAACGGGATTCTGGGCACGCACGCGCGATGAGGAGATTCCCGTCCCCGGCAAGACCGTGTGGTTCGTGCGCAAGGTGGTCGACGTGACCGACGAGGCCAATGCGCTCAAGGAGGAGATGAAAGCCGCCGGGAAATGGGGCATGATGGCCCCGCGCCGCCTCTATGCCGAACTGGAAGGGCGCTACGGCCGGGAAACGGAGTGCGAGGTGTCGTGCTACTCGATGTGGGGCGGCAAAATGTACCTGATGTTCTACTACGACATCTACAAGGATGTGCGGCTGGTGGGTACGCCGCCTGCGTCGATCGGTGCCTTCGGCGGCGATTACGACAACTGGGGCTGGCCCCAGCACAAGGGCGATTTCGCGCTTTACCGCGTTTATGCCGACCGGGAGGGGCGCCCTGCGGCCTATTCCGCCGACAATGTGCCGCTCAAACCCCGCCGCGTGTTGCAGGTCGCCACGGGCGGCGTGCATGACGGCGACTTCGCAATGGTGATCGGATTCCCGGGGCGTACGAACCGCTATGCGTCGTCGTTCGCGGTGGCTGAGAAACAGTGTGTCCGCAACCCGATCGTCGTGGCCAACCGCCATGACCGGATGGATATTCTCAAACGCCATATGGAACGCGATCCGCGGGTGCGCATGGAGTATTCGGATGCCTATTTCGGCCTGAGCAACTACGCCGACTACGCCAAGTGGGAGAACAAATGCCTGCGCCGCTTCGATGTCGTGGCGATCCGTGAGGCCGAGGAGGAACACCTGCAGCGCTGGATCGAGGCCGATTCGGCCCGCAAGGCCGAGGACGGGACGTTGCTCGAAGAGCTCGCGCGCGGTTATAAGGCGCGGCAGGGCGCCGAGCGCAACCTCAATTATTTCCGCGAGGCATGGCTCGGCCCCAGCGAGGCGCTGCTCGTGGCCAACCGCGTGTCGTCGTACCTGGGCAAGCTCGAACGGCTGAAGCAGGACTCGCTGATCGTGGATTCGAAGGATGCCCGGAGCGTCGTGGCCGGGAGCGGCCGCCTGAGCCGTAACTACGATGCCGCGACCGACCGCGACCTGTTGGCGCGGATGGTAGTGAACTTCACGGCCAACGTGCCGCGCGAGATGTGGGGTGCGCAGTTGCAGGCGATGTACGACAAGGCGGGAGGCAATGCCGACCGCATGGCGCGTGCGGCGTTCGATGCCTCGTTTTGCAGCGATCCTGCGCGTTACGACGCCTATTTCTCGAAGAACCGGTCGGTTGCCGAAATACGCCGCGACCCCATGGTTGCGCTTACCGAATCGGTCACAGTACAACGTTTTACGGGCGGTGTGGACAAGGCCGAGAAGCGCGGCCGTGCGCGTGTCGGGCGAAGCGAGAGCCGCTATGCCGACGTGCTTTACGATTTCCGTGCTTCGGAAGGGCTGGCGCAGTATCCCAACGCTAACTCGACCATGCGCCTGACCTACGGTAGCGTGCAACCCCTGAACCCTTCGGACGGCGTGCATTACGATTCGCGTTCGACGATCGCGGGCTATATGGAGAAGTACAACCCCGACGAATACGAATACCGCGTCGACGACCGTATGCGGCGGCTGATCGCCAAACGGGACTGGGGACGCTGGGGCGAGAACGATACGCTCTATGTCAATTTCCTGACCGACAACGACATTACGGGAGGCAATTCGGGCAGCCCCGTGCTCGACGGCAAGGGGCATCTTATCGGGCTTGCGTTCGACGGCAACCGCGAGTCGATGGCCGGCGACGTGTGGTTCCATCCCGAACTGGCGCGCACGGTGTGCGTGGATATCCGCTATGTGATGTGGGTGATCGACAAGTATGCCGATGCCGGGTGGTTGCTCGACGAAATGAAGTTCGCAAAATAATCCGGTGTGCCGGTGGTAACCGCGGCATCCCGACGTGTCAAGCAGACCTGCCATATGGCAGGTCTGCTTGTTTGCGGAGGGTGGAGAGTGTGTGCCCGGCCACACGGATTTGATCTCAGATCCCCGTTGTCCGGCAGCAATGCCTGGTATAGGGGCTGGGTAGATGCCTCCGATAAGCGTCCCGTTTGATCGGGGCGCTTCTATTTGAGCCTCAGGAAGGAGTAGCCGAAGCGTTCGCAGGCGGCTTTTTCCAGTTCTTCGCGCACCGAGGGGTGGGCGACGGCGATCAGTGCCCGCGCCCGCTGGGCGAGGTTGCGGCCGCGCAGATGCGCAACGCCGTATTCGGTCACGATGTGCTGCACCATGTGGCGGGTCGTCACGACGCCTGCGCCGGGCGTCAGCAGCGCCTTGATCTTCGATTCGCCCTTGGGGGTAGTCGACGGGATGGCGATGAAGGTTTTGCCGCCCTCCGACAGGGCCCCTCCGTACATGAAATCGTGCTGCCCGCCTACGCCCGAAATGATGCGCTCGCCAACCGAGTCGGCGCAAACCTGCCCCGTGAGGTCTACCTCGACGGCCGAGTTGATCGCCATCACGCGCGGGTTCTCGCGGATGCGGAACGGGTCGTTCGTCCATGCCACATCCTTCATCACGAGGTCTTTGCGGTAGTCCATGTAATCGTACAGCCGGCGCGATCCCAGCGCCAGCGAGGCGACCGTTACACCCGGCATGACCCGTTTGAGCGAGTTGTCGATCACGCCGCTTTTGAGCAGCGGCAGCACGCCGTCGGTCATCGCCTCGGTATGCAGCCCGAGGTGTTTGTGGCCCGTGAGCGCGGCCAGCACGGCGTTGGGGATCCCGCCCACGCCGATCTGCAACGTCGCCCCGTCGGGGATCAGTTCGGCGATGTGGTTGCCGATCCTGCGTTCGATGTCGGTGGGGGTCGCCGAGGGCACTTCGACCAGCGGGTCGTCGACCTCGACGGCCGCGGCGACGCGCGAGAGGTGGATCACGGCGTCGCCGTAGGAGAACGGCATGGCCGTGTTGACCTGCGCGATGACTGTCCTGGCGCATTCCACGGCCGAAACGGCCAGGTCGGCCGAGACGCCGAACGAGCAGTAGCCCTCCTCGTTGGGGCGCGAGAGGTTGAGGATTGCCACGTCGACGGGCAGCGTCCCGTCGCGGAACAGCCCTGGGATTTCGCCCAGGAAGGCCGGGGTCGACTGTCCGTAGCCCTGGGCCAGCCAGCGGCGGATGTTATTGGCCACGAACAGGCTGTTGACCAGGAACGTATCCTTGTATTCGGGGCTGCAATAGGGGGCGTCTGCCCTCCCGACGGCGAATCCGGAGTAGAGCGTGACATCGGTGAGCTCGGCGGCACGGTCGGTCATGGCACGGACGAGTACTTCGGGGATCGAGGTGCTGCCCTGAATGTAGACGCTGCTGTGCGGGCAGATGAGCTTTACGGCTTCGGCGGCTGTCGTGAATCGCATAGGCTTATCGGTGGTTTTGCCCGAAGGCGGTTAGGCGTGTTTCGAGCAGCTCGAACTGCTCGGGGCGGTTCAGTTGCGAAACGCAGACCCGGATGCCCGGCTGGCGGCTGCCGGTCGATGTGAGCGATATGGCGCAGATGCCGTAGAGGAGCAGTTCGCTCAGCAGCTCCGCGCTGGAGAGACCGCCGTAGCCGACGGTGTAGAAG
>ERZ1504637.462-NODE-462-length-13002-cov-3.563065_pt1 | contig 13002 bp, 13 predicted proteins | sample MGYA00571823_ERZ1504637 | MGnify/ENA primary metagenome ERZ1504637 (study PRJEB39906, sample SAMEA3182102) | gut metagenome | biome: human; feature: gut; material: Stool; isolation source: human stools | place: Canada | collected 2013-02-18 ... | reverse complement strand
GGGGACCGGAGATTTGTCATACAAAAATTACCCCTGCGGGCTGAAATCCGCAGGGGTAATTCGATGATTTTGCCGGATGCGCTTATTTGACCAGTTCGGCGAGCTTCTCCTTGATTCCTTCGCCTCGCAGGTCTTTGGCGACGATCTTGCCTTCGGGCGAGATCAGGAAGTTGGTCGGGATGCTGCGGATTCCGTACTCTTCGACGATCGGGGCGCTCTTGCCGTCGGTGACGGCGATTACGTTGGGCCACGTCATCTCCTCTTTTACAAGGAATTCTTTCCAACTCTCGGCATCGTTGTCGAGCGATACGCCGTAAATGTTGAATCCTTTGGGGCCGAACTCCTTGAACGCCTCCTTCAGATAGGGCAATTCGCCGCGGCAGGGACTGCACCAGGTTGCCCAGAAGTCGATCAGCACCCATTTGCCGGGGCCGATGAGGGGTGTCACCGAAACGGTTTCGCCCAGGGAGTCGGGCAGCGCGATTTCCAGATAGGGCTTGCCGATTTCGGTATTTTCCTGGGCGGCGATCGATTTGGCGATGGCGGTCAGGATCTGGGTTTTCTGCATCTGTTCGGGGAATTTATTCAGGATTTCGCGGGCTTCTTGCGGTTCCATTTCGTTATAGAGGTTTCCGAAGAAGTAAACGCCGACCAGGTTGTCGGAGTTGTTGTCCAAAGCGCGGCGCATGATGCCGTTGGCTACCTGGTTCAGCGAATCGAATTTCTCCATGTCGTTTTCTTGCATGGCCACCAGGAATTGTCCCTGAAGCATGCCCAAAGAGTCGTTTATCGGCGCAAGTCTCGGAGATGTGTATAAGAGACAGGTTCGAGGAAGATGAATCCGATGCCCTGGCGGTGCCGGTTGGTAAGGATGGCCAGGTCCGGCTGGTCGATCGTGCCTTTGATTTTGAACGTACCGTCCGCAGCGACGGCTGCCGATGCGATGGTCGGATTTTCGGGATTGCCTTGCATCAGGAATACGGAGTCCGTGATTCCCGGGTCCAGTTTGCCGGTGATGGTGTAGGTATTGCCTCCGCATCCCACGAGGGTGCCTGCGGCAAGAAGACCTATTAACGCTTTTTTCATAGTGCTGAGAAAGGATTAAAATGATTATTTGGTCGGTTTGTGATTCGTCTTTTGGGGTGTTCGCGGCGTTTGCCGGATTTCGCGCTGGGGATTATCCTTCAAAAACCGTTCCCAGCTCGAACTGCCCTTTGCCGAGGCAGCCTTGCGGCCTCCGCCGAGTCCTTTGAACCGATCTTCGCCGAGGGCGCCGTTCAATGGGTTCGAACTCATGAAATGGTGGCACAGGGCGACGGCCATACCGTCCGTAGCGTCCAGTCGCCGGGGCGGACGTTCGATCGTGAGCATGCTGCTGACGAGAGCCGCGACCTGCTCCTTGGGGGCCGAGCCTCGGCCCGTGATACACTGTTTGATGCGTGTGGGGGCGTATTCGAATACCTGCAGTCCGCGGCTCAACGCCGCAGCCATCGCCACGCCTTGCGCCCGGCCCAGCTTGAGCATCGACTGCACGTTCTCGCCGAAGAAGGGCGATTCGAGAGCCACCTCGCGGGGGCGGTATTCGTCCACGAGGGCACCGACCCGCTCGAAAATGTAGCGCAGCTTTTCGTAAGGATCGTTCATCCTGTGCAGGTCGATGTCGCCCAGCACGACCGATCGGACCTCCCGTCCGCAAACCTCCAGCACCCCGTACCCCATGTAGTTGGTGCCGGGGTCGATGCCCATGATGCGGTATGTCGTCGGGTCGGACACGGTGCAGGGACGTTACTTCTCCTTGAGGGCCGCGATCTCCTTTTCCGCCTGACTCACGCGGCGTGCCAGGTCGGGCAGGTTCTTGAAGATGGCCGATGCGCGGTGATATTGCATGCCGGGCAGCGCCGGATAGCCGAAACGTACTTCTCCGTCAGGTACGTCTTTGTCGAGACCGCTTTTGGAGCCGATGCAGACCCTGTCGCCGATGGTCACGTGGTCCGCGATGCCGACCTGTCCCGCGAGGAAACAGTTGTGCCCCACCTTCGAAGTGCCTGCGATGCCTGTCTGGGCCGAGGAAACGGTATTCTCGCCGATTTGCACGTTGTGGCCGATCTGGATCAGGTTGTCGAGTTTCACGCCCCGGCGGATGATCGTCGAGTCGGTCTTGGCCCGGTCGATGCAGGTGTTGGCGCCGATTTCCACGTCGTCTTCGACGACGACGTTGCCCAGTTGCGGAATCTTGTCGAAGCCGCCTGCGGCATTGGGAATGAAGCCGAAGCCGTCGGCGCCGATCACCGCACCCGCATGCAGGATGCAGCGGCTGCCGATCACGCACCCCTCGTAAATCTTGACACCCGGGTAGAGGATCGTTCCGTCGCCGACGGTCACGCCGTCACCGATATAGACCTGGGGATAGATTTGGCAGTCGGCGCCGATGCGGGCTCCCGCCTCGATAACGGCGAAATCGCCCACGTAACAATCTTCGCCCAGTGTCGCCCGCTCCGAGATCGAAGCCCGCTCGCTGATGCCCTGTTTGCGGGGTTTTGCGGCCTGATACATTTGCAGCAGTTTGAGCACTGCGGCGCCGGTGTCTTCGACTTTAATCAAGGTGGCGGTCACGGGTTCCGAAGGGGTGAAATCCTTGTTCACCAATACGATCGACGCACGGGTTTTGTAAAGGTGTTTTTCGTATTTGGGGTTGGTCAGGTAGGTCAGGGCGCCGGGTTCGCCCTCTTCGATCGAGGAGACGGTGTGCACCTTGGCCTCTTTGTCGCCTGCGACTTGGCCGCCGAGAAAACCGGCGATCATTTCTGCGGTAAATTCCATCATAGCAATATAGTAATCAGAGGTATTTTTTTATGTCTATTCCTTCGGGCATGAATTCATCGACCGTGCGGCCGAAAGCCAGTACTTCGCGTACGGTGCTCGAGGCGATGTCGGCTACGGGAGCCGGGGTGAAGAGCATCACGGTGATGATGTCGGGATGCAGGCGGTGGTTGGTCGCCTCCATCGTCCGTTCGTATTCGAAATCGGTGGTGTTGCGCACGCCGCGGATGATGGCCGAGGCATGCTGGTCGCGGGCGAAGTCGCCCGTCAGACCGGTATAGATTCTCACTTCGACCCGGGGGTTGTCCGCATAGAGGTCTTCGATGAGTTGTTTGCGGGCTTCGATGCGCAGCAGTCCTGCCTTGGAAACATTGTTGCCGATGCCGATGACGACCTTGTCGAAGATTCGCAGGGCATCGTCCACGAGTGCCTGATGGCCCCGGGTAAAGGGATCGAACGATCCCGGAAAAATGGCGATGGTGTGTGACATTGGGAGCAAAGGTAATGAAAATGAATACAGAATCCAACAAACGGATCCGGGGGTGTTGCCGAATGTATCCGACTTTCTGCAAAAGTAATGAAAATGAGTGCAGAATGAAACGAGCGAACTGTTTTTTATGCCGAGTGTATTCCGATCTTTTGTGAAGGTATTGTAAATAGGGTGGGACAAAGGAAACCTGTCCGGTTTGTATCGGGCAGGATGTGTTAGTATAATTTGTTCAGGACGCGGGCGATACGTTCGGTGATGATTGCGGCGTAGAGTTGCCCTTCGCAGGCCGATAGCGAGGTGAGGCCCCGGTGATCGACATAGAAAATTTCGTCGAAACGGGCAAGTTGCTCCCGGCCGATCTCCAGCTCCAGCAGAGGCAGGCGGGCGGCTTCGACGGCCCGGCATGCCAATTCCCGTTCGACACTCGGCGGGGCGGGCGGAGTATAGACTTTTTTCCCTTTCACGGCGAACAGGGGCGCTTCGTCGCATACGTGCACGAATCCCTCGCCGTCGCAGCGGATCACCGCTTGTACGCCTGTCCGGACTGCCGCCCGTTCAATGTCCGCTTCCGCCGCCCGGTTGTCCGCCGTCACCGCTGCCTGCAAAGCCAGCATGCAGGCTGCTTCGCGTGCCGAGGTGGGGTATTCGGGGTAGGGAACGCCGTAGTTCACGACAGCCGCAGCGGGCCGCAGCGACCGCAGGGCATACCCGTCGTAGAAGGATACCGCTCCGGGGATCAGCAGCAGGTCGCCCGCCGGTGTGAAGGCCATGCGTACGAACGAAGAGCCTGCGACGGGGTGACGGTTGGCGTCGAGCAGGGCGGCGATCTCTGCCTCCAGCCGGCGAAGGTCGGGGGCCCAGCGCAACCCGAAAAGCTCTTGTATGTTGCGAGCCAGCAGTTCCGTGTGGCGGTCGAGCCAGAGGGGGCGGCGTCCCCGGACATGAAGCGTCTGATAGAGGTATGTGCCTTCGATGCGGGGCATCGGCTCCGGGATACCGTTGCGCAGCAGGATGCGTTCCATTATTGGAGGAAGATTTTGAGAAGCAGCTCGCGGAGCAGCTCCCCGTCCGGGGCGCCGCCCGCGTTCATGCCCTTCGATTTGGCGTCGTATTCGCGCAGCAGCCCCAGGATGCGGAACACCCGGCGGTTGTCCCACCGTGCCGAGGTCTGCTTCAGTTCGCCCAGAGCGTAGGCGTTGTTCATTCGCAGGATGCCTATGAGTTCCGTGTCCGAGGGAAACGGAACTCCCTTGTGGCGGCTGAGCCACCGCAGGTAGTTGATGCGGAAAATTTCGCGGAACTGATTGAAAAGGGCCAGAATCGTTACCAGCAGGGGGTTGTCTTTGGGGTTGCGGGCGAAATGGTCGGCGATGCGCAGGGCCTGTTCGAGGTTCTGTCCCGTGACGGCCTTGCAGAGTTCGAAGTTATTGAAATCCTTCGAGATGCCGATGTTCTGTTCGATGTGTGCGTCGGTGATTTTCTTCGTTCCTTCCGGCAGCGAGAGCAGCAGCTTGCCCAGTTCGTTGGAGATTTTGGCGAGGTCGGTGCCCAGGTGGTCGGTCAGCATCGCCTGGGCTTTCGCGTCGATCGTGCAGCCTTTCGAGGCGACGAACTGCGCGAGCCAGGGGCCGATCTCGTAATCGCGCGGCCGGACCGATTCGAGCACCGCACCGTGCTGGGCGATGCTTTTGTAGAGCTGCGAACGCTTGTCCACGTTCTTCTCCTTGTGGCAGACGATCAGGATCGTCGTGGGCGAGGGTTTCGAAGTGTATAGCGAGAGTTTGTCGAGACCGCGCAGTTGCTGCGCCTCCTTGAGAATCACCACCTGGTACGAACCCATCATCGGCATCTGCCGGCAGAGGTTCACCACTTGTCCCGCGTCGGAGTCCCGCCCATAGACGGTCAGCTGGTTGAAAGCCCGTTCGGACTCCTGGAGGATCGTCGAGGCCAGCAGGTCGCAGAGAGCGTCGATGAAGAAGGCCTCTTCGCCCATGAGCAGATAGACGGGCGCGAACTTCCGTCCCGCGATTTCGCCTCGGAGACGGTCGTAGGCCGCCATCGTATCTTTGAATTTTACGCCGCTTTTCGCCATGGCTTAAATGATCTCTTTGGTGATGCGCAGCACGTTTTCGGTCTCGGCCGTGAGCCGGTAGCGGTCGTCGATGCGCCGCCCGACGAGCCAGACGATCTCATCCCCGGAAAGCAGTACGAACTGCCGTGCCTTCTCCGGCAGCGGGACTTTATGGTCGATCAGGTAGTCGCTGACCTTCTTGCGGCCGGACATGCCGTAGGGAATGAACCAGTCCCCCTCCTGCCAGCGGCGCACCGTGAGCGGGTATTTGAGTTTGTCGGCATCCACCTGGGCGATGTGTTCGGGTACGCCGAAGCCCTGGATATCGTCGATGTCGCGCAGCTCGAAGTAGAGCACCGAGTTGCCGCAGTAGCAGCGCGGGGCGCCCGCCTCGACCTGCACCTGGCAGGGGTCGTCCGCCGGGATCGGGGTTACCATAATCCGTCCCCGGTCGATGTACGCCACGTGGGATTTGGAGTAGAACCGCTTGCCCGTGCCGGAGTTCTGTTCCAGCGCCCTGACCAGGGCGTCCGACACGTCGCCTTTGAACGAATAGGTCGAGTTGAGCAGTTCGAAGATTACGAAATTCAGCGGGAAAGCCCGGTCGATACGGTCGATGTGGATCGTGTCGATCCCGTTTTCGGTGGTGATGACCTCTTCGCGGATGCGCTGGATGCCGTGGTTGATGAAGAGCTGCGCGTCGGTCAGACGGCCGATGTTCTGACGCATCAGGTCGGTGAACTTGGGGCTGATCTCCTTGATGCGGGGTACGAGTCCCAGGCGGATCTTGTTGCGCAGGTATTTGGTCGAGCGGTTCGACGAATCTTCCCGGTAGGGAATGTGTTGTGCTACGGCGTATTCGAGGATGTCCTTGCGCGAAGCGAACATCAGCGGGCGGATCAGCTTCCCGGCATGGGTGGTGATCCCCGTCAGACCCCGCAGGCCGGTGCCGCGCAACAGGTTGATGAAGAAGGTTTCGATCGAGTCGTCGATGTGGTGGGCGATGGCTACCACCGTGTAACCGTGCTCGCGGCTCAATTCGTCGAACCAGGCGTAGCGCAGCCGCCGTGCGGCCATTTCCATCGATTCGCCCGTGCGCTCCATCTCGCCTTTGGTGTCGAAGCGTTTGTTGTACCAGGGCACGCCGTACTTCTCCGCCTCGCGGCGTACGAGTTCCTCGTCCTCTTCGCTCTCCACGCCCCGCAACTGGAAATTGCAGTGGGCCACGCCGACGCGATAGCCGCTTCGCACGAAGAGCGAGAGCATGACCATCGAGTCCACGCCGCCCGAAACGGTCAGCAGGATGAAATCCTCCGGAGCTGCCAGCTCGTTGCGGCGGATGTAGCGTTGGAAATTGTCCAGTAGGTTCATAGGCAGTGCCTTGTCGGTTTTATAATATATTGACTTCGGGTTCGATCTCCACGCCGAAGCGTTTCTTTACCTGTTCCTGCACTTTGCGGGCGAAAGCGACGATCTCCGTACCCGTAGCGCCTCCGAGGTTGATAATCACCAGCGCCTGCCGGGGGTGGATCCCCACGCGTCCTTCGCTGTGGCCTTTCAGTCCGGCGCGGTCGATCAGCCAGCCTGCGGCCAGCTTGACTTGCGAAGGGTCGGCTGCCGGATAGTGCGGCATATCGGGATAAAGTGCCGACAAGCGTTCGGCCTCCTCGCGGCCGACGACCGGATTCTTGAAGAAGCTCCCGGCGTTGCCCGTCACCGCAGGGTCGGGCAGCTTGGCCCGGCGGATCGCACAAACGGCCTCGCGGATGTTGCGCAGCGTGATGCCTCCCCGCGCTTCGACCTCTGCGGCCAGGTCCCCGTATTCGAGGCGGGGTCGGGGCGTGCGGCTCAACGCAAAGCGGACCGAAGTGATGATTACACGTCCCCGCAGGGAGCGTTTGAAGACGCTGTCCCGGTACCCGAACGCGCAGTGTTCTCTGTTCAGGACGAGCGTGTTGAAGGTCTCTGTGCAGAACATCTCGACGCTTCGGATCGCATCCTTGGCCTCGCAGCCGTAAGCCCCGATGTTCTGAACCGGAGCAGCCCCGACTTTGCCGGGGATGAGCGAGAGGTTTTCCAATCCCCACAGTTCGTGCTGTACGGCCCATTTGACCAGGTCGTCCCACTCGACGCCCGCGTCGGCTTCGACCGTCACGCAGTCCGGCTGTTCGTCCACGATGCGGATACCCTGTGCCACAGGGGTCAGCAGCGTACCGGGATAGTCTTGCGTGAAGAGGACGTTGTTGCCTCCTCCGAGGACGTACCACGGATCAGGCATTCCTTTCTCGAAGAGTTCCTGTAAATCTTCCGTCCGGTCGAACTCGATGAGGCGTGCCGCTCGTTGCGCCACGTGAAAACTGTTGCGCGGGGCGAGTTCGGGATTGTTAAATTCTCGTATCATATTTGCAAAGTTAGGAATTATTTCGTTAATTTGAATGTTTTCGACAAGCGAGGGCAGAACGACTTCACTCGTTCTGCCGGGCGTAGAAAACAGAGAATGTAGTTCGATGTTTCCGATGAGTGAGGCAGGAGAGGACGGCTTTTTTGCCCGGCGGAGAGAAAGGGGCTCGCAATTCGCCGTTTTCGGTCGAGTGATGTGGGGCGTTGTGTCGGGCAAGGAGAACGATCGTTCAACGGTTTCGATCTATGCGAGTGAGAAGGGAGCTTTTTGTAACAGGCGGGTAGGGCGCCGTGTGCGTGAAGAGAAAAACGGGCGGAGTCGCTGTTTTTTATCGCCCGCTTCGTCGGGCGTCGGTCGATGTGGCGCCGATCTTGCTGAAAGAGAATGAATGTGACTGATAAACGGTTTCCGATATGTTTACGAAAGAGGATTTTGTGCAAATGGAGGAGCACGGCCTGACGCCGGCGGCTCTCGAAACCCAGTTGAAGAATTTTCGGGAAGGTTTTCCCTTTCTTCCCGTGACGCGGGCCGCTTCGTGCGGCGACGGTATTCGGGTGCTGGATGCTGCCGGGATCGAGCAGGCGGCGGCCCGTTACGACCGTGCGAAGGAGTCTTTGCGGGTGGTGAAATTCGTGCCCGCTTCGGGCGCCGCGACCCGTATGTTCAAGGATTTGTTCGAGTTCGTCCGCGAGGGGCGCCGTACGGCTGTGGTCGGGGAGTTGCTGGCCAACCGCCGCCGCTTCGCCTTCTGGCCCGAGCTGCGGACGATCATCGGTGACGATGCCGACGAGCTGCGGACGGTCGAAAATATCGTCGCCGAAGGACTCCGTTACGGGGAAACCCAGAAGGGACTGGTGTCGTTCCACCGCTATGGGGATGAGGTGCGCAAAGCCGTCGAAGAGCATCTGGTCGAAGGGGCGCAGTACGCCGCCGCCGGGGGCGAGGTGAAGATTCACTTTACCGTCTCGCCCGAGCATCTGACCCGTTTCGAAGCGTTGCTGGCCGAAAAGATACCGGGTTACGAATCCCGTTTCGGGGTCAAGTATCGCATCTCCTTCTCCGTGCAGGACCCTTCGACCGACACGCTGGCCGTGAATCCCGACTGTACGCCTTTCCGACGGGCAGACGGGCGGCTGCTCTTCCGTCCTGCGGGACACGGGGCGCTGATCGGGAACCTCGGAAAGATCGATGCGGACATAGTCTTCGTTAAAAATATCGACAATGTTACTACCGATGCCCGGCGGGGCGATACGGTGCTTTATAAAAAAGCGCTGGCCGGAGTGTTGCTCGCATTGCAGGAGCGGATTTTTGAATACCTCATGGCCCTCGAAGTGCCGGGTGCCGAGTTGGAGCCCATCGCCGCGTTCATCGAGAATGAACTCTGCGTGAAACTGCCCAAGGATTACGGCACGGCTCTTTTGAGGCAGGTGCTCGACCGCCCGATCCGGGTGTGCGGCATGGTGCGCAACGAAGGCGAACCGGGCGGCGGCCCCTTCTGGGTGACCGGGGCCGACGGGTTGGAGACGCTCCAGATCGCCGAATCGAACCAGATCGCTCCCGAAAAGCGGGAATTGATGCGCTTGGCAACCCATTTCAATCCGGTGGATCTGGTTTGCAGCTTCCGTACCTCGAAAGGAGGTCGTTTCGATCTGCAGGAGTTCGTCGATCCCGCTACGGGTTTTATCTCCCGCAAGTCGGACGGCGGACGCGAGTTGCTCGCGCAGGAACTGCCCGGTCTTTGGAACGGTGCCATGGCCCGGTGGAATACGGTCTTCGTCGAAGTCCCCATCACGACTTTTTCGCCCGTAAAGGTAGTCACCGATCTGCTGCGTCCCGAACATCAGGGCGATGAATTTTGAATAAGCCATTGCTCCCTTCGGATTTTCATTCGGAGGGAGCTTTTTTCAAGATGAAGACGTTGGTTGTCCCAAACGATTTTTTTATGGTTCGATCCGAAAAAAAATGCGCCGAATATGCGTGGGTTAAAATGGATTTTATATATTTGTAGGAACTAATTCGGAGGAGTGTGATTTCGGGAACAGTTCCGATGTTTCCGGTCGGAGTCGGGGAGAGATCGCTTGCGATCGAGTTTCGGATGGAGGTGAGGAAGAGAAAGATTCCGATGATCCCGGATCGTATGCCTGCGGTCGGATTTGCCGGCGGGGAAAGCGGTGCTGTATGCCGTGCGTTTCGGTCGGCAGGGTCGGTGTGAGGCCGGGCTGCATCCCGGAATCCGTGACGCGAGGTCATGGAGTGACGAATAAGAAATTCAAATATAATAAACATAAATTCTTATGGAAAACAAACTTCAACAGTTAACCCAGAAGCTCTACGACGAGGGACTGGAGAAAGGCCGTGCCGAGGCGGAACGTCTGGTGGCCGAAGCGAAGACCAATGCGGCCAAGATCGTGAAGGAGGCCGAGGCGCAGGCTGCGAAGATCCTCGCCGAAGCCAATACCAAAGCACAGGACGTGGAGAAGAACGCGATGACCGAAATTTCGCTCGCGGGCAAGCAGGCCCTCTCGAAGATCAAAGCCGAGATCAGCTCCATGATTATCGCCAAGAGCACCGCTCCCGCCGTGAAAGCCGCGACGCTGATCCCGAATTCGTAAAGCAGATGCTGCTTACCGTCGCCAAGAACTGGAGCGGCGCCGATTCGTCGAAGAACCAGTTGAAGGCCCTGCTGCCGGAGGCGGAACAGAAGGCGTTCGAAGCGACGTTCGAAGCCGCTGCGAAGGAGCTGCTGGCCGCAGGCGTCGAGGTGGGTTATTCGAAGGAGGTCAGGACGGGATTCAAGGTGGGTGCCAAAGACGGCGGCTACTACATTTCGTTTTCGGACCAGGATTTCGACGCTCTGTTGAAGGAGTACCTGCGCGACAAGGTCTATAAAATGCTGTATAACGCTTAAGCCGGGCGCCATGTTCGACAAGAATTACTACTGTTTGGTAGCCGGATTGCGGGAGTATTCGCTCGATGCCGATACCAAGGGCTTCAACGCCCGGGCGATCATCGAGGAGATTCTCGAAGGGGTTTCCGCCCGCGACGCACGTTGCGTGCGCCTGCTTTACGGTTACTACGACTGCGAGAACCTGGTTAATTTCCGCAAGGGACGCACGGCGCACAACCCGCTGGGCAACCTCTCGCGGGAAGAGATCGAGGAGCAGACCAAGAACCCCGACCGGCTTCCGGCGCGTATGGCGACCGTGGTCCGTTCCTATTCGGCCATCGTCGATGAAGATGCCGACAACGAGGACGGGATCGACACCGACCGATCGTTCGAGAACGCTCTTTTCTCGGCCTACTACGACGAGTGCGCCCACTCCAAGAGCCGTTTCCTGCGCCAGTGGGCCGATTTCGACCGCAACCTGCGCAACATCTCTGCCGCCGTCGTAGCCCGCGTTACGGGACGTTCGGCCGAGCAGTCTGTCGTGGGCGGGGATGAAACTTCGCAGCAGCTCAAACGCTCGTCGGCCGCCGATTTCGGCTTGCGGGGCGATGTCCCCTATCTGGAGGCGGTGATCGCTGCCGTGAACGACGAAACCAACCTGGTGGAGAAGGAGCGCAAGATCGACGCGATCCGCTGGAACCAGGCCGAGGAGCTTTCCACTTTCGATTATTTCGACATCAACGCGCTGCTGGCTTACCTGGTGAAGGTGAACATCGTGGCGCGCTGGACCCGTTTGGACGACAAGCAGGGGCGCGAAATGCTGCACCGCCTGATGACCAGTCTGGACGGCAAGGATTTGATCAATAAACAATAAAACAGATAATGAAAACAACAGGACGAGTAAACGGTATCATCTCGAACATCGTGATCGTGAAGGCGGACGGCCCTGTCGGCCAGAACGAAATCTGTCACGTTTACTGCGGGGATACCAAGATGATGGCCGAGGTCATCAAGGTCGTGGGCGACAATGCCTACGTGCAGGTTTTCGACTCGACCCGCGGACTGAAGATCGGCGAAAAGGTCGAATTCGAGGGTCACATGCTGGAAGCGACGCTCGCTCCCGGTCTTCTTTCGCGCAACTACGACGGTCTGCAGAACGACCTGGAGAAGATGGACGGTCTGTTCATCGCGCGCGGTTCGATCACCGACCCTATCGACTTCGAGAAGAAGTGGGAGTTCAAGCCGCTGGCCAAGCCCGGCGACAAGGTTTCGGCCGCGTCGTGGCTGGGGCAGGTCAAGGAGGAGTGGGTCGAGCACAAGATCATGGTACCCTTCACGATGGAGGGAACCTATACGGTCAAGAGCGTCGTGCCCGCCGGAGAGTACAAGGTTACGGATACGATTGCCGTCATCACCGATGCCGATGGCCGGGATCACGATATTACGATGGTTCAGCGGTGGCCCGTGAAGCAGGCCGTGCGCTGTTACCGGGAGAAGCCGCGCCCCTCGCGCGTCATGGAGACGGGCGTGCGGGCCATCGACACTTTCAACCCGCTGGCCGAGGGCGGTACGGGCTTCATCCCCGGACCTTTCGGTGCGGGCAAGACGGTGCTCCAGCATGCGATTTCGAAGCAGGCCGATGCCGACGTAATTATCATCGTGGCCTGCGGCGAGCGTGCCAACGAGGTGGTCGAGATTTTCAAAGAGTTCCCCGAGCTGGTCGATCCCCGCACGGGCCACAAGCTCATGGAACGTACCATCATCATCTGCAATACTTCGAACATGCCCGTCGCGGCGCGTGAGGCGTCCGTTTATACGGGTATGACCATCGGCGAGTACTACCGTTCGATGGGCCTCAAGGTACTCGTTATGGCCGACTCGACTTCGCGCTGGGCGCAGGCGCTGCGCGAGATGTCCAACCGTCTGGAGGAGCTTCCGGGTCAGGACGCCTTCCCGGTCGATCTTTCGGCGATTATTTCGAACTTCTATGCGCGGGCCGGCCTGGTGAAACTCAACAACGGTAAGACGGGTTCGGTGACCTTCCTGGGTACGGTGTCGCCTGCGGGCGGTAACCTCAAGGAGCCGGTGACCGAATCGACGAAGAAGGCAGCCCGCTGTTTCTACGCCCTTTCGCAGGGCCGCGCCGACTCGAAGCGTTACCCGGCTATCGACCCGCTGGAGTCCTACTCGAAATACCTCGAATATCCCGAAATCGAGGAGTACCTCGACGGCCGTATCGAAAAGGGCTGGGTGGAGAAGGTCTATGCGGGCAAGACGCTCGTGCAGCGCGGCAAGGAGGCCAACGACCAGATCAACATCCTGGGCGACGACGG
>ERZ1504637.427-NODE-427-length-13705-cov-2.698022_pt1 | contig 13705 bp, 8 predicted proteins | sample MGYA00571823_ERZ1504637 | MGnify/ENA primary metagenome ERZ1504637 (study PRJEB39906, sample SAMEA3182102) | gut metagenome | biome: human; feature: gut; material: Stool; isolation source: human stools | place: Canada | collected 2013-02-18 ... | reverse complement strand
TCTCACCGGTAAGGATCAGGATTTCCTCCATACCGGTCAATGAAATATATGCTAAAACCTATTGAAATTACTTGGAATAGGAATACGGGAAGTCCGCAGGCTGTGTGCCTCGCTGAGTATTGGGAACACTATCCATCGACAGCGTCAATTCTCCCCCTTTCAACAGTTCATCATGAGTCAGATAATTGCGGGAAAGTTCTTCTCCATTGAGCATTGCCTTTTGTATATAAGGACGGTCTGCCGCATTATTTGCCGCCGAAACTGTAAAAGTTTTTCCTTCGGAAAGATGTAAAGTCACTTTCTTAAATAATGGAGAGCCAATAGCATACTCAGGCATTCCCGGACAAACAGGATAGAATCCCATCGCAGAAAACACATACCATGCCGATGTCTGACCGTTATCCTCATCCCCACAATATCCCTTGCTGCCGGGATTATAAAGCTTGTCCATCACATTGCGAATATGGTATTGTGTTTTCCAGGGCTGACCGACATAATCATATAAATAAATAGCATGCTGCACCGGCTGATTGCCATGCGCATATTGACCCATATCCAAAGCGACCATTTCGGCAATCTCATGGATTACGAATCCGTAAGTTCCATAATTGTATGTGTTCGGAGCCACAAACATGGAATCAAGACGAGCTACCATCGGTTCATGACCACCCATCAAGTCAGACAACCCCTCCGGATCATGGAATACGCTCCAAGTCCAGTGCCAGGAACTGCCTTCGGTGAAAGGTCCTCCCCACTCGGTGGCATCAAACTTATCACGCCAGTTGCCTTTGGCATCTTTTGTCCACATAAAGCCATGTTCCGGATAATAGAGATTACGATAGTTCTGCGCTCTCCGATAATACTGACCGGCTATATCCTGTTTACCCAATGTTTCGGCAAAACGGGCTATACACCAGTCGGCATAAGCATACTCAAGCGTTTTAGCCGTAGCTTCGGGAACTTCGGGATAAGGAACATATCCGATCTTATTATAATATTCAAAACCATCACGCCCAACTGAAGCTATTTCCGGATGACGGGATTGTGTCTGATGAATCATGGCTTCCAATGCTTTCTCTGCATCGACAGTACGTATACCCTTCATCCATGTATCCACTAAAAGAGAAATGGAATTATTACCAATCATACAGCCACGATGCCCCGGACTGGCCCATTCGGGCATAAAACCACTCTCATTATAGGCATTGATAATAGATTGTGTCACACGTTCCGAAACCTCCGGATAGAGCAGCGTGAACATCGGATGAACTGCACGGAACGTATCCCAAAAACCATTGTCGGTATACATATAGCCATCGTATACATTACCGTCATAAGGACTATAATAAACAGGATTTCCCTGCGAATCAAATTCATAAAACTCACGTGGAAAGAGCAATGTACGATACAAACAAGAATAGAAAGTACGGAGTTGATCATCCGTACCGCCTTCGGCTTCTACACGCCCCAGATAATTATTCCATTGTTCGCGGGCTTTTCCACCGATCAGCTTAACGTCAGCATCTGCCACTTCACGATTGAAGTTGATAGCAGCTTGTTCGGGACTGATGAAAGAAGAAGCTGTGCGGATGGTCAGCTTTTCTCCTGCCGGAACGTCGAACTTCAGATAAGCACAACTGTAATCAGCTGCCACATGAGTCTGCTCATGCAGCAGTGTATCACCATTGTAAACCCCATATCCAGTCACCGGGTGACTGAATTCAACCATAAAATAGTTAGCGAAATTATCCGGCACTCCTCCATTATTGTAACGTGATACCCCTTTTAGTAGTTTGTTTCCCGGCTCAATCACCATAGAACCGCCGCCATTATAAGCATCCACCACTACATACTGGTCTTCTTTGTCAGGGAAAGTAACCTCAAAAACAGCTCCACGGGAAGTAGCTGAAAGGGAGGTCTGTACTCCATTGTCAAATATAACACTATAGTTATAAGGAGTAGATTTCTCCTGTTGATGGGAGAAAGGCACCAGGCGTTCCTTATGACTGACCTTCAGCTCTCCGGCAAGCGGCATAATAGAAAATGTACCGTAATCGTTTATCCAGGGACTGGGTTGGTGTGTCTGCCGGAAACCACGCATCAGGCTGTCAGTATATGTGTACATCCATCCACTACCGTTCTCTCCCGTCTGCGGACTCCAGAAGTTCATTCCCCAAGGTACTGCCACAGCAGGATACGTATTGCCATGGGAAAATGCAAAAGTAGACTCAGTACCCATCAGAGGATTCACGTAGTCTACAAACTCTACCGTCTTCTTCGTCTGTTGGCACGAGGCAAACAGAAAAGGAAGACAGATTGATAAGAAAAGCAATCTTGAAACCATACTTATTATTGTTTGCTTAAGTCAGACAAACCTCCGCATCGCTTTTCTTCCTACCTATAAAAAAGAGAAACGGTGCGGAGAATCTGTATAACTTAGGTTAATTAAAATACTTCACTCAAATATTTCTTTGTCTGTTCAGGACGCTCACTCATACGCAAGCGCCATACCAGCTCCTGTAAATTGACTACTTCAAAGTTTTCATTCAGGTGTCCCGCACAAAGTTTGGCTGCTCCGGCTCCACGAATATTTCCGGATTGATTTTCTATCAGCGGATCTTCCGTTTGTCCGTGATCTGAGAAATTACTCCACGCGTGTACACAGACTACAGAGAAACTTTTTTCCTGTGCTTCCTGTTTCAGTCTTCCGGCAATATAAGCAGGAGTCCCTTCACGTTCTGTATTACGATTTCCAAAATTCCAAAGAGAATATTTCACTGTAATAACAGGTATGTCATATCCTGCCTTATTCGTTACCCAAATTACTTCGCCACCGCCGCCTGCATAAGGACTATATTGAAGAGCAACAATACCTTCCAACTGATCATTGGCATCTACATACGCCTGAAATGCTTCCTTAGCTGCTTCCGACTTTACATTCATTGCCATCACACCCAACAACTTCACACGGTGCTGACGCATATGGGCTGCCAGCCGGTCTGCCACGACTTTGAGGTTCTTTGCCCGGTCACCGTTCTCGCTATAATTGTCTACATAGTAATAGCCACCTCCCAGCATTTCCAGAATAGAGCAGTTGGGCTTTTGCTGACTCAACAGGTTGTCGAATTGCGCAGGAGCCATCATTGGCAATACGGAAGCGGGCATACCATATGTCATCCGCACTTCCTCAGCTTCTGCAACATTATAGTAATCTTTAAAGTCATTCATCATCCATTGGATATTGTCGCCATCGGACAGGAAGAAAGAAACAAAATTCTTCTTCCGGGTGTAATCAAAGAATTGCGGATTCTTGACACGGGCCAATGTAGGTCGCTGACGTTGAGAATAGAGCAAAGAAGTCAGCGAGTGATTATAACTCCAGTCACAAGGAATCATCGGATGGCCGCTCTTGGACACCAGATCAACAAAAGCATCCTCACTTACCCCTTGCTCCCATCCGTATACAGGTGCATTGGGTTCCAGCCAAGCCAGGATTTCTTTCAGCAGAGCCGTATTTTGTCCACCTGCCGAACTGCCCTGACGTTTATTCAGATTCAGAACAAAAAGATTATTCTTAATAGCAAACTCCCGAAGTTCACCCGTCTGTACAGGCATTACCACCAAGGCTTTGTTGCTACACTTGTCTTTAAATTCCGCCCATGCCTGAGCTGTGGTTTTGTTTCTGGCATCATACTTCATCGCATATCCTGCCTCCTCGTAATATTCTTTATCACGAACATCCACTATAATAGAGTTATACACATGAGATGCCACAGAAGCTACCACTCCACTTTCCGGATTACGCTCGATATCCGTCAACACATATCCGTCAAACATACCTTTCAACTGAATAGTTACTCCTTCAGACGGTCCATAATCATTACGTGCCAGTTCCAGACCACTCTGCATTCCCTGTTCATGAATACCCATATCTTCGAGCGCCTGCTTAGATAATTTATAAGAGTCATTGCCTCCGTGGTCGTGCAGCCAAACGGCTATTTCGCTTTTACCTTGTTCTACGGCACGGTTAGCCAATCCTGCCAATGACTGACACATCAAGTGATATTGTAATCCGCGTACTTTTTCGGTTTGTCCCAGGTCATTACGACTGCCGACCGTAACAACTTCCACGCAGTTCCAATATTTTTTCGGTTTCACTGTCATCTCCGGCATGTAGTATTGCCCCACATTACTGATAGGATCGTAAGCATCTACATAAAGAGAAGTCTTGTTTTCTTCGTCTAAACCCTGATTTATTTCCGGTGATTCGTACACTTCGCAACTGGCTACCGTCAGACTGAGCAATAGTGCAGCACCACATATAGTCGTTTTCATAATTAATTCTTTCATTTGTTAGTTAACCATTAATCAATAACCTTCATTCTGTGATAATCCGTCCACCTTATTCCGTTCATCCTGCGGAATAGGACGTACCAGATGATTCGCATTCAAATTATCATATTTCACCACAAACGGATTGTATGCCGGTACACGTGCCAGCAATGTCTGCGTACGCTTCAGATCGAACCAGCGGTCATGCTCTCCCATCAACTCGCGGGCCCGTTCGTCCATAATCACATTGATATCCAAATCCGTCAATTTCATGGCTTCGTAAGCAGTGGCATCTTTGGCTGCACGTTTACGTATGCTATTGATCCGTTCCAAAGCAAGTTTCTTATTACCGGCTCCCAGATAAGCCTCAGCACACAACAAGTAAGTATCACCCAAACGGAAGATTACATCTTCACGCGAACCGCCTTCTCCCCATTGTATCTTCGTGTCACGGAACTTCTGAATCATCGGCATACGGTCTGAGGCTGTTTCCAGAACAGGCAGTGCCGTAGACTGCGGATACCATACATATTCATCATCCTGCTTAAACGGATAGTACTTCTTCGCATTATTACTCATCCCCGACTTATCATTCCAACGGGGAAAATAGATTCCCAGTTTACCGTAGTCGGCATTATCCGGGTTATTAATGTAGTATTCACGTGCAAAAGTGACATCATACCGGGTATCTATCTCCGGATTTGTATAAAGTTCATGAGCTTTCGGATTTACCCAGTATTTACGGGACGCATTAGAATAATCACTCTGACTCTTCGTAAACATATCAGGCTCCAATGCTACAATATTAAATCCGAATTGTGCCTGTTGCGGATTTCCGCCTCCCCGATAGTTCTTGTCCAGTCCGTACTGTATCGCCCAGATTACTTCGGAATTAGCCTGATTGTTTTCGTCAAACAAAGCCGCAAAGTTCTCTTGCAAAGCATATCCCGAGGAAGGATTCTCTATCAGCAGGTCGAATGTCGTAGCTGCTTCAGAGAAGTCATTCGCTTCGGCAAAAGATTTGTAAGCACGTGTCAGATACATCTTACCCAGAAAATGAATCACTGCCGCATTGGTCACCTTTCCTGCTGAATTGGTAGTCATGTCCAACTGGTCTTTGATAGCATTCAGTTCAGTAATGATAAAAGTATAAATCGCTTGTTCGCTCGTACGTTCCGCCTGTTGAATGACATCTGTATTTTCTTCGACAAGCAATGGAACGGGACCGAAAGTTTCGACCAGATAATAATAGGCCATTGCCCGGAAGAAACGGGCTTGCGCAGTCAGTGAAGTATAATCATTTCCCGCAATAGCCGGGGTACAGCGGTTTAACAGGATATTGCTTTCCTGCACAATCTTATAAAGCACTTTCCAGTAATCGCCCACGACAGGAGCGGTAGAGTTGAACGTCTTATCGTATCCGTTGAACATACGTTCGGCAGGTTCTTCGGAGATAGCCATATAGATATCTGTTCCGTAATATTGCAACTCGCCTGTATTAAAGACATTGCGGTAACGGGCATTTATATCAGTCAGCAATTTCTGCTGTCCTTCTTTCGTATTGTAAAAATCATCCGTTACTGCCGAAGGATTGTAACTGTCCAGAAAATCGGAGCATCCGCTCAACAAGCATACTGCCAGCAGTGCCACATATTTGATTTGTTCTTTTAGTCGTTTCATAAGGGTTCAAGTATTTAGAAGGTTAAATTCACTCCAAAAGTAAACGTCATCGGATAGAGCGACAGAGATTTATACACATCTTCACCAATGGTTTCCGGGTCCGGACCGAGATAGTCTGTAAATGTAAACGGATTCTGCACATTGATATAAGCACGTGCATTTTTCATCTTCATCTTCTTCATCCAGGTTTCGGGAAGGGTATACCCCAACGTTATGCTCTGTATTTTCAGGAACGAACCGGAAATCTTACCCAATACCTGCGTATGATAAGATTGCGCACCTATCTGCTGATATTCGTTGCTGTGGTTTTCCGGAGTCCAGTATTTCACGTTCAGTTTGTTCCAGTGTTCATTATCCCATGCGGTAAACATATAAGTAAAATCATCATTATAGATACCACCGATACGCGCATACATATAGAAAGAAAGATCCCAGTTTTTGTAGGCAAAGGTATTGGTCATACCTGCTGTCCAGTCGGGAGACGGGGTTCCGAGTACTTTATAATCACGCTCGTCAATCACATAATTAACATCGAGATCGGCTACGCGGATATGTCCCGGCACCTGACCGTATTTAGCAGCCAGTTCCTTATCTTCCGTCTGCCAGATACCCACTTTCTCCAAGTCATAGATCACTTTCATCGGCTGACCGATGAACCAGCGGTTCGCCAGGTCGTCTTTCTTGTCACCATAAAGGTCTACAATCTTATTACGGTTCAGTGAGAATGTCAGGTTTGTCTTCCAGGTAAAGTCTTTTGTAGCAACGTTCACTGTATTCAATCCGATTTCCACACCTTTATTGGAAGACGTTCCTATGTTTTCGAGGATAGAGCCATAGCCGTTCAGGTTACCTACCGAACGGGCAAAGATCAAGTCTTTAGTAGTACGGCTATAAATGTCAATAGTACCATTGATACGGTTATTCAGAAATCCGAAATCAAGACCGTAGTTCCATTCCGACGTCATCTCCCAACGAAGGTCCTTGTTACCTTTACGGTCACCAAGCCCAAAAGCATTTTCTCCCTTGCCGCCATAGATGTAATGTGTCAGGTCCAGTTTCGTCCAAGTGATATCATGATCGATACTGTTATTACCCGATTTACCCCAGCTGACACGGAACTTCAGGCTATTCAGCCAATCCACATCTTTAAGGAAGTTTTCGTTCTTCATCTGCCAGCCGACAGCAGCCGATGGCATAAATCCCCATTGGTTTCCGGTAGCCAGACGGGATGTTCCATCATAACGACCTGTTAAGGTGAACAAGTAACGGTCCATCAATGTATAATTGACGCGTCCCATAAAAGAAAGCATGGACGATTCCCAATAATAGCTCTTCACATCACGGATTTCTTCGGCAGTTTCAATCGCATGCCAGTCGGAGTTGTAAGGCAGACCGTCACCACGCATTTCCGAACCTTTGTGAGTTTCTTTCTGTACACTGTACAGACCGATAGCATTCAGACGATGAATATCTTTCCATGTCTTATCATAAGTGATAATGTTATCCCATACCCAGTTCATATTCCGTCCTTCACTCCGGTAGGCTTCCGGTGCATTTAAACCTCCCTTGGCCTGTGTCATGGTTCCAACCCATTCTCCGCTTATATCCGAATCATACTGTACCGCAATTTGCGATTTCAGTCTCAGTCCCTTAATCGGCTGATATTCCAGATAACCGGAGAAGTTGGTATAGTTCGCTTCTTTTTCTCTTTTATTATTTTCAATCTGAACAAACGGATTGATTTTGCTGGAAGTAGGCTGACAATTGAAAAGATAACTTCCGTCTTTATCATACGGGCTAACCGTCGGTGGTAAAAAGTAAGCATTGATCAATGCATCATTGGCCCCTTCATTCGTATTATTCAAAGATATATAGCTGTTAATACCTGTCTTAAATTTTTCCGAAAAACGGTATTCCAATCCGATATTGGCTGTGATACGCTCAAAACTTTCATCACCTACCATACCGTCATCCTTCAAATATCCCAATCCGAAAGAGAAAGACAATTTGTCCGTTCCTCCCGTAGCAGAAAGAGAATGGCTGGTAGTCAATGCGTTCTGAGAAAGTTCCCGCAACCAATCGTAATATTCACCATGCTTGATGCGGCGTTTCTCGTCATCAGTCAGAAAGTCCGGACGGCTCAAAGAAGCATCTCCGTATTTCTTCTTCCACAAAGCAATGCGGTAATCTACATATTCCATACCATTACCCATATTACCAATCATTTCCGGAATACGTGTGGGAGTTTTGAATCCTACATAGCCTGCATAGTCAATGTTGAATCCCTGACGTTTATTAGCCCCTTTAGTAGTGATAATCACTACACCGTTTGCGCCACGTGAACCGTAGATTGCACTGGAAGAAGCATCTTTCAGAATATCAACAGACTCAATATCAGCAGCATTCAGATGACGCATTCCTGTTTGTGAAGGTACACCGTCAATCACATACAAAGGTTCATTGGAGAAATTGAAGGAGTTAATACCACGAATTTCTATTTTCGTATCTGATCCGGGACGGTTGGAGGTCTTGTTTACAAGTACTCCACCGACACGTCCGTTCAATGTTTCCGTCACATCAGTAGTAACTAGCTTGCTCAGTTCTTTGCTGCTTACCGATTGAATCGATCCTGTAAGGTCTTTCTTTTCTACAGTACCATATCCGATCACAACTACTTCATTCAGCTGTTTGGAGTCATCCTGCAACTGAATTGTCAGTTTTGTCTGATTCTGGTTAACAGGAATTTCCTGCGTTACATATCCTATAAAAGAAACTGAAATGCTTTTTCCCTTCGGCACCTGAATACTGAAGTTACCGTCCAGATCTGTCACCGTACCGGTAGACATTCCCACTATCTGAATACTGGCTCCGGGCAACGGCTCTTTCAGAGCATCTACCACAACACCTTTCACCGTAAGCACTTGCTGTGCCTGTACGCTTACCCATCCGCACGCCAGAAACAGCAGACACAGGAAAGCTCTTATTTTTATTATATTATTTTTCATATTCTTCGTCTGTTTATTAAGGTTAGTTTCCAGCTTTAAACCACTTGTAGTTTCCTACGATCTTTGCCGCATGCTTTCCTGTCTTGTCAGGAATGTTAGTAACGTCCTCCGCCACTGATGTAAAGTCCCATGCACACACTAGTCCGCTTTCTATCCCGGTCACGTCCGAATTCATCAATGTCTTTACTTCATCAGCAGACTTCGCTGTACTCCACATACGGAATTTCTTGATAAAGCCCGTCATACAACGAGAATTATCCGTCGGTTCCTGGAATGCCCACATATTCTGGTTACGGGTATTCGGCATATAATTCTGCAAGACACCGGCATCATTCTTCACATCATTCGTCTTGCTGAAGAATAACTCACCATTCACATACATTTTAAGCTGTCCTTCCGAAAGGGTATTATCCCAAACTGTTACAATATGATTCCATTTACCAAAATTGTCAGGATAAGCACGGCCTTCTTCCAGCACACGACCTTCCTGCGGTCCCATACCAATAGTAGTACGAAGATTAGAGCCTAAAAAGTTAATCATCCATCCCTCATTAGGCTGTCTGCCGTCAAAAGTAGAAAGGAAACTTCCGATTCCCGATTCAAAGAAACCAGCATCATACTTCACCCAGCTCTCTACCGTAAAGGTATTGCCGCCACCATAGGCAGGATCGGCACCAAATTCAATACGTCCCTTACCATCGATACCGAATATTTTCAGCTCGGCTGGTGTGCCCGGTTGCAATGTCTGTTGATAGGAATCCTGAAATTCGGTAATCGCCTTTTCGGCAGCAATACAGTAATTATCAATCTCATACTGTAATACAAATTGTCCTGCCATACCTTTAGAAATACCCTTTTGCAGTTCTTCAACGGCACTTTGCAGACTTTGGGCGTTTGCCAGGGGAAAAGTACCGTCGCTTGTACCGATCTTTGCAGTATCAAGCATGTTCGTCATGTCAGTCAGATGGGTGTACATACATTCAAGAGCTACCGGTCGTACCGAATCGCCATTGTCACTCTTGCACGAGCTCATACACCAAACCAACAAATAAAGGAAACAAAGTTTCATAATGAATCTTGTTCTCATACGTATTAGGTTTTAAATAAAACAATAAGTAAATAACATCGCTGCAAATCTAATGTAGCGAGGTTAAGCAACTTATTAGTGGTGGGTTAATAACGGATTAATAAGCGGATAAATATCATTAACCAATGATTTTTCATCGATGAAATGGAGGATTTTTACTCATCAGGTCAGCATAAGAAGTCGAATAATCTTCATTCATCATCTGCTTATACTCACGAACAAAAAGAGAATATTGCATGATAGCCTCTTGCGTAGAGCCTATATGATGAAGCGCATGTATACAATACGCCAATGCCAACTCACTCACCGGGTCTACCCGGAAAAGCACATTACAGAAACGGATGACAGCGTCATACTTGTGCTGCTGATACAAACGTTCGATTTCCAACGGTAAGAAAGAAGCCAGGAATTCTTCTACTTTCTGCTTAAAGTGATCCATCATTCCTGCATCCATACCCTCCAGAAACTTCCCACGCATTAATAAGATACCCAGTTCATTCTCTACTTCTTCAGCATTCTTCAACATGCGGAAACGGAAATAATCACAATAACAGTCAGTAAATACCAACCGGAAATAACCTTTATCATATACCAGTTCCACTCCGTCCAGCTCGGTCAGGTTCTTTCGTATCTGGTTAATCGTTACCCCTTTCAGGTTTTTAACCTTATCATCGGGTTTATCCGGCCAGAAGACTTCATTCAGAGAAGCGGACAAAACACCATTATGAGTACTATGAAGCAAAACATAGACAAATCCCAGCCGTAATCTGGAACTGAACAAATGGGTTATATCACGGCCATTACGATCGGTCACCGTAAAAGAACCGAATATATAGATCGCATTAGGACGTACGATCAATTCTTCAATCTTTTCTCTCGAAGGAGCAGTTTTCACTGACACATTCTTCCCCGGTTCTGTCGGAGCAGATACCGGCTCTGGTGCCGGCGATTGTTTCAAAATCTTCTCCGATAATTTCCTCCGTCGTTTTCTGACAAATAAGAATCCGATACCAAACAACGATATCCCTCCTACTGCTGCAATAAGCCATCCCCAGGAGAGCGCGAGGGAAGACCTTGCACCATAAGAACGAATCTCATCCAGCGAAACCGGAGGAGCAGCCAATACGTAAGTCCGAATGACCGTATGGCCTTCCTTGTCAAACCGCTGTAGTACAATAATACTCATGTGTCAGTGAATTATAATAAAGATTCGCATTCGTCATGATCTCTTCGGAACGCATCGGAATTGAGTCTCCCAAGATTTTTACCGTTCCATCGGCAACCGTCAAACGGTATAGTTGCAGATACGTATCCGAGAGGTATTCCGGATAACACAAGGCATAAACATATTTCTCATCAGGAGTCAGTATCATATCCCGGGCTACTACGAGACGGTGCTCCGAAGTATTCTGCCACAAGAGTCTTACCGTTTTCTGTTTTTATCAAGCAGATAGAAATCCTGAAGATAATTCCTGCCTACACTTTGCTCGCCCGATTCATTGCCCATTCCTCCGAAAATATACACATGTTCCCGGTTCTTATTGACCGCCATACCGGAGAAATAACGGGGAATAATTCTGTCACCCGAATAAGATAGCGTATCCCACCGGTCTGTCGCAATGTCATATTCAAGGAAAGTATTATTATAGCGCTTATTTCCAAAACCACCAAATATCAGATATTTACCGGTCGTTTCATCCCAGAAGCCATCATGATGGTGCAGTTGTACGGGCAAGGCAGCCGTACCCGTCTGTTCCCATTCCCACTTATTCAAGTCAAGAGCCGCTACGGTAACATCTCCCAAAGGAAGGTTGTTTAATTCATAGACATAGAGTTTGCCATCGGTAGTATTCATAAAGTGAGTAGCCAGTTGCAGTTTTACCGGCAGCCTGTTGGCATAAGAGCTAGTCTGCGACTGACGTTTCAACAAATTATAAGTAAGAAGTGAATCCTGACTGAAAACGATCAATCTCTGGCTGTCCGGTTCAAAAGTGATGCCGGAGGGTGTTTGTGAATGATATTCAAAAAGCTTCTCCCAATGATAAGAACCGTTAATAAGCCAGACCGGATTAACAACCGTTCCCTGTACCTTTCCTGTAGAGGTATGCACCTCTTCTCCTTCATTTTCATTCAAAGGAAAAGTGCATGAGTAACTTTTATCTCCTTCCAGCTTCAAGTTACGAATGGCAAAAGTCGGCATATCCAGAATATAATCATGACGTCCAAAGAAAAGTTGCGGACAAAAAGGTGCTTTCAATCCCAGAGTCTTGATTTCTTTCTCGTTGTCTCCAATATGAATGGTCAGCAGGTCGTGCTGCAAATCGAATGTAAACGAAACCGGAATCCACTGGTATGCCAACGCATCATTCCGTAAGTTCAGAGAGTAATGATTTTCTTTACCGTCCGTATTAAACTTGAACGTACTGTTATCACCGTCCAGATAAGTATATGTAAAGCTGTATTTCATCTTTCCCTGATCTTCTTTCAACAGGAAAACATATCCGAAAGTATCAAAATCGCGAATAGAAAGTTCAAAGCTTAACTGAAAGTTTTTCGCAAAACAAGGTATCTCCTCTTCACTAAAGATCTGAAGAGAAGTCCTTTCCTTTATCTGTTTATCATTAGCCTGGAATAACAACCCTTGCGAATAGGCAAACATAGTCAGCCCAGTCAGAAAGAATAAGAGGCAAAGCCTACGTCGTATCATAGTCATCCGATTTATTATCACAAATATACGGGATTATTTTAAATAACCGTTCAGACGAGTAAAAATAGCCTTCACTATTCTACCGCCGTACTTACTGTTTGCGCTTTTTATTGAGCACCCTTTTCTTCTATAGTCCACCCATTTCTTACGGGCATCTCCTGATTACAAGTATACTCGCCCGGATTATCATAGTAAGAAAGATATGATTTAGAATGAGGATAATCACTGGCCGTACCCAGCATTTCAAATAATTGATTCAATGCTTCTTTGTCCAGCCGGTTGGAATGACAATCGACCCTCGTTAATAACCAGTTTTCCGAAATAGACAAACGAGTCAGCTGATTATTGCTGCAATCCAGATACTTTATCCAAAGAGATTCCGGCAATTCCAGCTCTTTCAATTGATTGTTCCGGCAGACAAACTCCAGCAACAAAGGCAGCCTGTCCAGGAAATCCAGATTCTGAAAGTTGCAATGACCTATAAACAAGGTGCTAATCTCCATTTTCTCATCAAATTCCAACCTGCTCAATTCCGGATTGTAGCTACAATCGAGACTGTTCAACTGGGGTAAGTCTTTAAGCGAAAGAGAACTCAATTGATTGCCGGAGCAATTCAGATTTTTAAGTTTACATTTATCAGTCACATCGAGTGATGTCAGTTTCGGGTTTCCGCCAATCAATACCGACTTCAGGCTATCACACTGACTTATATCGACATACTCCAGATCAGCACAATTGCCTATGTTCACATTCTCCACATTGGGACAGGAACGACTCAGGTCAATTTCCCGGGTATTGGCAAAACAGGTAAGAGCCAAATCTCTCATTTTAGGCAAGTTCCCTATACGAAGGTCTTTTACGGGAACCAGCAAACTTCCCAGATTACAATAATCC
>ERZ1504637.384-NODE-384-length-14565-cov-3.604273_pt1 | contig 14565 bp, 10 predicted proteins | sample MGYA00571823_ERZ1504637 | MGnify/ENA primary metagenome ERZ1504637 (study PRJEB39906, sample SAMEA3182102) | gut metagenome | biome: human; feature: gut; material: Stool; isolation source: human stools | place: Canada | collected 2013-02-18 ... | reverse complement strand
GTGTCCGCTACGCGCATCTGCTGCGGGAGGTAGCCGATCGTGCATTCGCCGTTGTAGGAGATCGAACCCGAGGTGGGCTGCTGTTCGCCCACGATCAGACGCAGCAGAGTCGTTTTACCGGCGCCGTTCTTACCGACCAGGCCGATGCGGTCCTTGGGGTTGATGAGCAGGGATATGTTGTCGAAAAGCGTCCAGCCGCCATAGCTGACGGTGAGGTTGTCTAAAGAGATCATGGTTTCGTTTTCTGCGATTTTCCGTGCGTGCGGAACGCCCGGCTTACCGGAAGTAGGTGCTTGGGTGAAAGGAGTCGGAGGTTAGCTCTGCAACATTCTCTCGATCTCCGCCTGCGGGTCCGGGGCGCAGAAGACGGCGCTGCCGGCGACCAGAGCGTCGGCTCCGGCGTCGAAGAGCAGGCGCGAGTTATGGGCAGAGATGCCGCCATCGACTTCGATCACTGCGGTAGATTCCGTTTCGTCGATCATGGCACGCAGTTCCCGGATTTTCTCCAGCGAGTCGGGCATGAAAGACTGTCCGCCGAAACCCGGCTCGACGCTCATGACGAGCACCAGGTCGATCAGGGGTACGATGTCGCGCAGCACTTCGACCGACGTGGCGGGCTTGATCGAAACGCCCGCTTTGGCGCCAGCGCGGTGGGTCAGGTCGATGCACCCTTTGGGATTGAGCGTGGCTTCGTAGTGGAAGGTGACGATTCCGGCGCCTGCCTCGGCGAAGCGGGTGACGTATTTTTCGGGTTCGACGATCATCAGATGTACGTCCAGCAGTTTGGACGTGGCCTTGCGGATGGCTTTCATCACCGGGAATCCGAACGAGATGTTGGGGACGAATACGCCGTCCATGACGTCGATATGTACCCATTCGGCGGCGCTTCGGTCGATCATCTGCGTATCGCGTTCCAGGTGGCCGAAATCGGCCGACAGCATCGAGGGGGATATGATTCGTTGCATGGTTTCGATTTATTTTGACACAAAAGTACGAAATCCGGGAGTTAATGGCAATAATTTGGCTTTTATTTTCAACAGGGACCGAATGCGTCGGATTCCGGGCGGTATCTTTTGGCCGTTCGTAGTTTCCTTTTGAAAATTTAATTTCGCCGGACGCCGTTCATAGGGATTATTTTCCTATTTTTGTAGCACGATGGAATACGTTCGGCGGTCGTGGGGGAGGACACTCCTGTTTCGGCTTTCGGCGGTCGGGAGATTGTATTGCCGTATTTCCTTGCAGATCCGTATAAGCTCGTTCATTTTTCTTTTTCACCGTCTGTCATGAATACCGGAATCGTTGTCGTTTTATTGTCGCTCGGCGTCGTTTGCGTCGTGCTGGGCTTGCTTTTGCTCTCCCTGCGTCGGGATAACGCCCGTTTGTCGGACGAACGGGCCGCTGCGGACGAAGCTCGCCGCCTGGCCGAGGAGTCGCGCCGGGTGTCCGAAGAGAAAGCCGCTGCCGCCGAAATCGAAATCCGCACCCTGGTCGAGCGGAGTACGCTGGCGCAGGCCCGTCTGGAGGCGGCCGAACAGCGAATGGCCGAGGCACGTGCCGAGCGTGAAAAAATGGAGGAAACTTTTCGGACCCAGTTCAAGAACCTCGCCAATGACATTCTGGGCGAACAGTCGCGCACTTTCAAGGAGACCAACCGCGAAGCGCTCGACGTGTTGTTGAAACCTTTCCGGGATAACATCGTGGAGTTCCGCGAGCGGGTCGAGAAGATCTACTCCTCCGAGAACGAACAGCGGGGGGCGTTGCGCAACGAGCTCGAACGGCTGATGGAACTCAATCGCCGCATCACCACCGAAACGACCAACCTGACCAACGCGCTCAAGGGCAATTCCAAAGTGCAGGGCGACTGGGGCGAGATGATCCTCGAAACGATCCTCGACAATTCGAATCTGATCCGGGGCGTACATTACGATACGCAGCTCAATATCAAGGACGAGGCGGGAAACAACCTGCGGCCCGACGTGGTGCTTTATCTGCCCGAAGGCAAGCGGATCGTCATCGACTCGAAGGTGTCGCTCACGGCATTCGTCGGATACGTCGGGGCCGAGGACGAGGCGACCCGGCGCCAGTATCTTGCGTCGCACGTCGCGTCGGTGCGGCAGCACGTCGTCGAACTGGGTCGCAAGGAGTACCAGCGATTGCTCGATTCGCCCGATTTCGTCATTATGTTCATTCCCAACGAACCGGCGTTTCTGGCGGCGCTGCAAAACGACAGCTCCATCTGGGCCGATGCCTACGACAAGAAAGTCATCATCTCTTCGCCGACCAATCTTTTCGCCTTACTGAAGTTGGTGGACGATCTTTGGAAGCGGAACGCACAGAACAAGAATACGGCCGACATCGTTACTTACGGTACGAAACTCTACGAGCAGTTGGTGGCTTTCACCGCTTCGCTCGAAGGGGTGGGACAGTCGCTCGACGCCGCCCGGGACAAGTATAACGATGCCTACAAGCGGCTTTGCACCGGTAACGACAACATCGTCCGCTGCGGGGAGCGGCTTCGCAAACTGGGAATTCCGACCAAGAAACAACAGTCTGCCCGGACTTTGCAGGCGGCCGATTTACCGGACGAAGAGTAACTTCGGCAGGGTCGGGATTGCCCCGGCACGACAGCGGTGCGTAACCGGTGCGAGGGGTGCTTGAAAAAGCCGGATGTCGGGAGGAGGAGATGCGAGTTTCCTCCCGAGATACGATAAAAAAAATCTACCGGGATGCTCCGTCGCCGATCACTTATCGGGCAGGAAAATTCCGGCAGATTTGTATTTCAAATTGTCTAAAGCAGCTTTTGGAGCAATACTTCGTCCTTATACCCTTCGGGGGTACGGATCCACTCCTTTTTAACCCCGACCCGGCGGAATCCGGCTCTTTCGAAGAGAGTCAGGCTGGGGACGTTGTCCGCGAGTACGTTGCACCACAGTTGCCGCAGCCGGAGTACCGTGCGGGCATACTCTTCGAGCAAAGCCAATGCCTCTGCCCCGTATCCTTTCCCGCGCTGTGCCGGATCGTAAACCAGAATGCCGACGCCTGCCCGTTCGTGCTGCGGCTCGAAATCGAACAAGTCGATGGCTCCGATCGTTTCCCCCGCTGTGTCGTCGATCATCAACCGCAGTTGTCCGCATCGGTAAATACCAGCCTGCTGCTCCTGGATGAATTGTTCGATCGAATAGTGCGAGAACGGTTCGATCGTACCGCTGACTGTCCACAGCGAAGGGTCGTTTTCCCACCGGCAGAGCAGTTCGAGATCTTCAGGTTCGACGGCCCGCAGGCTGCAAATATGTCCTCGGAGCATCATTAGCAAAGTCCGAGTACCTGATTGCGAATCAACATGGCAGCACCCCAGGCACTGGCTGTCTTGCCCATTTTCGACAGGCGGAATTTGGTGTCCTTATAGACCAGATTGAGCGAGTATTTGTTGGTTGCCGACTTGAGGGGCAGCATCAGGTAGTCGCCCGCTTCGGCCAGCTCGCCGCCTACGATGACCGTTTCCGGATTGAAGGTGTTGATCAGGAAGGCGACGGCCTTGCCCGCCTTTTCTCCGACCTCCTCGATCAGTTCGATCGAGAGATTGTCGTCGTGCTTGGCTGCGTCGATGATCTCATCGACGTGGATGGCTTCGTGCTTGTTGTATTTTTCACGCAGGATCGTATTGACACCCTGGCTGATAAGCCGACCGAACTTCTGTTCGATCGCGATTCCCGAAACTTCGGTTTCGAGGCAACCTTTCTTGCCGCAGGAGCAGATGATTTCGTTGTCGAAGAAGGGAATGTGCCCGAACTCTCCGGCAAAGCCGCTCTTGCCGTAGTAGAGTTTGCCGTTCATGACGATACCGATGGCCAGGCCGCGTCCGAGGTGGAGGTAGAGTACGTCCATCTCGTCTTTGGATTTGCTGTTGGTGTATTCGGCATAGCATCGGGCCCGGGTGTCGTTTTCGAGCAGTACGCGGATGCCGATGCGTTGTTCGATCATATCGCGCAGGGACTGTTCGCTCGAAGTGAAATAGCGGTAACTGCGTCCCGTCGTGGGATTGACGCGTCCGCTGACGCTGACACCCACTCCGAGGATTTTCGCGCGTTCCACACCGCACGTATCGATGAAATGTGCGATATTCGAGCAGATTTTTTCGAGGCATTGAGGGCGATCCTGCAGTTCGAAGTCAGTCAGGAGTTCCTCTTTGACGATATTGTTGTGCAGGTCCGTGATGAGGAACGACATGTTGTCCCGGCCGATATTGACGCCTGCGAAATAGATGGCCGAGCTGGCCAGTCCGAAGACGTTGGGACGTCGTCCGCCCGGAGTTTCGACCTTGCCCAGATCGGTGACGATGTTCTCCTGAACGAGTTCCTGAACGAGCTTGGTGATGGTCGGTACGCTGATGTGCAACTCTTTGGTAAGCTCCGAGAGCGTACACTCCCCGTTCACCGCCATATGTGCGATGATATTTCGCTTGAAGAGGTTGTTCTTGTGCGAAATACCTTTCAGATTGTCATCTTCCTGTCGGCTGAAAAATTCGGTTAACGATGTCATAGTTATTGATGTCGTTTGATGTCTTCTGTAATTTTTGTGCAAATATAGAAAGAATTCAATCGAATTTGGCGTATTTGATCTTGTGATATGAAAAAAAATTATAAACAAAATAGAATCGATTGCTTGTCAATCGATTCTATTTTGTTTTCGGAGGCGGGTTACAACGTCGATTTCGACTCTACGACCGCTTCGGGATTCACTTTTTTGATAAGACCCTGCAGGACATTGCCGGGACCGAGTTCCGTAAATTCGGTCACGCCATCCGCAAGCATGTTCTTGACGATGTAGGTCCAGCGTACCGGTGCGGTGAGCTGTGCGATCAGGTTGGCCTTGATCGTCGCCGGATCGGTTTGGGGTTTGGCATCGACGTTCTGGTAGATGGGGCAGACAGGAGCCTGGAAGGGTGCTTCGTTGATCGCTTTTTCGAGTTCGACCTTGGCCGGCTCCATCAGGGGCGAGTGGAATGCACCGCCTACGGGCAGGCGCAGTGCGCGTTTGGCGCCCGCTTCCTTGAGTTTGGCACAAGCGGCATCGACCGCTTCGACGCTGCCCGAGATGACCAGTTGACCGGGGCAGTTGTAGTTGGCCGCTACGACCACGCCGTCGATCGAGGCGCAGGCTTCTTCCACTTTGGCGTCGTCGAGTCCCAGGATCGCCGCCATCGTACCGGGTACGGCTTCGCAGGCTTTCTGCATGGCCATCGCACGTTTGGAAACGAGCCGCAGACCGTCCTCGAACGAAAGGGCGCCGGCCACCACCAGGGCTGAAAATTCGCCGAGCGAGTGTCCGGCTACCGCGTCGGGCTTCACGCCCAGCGCCTTGGCCATGATGACCGAGTGGAGGAATACGGCCGGCTGGGTGACTTTGGTCTGTTTGAGCTCTTCGTCCGTACCGGCGAACATGATGTCGGTGATGCGGAAACCGAGGATTTCGTTGGCCTGCTCGAAGAGAGCCTTGGCTTCGGGGACATTGTCGTAGAGGTCTTTGCCCATGCCGACGGCTTGAGCGCCCTGACCCGGAAATACGTATGCGTGTTTCATAGTTTCTGTCAAAATATTTTTTGGTTACCGGGCAAAGATAGCAAATATTTTCTTACATTTGCACTGCAACGGTTCACGAGGGGTTACGCCCCGTCAGATTAAATGGGAACGCAGTGAAAGTCTGCGACAGTTCCCGCTGCTGTGAGTCCTGCCCGACGATCCGAGGTGATCGGCCCGCTTGCGGGCGGCGTTTCGGATGCCCGGGTGTATTGCCGCGACACTCTTTTGCCACTGGTCCTGCGGGGTCGGGAAGGCGTTGCGGCGGGGACGAGTCAGAAGACCAGCCTTTGCCTGCCCGATGAACGGACAGTTCGGATGATATGCGTCTGCGGAGAACGGAGCTTTCGGAAAAGACCTGCGAGGCATCTTTTCGGTGGATTGATAACCTGAAGCGAGGCGGCTCTCTGTTTCCCGGATGAAATATTTTTCGAAACCGTTGTACGGCATACGCCGAAGTGCGGAGTTTGTGCAGAAGAAGAGTGTCTTGCCGATAAAGGTTTCAGTCGTAATAAAGTAGAGATTAGTATGGACTGAAACAAAGAGGTCGATCTGTTGCCGGGTCGATCTCTTTATTTCTGGTGTCGGACGGAATGGGCTGCCCGGCTTCTTCCCTCGGGCGCGGAAAAACGGCTGTCGGGTGTCTGCGACGGATTCTCCCGATACAAAAAAGCAGCGCTTTATGCGCTGCTTTTTTCAATTTTCCTGATCGCCTATTTCTCTTCCACGATCTTGAAGGAATCCTTGTAGAGTCCGCAAACGGGGCATACCCAGTCGTCCGGGATATCTTCGAATGCCGTGCCGGGTGCGATGCCGCTTTCGGGATCGCCCTTGGCCGGATCATATACGTAGTCGCAGGCGGTGCAGTGGTATTTGCGGGGGAATATGCGGTCGGCCACCTTGTCCCAGTCGATCAGCTCCCAGTACGATTTGATGAAATCCGCGCGGCGGTTGCGGTAGTCGATATAGTAGGCGTGCTCCCATACGTCGATCGTCATGACGGGCTTGAGGCCTTTGGTCATGGGGTTGCCGGCATTGGATTCCGAGATGATCTGCAATTTGCCGTCCTTGTCGGCTGCGAGCCACGTCCAGCCCGAGCCGAAAAGTCCGGTAGCGGCTTTGGAGAACTCTTCCTTGAAGGCTTCGACCGATCCGAAGTCGCGGGCGATGCGATCCGCTAGTTTTTGGGGCATCGGCTTCTGATCGGGGGTCAGCATCAGGAAGAAGAACGTGTGGTTCCAGGCCTGGGCCGCATTGTTGAAGATCGGACCGTCGGCTTTCTTGACGATTTCCTGCAGGGACATCGACTCGTAAGGCGTGCCGGGAATCAGGCGGTTGAGATTGTCCACGTAGGTCTGGAGGTGTTTGCCGTAGTGGTATTCAAAAGTTTCTTTGCTCATTTTCGGAGCGAGCGCTTCCGTCGAATACGGAAGTTCGGGCATTTTGTGAACCATAATTCTTTCTGTTTTAGGTTTTGATATTGTTAAAGATTCGGTTTGAATTGTCGTCGGAGCCGCCGCCGGGGTGCCGTGCAGCAGGATATATCCGTTGAGGTAGGCGGCGAAGAGCGTCCAGAGCAGGTAAGGTACGAAGAGCCAGGCGGCAGCACGGTCCCTGCGGCTCGCAGCGAAGATGTAGAGTCCCACGAGGATATTCAGCAGTACGATGTCGATGAATCCGGCCAGCGGATTGCGCAGCGTGAAGAACAGGATACTCCACAGGAAGTTGGCGATGAGCTGCAAGATCCACAGACGGATGATTCCTTTGTGCTGCCGACGCACGATGAGGCGCCCGAGCGAAAGTCCCATGCAAAGGTACAGGACGCTCCAGGCGATCGGAAATACGATGTTGGGCGGCGTGAGTGCCGGCTTGGTCAGCGTCGGATACCATTCGGCGATGGACGAAGCCTGGAAAAAACTTGCCGAGATACCTACTGCGAAACAGGCGAGAACAGGAATGAGATAGGCCGCTATTTTTTTCATGCTTGGGGTATTGAAGTTTTTCTGATTCCGTGCAAGAACAGTGCAAATTACGCTGTTTTCTTTCCAAATTTAATAAAAATAATCGGATTCGAATCCAATTCCGGCTCCTTTATCGACGTGTTTTTTGCCGGGGCGGATGTCGTTTTCCCGGTATTCGTCGTGAACGTATCGATAAACGGTTTCGGAGATATCCGCTATGATTCGGGCATTTGTTTCCGGGTTTTCCGCCGAATCTTTGATGAAGACGGCGATGGTATAGCGGGTGTCGTCCGGCAGGATGACGAATCCCAGGTCGTTGGTCCCGGCGAAGATGCCTCGTTCGTCGCGGTCGCTCGTGCCGGTTTTGTGTCCGATGACGGCGCCGGTTCCCGACAGTGGTTTCGGAAGACGGTCGGCACCTGTTTTACAGTTTATCAGGTTTTGCAGGATCATTTCCCGCAGAGTAGGAGTGAGAATCTGTTCTGTTACGAGCAGCTCCAGCAGAGCGGCCGCTTCGAGCGGCGTACTCCAGTTTTCGTAGCACGTTTGCGGATCGTCGTGCATCTGCTGTTCCGTTGCTGCGATTGCGAAATTGCACAGTCCAAGCGACCGGACGTAGCGGTCTGTCGCTGCCGGACCGCCCGTGTGCTCGAAGAGGATGTCGCAGGCGTTGTTGTCGCTCAGCTGCAGGCTGTACTCCAACAGACGGCTGACTGAAAGCGAGATTTCGCCTTCGGGAAATTCCTTCCGAAGGGGACTGTACGTGTCGGGGACGAGCTCTTCTTCCGGAATGAATATTTCCGTGTCGGGCGTCAGTCCGTTTCGGTCCAGGTAATCTGCGACGGCGAGGGCCTGGTGGAATTTGAATACGCTCATCAGGGGGTAGCGGTCGTCGTTATTGACCGTTACCGTATCTTGTGCGTCGAGGATGACCGCAATACCGATTTCGGCTTTTTTATCCTTTATCACCTTTTTCAGCCGATACGACAGGTCGTCGCCCTGCGCTGCTGCGGCAAGCGGAAAGAACGAAATCCAGAGAATCGAGATCAGTGTGCGCATATACTTATTAGGTGAGATTGACCGGAAACAAAAATAGTGTAAATTTCGATTCCTTCCGGGGCGGATTTCATGATTTTTGCATCTCTTTCGATTATTAGGTTATGCCGGCGGGCGATTCAGGGTATCGTGTCGATGCCGTAAATCGTCCGATTCGCCTCGAATCGGTCTGCCTCGGTCGATTCTTTACGGCCGGAAGATCGAAACGCCGCTAAAATTATTAGTTTTGCGGACGGTTGATTCTGTGAATTATGAGAAAGAACTTACTGGCAGCAATCGTTTTGCTGGCATTGTACATTCCTTCTGTTTGGGCCGCAGCGGGGTATCCTGTGCGGGGCAGGGTTATCGACCGTCTTTCCCGGGAACCGGTCGCCTACGCTGCCGTTACGATCACCGGCCAGCCCGGTAAGGGCGCCATGACCGATTCGCTCGGACGTTTCGAGATCCTGCAGGTGAAGCCCGGCATTTATAGCCTGACGGCGTCGTTCATCGGTTACAGAACGGTCGTGACCCCCGAATACCAGGTGTCGGCCCGGACGCCTTTCATCGAAATCGAGATGGAGGAGGAGCCGGAGCATCTGAATGAAGTTGTCGTTCGTCCCTCGCCTTTCCGCCGTACGATCGAGAGCCCGGTCAGTATGCAGGTGATCGGGATGCGGGAGATCGAGAAGAGTCCCGGCTCCAATCGTGACGTGTCGCGTATCGTTCGTTCCTATCCAGGCGTGTCGTTTTCGCCCATCGGTTATCGCAACGACCTGATCGTGCGGGGCGGCGGACCTTCTGAAAACCGCTTCTTCATGGACGGGATCGAAATTCCCAACATCAACCATTTCGCCACGCAGGGTGCCACGGGCGGTCCCGTAAGCATCGTGAATTCCGATCTGGTGCGCGAGATCAATTTCTATACGGGTTCGTTTCCCGCCGACCGTGCCGGGGCGCTCAGTTCGGTGTTGGATTTCCGGCTGCGGGACGGCGATCTCGAACGGCAGACCTTCAAGGCGACGCTCGGTGCCTCCGAAGTGTCGCTCAGCGGCAGCGGACACGTGGGCAAAAAGACGACTTACCTCTTTTCCGTGCGGCAATCCTATCTCCAGTTCCTCTTCAAATTGCTGGGGCTTCCTTTCCTGCCCAATTACATCGACGGGCAACTGAAGGTCAAGACCCGTTTCTCGGAGCGGGACGAGCTGACTTTCCTCGGACTGGTGGGCATCGACAACATGAAGCTCAATCTCGACGAGAAGGGCGAGGAGAACGAATATCTGCTCAGTTACCTGCCTCGTATCCAACAGGAAACCTTTACTGTGGGTGCCGTGTACCGCCATTTCGCCGGCCGGCACGTGCAGTCGGTGGCGTTGAGTCACAACTACCTGAATAACCGCAATACCAAATACCGCAACAACGACGAATCGACTCCGGATAATCTGACCCTGCGTTTGCGGGGCGTGGAGCAGAAGACGACCCTGCGGTTCGAAAATCGCTCCTACCTGGGCCGGTGGACGCTGCGCGAAGGTGCTGAATTGAACTATTCTACCTATCATAACAAGACTTTGCAGCGGACTTATCAGCAGGAAGCCGAGCTGCTCGACTATCGCACTTATTTGGGGATTGTCGGCTGGGGCTTTTTCGTGGGGGCCGACTATGCCTCCGCAGACAAGCGGCTGACGGTTTCGATGGGCGTGCGGGCCGACGGATGCGACTATTCGACGGAGATGGAGCGTTTCTGGAAGCAGCTTTCGCCCCGTGTGTCGGCTTCCTATGCCTTGAGCGACAGTTGGTCGGTGAGCGGTAGCGCAGGGCTTTTCTACCAGTTGCCGCCCTATACGGCACTCGGCTATAAGGACAATACGGGCGAGTTGGTCAATCGGGGCTTGGAGTATATGCGGGTCCTGCAAAGCGCCGTCGGCGTCAATTGGCGTCTGCGTGACCGGTTGGTGGTTTCGCTCGAAGGTTTCTACAAATATTATACGGATATCCCGCTTTCGGTGGCGGACGACGTGCCGCTGACCTGCAAAGGCAACGACTACGGCACCTCGGGCGACGAACTGCTCGTTTCTTCGGCTCAGGGACGTGCCTACGGTCTGGAGCTGATGGTGCGTTGGCAGCTTCCCGACCGTTTCAATCTGGTCGGCGCCCTGACCGTTTTCAGCAGCGAGTACCGCAGCCGGCACGATGCGAAATATATTCCTTCTGCCTGGGACAATCGTTTCGTGGCGAACATCAGCGGTACGTATGATTTCTCTCGCGGGTGGAGCGTCGGTGCGAAGCTGAGCGCTATCGGCGGAACGCCTTATACGCCGTACGACGTCGAGAAATCGTCGCTCGTCGAGGCGTGGAACGCTTCGGGACGTCCTTATTACGACTATTCGAAATACAATACCGGACGTTTGGATGCCTTCGCCCAGTTGGACGTGCGCGTCGATAAGGTGTTTTATTTCCGTAAATGCATGCTGGGTATCTATGTCGATTTGCAGAACGTGACCTTCAGCAAGCTCCGTCAGCCCGACGTGCTGATGAGTACCGGCGTGATCGAGAATCCTTCGGCTCCGCCTTCGGAGCAGCGTTATAAGATGAAGTATATCCGCCAGGCGAGCGGTACGTTGGTGCCGACGTTGGGCGTCACGGTCGAATTTTAATCGTACAGCCATGAAAAATAACTTGCTCAGCGACAAGCTCGCCTACAACGGGGATACGAAAACACGGACTCATCTGCATCTGTGCAGTTATACTGTGGATCGGGTCGAAGAGGCTTCGGGAGATGATTTCGAGGAGATGAAGTCCCGCTTTCAGCCCGATGGCATCACTTGGCTGCAGATTCACGGACTGGAAGATACGGATGCCGTGCAGACGGTTTGTACGCATTTCGGGATCGATTTTCTGGTCATGCAGGACATTCTCAATACCGACCATACCAGCAAGGTCGAGGAGCACGATCAGTACAATGTGATTATTGCCAAGCAGATTATGGGTGGCGAAGCGATGCAGGTCAGTCTGGTGCAGGGCGCTGATTTCGTGCTGACGTTTCAGGAGCGGGACAACGATTTTTTCGACGATGTGATGCGTGCCATCCGCAGTAATGTACTGAAAATCCGTACCCGACAGTCGGACTACCTGTTTTCGGTGTTGCTCAATGGCTTGATAACCGGTTATATGTCGGTTGCGGCGGCGATCAGCGACGGGTTGGAGGAGCTGGAATCTGCATTGCTGGCCGATACCGGAGACCGGGACATCGGAGTACAGATGCAGGAGCTTCGGCGGGATTATATGCAACTCAAGCGGACGGTTCTGCCGCTCAAGGAACAATATTCGCGGCTGTTTCGTTCCGATTCGAGTTTGTTGCACCGGGTCAATCGGCCTTTCTTCAACGATGTGAACGATCACCTGCTCAACGTGGCGCAAAATATCGACATCTGCCGCGAAACCCTTTCGTCGCTGATGGATTTGTATATCTCGAACAACGATTTGCGGATGAACGATATTATGAAACGGCTGACTGTCGTATCGACCATCTTCATTCCGCTGACTTTTCTGGTCGGAGTATGGGGGATGAATTTCCGTAACATGCCCGAACTGGAGTGGGAGCACGGTTATATCCTGGCCTGGGGCGTGATGATCGTCATCGGATTCGTGACCTATTTGTTCTTCCGCACGAAAAAGTGGCGTTGAGGTGCGGTACGATGGAACAGTCGGTGTTTTTTTGGCGGACGATGCGGGGAAATTCCGGGATTTTGATTTTCTTTGTACCAAAATTCCGGGCGGTACCCGCGATTTAGCCGACATAAATCCTTGTGCCGACTGCGCGAACATTCCTATTGAAAACCGCCGATGAAAAAGATTTTCTCATTTTCCCTGCTTCTCATCCTTGGCCTCGCGGCTTCCCAGATTCTTCCGGGGATGCTCGGAGAGAGCTATCCTGCATTTCGGGCCGGGGCGACGACCTTTCTTTATGTCTGTCTGTCGTTCATCATGATCAATGTCGGCCGGGAATTCGAGATCGATAAAAAACGTTGGCGCTCCTATGCCGAGGACTATTTCATCGCTATGGCTACGGCAGCCGTACCTTGGCTGCTCATCGCTCTGTACTATGTTTTCGTGTTGTTGCCGCCCGAGTTTTGGGGCAATGGCGACGCCTGGAAAGAGAATCTGTTGTTGAGCCGTTTTGCCGCTCCGACTTCGGCCGGCATCCTGTTCACGATGCTCGCGGCCCTGCGGCTCAAGCGAAGCTGGATGTATCGGAAAATTCAGGTGCTGGCGATTTTCGACGATCTGGATACCATCCTGCTGATGATACCTCTGCAAATCCTGATGATCGGTCTGCGCTGGCAGCTTTTCGTCGTCGTGGTGATCGTCTTTCTGCTGTTGTGGCTGGGGTGGAAGAAACTCAGTACGTATGAGTTGAGGCAGGATTGGTGGGCGATTCTGACCTATTCGGTCGTGGTTTTCGGTGTTACCCAACTGGTTTACCTGCTTTCCAAATATTATTTCGGCGAGGAGGGCAGTATTCATATCGAGGTGCTGCTTCCCGCTTTCGTATTGGGTATGGTGATGAAAACCAGGCATGTCGAATCTCGCGGGGAGCGGATGGCCGCTTCCGGCATTTCGTTCTTGTTCATGTTTTTGGTTGGATTGAGCATGCCGTTGTTTATCGGTATGACTGCTGCGACTGGGGAAGCTGCTTCTTCCGTGACCGGTTCGCAGCCCATGATGTCGTGGGGCGTGATCGCATTCCATGTGGTGATCGTCTCGTTGCTGTCCAACCTGGGTAAACTTTTCCCGATGTTTTTTTATCGTGACCGGAAGTTGAGCGAACGTCTGGCCCTTTCGATCGGTATGTTTACCCGCGGCGAGGTAGGAGCGGGCGTTATCTTCATTGCGCTGGGATATAGCTTGGGCGGTCCGGCACTGGTTATTTCGGTGCTGACCCTCGTGCTGAACTTGGTACTCACGGGGATCTTCGTCGTTTGGGTTAAAAAACTCGCCTTGCGGACTTACGCTCCCGAAGAGTTCGATGCCGTATCGACGATCCGTTGAAAGACGGATTTCGCCGGAATCCGTTTCTGATCTTTCACTCCGGATATAAAAGATTGCGGGAAAAAAGGTTCCCTTTCCTTGTGAATATCGAATGCAGTTGGGGGCGTGTGGGCTACGAGGTTTGATTCTGCTTTTGCCGCAGCTGTCCTTCTGACCTTGTGCAGCAACAGTGGAGGGCCGCTTTCGGAGTGGCGACAGGCTTTTTCCCTCTCCCCTTCTTATCCTGTGTTGGGAGGAAAGTCATCGGTTTATAGCGTTGCATGTATTTTTATGTTAAATATTTTTTTATTTTCATGTGATTTAAAAGTAGCTTATTATAGCCTGTTTCTTATCTCTTGAATATTTTCTTCTTCCATTTTTGCAACTCTATTGTTGCCTCAATGTAAGGACCATTTACTTTGATGAGTAAATCTTCAAATTCTTTTTTTGCCCGGAAGAAATTTACGACATCCTCGCTTTCCATGAACAGTCCGATATATTCGTCATCCTGCTTCCAAAGATACACGGGTATGTTTTTGCCCTTTGATACCATCGAGTTTATCAGAATCTTTTTAAGTTCGTCTTTACCTGTTTCTGCTTTCTTCAGGGCAGGTTTGCCATATTTCTGTCTGACAGCCTTTACCAGTTCCTTGAAGCCTGTTTTGTCCATCTTCGTTTCGCAGTTCATCGATATTAATTTGCCTTGTGCATTGGTTATCAAATTCAGTTTCCCGAAGCCGGTATCACAAAAAGTTGCTTTCTTGGTAACGAGACTGTCCATACTTATATAATGTATTAAAATCGGATATCTCTCAGAAAAAGAAACGTTCATGTTTTGTGTGTATTTCACATAGCGATAGTTTACTTCTTTGCTATTGTACTCTTCGGGATTATCGAAATCAATAAATGGAGAGCAAAAACGTTCCACATCGATGTGATAGTCCGGGTTATCCATGTTGATAATC
>ERZ1504637.305-NODE-305-length-17182-cov-3.184796_pt1 | contig 17182 bp, 13 predicted proteins | sample MGYA00571823_ERZ1504637 | MGnify/ENA primary metagenome ERZ1504637 (study PRJEB39906, sample SAMEA3182102) | gut metagenome | biome: human; feature: gut; material: Stool; isolation source: human stools | place: Canada | collected 2013-02-18 ... | reverse complement strand
GCATGCTCCGGGAGTTCGTGGATTTTGCCAATGTATTTCACTAACTCTCAATTTACTCTGCCAGTTCTTCCCACTGTTCATATAATTTTTCCAATTGTTCCTGGCAGGCTGCCTGCTCTTTGGACAGTTCCTGCAATTTTGCCACCTGGGTGCCGATGGCGGGATCGGACATTTCGGTGTCAATCTCGGAGACACGGGCTTCCAGTCTGGCAATCTGTTCTTCGCATTTTTTCAGGTCGTTTTCTTTCTTGCGGAGTCGTGCCTGTTCTTCTTTCTGGGCTTTCCAGTCCAGCTTAACTTCGGATTCTGCAACCTTAGAGGCATCTGCGTTATCCGCATTCGCACTCTGTGGGGCACTGGTCAGGGTGGCAGCCATCACAGTATCGTGTTTTTCCAGATAATAGTCATAATTTCCCACATAATTGACAAACTGTCCTTCCGTCAGATCCAGGATCCTGTGGGCGGTACGGTTGATGAAGTAACGGTCATGGGAGACATACAATATGGTACCTTCGTAACCGTTCAGGGCATCTTCCAGTATTTCCTTGGACATAATGTCCAGATGGTTCGTTGGCTCATCGAGGATAAGGAAGTTCGCATTGGAGAGTACCAGCTTGGCGAGAGAGACACGTCCGCGCTCACCGCCGCTCAGATCACTGATGCGCTTGAACACATCCTCCCCGGTGAAGAGGAAAGCCGCCAGTACATTGCGGATCTGGGTATTGTTCAGGTAGGGATAATCGTCCGAGATCTCTTCGAACAATGTCTTCTCGCTGTGGAGCACATGATGCTCCTGATCGTAATAGCCGATCTCCACATTGGAACCTAATCGGAAGGTACCCTGATCTGCAGGAACGAGACCGTTTAAGATCTTAAGCAGAGTGGTCTTGCCGCTGCCATTATCACCGATAATCGCCACATGTTCGCCGCGTTTGATCTCGAAATTGACATCCGTGAAGAGCTTATGGGAATCAAAGCTTTTGGCCAGATGCTCCACAGTCAGCACATCATTGCCACTTAAGATCCGGGGCGTCAGAGTCAGCTTCATATCCGTGCGGACCTCGGAGGGTTTTTCGATGACCTCGATCTTGTCCAGCATTTTCTCCCGGCTTTCCGCCCGCTTGATGGATTTTTCCCGGTTGAAGGACTTTAATTTTTCGATTACTTCTTCCTGATGTTTGATCTCACGCTGCTGGTTCATATAGGCATTCCAGGCAGCAACGCGCAACTGTTCCTTTTTTACGGCATAATCGGAATAATTTCCCATAAAAGTCGTAGCCTTGGACTGGTCGATCTCGATGACTTTCCCGGCGATCCGGTCCAGAAAATACCGGTCGTGGGAGACGATGAGAACGGCTCCCTTGTAATTCAACAGATAAGTCTCCAGCCAGGCGATGGAATTCATATCTAAGTGGTTCGTCGGCTCGTCCAGGATGATGAGATCAGGGTTCTGTAACAGAAGCCGTCCTAACGCCACACGGGTCTTCTGACCGCCGGAGAGCGTGGCAACCGGCTTGGAGAATTCATCTTCGGTAAAACCCAGTCCCTTTAACACACCGACCAGCTCACTGCGGTAGAGATAGCCGCCGCCGGTCTCGAAAGCATGGGTGAGAGAGGTGTACTGCTTCATCAGGTCTTCCAGCGCATCTCCTTCGGCATGCTTCATATTGTTTTCGCATTCCCGGATCTTTTCTTCCAGGCGCAGCAGATCCGCCTTGACAGATAACAGTTCCTCGTAAATGGTGTGAGAGGTATCCACAGTGCTGTTCTGTGCAAGGTATCCCAGGGTCTTGTCCCTCGCCAGAACCACCTGCCCGTCATCGGGAGTCATTTCCCCTACGATGATGCGGAGCAGTGTCGTTTTCCCGGCACCGTTGATGCCCACGATGGCAGCTTTTTCATGATCCTCTATATGAAAAGAGACATTTTTCAATACCTGATTTTCTACAAATGCTTTTGAAATATTCTGACAAGATAATATCATGGTAGTAAGTATCCTTTATTTCCAACCCACGGAGACCGGGCTTTTTAAATTTCATTGTAACGAAAAGAAGAAAACCTGTCAATTCATTGACAAGTTTTTAACATATGGTGTATACTAAAAAAACGGAGGTGAAAGTATTGGAAGTAAAAGAAATTTCACAGGCTGTGATTGGCAGACTGCCCAGATACTTTCGATATTTGGGGGAATTGAAGGATGAAGGTGTGGAACGTATCTCTTCGCAGGAACTTTCCGGACTGATGAAGGTGACCGCATCCCAGATACGTCAGGATTTTAATAATTTCGGCGGTTTCGGCCAGCAGGGCTATGGATATAATGTAGAATCTCTGTATCGTGAGATCGGTAAGATCTTAGGACTGGATAAGCAGCATAATTTCGTCATCATTGGAGCAGGCAATCTGGGAAGAGCGCTGGGCAATTATATGAACTTCGAACGTCGTGGATTTATCTTCAAGGGAATGTTCGATGCGAACCCGGAACTGGTGGGTAAGGATGTCCGCGGTGTGAAGGTCATGCCCATGGATCAGCTGGAATCCTTTATCCGGGAGAATGACATCGATATCGCTGTGCTGACGATTCCAAAGACCAGTGCTGTGGAAGTGGCAGATAAGCTGGTGGCTAACGGGATCCGTGCTATCTGGAATTTCGCTCATGTGGATCTGAATGTTCCCGAGGGAATTCAGGTGGAGAACGTGCATCTGTCCGACAGCTTAATGAAGCTATCCTATAATATTAACCGTTACAGTTCAGACATGAAATAAGCAAGCGTATGATTGCTTATTTCATAGGCGGAGTGTCTGAAAATGAATAAAAGGAAAAGTCGCAAGGCGATGACGGATGCGAAGCAGCCGCTTTTATGAATTTCAGCGCACCGAGAAATAATACAACATGAAGTAAGGCATCAAAGGAGTGATATTATGGGCAACGGTAACGCAGAAGAAAATGCACAGGACCGACAGGCTGCTTTCAAAAGTGCATTGACGGGAAAGCATCTGCCCGTACTCACCCTGGATAATAAATGGTATCGGTTGTTGAATAAGACCGGTTCCGTTCCGCTAAAAGAAACGGAAGATGCCCTGAATCAGCTGTTGAAACGACAAGGTAAGCTCAATACCGAGTCGAAGGATATCCGGAATCTGAAAAAGAAGCTGATGAAAGAGATCGTTCCTATGGTGGATGAGGCGGAACAGCAGGGCGAAAACAGTAAGCTGAACAAACAGATCGAGGATCATAAGCGCCTGATCGGGGAATGCAATGAGAAGCTGGAAGCATACGAAGATGAGTTAAAAGATATCCCCAGAGAGATCGAAAGAATAAATCTTCAGCTTATGATGTTTACTATGGACTGCTGCTATGATATTATGAAGGATAATGACAAACAGATCAAAGAGACTGCGGAGTGGGTGGGTGCGATCCGTATCGAACTGAAAAAACGTCTGATCGAAAAACAGCAGATGGAACAGCAGAATCAGGAGATCTACAACTACATGCATGATATTTTTGGTGCAGAAGTGGTCAATCTGTTTGACATGAAATATAATCCGGAGCAAAAATAGTATGAGATATCTGGTAACTGCACAGGAAATGAAGCAATACGATAAAAATACCATAGAGTACCTCGGCATCCCGGGGCCGGTTCTGATGGAAAGAGCGGCTCTGGCTGCGGAGGATTTTCTGAAAGAGCGCTTTGATGCCGTGAAGGAACGGACAAAAGTGCTCATTTTTGCTGGTATGGGAAATAACGGAGGAGACGGTCTGGCTTTGGCGAGACTTCTTGCGGCGGACGGTTATACGGTAGCGGTACGACTTGTGGGAGATCCGGAGAAAGCCACAGAGCAATGGAAGAGCCAGTGGCAGACCCTGCAACATTTTCCGGTGAAGACAGACAGTAATACGCAGGCAGATGAATATAATGTGATTGTAGATGCCTTGTTCGGTGTAGGATTGAGCCGCCCGGTGGAAGGCATCTATGCGGAAGCCGTAGAAGAGATGAATGTGGCGGAAGGATTTAAGCTGGCACTGGATGTTCCCAGTGGGATCTGCTCGGACACCGGACGGGTGCTTGGTTGTGCTTTCCTGGCAGATGCAACGATTACTTTTGGTTTCTGCAAGAGAGGCCTTGTAATGTATCCGGGAACCGATTATGCCGGGCAGGTACACATTGCAAATGTGGGGATCGGACCGGAGAGCTTTCTGGGACAGAGCCCGGAGATGTATACTTATGACAGCTGTGAACAGCATCTGCCGGACAGAACATCCTCCGGGAATAAGGGAACCTTCGGCAAAGCTTTGCTGGTGGCTGGGAGCAACGGCATGGCCGGAGCAGCAATCCTGGCGGCAAGAGCGGCGTATCGTACCGGAGCCGGTATGGTAAAAGTAATCACCGCAGAGGAGAACCGGCAGATCTTACAGCAGGGAATTCCGGAGGCTTTGTACGGATCCTGCAGACAGCTGTCCGAGAGCATGGAATGGGCGGATGTTATTGCTGTCGGTCCCGGCATCGGCAGAGAGGAACAGGCACGGGAATGCCTGAAAAAAGTAGTGGAAAAGAGCAGAAAACCATTAGTGATGGATGCGGATGCACTGAATCTTCTGGCGGAAGAAAACGGTAAGGAATTGGCAGAGAAGCTGCGTACCCAGGGGGCAGAAGGCAGAATTATCATTCTGACTCCACATGTGGGAGAATTGTCCAGACTGCTTGCGAAGACCATCCCGGAATGCAAGAAGGAGCTTCCGGAGTGTGGCAGAGAACTGGCAGAACGGTTTCACGGTGTGGCGGTTGCCAAGGATGCAAGAACGATTGTATGTAAAGAACAGGGAGAATTTTATCTGAATACTACAGGCAACAGCGGTATGGCCACTGCGGGCAGCGGAGATGTCCTGACGGGTGTGATCCTGGGACTTTTAGCTCAGGGTATGAATGCAATTGATGCAGCTGTTAACGGTGTGTATCTCCATGGCAGAGCCGGTGAGCTGGCGGCAAAGCTCCATACGGAGTATGGGGTAATGGCGGGAGATATTGCGGATTGCCTGATGAAAGACTATGATGAGAAAGAAAGTGTGAAGAAATGATAAGCAAACTACAGGAAAAGATGAATTCCTACCAACGGGTATGGGCGGAAATAGATCTGGATGCCATTTGGGAGAATATGATCCATATGAAGGAAAATATTGCCCCGGAGACGAAGATACTGGCGGTCATAAAGACGGACGGTTACGGACACGGCGGTGTTCCCATTGCCAGAATGCTGGAGGATGTGGATTTTATGTTCGGCTATGCGGCAGCTACCTACGAGGAGGCACATGTCCTCAGGGAAGCCGGTGTGAAGAAACCGATCCTGATCTTGGGATATACTTTTCCTTATTGTTATGAGGAAATGATCCGGGAAGAGATCCGCCCGGCAGTGTATCGCAGGGATACCGTGGAAGAACTGGCAGAGGCCGCAGCAAAGGCCGGTAAGAAAGCCAAAGTGCATATCAAAGTGGATACCGGCATGGGAAGGATCGGTATCACTCCGGATGACGAAGGGCTGGATTTTGTAAAATTTGTCATGGAACATCCCGGACTGGAAGTGGAAGGTATCTTTACCCATTTTGCGAAATCGGATGAAGCGGATAAGACTTCTGCCAACCATCAGCTGGAACTGTTTCAGAATTTTATTGATAGAATACAGTCGGAACTGGGACTGGAGATTCCGGTAAAGCATTGTTCCAACAGTGCGGCAATTCTGGAAATGCCCCAGGCCAACATGGATATGGTACGGGCGGGAATCACGACCTACGGTTTATATCCTTCCGAAGAAGTAAGTAAGGATATTGTACCTCTGCGGGCTGCAATGTCTCTCTACAGTCATATCATTTACTGCAAGACGATCCATGCGGGGCAAAGTGTCAGCTACGGTGGATTGTTTACCGCAACAAAAGATACCAGAGTAGCCACCATCCCTGTAGGATATGGAGACGGGTATCCCAGAAGCCTGTCGGGAAAAGGCTACGTGCTGATCCACGGGAAAAAGGCCCCCATCCTCGGAAGGGTCTGCATGGACCAGTTCATGGTGGATATTTCCGGAATTCCCGGAGCCATGGAGGGCGATAAGGTGACGCTCCTTGGCGCGGATGGTCAGGAGCGGATCACGGCGGAAGAACTGGGAGAACTTTCCGGTAGATTCAATTATGAGTTTGTCTGCACACTGGGAAAACGAATTCCCAGAGTCTACCGTCGAAATGGTGAGATCACAGAAGTAAAAGATTATTTTGAAAATTTCTGACGGATCTAAAGTGTTCGTATAACTCCGGAAGAATCGGCAATACTTATGTTAAATCGCTGATGAAGGAGTAGAAATGAGAAGAGGAGATATCTATTACGCAGATTTGAGACCGGTCATCGGCTCGGAGCAGGGCGGCATCCGGCCGGTGCTGATCATCCAGAACGATGTGGGGAACAAACACAGTCCCACCGTGATCTGCGCTGCAATCACCTCAAAGATGAACAAGGCGAAGCTGCCTACGCATATTGAACTGAATGCCCGCCGCTACGATATGGATAAAGATTCCGTAGTGCTGCTGGAACAGCTGCGCACCATCGATAAAAAGAGGCTGAAAGATAAGGTATGCCATCTGGACGGAGACATTATGCGGAGAGTGAACCGGGCACTGAAAGTCAGCCTGGAGCTGGATACATAGCCCGATGCATAGTGTATCCGAAAATAGGATAAAATACGAAAGGATGAAATAAAATATGGACATGAGTGGGCCTGTGGCCATTTTTCTCTTTTTCCTGCTGTTGCTGGTGGATATGTTTTTCTATGGATTTGATGCCGCCATCGACAATCTGAATGAAAAGGAGATCCTACATAAAGCAGAGGAAGAAAAGGATCGCCGGTCCATGCGGCTGAGTGAAATGATCAGCCGTCCGGGGATCTATATCAATACGGTACAGCTGGTTATTACGCTGATCAATATTTTAATGGGAGCTTTTTATCTGAATATCTGGCTGCAGACCATTGACAAGGGACTTCATGTGATCAATGTGGGAGGCATGTCTCTGGAGAATGTGCCTACGGGAGTGCTTTCAGGGATTGCCACGGTATTGTCTTTTATTGCCATGATCTATATCCTGTTGACTTTCGGTGTGCTGATTCCCCGGAAAATGGCATCCAGACAGCCGGAGAAGTGGGCGTATGCCTGTATTGACCCGATTTATATTATCACCAGACTGCTGGCACCCCTGACGGGGCTGGTGAATCTGACAGCCAAGGGAATCCTGTTCCTCTTCGGTGTCCGCAACAATACGGATGAAAATGATGTGACCGAGGAAGAGATCATCAATATGGTGCAGGAAGGTCATGAGCAGGGTGTCATTCAGGCCAGTGAGGCGGAGATGATCTCCAACATTTTCGAATACGGAGACAAGGAAGCCCAGGATATCATGACACATCGTGGAAGTATCGTGGCCATTGATGGTGAGACGAAACTGAAAGATGCCATTGCTTCCATGCTGGGAGGCAAGAACAGCCGTTACCCTGTGTATGAGGAGAATATTGATCATATCATCGGTATCCTGCATCTGAAGGATGCCATGCGGTTCCATATCAGTGATGACAAGCTGGACCTGCCTATCGCAAAACTGGACGGGCTGCTCAGAGAGCCTTATTTTGTGCCGCAGACGAAAAATATCGATGAACTGTTCAAGGAAATGCAGTCCCAGAAGCTGCAGATGGCCATTGTGGTAGACGAATACGGACAGACCGACGGACTGATCGCCATGGAGGATATTCTGGAGGAGATCGTCGGCAATATCATGGATGAGTATGATGAGGATCAGGAATACATCAAGAACCGTGGCAAGGGCGAATATGTCATGGAAGGCAAGACTCCGTTAAAGGAAGTGGAAGAGCTTCTGGGTATTACCTTCGACGAGGAAGAATTCGAGACTTTGAACGGTTTCCTGATCTCCAGACTGGACCGGATCCCGGAACCGGACGAGCAGTTCGATGTGGACTATAAGGGATACAACTTTAAAATCCTTTCCGTGGTCAAAAAAATGATAGGAAGTGTGTTGGTCCGGAAGCTTCCGGAGGAAAAAACACCGCAGAATGTAGAAGACGGACAATCAGTGCTTGAAGAAAAAAGAAAATAATGCTATGATAGAAAGAGCGTTATTGCGTAAAGACTACGCATACAAAGAGAAAGAAACTTTAAGTTCAAAGGAGTAACAAAAATGTCAGGACATTCCAAATTTGCTAATATTAAGCATAAAAAAGAAAAGAACGATGCTGCAAAGGGTAAGATTTTTACCATTATCGGCCGTGAGATCGCAGTCGCTGTAAAAGAGGGTGGTCCCGATCCCGCCAACAATTTCAAACTGGCAACCGTTATTGCCAAGGCAAAAGCCAACAACATGCCCAACGACACCATCGAGCGCGGTATCAAGAAGGCAGCCGGAGATGTGGGCAATGTAAACTATAAGTATGTGACTTACGAAGGTTACGGCCCCAACGGTATCGCCATCATCGTAGATGCACTTACCGACAACACCAACCGTACCGCTGCCAACGTAAGAAGCGCATTCACCAAGGGACAGGGTAATGTAGGTACTCCCGGATGTGTATCCTTTATGTTCGATAAGAAGGGACAGATCATCGTGGACAAGGAAGAATGTGATATGGAAGCGGACGATCTGATGATGATCGCTCTGGATGCCGGAGCGGAAGATTTCTCTGAAGAGGATGACAGTTTCGAGATCCTGACTGATCCCGATAACTTCGAAGAGGTACGCAAGGCTCTGGAAGATGCCGGAATTCCCATGATCAGTGCAGAAGTTACCATGATTCCCCAGAATTATGTAACACTGACCGATGAGACTGCAGTGAAGAACTTACAGAGAACCCTGGAACTGCTGGAAGATGATGATGACGTTCAGGCAGTATATCATAACTGGGACGAATAAATTGAAAGGTTAGGGGTAACAGCATGGAGAAACTTGCAATTGTAGTTCCTTGTTATAATGAAGAAGAGGTGTTAAAGATTGCTTCCGAGGCACTGAGGGGTGTGCTGGATGATCTGATCCATAAGGGAAAGATCGCGGAAGACAGTTTTATTCTGTTTGTAAATGATGGCAGTAAGGATCGTACCTGGGAGCTGATTGAAGAAGAGCATCAGGCACATCCGGTGCAGGTATGCGGTGTAAAGCTGGCCGGCAATGTGGGACATCAGTTCGCACTGACTGCCGGACTAATCACTGCCATGGATCTGTCTGATGTGACGGTTTCCATTGATGCAGATCTGCAGGATGATGTAGCTGTGATCGAGGAAATGATCGATAAGTTCCACAACGGCTGTGATATCGTATACGGTGTCCGTAAGGAGCGTAAGACCGATACTTTCTTCAAACGTACCACGGCGCAGGGATTTTATAAAGTCATGGAAATGATGGGGGTCAAGACTGTTTACAATCATGCGGATTTCCGACTGATGTCCAAGCGCGCGGTAGAACAGTTCTCCAAGTATCAGGAGACCAATCTGTTCTTAAGAGGTATGATGCCTTTGATCGGTTATCAGACGGACTGTGTATACTATGACCGTAAGGAAAGAGTGGCCGGTGAGTCCAAGTATCCTCTGAAGAAGATGCTTGCACTGGCATTCAACGGTATTTCTTCCTTCAGCGTGAAGCCTATCAGTATGATCCTGGGTGCCGGTATGATCATTGTAGCTTTAAGCGTTCTGGCTGCTATTTATGCGCTGATCTCTTATTGTACCGGACATGTGGTACCGGGCTGGACTTCCCTGATCCTGTCCATCTGGTTCCTGGGCGGTATTCAGTTGATGGCCATCGGACTGGTGGGCCAGTATATCGGCAAGATTTACATTGAGGTAAAACATCGTCCCAGATATAACATCGAAAAGGTACTGAAATAATGAATTATAAAAAAGGCATTTTAAGTGTTATATTGTGGTTCATTTATGCATTGACAGCGGGAACCGTACTGGTGGGCACGACAATGGTCATGCTCCTGCCGGAAGGTGGTTCCCGCCCAATCGGCCTTGTTATCGCAGGTGTATGGCTTGCGTTGACAGGGCTGGTTGTTTTTCTGTTACATAGATTTCTGTGGGTAAAATGGGCACAAAACGGTGAAGGCTCAGGGCAGGTGAAACTGATTATCGAGGGACTGGCTGTAGTAGCTCTGATTGCTGTGGGAATCACACTTCGTGTAAGAGAGAGTATGCAGTACGATATCTCCGGGCCGGCCGGTAACATCTGGTTCGATGCGGTGAAAGTCACCGAGACCACGCGGATTCCTCAGGTGGTACACGGTGCGGTATACTTTTATCTGCAGGTGCTGCACGGGCTGTTGGTATTTTTGGGTAATAAAATGACAGCGGCGCTGGTATTGCAGATTGTGCTGCAGATCCTGACCGGAATCTTTTTATATTTTGCGGTACGGAAACTGACCGGTATGGTGGCTGCAGTGGTATCTCTTGCGTACTGGATGTTATGCCCTGTTCTGTCTGGAGCAGTGATTCTGGGACCGGAACCGTTATATCAGTTATTGTGGATGATTGGTCTGTGTGTGTGCGTGGAAGCACTGGATAGTTTCAGGGGGCGGGGAGACACCCCCGGTATCCGTTCCGTGGGTGGATTTTTCTTAAGCGGTATTGTTATAGGAATTTTGGGCTACCTGGATGTCGCAGGACTGCTCTTGCTACTCGTAGTGTTTTCTGCACTTTTTCTGGAGACAAAGCAACAGGTAAAATGGATGCGCAGAATCTGTGCCGGAGCATTGGGATTATTTGGTACAGTGGTGGCATTTTTTGCCTGCATCGCTCTGGATGCCGTGGGCAGCGGAAAGCAGATGGAAAATATACTTCTGGCATGGTGGAAAGTCTTTTCCCCGGGAAAATTCACATGGATCGCCCTCTATGAACAGCCGGCAGTTCACACATATGTGCCTGATAAGGTGGCCACGGTCATTATAGTTGCCGTTATGGTTACGATCCTTGCATGCGGCGCATTCAGTTACTGGTGCAGGAAAGAACACGAGAGACAGTCCGTGTGGATTGCTCTGGCGCTGGCACTTGGAATCTTAAACGGCTGCGGAATGCTGAGTGAAGATATGCCGGGACTTACGTTATGGTATCTGTTATTGGCAGTAGCTGCCGGCGCAGGAGTACAGGCGGTTCTACCGTACGAAATGGAACTGCTGCGGGAAGTCAAAGGGGTGCTGCCTGAGACCGTTGAGGCAGTTCCTGTGGGAGCTGCTTCCACAAAACGCCGACTGAAAGTACAAGATCTGGAGACCGAGGAATTCCCGGAGGAAGAGCCAGCGGATTTCCAGGAAGAACCTGTAGAAACGGAAAAAATACAGCTGATCGAAAATCCACTGCCCCTGCCGAAAAAGCATGTGCCTAAGGTACTGGATTATAAGCTGAACGGTGATGATGACAGTGATTTTGATTATCCGGTAGCGGATGACGATGATTTTGATCATTAAACATAAACAATAAAAAAGCGGATATACTAAAAGACGATACGAAAGGCAAAAGCCCGGGTATCGTCTTTTTGTTTTTATAATCATCGGAACAGGGAGGAAACAGGCCATGCAGAATCAGAAAGATAACGATCAAAACAAGAAGGAAGCGCCGAAGACCGAGGCGGAAGAACACAGAGACGAAAGAATTGAAAAAACGGGACAACTGACGCTGTCGGATGCGGCATCCGGGGAAAAGATCCATCTGCTGACCATTATCGGTGAAATCGAAGGGCATGATAATCTCTCCGGTAATTCGAAGACTACGAAATATGAGCATATCCTGCCACAACTGGCAGCCATCGAAGACAGTGAAGAAATAGGCGGTGTGCTGGTACTTTTAAATACCATGGGCGGAGATGTGGAGGCGGGACTGGCTATTGCAGAGATGCTGGCATCTTTAAGCAAACCCACCGTATCCCTGGTGCTGGGTGGCAGTCATTCCATCGGGGTGCCTATTGCGGTGAGTTGTGACTATTCCTTCATCGTACCCACTGGAACCATGGTGATACATCCGGTAAGAATGAATGGCATGGTGATCGGTGTGCCCCAGACCTTTGAATATTTTAAACTGATCCAGGACCGGATCACGGGCTTTGTATGCAAACACTGTAAAATCAGCCGGACAAAACTGGAAGAACTCATGATGGAGACCGGATTCTTAACGAAGGATGTGGGAAGCATTCTGGTGGGAGAAGAAGCGGTGAACCACGGTATTATTGACGAAGTGGGAGGTATCGACCGGGCCATCTGCAGGCTTCGGAAGATGATCGAAGGGAACAGAAAAAGGGATGACAAGGCCATGGAAAAATGATATACTTCTAATTATGACTATAATGAAGTTAGGAGTATGATGACATGGCATCTTCATCAGGCAAAAGAACATCATCTTCCAATAGGACGAGAAAAAGTACCACAAACAGCCGCAGCAGGCAGGTGCAGAGAACAGCACAGGACAGTGAACTGTTCCATGAGATCGGTCTGATCGTTTTGTTTGTGGTAATGGTGATATTATTTTGTTGTAATTTTGGTATTATCGGCCCGGTCGGCAATGCGATCAGCGGGGTCTTATTCGGTATCTTTGGATTTACTGCATATATAGCACCTATTGTGATATTTCTGGCTGTGGCTTTCTGGTTCGCCAATGAGGGGAACCCTACCGCTGTACGCAAAATGATTGCAGGTGTCGTATTGTTTCTGATGCTCGGTGTGATCTGTGATCTGATCGCCAGGACTGCCGGCTCTATGGAACAGTATGATATCAAACTGTTATATACAAACTGCAGTACCGGTAAAAAGGGCGGAGGTATTCTGGCAGGAAGTATCTGCTATCTGTTGCTGCATTATCTGGAGACGGTAGGAACGGTTCTGGTGGTCTTATTGTGTTCTATGATCAGTCTGATCCTGGTAACGGAGCGTTCTTTCTTAAACAGCATGCGAAACGGTGGTGACCGGATCCGGGAACTGTCCAGAGAGGATGCAGTGCGCAGACGGGAAAATGCACAGATCCGCAGACAGGAACAGGAGGAACGTAATTCCCAGAGAGAGGAAGCCCGTCGTATCCGGGAAGAGGAACGACGGATCCGTGAGGAAGAGCGCAGACTCCGTGCGGAAGAGAAAGAGAATGAGCAGATCTTGAACGCCATTCCCCGCAGAGAGAAAAAAGTCAGCGGTGTTATGATGGACACTTCCCTGAAAAAGCAGGAGGCACAGCCTGTGGGAAGACGGGAAGATATTCATGAGATCGTTTATGAAGAGGATGCACAGGAGATTCCTGTTGTGGAAGAGACCAGAGTGACCTCCAGCGATTTTGATAAGATCAAGGTAACGGGAATGCATCAGGTGACCATGCAGGAGGCCGCAGCAGAAGAACCTTACGAGGAGATCCCCGTGGAGGAAGTGACCAGTGCTGCTACCTTCAAAAAACCTTTTGAACGCAGAGAATCCTGGCAGGAGGAGGCAGCACTCCTGACACCTCAGGCGGAATCTATCCGGATTCACAAGGAAGATATCCCGGAGACTGAGCCTGTCGTGCGGGAACCTGCAGAGACAGCAACGGCGGAAAGCCGCATACGACCGAAAATCACGGCACCGGAGCCGCCAAAGGGTAATTCTCTGGCAGAGGATCAGATACATAAGGATATTGCGAAAGCGGCCAAACAGCCTCCGGCAGAATACCGGATTCCGCCTCTGAGCCTGTTACAGAAGGGAAAAGCAGCTACCGGAGATTCCTCCAGAGAATTAAAAGAGACCGCCATGCGCTTGCAGCAGACGTTAAATACTTTCGGTGTAAAGGTAACGATTACCGATATCAGCCAGGGTCCCAGTGTTACCCGCTATGAACTACAGCCGGAACAGGGCGTAAAGGTATCCAAGATCGTAGGCCTGGCAGATGATATCAAGCTGAATCTGGCGGCAACGGATATTCGTATCGAGGCACCGATCCCCGGAAAGGCAGCTATCGGTATCGAAGTCCCGAACAAAGAGAACATGACAGTAGCACTCCGGGATCTGTTAGAGAGCAAAGAGTTTCAGGAGTTTAATTCCAATATTGCATTTGCCGTAGGTAAGGATATCGCGGGCAAGACTGTGGTGGCGGATATTGCCAAGATGCCTCATATGCTGATCGCCGGAGCTACCGGTTCCGGTAAGTCCGTATGCATTAATACGCTGATCATGAGTATTTTGTACAAGGCGCATCCGGATGATGTGAAACTGATCATGGTGGATCCGAAGGTCGTGGAACTGAGTGTTTATAACGGCATTCCTCATCTGCTGATCCCGGTAGTGACAGATCCCAAGAAAGCATCTGCTGCATTGCACTGGGGCGTCAGTGAGATGGAAGACCGTTATCGGAAGTTTGCCGATTATAATGTCCGTGATCTGAAGGGGTATAACAAGAAAATAGAGACTATGCCTGTTCCGGAAGGAGAGGAAGCACCGAAGAAGATGCCGCAGATCGTCATTATCGTGGACGAGCTGGCGGATCTGATGATGGTATGCCCCGGCGAAGTGGAGGAATCTATCTGTCGTCTGGCACAGTTGGCCAGAGCCGCAGGTATCCATCTGATCATCGCTACCCAGCGACCCAGTGTGGATGTCATCACCGGACTGATCAAGGCCAATATGCCCAGTCGTGTGGCATTCTCCGTATCCAGCGGTGTGGATTCACGAACGATCCTGGATATGAACGGTGCGGAGAAATTGCTTGGTAAAGGCGATATGTTATTCTACCCGCAGGGTTATTCCAAACCGGCCAGAGTACAGGGCGCTTTTGTGTCTGACAAGGAAGTATCCGATGTGGTGGATTATCTCAAGAACCAGGCACTGGGCAATACCTATAGCAACTATGCAGAAGATATTGAAGAGAAGATCAAAAATATCGGCTCGTCAGGTGGTTCCTCCGGAAGCGGCTCTGGTGGCGGTAACGACAGAGACGAATATTTTGAGGAGGCCGCAAGGTTTATTATTGATAAAGACAAGGCCAGCATCGGCATGCTGCAGCGTGTGTTGAAAATCGGTTTCAACCGTGCTGCCAGAATCATGGATCAGCTTTGCGAATACGGCGTGGTAGGTGAAGAAGAAGGCACTAAACCCAGAAAAGTACTTATGAGCATGGAACAGTTCGAACAGCTGTTGGAGGAAATCTGACATTCGTTCGAGACTGTCTGAATAAACGGAGGGAAAAAGGACATGAAAACAGATATTGAAATCGCACAGGAAGCGGTAATGGAGCCCATCACCAAAGTGGCTGAAAGTATTGGCATTGAAGCAGATGACCTGGAACTTTACGGAAAATACAAGGCAAAGCTTTCCGAAGAATTTTTACGTAAGATCCAGGATCGTCCCAATGGAAAACTGATTCTGGTAACAGCTATCAACCCAACTCCTGCAGGAGAGGGTAAGACCACGACCACTGTTGGGCTGGGAGAAGCTTTCGGCAGAATGGGCAAAAAGGCTGTAATTGCGCTCAGAGAGCCGTCCTTAGGCCCCTGCTTTGGTATCAAAGGTGGAGCTGCCGGCGGCGGCTATGCACAGGTAGTGCCTATGGATGAACTGAATCTGCATTTTACCGGTGATTTTCATGCCATCACCTCTGCCAACAACCTGTTGGCTGCGCTGCTGGACAATCATATCCAGCAGGGCAATGATCTGGGCATCGATACCCGACAGATTGTGTGGAAGCGATGTGAGGACATGAATGACAGAGTCCTTCGTAATATTGTGGTAGGACTTGGCAACAAGACAGACGGCTTTGTCAGAGAGGATCATTTTGTCATTACCGTAGCCAGTGAGATCATGGCGATCCTGTGTCTGGCAGACGATATGAAGGATCTGAAGGAGCGCCTGTCCAGAATCGTTGTGGCTTACAACTATCAGGGTGAGCCGGTGACCGCCGGCCAGCTGAAAGCAGTCGGTGCCATGGCAGCACTGTTAAAGGATGCCATCAAGCCCAATCTGATCCAGACCTTAGAGCATACTCCCGCATTGGTACACGGAGGTCCGTTTGCCAACATCGCTCACGGATGTAACTCCGTCAGAGCTACTAAGGCAGCCATGAAGATGGCAGACTATTGCATCACGGAAGCCGGCTTCGGTGCGGATCTGGGAGCAGAGAAATTTTTCGATATCAAATGTCGTAAGGCAGGACTTACTCCTGATGCAGTGGTACTGGTAGCAACCATCCGTGCACTGAAATACAACGGTGGCGTTGCAAAGGCGGATCTGGGAGCAGAGAATCTGGAAGCGTTGAAAAAAGGTATTGTGAATCTGGAGAAACATATTGAGAATCTTCAGAAATATGGTGTGCCTGTAGTGGTTACCCTGAACTCTTTTATCACCGACAGTGAGGCGGAGACCGCTTATGTCAGAGAATTCTGTGAGACAAGAGGCTGTGAGTTCGCACTCTCCGAAGTGTGGGAGAAAGGCGGAGAGGGTGGAATCGCTCTGGCTGAGAAAGTATTAAAAGCAATCGACGAAAAAGAGAACCACTTCCATGTTTTATATGAAAATGAACTGTCTCTTCAGGATAAGATCAAAAAGATCGCGCAGGAGATCTACGGAGCGTCTGATGTAGTGTTTGCTCCGGCGGCAGCAAAACAGTTAAAGAGACTGACGGAACTTGGCTTTGGTGATCTGCCGGTATGTATGGCAAAGAACCAGTATTCTCTGTCAGATGATCCTACGTTACTGGGAAGACCTTCCGGTTTTGAATTGAATGTAAGAGAGGTCTATGTGTCTGCCGGTGCCGGTTTTGTTGTAGTGCTCACCGGTGCGGTCATGACCATGCCAGGCCTGCCCAAGGCTCCAGCTGCTTACAATATCGATGTGGATGACAGCGGCAGGATCGTAGGCTTGTTCTAGTAAGGAGGAAAGTGTCTCATGGCACAGTTAATAGATGGAAAAGTTATTTCCGCACAGATTAAAGATGAAGTCAAAGAAAAAGTCGCAGGGTTAAAAGAGCAGGGCTGCGAAGTAACGCTGGCGGTGATCCAGGTAGGTGCGGATCCCGCATCTTCCGTATATGTCCGCAACAAGAAAAAGGCCTGCGAATATGTAGGTATCCGGTCTCTGGCATATGAACTTCCAGAGGAGACAACAGAGAAAAAATTACTGGAGCTGATCCGGGAATTAAATGACAGAACCGATGTCA
>ERZ1504637.295-NODE-295-length-17530-cov-5.629242_pt1 | contig 17530 bp, 14 predicted proteins | sample MGYA00571823_ERZ1504637 | MGnify/ENA primary metagenome ERZ1504637 (study PRJEB39906, sample SAMEA3182102) | gut metagenome | biome: human; feature: gut; material: Stool; isolation source: human stools | place: Canada | collected 2013-02-18 ... | reverse complement strand
CGGGAAAGGTTGCAGACCCTTCCGTGGTCGATGCGTATGGTTTCAATAAATAGGCACATATATTTTCTGTATTACTTCGTTGTATTCGCTTTCCCACCGGCTTTTGGCGGTGATGCCGCCTCCTGCCTTGAAGTGGAGCTGGCCGTTTTCCTGCTCGATGAAGCGTATCATGACAGCGCTGTCCAGCTGTCCGTCGGCATAATGCCCCATGATGCCGGTGTAGAAGCCCCGGCGGTAGTCCTCGGCCTGGGCGATGATTTCTACGGTTTTGGGCTTGGGGGCACCGGTGATGGAGCCGGCAGGAAGCAGGCGGAAGATGATGTCGCCCAGGTGTGCGGTGTAGTCTTCGGGCAGGGTGCCGCATATCTCGGAGCTGGTCTGGAGGATGGGGCCCTTATTGGTTTGCAGGCGGTCTATATAGCGGTAGGAGGTCACTTCGACGTGTTCCGAAACCATGCTGAGGTCGTTGCGTATCAGGTCGACGATGGTGGCGTGCTCGGCTGCCTCTTTGGTGTTCTGCATCAAGAGCTGTTCCGCATCGGGCAGGGTAGCGTCGATGGTGCCTTTCATGGGGAAGGACTTTATCTTGCCCTTCTCTATGCGGACAAAGATTTCGGGGGAGAAGCAGACGAACCGGTCTTTCAGCCACAGCTTGTACAAGGCTTCGGAGTGGAGGAATATTTCTTCCAGTGTCAGATTGGTGGTGACGGGTACCCGGCAAGTGAGGTTCGTCAGGTAACTGTTGCCTGCCAGCAGGTTTTGCTTCACGAGGTCGAACGAATGTCTGTATGCGGCGGGGGAAGGGGGAGTGATGTCCCACTGGATAGGGCCGGCGCATCGGGCGGCTGTGCTTCTGGCAAGGGCTGTTGCAGCCGTCTCCGTGTTGCCTGCCTTCGGGAATTGGAAAAGGCAGGTGGCGGGGTCTATCCGGTCGAGGGGCTCAATGTGCGACTGCTCTTGCGCGTAGTCTACGATGAAGAGGAAGGGCACATTGGCTCCGGCCAGTGCGTTCATGCGGGCGATGGTTTCTGTCCGGCTGTACGTCTTCATGCGTCAATAGACTGCGGAGGCTATCACCTGGATTATCAGAATGAGGAACACCATGGCAATGGGATATACCGTGGCATAGGCCACGCTCGGTATGTTGCTGTCCGTCATGGAGTCGGCGGCGGCAAGGCCGGGCGTACTGGTCATGCCGCCGGTGATGGTGCCCAGCAGGTCGAGAATGTTTATCTTGAACACGAACAGGCCTACGCATACTGCCACCAGCATGGGCACCAGCGTGATGGCGGCGCCTACGCCGAACAAGAGCCAGCCGCTTTCCTGGAACGTGGCCATCAGATTCCGTCCTGCCGATGTCCCTACTTCGGCAAGGAAGAGCAGCAGTCCCAGCTGGCGCAGCAGTTGGTTGGCAGGGCCGGACATGGACCACAGAATGGGGCCGGTCTTTCCGATGGCGCTCAGGAACAAGGCGACCATCAGGATGCCTCCCGTCAGTCCCGGAGAGAACGACAGACTGTCCGAGAAGGAGATGTTGAGCTTGCCGAAGAGCACGCCCAGCACGATGCCCAGGGCGATGGGGAAGAAGTCGGTGTCGGACAGTTGCTTGGTGTCGTTGCCCAGCAGGCGTGCCACTCCCTTGATGCCGTCCTTCTCGCCCACCACCATCAGCTTGTCGCCGAATTTCAGGACGAGGTCGGGCGAGGGGGAGAGGTCGATGCCGCTTCGGCGGATGCGGGTGACGGTGCAGCCGAAGTTCTTCATCAGGTTGAGGTCGCCCAGCTGCTTGTTTATCATATCCTTCTTGGTGAGCAGCAGGGATTCAATCTCCTGCATGTCTACGAGTGGCAGTTCGCCTTCTTCGCGTTCGCCCACGAGGACGGCGAGCTGGTTTAAGGCCTCTTCGCTACCCACGGCTTGTATGTAGTCTCCCTCGTGCAGGATGGTCTGGGCGGTGGGGATGGCTATCTGCTCGTTGTGCTTGTGGCGTGAGATGACGGCTCCGGTCATGGCGCGCGCATTGATTTGCATCAGGCTCCGGTCGAAGACGGCGGGGTTGGTTACGCGGAACAGACAGGTTGTCAGTTCCGGGAACTGGCTGCGGCGTTCCTTCTCCAACCGGCGCGCCTCCTTGTCGAGGTCGATGCGCATGATACGGGGCAGCAGCTTAACGAAGAGAATCACGCCGATAACGCCGAAAGGATAGGCAATACCGTAAGCGATGGATGCCAGTGGGGAATGGGTGCTGTCAATGGCAACGGCGAGTCCCGGCGTACTGGTCAGGGCACCGGCTATCAGTCCCACGACACTGGGAGTATCGATGTCGAAGGCATATTTCAGTCCTACTGCCGTCAGGGCGGCGGAGCAGATGATGAGCAGGGTGATGATGATAAGCGTCTTGCCCTTGCTCCGGAAGGAGTCGAAAAATCCGGGACCGGCCTGGATGCCGATGGTGAAGATGAAGAGCACCAGTCCGAAGTTTCCTAATTCTTTGGGGATGATGACACCGAAGTGTCCGAACAGCAGGGCAATGAAGATGACGGCGGAGACGTCGAGCGAAAGCCCTTTAATCTTGATTCTTCCCAACATGAAGCCTAAAGCCACAATGAGAAAGAGCGCGAAATAGGAGGAGTTTAACAAGTCAGCAAACATAATCAGTTAAAGAGTTAGGAATTTATGTCACAAAGATAGTGCAAAAAAGTGAGATAGAAAAAGTATTGCTTCCTTGTGGCATATAAAAAAAGATGATGTGCCATCAACCGTTTTGACACATCATCTTAATATATATATCGGCCTATATGACCGGTATTCCTGCGTGGGGCAGGGCGGTACTTATTTTTCGAGTTCCTTCAGCAGTTCCTCTACGGCAGCTTTCAGCTGTGTGTCTTCTCCCTTCACGATGGTCTCGGGTGAATTGGCTACTTTGATGTCCGGCTCCAGCTGCGAGTTCTCCAGATAGCTGCCGTCCGACAGGCGGTAGCCCACGACGGGGATGCCGAATACCAATGACGGGTCTTGCAGGCGTTCCCACGACACGCTGGTCATGGTTCCCGGCACGGGCATGCCTACCAGCTTGCCCAGTCCGCGGTGGCTGTAAACCCACGGCGTGCCGTGCGCATTGGAGTAGTTGGCCTCGCACATCACCATGATGGAGGGTTTGTTCCAGCGGCGGCTGGGCATGTCGCACGTCTCGCGACCGCGCACCACTTGGGTGAAGTATTTTTGTCCACTGAAAAGTATTTCTATATCCTCGTGCAAGCGTCCACCGCCATTGAAACGGGTGTCGATGACGATGCCTTCGCGGTTGTTGTATTTTCCCAGGATGTCCGAGTAGACGGAACGGAAACTGTCGTCTCCCATAGACTCGATGTGCACGTAACCCAATCGGCCACCCGACCATCGGTCAACGTCTGCCGCACGCTGTTTCACCCAGCGGCTGTAGAGTAAATCGCTGAACGCACCGTTCGTAATGGGGATAATGACCTCTTCCCAGTGCTCCTTGGTCTGCGGGTCGAAGAGAGAAACAAGTGTTTTCTTCCGTGCCTTGTTGTTGAGCAGCGTGTAGTAGTCTGCATCGGGGGTGATTTCCACGCCGTCTATCTTCTCGATGACTGTGCCGGCTTTCACCCGGGTGTTGGCTGTGTCGAAGGGGCCTTTCTCCACCACTTCGGCAATGAGCATGCCCCGGCCCGTGTAGTTCCAGTCGAAGAATAGTCCCAGACTGGCAGTAGGCTCGGACTGCCCTTTGGGATAGAAACGGCCACCGGTGTGAGATACGTTCAGTTCGCCCAGCCATTCGCTCAGCAGCTCGGCAAAGTCATAGTTATTGTCGATATGGGGCAGGAAGCGGCGATAGGCGGCGGTCATCTTGTCCCAGTCCACTCCGTGCATCGAGGTGTTGTAGAATCGCTTCTGCTGCTGGCGGTACACGTGGTCGAACATGTATTCGCGCTCCGCAGCCAGGTCCATCTTGGCATCTACCTGGAAGGTGATGGGGGTCAGCGCGTCGGATGAAGTGTCCATTTTCTGCATCTTGTGGCTACCCAGCAGGAAGAGGCTCTTGCCGTCCTTGTCCAGCTGCATGTCCGCCCATCCGGCATCCATCTTGTGCAGCAGGCGGGTCTCTTTCTTGCGCAGATTCATCTTCCAGAGGTCGTAGCCGCCTTCGAAGGCTGCCAGGTAGTAGAGTGTCTCGCCATCCTTGGAGATGATGGTGCTGCCCATGTCGGAAGAATTCGGGGTGAGGCGCACCACACGGTCTTCGATGCCTTTCAGCTCTACGACGATGTCTTTCGGCTGGTCATCTTTTTCGTCAGCATTGCTGTCTTTCTTGTCGTCTTTCTTCTTTTTATCCTTGTTTTTGTCTTGGGGGGTGTCTTTTCCGGCAGACTTCTTTTGTTCCTTCTCCAGCTCCTTGCGCAGTTCGTAGTCTTCTTTGCTCAGGCAGTATTTGTCGTAGGCGTCTTGGTTGAGGAAGACGAGCATGGCGTCGTTCAGCGAGCCCCATGAGGCATGGGCACGCATGCCGTAGCGTTCGGTGGTGAAAAGGATGGCGTTGCCGTCCAGCGCAAAGTGGGGATAGCCGCTCATGTAGCCGCTATTGGTGAGGTTGATGATGTCTTTGCCTCCCTCTGCGCTGACCAGGCCGATGTCGGAGTAGGGGTCGTGCTTGTTACCCGTGAACTCAAGTGTAAACCATTTACCGTCCGGCGACCATGCGTAGTCAAATCCTCCGCCGGTGCTGTACCAGGTGGAGCCGTCCGTAATCTGGCGCACCTTCTTCGTCTCCAGATTGAGCACCATCAGCCGGATGCGGTCTTCGATGAAGGCGAGTTCCTTGCCGTCGGGCGAGAATTGCGGATAGGCACGTTCCACGGTGGTGGAGGGCAGCAGCACTTCTTCTTCAATCAGCGTGGCGTTCGGGAAGTTAGGGTCTTCCTTGCGGGCTATCTTGGCAAGGTAGAGCTGCCAGTTGCCGCCTCGCTCGCTGGCGTAGGCCAGGGTGCGGTTGTCCGTCGCAAAGGAGAGGCCCGCTTCGCGTGCCGGTGTGTGCGTCACCTGCTTGGTAGTGGCATAGTCTGCCGAAGTGACAAAGACTTCTCCGCGCAGCGTGAAGGCAATCTGTTTTCCGTCCGGGGACACAACGGCAGAGGTGGCTCCGTCGGAAGACTGCAGGTTGGCGAATTGCGGCCGGTCATCGCGCACCAGTTCTATGGCGACTTTCTTCGGGGTGGCATCCGGCTGCTGGGTATAGATTTCGCCGTCGTAACTGTAGCACAACGTCCCGCCGTCACTCATGGAGAGGAAGCGCACGGGATGTGTCTTGAAGCTGGTGATGGGCTTCACCTCTCGGGGCTGTGCCAGCGGGAAGGCATACACGTTGAATGAGCCGCCGTTTCTCTCACTCAAAAAGTAAACCGTTCTTCCATCGGGTGACAACACCGGGTTGCGGTCTTCGCCCGCGCGGTCGGTGAGGTTGGTATGGATACCCGTCTTTGCATCATACAGCCAGATGTCGCGGGTGATGGAGGAGGTGTGGTGCTTTCTCCATTCATCTTCAAATCCCTTGCGGTCTTGGTAGAGGAACTGATGGCCCGCCTTGTCGAAGCAGACCGCTTCGGCAGGGGTGCCCAGCACTTGCTCCGTACGCCCTCCCGTTGCAGGTACTTTGTAAAGCTCGGTCATGGCCGAAGTGGGGAAAAGAGCGCTGCTTGCCGGGTCCTGGATGGATGCGGAAAACAAGATATACTTTCCGTCCGGAGTGAATGTGGAGGGTATCTCACCGGTGGAGTGGGTAGTGAGCCGTTGGGCGGTTCCGCCGTCTGCCGGCATCACGAATACGTCGAAGTTGCCGTATCTGTCGCTGGCAAAGGCTATTTGTTTGCCGTCCGGCGACCATATGGGGGTACATTCGTAGCTCTCTTGGGTAGTAAGCTGTGTGGCGGTTCCACCTTTGGCCGGCACCTTGTAGATGTCTCCTTTGTAGCAGAATGCGATTTCCGTACCGTCGGGAGAGATTTGCACATCGCGCATCCAGAGCGGCGTGGCGGCATGTCCGGCAATGGCAGTAAGGCCTAGTGCAAGGATTGCAAGGGTTTTTTTCATAAGTGTGTGGGTTGATGTTAATATAGAATGTTTATAAACGTCATGATGCTGTCCACAAGGCAAGGAGCGAGGTACGTCATTTCATACCTCGTGCCTTGTATATCTGTTCTTTGGCATTGTTGATGCTTTGGAACTTCTCTTCTGCGGCTTTCTTGATGTCTTCGCCCAGCGTTGCCACCCGGTCGGGATGGTGTTTCAAGGCTAGGCGGCGGTAAGCGGCACGCACTTCGTCATTGGTGGCAGTGGGTTCAATTTCAAGTACTTTGTAGGCCTCGTTCAGTGAGCTACCGCCTAGGTTAAGCATGGATTCCACTTCCTTGACCGATAGTCCCATGTACATGGCCACTTCTTTCAAGGCTTCTATCTCCTCGTTGCAGACGTGTCCGTCGCTTTTGGCAATTTCTACCAAGAATACCAGCAGTTGCAAGCGTTCCTCGTATGTCAGGTTGGCGGCAATCTGCGTTCCACAGTCACGGATGGTGTTTTTAAATGCCAGTGGGTTTTGTCTGTCCATCTGCTTGCGCTGTTCGAAGAGGTTGAGCAGTATCCGTTCTCCCTCGCCCACGGCAGCCTCACCGAATGTGCTTCTCAGAAAGCGGCGGACGAATTCCATTTCACTATGCATGATGCGCCCGTCTGCACGGATAATGTACGAAGCCATCACGAGCATGGAGAAGAGGAAACTGTTCCGTTGCCCGGTATAGGTAGTGCCGTGCGTTGGTTCTTCTCCATAATAACTGCCTGCGTCACTTGAATCGGTGTCGAACAGTGAACCGAATACAAAACCTGCCAAGGCTCCCAGCGGTCCTCCGGCCATGAAGCCGATGATGCCGCCTATCCATTTAGCTGCTCCCATAATTTTTCTTGTTTAAAGTGCAAAAATAGAGATTTCTTACGAGAATTCCAGTAATTTGATGAGCTATTCCCGCTGAAGCGAATAGGCACCGTCTTCTTTTTGTACATATTCAGCATATTTATGGCAGCAAGTCTGTCATTAAGAAATACTATAAAAATTAAGGAGTTAAGTCTTAGACTTAACTCCTTAATGCTCAACAGTCGGGATGACAAGATTCGAACTTGCGACCACACGCCCCCCAGACTTCGCGAGAGATAAACTGATAACGGCTGATTATCAATTGTATATACTCTATTGCATCTCTTTCGGTTTACACTATGGTTTACCTATAGTATAATGCTGCTTGTTAATACTAAATCTTTATTTGGAATTATTGCTAATTAGTTAATTCCTATATGTCTAATTCTCATTTGCAAAAATAATACTTTTATTATTAATCTGTGCCTTCTATCGAGTAATTTTTATAGTCAGTTTTCCTTTTCAAATCCCCTCAAACTCTTATATATGATAAGATAGCTTGGAGCATTATTCAGCACTGCAATGAAGAGTGCGTACGGCTTCAAGCATTAATGATAAAAACAATTACCGGGTCACACTTATTTTCAGAAGATGGATAAGCATGTAGATTCGATGATGCGTAGCAATTTCAGTATGTGGACAAGACATAAAGTTCCCCACGAAAGAATGTATGCCGCATGATAGGCCAAGTAAATGCGAGGAGCTATTTACAACGGTTCAACTATCACAACCAGTCGAAAGATTGGTCTATTTTTTTCTTCTCCCCTTCCTTGATTTCCCTTCAAAGCCTTATATATGAGAAAAGTATATAAGAGAAATAGAGAATAGAAACATAATTACTAACAATTTAAAACTAAGAGACATGGGAAATTTAATTAAAGGATTGAAGGTCGCAGCTTATGTGGCCGAGATTATCGTGGCAGGTTCCGTAGTAATCGAGCTTGCAGAAAAGTATTGTGGCAAATTCGGAAAAAAGAAGATTGCCACGGGTGAAGTCAAGGCCGTTGATGCTGCGACTGAAAACTGATAGTACGTCTGATGAATGGATTATGACAAGAAAGCGGACGTAATAATAACCGTATTGGAGGTAGCAACTTCAATACTCAAAGGAATAAAGAAGCTAAGAGGTATATTCATAAAAGCAAAGAAATGACACCTCTTGGCTTTTTGTTTTTTCATCGCATTTTATTAACCGACTAAAAAATAACAAGAGTATGGAAACAATGACTAATGAACTTACTGTCATTCCAAGAACAATCGGAATGGTAACAAGAATGATGGATGCAGTTAATATCGAAGATGCTGTAATCGTATCTGAAGAAGAACAGAAAGAGCATCCTAATTTTATTGAGAGTAACACTTCGGGTATTACACTTGAAGAACTTGAAAGGAACTGTATTGTCCCTAGTTTTGGGGATAACCAGCTTACAATCAGCCACCAGAAATTTATCCACCAGGTAGAGGATGCCGCGAAAGTATATTTTACCGGAGAGAACTTTGGTAACACGGAAATCAGAGTATCACATAAAATCCTGGGCAGGGTTCCGGGAGCATTGACAAAAAGGAAAGAAGAGCTTAGACCGGAGGACGAGACCATCTATTATCAACGTATGGCTTTCTGTTTTCATATCCGTTCCATGAGCAGAATGATGAACGGCGAGGAAGTACATTTATGTATCGGAGGTGTAAGAAGCCTGAACGAGGAAAACTTATACGCCCGAAAATCACCCGAGAAATTCAAGATCTTTATCGGGTGGAGGGTTCGTGTGTGTTCAAATCTGGATAGTCACCTCATCCGGCTTCAGACTGTTTTGCCCGATTATCCTTATGATCGACTTGACCTCATTGAGAAATATGCAGGCTTCACGGGAACAGACTATATTTCCATCCACTATTTTCCTTTCAAAATATCCGTCCCTTCTGTAACGTTGTATCAGTTCCCCACACAGTTTCTCCGCAGTCTCACCGTTCCTCATCTGCCTCTCCTTCAATGTCGGCTCCACAATCACATCAGGATCCCATTCCAGTTTATAGTAGGGAATGTTGGCGAATTGAGGTATGTAGTCAAGGTAGATGTCAGGGACAGGTGTAGCGGACAAGTAACAGATACGTTTCACTTCACTGTCAAGCCGGATGAGAAAATTCATGTCCGTACTGCCCTTGAACGTCGCATCGCCCATAAGACATTGGAACTCATCGACCACAAAGAGGCATGAATCCAGCATATTATTTCCTCTAAGGACACCAAGAACCTTGTCCGATGAATCCAGTGTAACCAGTATCTTGGCAGGTCTCATTGGCAAGGGGGTAAATGGTGTGCTTCCATGATGACAGTCCAGGTACGAATCAAGATCACGCATCATTTGGATTATTGCTTGTCCTCTATTACCACTGAATGGGACATGGAAGTGAAAACTGTCGGGATATTGTCTGTGCTTCTCTTTCAACACCTGAAGTCGTGGCGAAATTATTACCACAGGAAAGTTCGAATCGAGAAACAGGGATGTACCACCACAACCGGTTACAGTCTTGTTCAGGATAAACTTACCATCCAATGGCAATTCCCCATTCAAGAGATTTTCATAATCACTCATATACCTGCAACCTTTCGGCATACTAATTGATATCATATTATTTATATTATTATCCATAATTGTTTTATTTTTGTTTATACTCATTTCATATATAAAGGTTTGCAATGTTTTTATATACCCTTTTTACACTTCGATGAGTAAACGGAACGCATCAATATTTTTCCTTATGCAATCTATTTCTTTTAAGTAAAATCTCTCATTTTGACAAAAAAAGTTGCATGAAACTATTGTATATCTTTCTTCTTTCGTTTGTTGTAGGCTCACGCCGCCTGAGTGGGTATTATAATAAAATATGCAGTATATGTATAATAAACTTGCCTCCGGTTAACTCACAAGGTGTTATTTTGCAATATTTTTCACCTGTATCCTTGACATATGGATTCTTTATTGGCTTTGACGAAATTTTAAAGGAGAGCTTATGCAGCATCTCCTTTATCTTTCCAATCAGTCAGTACATTCTCAAGTCCAGCACTTGGCATTGGATTTGACTACCACTTTGGTAAATTTCTGAAGTTCGGTTATCAATGCCTGCACTTCATTCCTTGTCGGTTCGGGAAGGGTAATGTCCTGTCGTGAGTTCCTGCCGATATTGACTTGTACAGGAGAACACATGCTGACAAGTTCAACCATTTCGGGCAAGTCGAATTTTATCAGAGGTTCACAGGTCACATAGGTTCTCATTCCAAGGCTCGCCAGTTTTTGCATGGCTTTGGCACGTTTCCGGGTACCTGGAGCATTCCTTACGATGTCCGGATAAAAGACATTGGTTTCAATGGTCGTGCACAAAACCGATTTCTTCATTACCGGATGCCCTATGAACTCCAAGAAACGTATGGGGTCCTTGGATTGGAAAAGATAGTTATTATCAAACTTGTCACAATAATCCAGAACCCGGGCAATCCAGTCCGAAGGTACGTCGAAAGCCCATGCGTCCGTTCCGCTACCAACGAAAATAAAATTGCCGTTACCCAGGTTTACTTCCAGTTCCTTGGGGTCAAACCGTATAGGAAGCAGACCATCGAATTTTTTCATGTAACAATAGGGGCAGTCATGAAAACATATTCCTTTTATTGCATTCCACGTGTGGGTAACAAAAGGATACATGTTACCCCGGCTTTTTGTCAGTGCCATAATTGTTTTTTTAAAGGGGTGATTAAATCAGTGTATTGTAAATATCAATGTTCCGAAGTTCTTCTCTTCGGTCTTATAGGCGTTGCCCACATGGCTTCTGATTTCCTTTTCATCCATTGTGTCATCTTCCCAGCCATCAATGAAATACTCAGTAGCCAATTCCTCGTCAACACCCCATTTGCACATCCAGCAGGCTAACCTGAAGATGCAGTTTCCCCTGTTGCCTTTTTTCCAATATTCAGGATTGTTCCTTTTCCAGTGGGAGTTCATGATGCTGATGATGCTTTTGTCCGACACTGTTCTTGTCCCGGATGATTGTGGCATCTGTACCTGTGGCTTTATGGTGGGGACATAAGGGTACGGTTCAGGATTTGGATTGGTCCAGATGTCAGGATCGTAACTCAGATAATTTCTGCGTGCCAGGTCTTTACAGCTTGCATCATTTCTGTTTGCCACATAGAATTTATCCAGTAGCTGTCCATACAAATCTTCATGTCTGGCCGGATCTGTATTGTCATGCAAAACCAGAGCCTTCAGTCCATTTCCACTGGGTGTAACAAAAACACTCAGGACACATTCGGTTATCATCAGCTTGTTCCGTAACCGGATCATTTCATCCGGTGTTGCTATATGGTCAAAATCCAATGCCGTCACACGCGAGTATTCAATCAGCCCCGCACCGTTAAGTTCCCTGAATGTACCGTTATAGGCAACAGCGGGCAGGAGTCTGGCTTTCCATTTCCGCATGTCACCTGGAGCTACACTTCTGATATGCTCTATTGCCTGCTTCAATGTATAGTCTCCAAACTCATTGTCATGCAATTGCATGTCTCCCGTGCGAATCATCTGTATAACATCTCCTAACTCAGGATAAGCCAGGTTGTACTTTGTCCAATTAATCTTTTCTGTCAATGTCGTTTTCATATTCTTTACCATAGACTTTATTGCTTTTTTATCCATCTGAGATTATCAGCCGCATTGTTGGACATGTCGCCGTCAATATGCTCCACTTCCGTATAGGCCTTCGGATCAGGATTGACCAGGAATGTCTCAGCAACGAGGAGATCGACATAAGCCTTCTCCCCGCCGATGATGATGTACTGTCTGCCGTTTGCCTCCCCGAATACCGGTACATTGCCTCCATTTGCGGATGATGGCATTGCCAGACCGGTACGGGAACCTCCTTTTTCAAGGCTTTTTCTGACATCCGACCATAACCTGTATTTCCTGATGTCCCTCATGCCCCGTGAATACAGACCTTCATACAGGTCACAGAGGAAGTCCACACTGTCATATATCCCCAGTTCATAGGCCTTCTCGAACCATCCTGTCGCTTCCTTGTACATTACGGGAGTCCCAAACAGCCCTTTGAGGCGTATATGCCCCATTGTGAAAGCCGACAGTCCGTCACCTGAATCCGCAGCCTGTCCGAGTAACCCGATACCTTTCCCTATATCCTGCGGACATCCCTGCCCTTCCAGGTATATATGGCCCAGATTGGCTTTGGCTGTGGGGAATTTATCTGCAATACTCTCTAGAAGAGCGATTGCCTTGCCGGTATCATGCTTTACAGCCATCCCTTTCAGGTAATATATGGCAACGGCGTTGATTCCATATACGAATCCCTGTGTAGCCGAACGGTCATACCATAGGAAAGCCTCGTCGGCATTTCCCTTATCCTCATAATACAGACCGGTTAGATACTGAGCCTCTGCATCACCTGCCTGGGCCTTTTCCAAAATTCTTTTTGTTTCTGTTTTCATGTTTCTTTCATTTTTGAAATTGAACATTTTTTTAAAATCACACATGTAAGGATTTCGGGGTTTTGTCAGACGGCAGTTTTTTATGTGTGTAAGTTGAAGTGGGAGAATATGCGGATGATGGTCCGATGGATTTGTCCGGCAATCGTTTCGGTATGTCAAGACTTTCCGGTAAAGTTATCAGATGAAGATGATAGCCAGAACCGAGGGAGTGAGTGTTAGTACGGTCTAGAGATTGAAAAAGATGTTCGGGCTGTAGAAATAATGATGAGGACTATATATGTTTTAAAAACAGCTGATTTTTTTTACTGACGTTTCCGCGGCCGAATAGTTTCTTTGCGGTGCCAAACGAAAAATGTACCAGGCTGATCTAACGGAGACCGAATGGCGTATATAACAAAAGTGTTAAATTTGCAGGAAGAGTAAAATATGATTTGTAATGCTGTATTTTTTAGTTAAGACTAGTTGTCAATGGCATATGCCTCTTTTCGAATTCCCAAAGTGACAGTTGTTTTATCACCACTATCGTAAATGAGGTTCTTTGTCGGAGTTGGGCTTATTGTTAGAGAAATTACGTGAAGATATACGTGTGAAACATAGCATGGGACCAATTGTAAATAGTATCGTGGACAATCAAAATGTCAAAGGGGAACAATGCTTCCTTGAACGGTGTTGACGGGAATAAAAAGCAAAAGGCATAAAACGTAATATCATAGTAGATAAAAATCTTTTTCTTTTAACTATTAGAATACGTACTTTTGATAGTGTAGTTGTCTTAATATAAGATATTGCTAACAATCATTACTAAATAATACTAAATATGAAACACTTATTCTTTGCTCTTCTGTACTTTTTCGCAACAGTGGCAACGGCCCAAACACTGAGCGAGTATCCTGATTTTGAAAGATATCAAAAGGATAATGAACGCATCATTCAAAACAAAACTTATCCGAAAGTGATTTTTATCGGAAATTCCATTACCGACGGATGGGCTAGCAAACGCCCCGTTTTTTTTACAGGTCATCAATTTTTAGGTCGTGGCATCAGCGGTCAAACCAGTCCGCAACTCCTGCTCCGCTTCCAAAAAGATGTGATTGACCTTAAACCAAAAGCTGTTGTCATCAACATCGGTACGAACGACATAGCCGAAAATACTGGTAAGTACAGCATCGAATATACGGTGAGTAACATCAAATCAATGGTAGAGTTAGCCAAATCACATAAAATCAAAGTGTATCTTTCTTCGGTTCTTCCGGTTGATGTGTATCCTTGGAGAAAAGACATTACGGATGCAGTGAAACAGATTTATGAGCTGAATGTGCGGATCCGGCAACTTGCCAAAGCAAAACATGTACACTACATTGATTACTTCAGTGAAATGAGCAAAGAGAACGGAGGCATGATTGATGAATATACGTATGATGGTGTCCACCCTACAGATAAAGGATATGAGGTTATGGAAAAAATCGTATTGTCTGCCATCAAATAGCCACAGATACAAACCGTTATTATGGACTCTCAATATTCAAATGGAATGCAAGAAAAGGGGGGGGATTCTATCAGTCATTTTAGACAAGTTTATGATGAACTGTATCCTAAATTGATGGTTCATGCATGTAAATTTGTTGATGAAGAGGTTGCTGAAGATATAGTACATGATGTATTTGTCGCTTACTGGGAACAACATCATATGATTGTTTCCAGTAGGCTGGCCGCCTTTCTATTCAAAGCCACGCAAAACAGTTGTCTAAACTATCTGAAGCACCAAAAGGTAGTGGAGAACTACCGGGAACAGTGGCAACTGGCCATTGATCGTTGTGAATATTACAACCAGAAAATTGAATCGACTGTTTCGATGTCTGAAACGAATGAGGAGTTGAACTATAAGTTGCTGGAAAATGCAATCAGGCAATTGCCTCCCAGACGTGCGGAAGCTTTAAACTTATTCTACTTCGAAGGGAAGTCACAAAAGGACATAGCCAATCAGATGCATGTGTCCTTACGTACGGTACAGACACACCTTGCCCAAGCCATCGCGGAATTGCGCAAGTCCTTGAGGCATGTCGGAATTTGGATTGCTCTAATGTTGAATTATATATTACTGTAATATGGATTTAAATGTATTAAAGCGTTTTTTAAATCATTCCGCTTCGGAGGAGGATTACAAAAAGATCAACAAATGGAGAAGGGAAGAACCTGCTAACTCGACTTTTTTGTTCTCGTTGGAGGAAATCTGGTCGAAAAAAGAAGAAGCCAACTATGCAACAAAGATACATCTGAATGCATCTTACCAAAAGATGATAGAGAAGATGATGAGTAGATCTGAATCCAAAATTAAGGAACAGGAGACATACAATACAACACAAAAAAACGATATCCATAAACCTAAATCATCACTCTTCCTAAAAATAACTGCATCAATAGCAATTGTATTGTCAGTAGGGTTGGGAACGTTATATTACATGGAGGTTACACGACCGGTTGGATTTAATACGGTAATTGTCCCCAACTCGCAGACAGCCAATTTGGTATTGGAGGATGGTACACACATCTGGTTGAACTCAGGTAGCCGGTTTACTTATCCCACCAAATTTGCTAGGGGTTACCGTACGGTCAAACTGGCAGGTGAGGCTTTGTTTCAAGTGAACCGTGATGAACACAAGCCGTTTTTGGTGGAAACGGAGAGGTTGAAAGTACGTGTACTGGGTACTACATTTAATGTGAAATCGTATTCCGGTGAGGATCCAACAGTTCTCTTAAAAGAAGGGCAGGTGGAAGTGTATACTGATAAGAATAAAAATATACGGATAAAGCCCAATCAAATGCTGACAGTCTCTCTCGAAACGGGTCTGAGTTCGATTCGTGAAATGGATGCTTCTACGGCTGGTACGTGGCGGACGGGGGAACTGATGTTCCCCGGGGAAACACTGAAGACCATTGTGTTGGAATTGAAACGGAAATTCGACAGGGAAATTGTCATTGAAGATCCTTCGCTTGAAAAAAAACGGTTCTTCTGCCACGTGCATAGGGAATCGACCTTGACGGAGGTCTTGGACCTGTTGCAGGAAAGTGGGCAATTGACGTATCTGGAAAAAGAACATATATTTATAATAAGAAAGGAGGACAATTAACAGAAAAAGAAGAAAAAGAAAAAGGATTGCAAATTGTTGCAGCAATTCACAATCCTTGTCGTCGAATAAATTAATTAAAGATTAAATCAATTACTCAGTTACAAATTTATGAAAAATCCAACCAGTTATTTCTATCTAAAAGAATGCGTAACTTTTTTTAGTAGATGGAATAGGAACTCTTGCAGTTTTGTGCTTTTGTTAACATTTTTATTCCTATTTAACGGAGTACTTGCATTGCATGCTCAAAATGTTACCATTTCACTGGATGTGAAAAACAAAAGCATCACGGAGGTGCTATCAATCATTGAAAAAAAGAACAATCTGTTTTTTACTTATGATTACAATCTGTTCAATCCCAAGCGAAAGATTTCGGTGTCTTTAAAAAATAAAAAGATTGAGGAAATCTTGAAGGTGGTTTTCAAAGGGGAAAATATCGGCTATAAAATTAAGGGAAAGAATGTGGTGTTGTATAAAATTGATTCCAAAGTGTCGAAAGGACAGCAGAGGAGTGCCAAAAGGATTTCGGGGATTATCCGAGACCTCTCTGGTGTTCCTATCATCGGCGCTTCCATTGCTGTGGAAAACGGTGCCGGTGGTACCATTTCTGATTTGAATGGTAAATTCTCTTTGAATGCGCACGAAAACGACTTGCTGACGATTTCGTACATCGGTTTCGGCAAGAAGGAACTGAGAGTGAAGAAGGATTATTACGAAATTACGCTGGAAGAGGATGCCAATCTAGTTGATGAAGTGGTAGTTGTGGGGTATGGTACGCAGAAGAGAGGTAACTTGACGGGAAGTATTGCTTCGTTAAAGACCAAGGAGATCAATACGACTGTGAGCTCCAGCCTGGCGCAATCTTTACAGGGTAAGATGCCGGGATTGCAGATAAGACAGCAGAATGGTGAGCCGGGTACTTTTAATTCTATGATTAACATCCGCGGCTATGGAGAACCTTTGTATGTCATCGATGGTATTGTACGCGATGGTAGCGTTGAATTCCAACAATTGAATCCTAGTGACATCGAAAGTGTTTCGGTGTTGAAGGACGCTTCCGCTGCAGTATATGGCATGAATGCCAGTAATGGTGTGATTGTGGTGACTACGAAGAGAGGGGAATCCCACCGTCCTCAGTTTACGTATTCGGGTAATGTGGGCTGGCAGAAGGTTACTGACCGTCCCCTCATGGCCAATGCGGCCCAATATCTGGAAATGTACGATGATGCGATTTTTTATAGAGACGGGGTGCATAGTATTACCAATGAAGAACTAAATAAGTGGAGAGCTGGCGGACCGGGTTATGAAAGCACGGACTGGTACAATGAAACCATGAAAAAAGCCAGTTTGAGACATAATCATAACTTGTCTATTGAGGGTGGCAATAAGATTATGAAATACTTCCTCAGTTTCAGCTACTATGATGAAGACGGTATTTTCAAGAGTGGGGATATGGGTTATGACCGCTATACGTTCAGAAGCAATGTTTCTGCCAAATTGAACCGTTATCTGACAACGGATGTGATGGTTTCGGGCCGTTATGGCATGAGGGATTTCCCGGGTGGTGATGGCTTTATATGGATGTACAAAGGTACCATCATCAGTCATCCGAACGAACGTCCGTATATTAACGATGACCCGGCTTATCCGGCGAATATCTACAATCAGGAAAATCCGGTGGTGATGTCACAGAAAAAGCATGCAGGGTATACGGTGGACAAGAACAAATCGCTTCAGTCGGCTGTTTCGCTGACTTATGATGCGCCTTTCTTGAAGGGACTGCAGGCGAAAGGCACCATTGCCTATGACAGCTATAGTGTATTCAATAAAAATTTATGGAAGAGTTATCGCATTTATTCGTCCGATTTGAATTATCAGTTGAAAAACAAGCCGCGTATTGCCAATAATGTGGAAGATGCAGACCGCATTGTGTTGCAG
>ERZ1504637.294-NODE-294-length-17554-cov-3.185382_pt1 | contig 17554 bp, 11 predicted proteins | sample MGYA00571823_ERZ1504637 | MGnify/ENA primary metagenome ERZ1504637 (study PRJEB39906, sample SAMEA3182102) | gut metagenome | biome: human; feature: gut; material: Stool; isolation source: human stools | place: Canada | collected 2013-02-18 ... | reverse complement strand
GTCAGCCACAGCCTTCATCGCCGCATTTTCCATCAGGGCCACCATAGCCGGCGTAGCGAATACCTGCAAGTCGCCCGATCCCATCGTTGCAGCCACGTTGCCGCCATCGACCGTTACCTTACTTTGTGCAGAAAGTCCTTTTTCCATCATAATACAACCGTTTTTTATTGCGTTAATAATTCAGAATCATTATCTTTGAACATAGCTTTAGATAGGAGGCGCCTCGGAAAACCGGGAACAAGTCCCGTTTTCGCTCGGCTTTCACTATCTTTGGCAGAAGATAGGATTCGGTTCGGCAATTTTCGAGAACAAGTTCTCACAATTGCCCTCACATTTCACTATCTTTGAATTGCGAAGAGGATTCGAAATCCGTCCGCTTCGGACAGAAGCGCCCTCTCCGCCCTTGTGTTTCATCCTGACAAAGGTACGAAAATTCCGGTTCCGATGAAAAAGTGGTTTTTCCTATCCCTGGTATTGCTGCTCTCCCTGCCCGGGCAGGCTTCGGCCCGACACGGACAGCCGGGCCGATGGCACACCTCTTTCGAAATCGGACCCGACGGCGACACGATCTCGGTCGTCCCCATAAAACCCGTCTTCGTATTCAGCAAAAAAGCTGACCTGCGCCGTTACCGCAAACTGGTCGAAGCGGTGAAGAAAGTCTATCCCGTAGCCCAAGCCGCCAAAGCACAAATGGTTCAAATGGAGGCGGAACTGCTCCGGCTCGAAACGAAAAAGGAACAGAAACAATACATCAAAGGCATCGCCGCAGCGATCAAAAAGGAGTACACGCCCGTGCTGAAACACATGACCCGTACCCAGGGCCGCGTGCTTCTGAAGCTGATTGACCGGGAAACGAAATACACGGCTTACGAAATCCTCCGGGAGTTCCGGGGCGGCTTCGTCGCGGGATTCTGGCAAAGCGTATCGCGTATCTTCGGACAGAATCTCAAGTCGGAATACGACCGCGAAGGGGACGACAAGGTACTCGAACAGATCGTTCTCTATTACGAAGCGGGGCTGCTGTAAACCGCATCCGCCCGCCGTTCACAGACAATCGCCCCTGTTTTCCGTCCGTCTGCAACCTCCGCAGCCACCGACGGCACGATCGAATGCCATCCACCCTCCCATTCGACAGACGAAAATACCCATACGGGCACGATCTCCGGACCACTCCGTCAAAATACAAATATATTTGTATTTGTATTTCTGTTCGGCATTTTCATAATCTTTGGCTTCGCCTCAAACGCTTCGATCCGACAAAGTGCAGATAAACTTGCTTCCGCACCCGGCTTTTTTCTAATCTTTAACGTCGTTCAAGCATTCCGCCTCAGCAAAATACAAATAAAATTTGCTTTTGCACGCAGTTTATTCGTATCTTTGACTTCGTCTTAGATACTCCGCCTCGGCAAAATGCAAATATTTTCTCGGCTCTCATCCCCCTGGCGCTGGGGGGGGGGAGTTGCAGCGACAGCGAAACAGATGAGTTTCAGAACATTCTGATTCCTCAGGATAACTTATCGGCCTCGATTTCGGCCGATGCGTTGTCCCATACCATCGGTTTCGAAACGACCCAGAGCTGGACGGCATCCGTGCGTGAAACCTCGCGTGCCGAAAGCTGGATCTCCATCAACCCCACTTCGGGCGACGCCGGCAAGCACACGATTACCGTCACGCTCACCGAAAACGAAACGACCGAATCCCGCCAGGCGGTCGTCACTATCTCCTGCGGCGGAGAATCCGCGAATATCTCCATCACCCAGCGGGGCGTGGGACAAGACGAACCGGAAGATCCGGACAACCCGAATAACCCCGACAATCCTCAAAAGCCCGAACATCCCGACGTAGCACCCGAAGACCGGCTGACCTGGGTAGAAACGACCTACACCGAAGTTTACAGCGACGGTTCCAGCACCGACAAGAGTTACCTGCTCTTCGAATACGATGCCGAAGGTCTTCTGACCGGTTACGACCAATACGATTACGATTCGGAACAGACCGACAAAATCAATGCCTCCTATGAAAGGACGCTCAAACGAAGCGAAGGGAAAATCACGGACGAAGAAAAATGGTTCGAAATCGACGGCAGCAGCTACGAAGGAATGCCCCTTCCCAACTCGGGCGAATACGCTAAGGAATACCGCCTGAATGCAAACGGTCTGGTAAGCGGCTACACCGACCCGGACGGCGCCAGCCAGACTTTCACCTACAACGCCGACGGCACGCTGGCTCGCTCGGAATACCGCGATCCTTCCTATCCCGAAGCGAATTCTACCGCGACGCTTACCTGGCAGGACGGCAACATCGTTTCCATTTCGACCATCGACGGACGGGATAACGAAACAACGAAATTCTCCTACACCGAACACCTCAACCCCTGGAACGGCATCGACATAGGCGCCTTCATGATCGGCGATGCAGAGGAGTCCGCCATGCTGCTCGGCATCAGCGGTACGACCGTTAAGAACCTGCCCGCCAGCTGTCAAGACGGCAACAGCACTACGACCTACACCTACACGTTCGACGCCGAAGGCCGCGTCAGCACGATCGTGATCGAAGAGAACTGGCAGGACGGCGGCGGCAGCGGCAGCGAGCGCACGGAATATACGCTCCACTACGGTCCCCAAACCGTTTCGAAACCCGATTACATCCCCTACCTGGCCAAACAGGAAGTCGTGGACGAAGGTACGCTTCCCTATATTTTCTGGGAAGATAATCCGGACGAAAAACAATATGGTGTAAACGCCTACACCTCCTACGCCAAGATCCGCAGCACGATGTCCGACGGCAGAACTAGCGAAAAAACCGAATACCGGCAGATCAACATCAACCCATCGACTCAGGAGGGTCCGGTGTTGGGCTACCTATACATCACGCAGGACGAAGCGGACAACTTCCGGCTCGTTTCGACCTCTTTCAACGAGATTCCGCTGGGTGAAAACGAGATAAACCCCCACCGTTTCGTCTATACGCTGGAATATAACTGCTTCACGGTCAATCTGGAATTCGACGTGTTCTATCCTTCCTGCACAGTCTTCGATCCTGCGACCGGTGAACAGAAAACCCACTGGATGCCGATGCTTCCGCTCGACAAGAACTGTTTCACGGTATCCGAACCGGAACTGCGGTATATGGGTGAAAATACGGACGAAAACGGCCCTACGAGCGAATACTACTACCGACAGGAGTATCTTTTCCAGGTCAATCGGGATGTGGAGCCTACGGAATACGACTACCAGTTGTTGAGCCGTCATATGTACGTCGCACACTATTAAACCGAAAACACGGGGCACAGCCCCATCAGACAACCCCTCCGAGAACTCGGAGGGGTTGTGTCTTTGTCGCCGACACCGAGGAAAATCAGCACCTCCGTTGCGATTCTGCGAATAGTTTTATATATTTGCAAGCGAAAAATCCGGAGCGGACCTGCAACGGCCGAACAGGAATAACGATTTGCCCGACACCGCTTTAGCTTTGTCCGGACTGAAAAAACCGACTGCAACGACGGCTCCGCAAAACGAAAAATGCTCCAGCGTCGGGCGGCACCGTTTCCCGGCATACGATAACGAACCGAAACTATGTTTGAAAACTTAACCGATAAACTCGAACGGTCCTTCAAGCTGATCAAGGGCGAAGGCCGCATCACCGAAATCAACGTCGCCGAAACCCTCAAGGAGATCCGCCGGGCGCTGATCGACGCCGACGTCAATTACAAGGTAGCCAAATCCTTCACCGACGAGGTGAAGCAGAAGGCCCTGGGACAAGACGTGCTCAAGTCCGTCAAGCCGGGACAGATGATTACCAAGATCGTCCGCGACGAGTTGGCACAACTCATGGGCGGCACGGCGACCGACATCAAGCTGGAGGGCACGCCTGCGGTCATCCTGATCGCCGGTCTGCAAGGCTCCGGTAAGACTACCTTCTCGGGCAAGCTGGCGGCGATGCTCAAGAGCAAGAAGGGGCGCCAGGTGCTGCTCGTGGCGGGCGACGTCTATCGTCCTGCGGCCATCGACCAGCTCAAGGTGCTGGGCGGACAGATCGGAGTCGAAGTCTATACCGAAGAGGGGAATAAAAATCCGGTGCAGATCGCCGAAAATGCCATCAAATACGCCCGTCAGCACGGTTTCAACGTCGTGATCGTCGATACGGCGGGCCGTCTGGCCGTCGATGAGGCGATGATGCAGGAGATCACGGCGATCAAACAGGCCGTGAAACCGGGCGAAACGCTCTTCGTGGTCGATTCGATGACGGGTCAGGATGCCGTGAATACGGCCCGCGAGTTCAACCAGCGGCTGGATTTCGACGGCGTAGTGCTTACCAAACTCGACGGCGATACGCGCGGCGGTGCGGCGATCTCGATTCGTGCGGTGGTGAACAAACCGCTGAAGTTCATCTCCAGCGGCGAGAAGATGGATGCCATCCAGGTATTCCATCCGGAACGTATGGCCGACCGTATTCTGGGCATGGGCGACGTGGTATCGCTCGTGGAACGCGCCCAGGAGCAGTACGACGAAGAGGAGGCCCGCCGCCTGAAGAAGAAGATCGTCAAGAACCAGTTCAACTTCAACGATTTCATGGGACAGATCGCCCAGATCAAGAAGATGGGCAACCTCAAGGACCTGGCCTCGATGATCCCCGGTATGGGCAAGGCTCTCAAAAATGTCGAGATCTCGGACGACGTATTCAAGCAGACCGAAGCGATCATCAACTCGATGACTCCCCTCGAACGCGAGAAACCCGAAATCATCGACGCCAAGCGCCGCGAAAGGCTCGCCAAAGGCAGCGGTACGACGATGGCCGAGGTGAACAAACTGATGAAGCAGTTCGAAGACACGCGCAAGATGATGAAGGCCGTCGCCGGAGGCAATATGAAAATACCCAAATTACCCGGACGCGGCTTCCGCAGATAAGCGGAATGAATACCTCGCCAACTACTTTACCCCTTCGGTTCGGGTTCCGAACCAAAGGGGTTTTCCTTATGACATCTATCATATAATCGACCCGCTTCCGGGCAAATCCGGCATCCTCTGCAACCACGCACCGGCAGCGGAAAGGCGATTCACACATACTCTCCGAAATCGGTGTCAGCTCATAATTGGGCAAGCAGAATGCAGGACAAATCCGAAAAGGCTTCGCCCGTAAACACGAAGAACGGATTCGTCCGGAACACCTTGCAGACGAGTACAAGAAAAATATACAGAAATAGGAAAAAACCGGAGAGGAAAACACAACGCGAAGGACCGAAGAAAACGCGTTTTTTCCGGCCCGATCTTCCAATCCGTCCGATAACGGGCTTTTTCCGGAAAAACAGCGGTGTCGAAAAGAGCCGCAACCTCCCTCGGCCCCCCTTATCCGAAAAACGCCACCGACCGACACCTTCTGAACATAGAAAGATGACGCTTCATTTGGCAGGGGGTATTTTTTTCGCTATCTTTGTAAAAGATAGGAGGCGGTTCGGCAATCTTAGCGTGCAAATCCGTGCGATTGCTCTCGGCTTTCACTATTTTTGGAGCAGGCAGCATGGCGGCCCGGCATGAAAAACAAGTTCGTTCGTTTTATGCGGTCCTCGCTTTCACTGCCTTTTCGTGAGAATCAGACAACAGACATCCTATGCACAAGGCCGGTTTCGTCAATATCATCGGAAATCCCAACGTCGGCAAATCGACGTTGATGAACGCACTCGTAGGCGAACGCCTCTCGATCATCACCTCCAAAGCCCAGACCACGCGCCACCGCATTCTGGGAGTGGTCAGCGGCGAAGATTTCCAGATCGTCTTCTCGGATACGCCGGGCATCCTGAAACCCAGCTACAAACTCCAGGAATCGATGATGAAATTCGTCACCGGCGCCGTGAACGATGCGGACGTAATCCTCTACGTCACCGACACGGTGGAACAGAGCGACCGTTCGAACGACATCCTCGAAAAGATCCGCCAAAGCGATATTCCCACCCTCGCGGTAATCAACAAGATCGACCTCACGACGCCCGAAAAGCTCGAAGAGCTCGTCGATAAATGGCAGGCGCTGCTGCCGGCCGCCACGATCGTCCCGGTATCGGCACGCGAGAATTTCAACATCAAGGGACTTTTCGACCTGATTCTGGAACGGCTGCCCGAGGGAGAAGCCTTCTACTCCAAAGATACGCTCACGGACAAAACGCTGCGATTCTTCGCCTCGGAAATAATCCGCGAAAAGATCCTGCGCAACTACGACAAGGAGATCCCCTACTGTTGCGAAATCGCGATCGAAGCCTACAAGGAGGAACCGACGATCGACCGCATTTCGGCGGTCATCTATGTCGCACGCGACTCCCAGAAGGGTATCCTGATCGGGCACAAGGGCGAGAAACTCAAAAAAGTCGGACAGCAGGCCCGCGAGGACATGGAGCAATTCCTCGGCAAGAAGGTCTTCCTGCAGTTGTACGTCAAAGTAAACGAGAACTGGCGCGATAACGAACGGCAACTCAAGCGCTTCGGGTACGAACAAGAATAATCACAACCAAATCGGGGTGTCGTGGCATTGCGCAAATTTATCCTGAAAATCATCCTATTGGGGACGCTGCTGAGCAACGCCGCCACTGCCGACGCCCAATACAACAAAGACTATTTCTACTGGGCCAGCCGCCGTTGCCTGATGAACCGCGAATATCAGGAGGCGATTCGTGTGCTCAACATCCTGTTGCGGGCCGATCCGGACGCCGCAGAGGGCTATTTCCTGCGGGGCGTAGCCAAATTCAACCTCGACGACCTGCTGGGTGCCGATACCGACTTTTCGGCTGCCATCGTCAAAAACCCCGTATTCACGACCGCCTACATCTACCGGGCGCTGACCCGTACGCGCATGGGCAACTACGACGACGCGCTGCAGGATTTCCGCGAGGCGATCGACCTGAGGCCCGACCTGCCGGACGCCTATTACAGCCGGGGCTATACGCGCCTGCAGAACAAGCAATACGAGGAGGCGATCGAGGATTTCGACAAATTCATCTTCCAGGAAAACAAGGTAGCCGACGCCTACATCGGCCGCGGCACAGCCTACCTGTACCTGAAGGACACCGTACGGGCCCTGGAAAATTTCGACCAGGCGATCCGCACCAACCGCGAAAATCCCAACGGCTATTACCAACGCGGAACCTTGTTGCTGCAAAAAGAGGAGTATGCCCGAGCCGAAGCCGATTTCGATATGTCGATCCGCTGCGATTCGACTTTCCTGCCGCCCTATTTCAACCGGGCGGTGGTCTATTCCAACACCAACCGTCCGATGCAGGCCCTCGCGGATTTCGACCGGGTACTCCAACTGGACTCGACCAACTCGTTCACCTATTTCAACCGGGCGATTCTCCGCACCCAGATCGGCGATTACAACCGCGCACTCGACGACTTCGATCGCGTGGCGCTCTACTCTCCCGGCAATGTTCAGGTCTATTACCTGCGTGCCATGCTCAAAACCCGCTTGGGCGACCTCGAAGGCGCCGAGCGCGACTACACCCGGGCCATCGAACTCTACCCCGACTTCGCCAACGCCTACCTGAACCGCAGCGCCCTGCGCTATGCGTTGCATAACCCCAAGGCTGCGAAACGGGACGAAGAGATTGCCCAACGCAAGATCGCCGAATACAAATCCCACCTGAAGGACAGCACCTACTCGATCTATGCCGATACGACACAACGGATGGACAAACTGCTGGCCTTCGACAACCAATTCACCAACAACTACTTCGACCGCATTTCGGAACAACCGAACCTGGGCCGCAGCAACATGCGTCTGCTTCCCCTGTTCCGCTTCACCCTGATGCAGCCCGACACCACCCGGATCGAGGCGTCGAACCGCTATACCCTGCAACGGGTCAAAGACTTCGAGAAAAAACTGGACAATCCCTACCTCGTCCTCTCCAACCGGCCCACGAACATCGATGCGGACTCTTTGGCGATGCTCGACAGCCGCTATGCCGAAATCCTGCGCCAGAATCCGCGCGACTGGCTCCTGCAAGTACAATATGCCATTTCGCAATCGCTGATCCGACAATTCACCAATTCGGTCGGCGCCTATTCGTCGGCTATCGCAGACAATGCCGCCAATCCATTCCTCTACTTCAACCGGGCCGTGACACGGGCCGAAATGATCGACTTCATTTCGGGCCTGGACAATCCCTATCAGCGAATTTCGATCGACTCCGACCCGGCGAACAAACTCACCAACACCCATACACGCACCTACAATTACGACGAAGCCATCGCCGATCTGGACAAGACGCTCCGCCTCTTCCCGAACTTCGCCGAAGCCTACTACAACCGGGGAACGCTGCTGGCTCTTTCAGGCAAACTGCCCGAGGCCTTCGAAGATTTCTCAAGAGCCATCGAACTGAATCCCCTCTTCGCCGAAGCGTTCTACAACCGGGGCATGACCCAAATCTATATGAAAGACACACGCAAGGGCTGCCTCGACCTCTCGAAAGCCGGAGAGCTGGGCATTACCTCGGCCTATGAAATCCTCAAACGTTACACGGGGGAGCATACAGAAGCTTTTTAACTAACAATAACCAATTCAATAAACTATGACACAAGCTATTCAAAAGAAACTGAACGACTCGGCGTGGGCTCGGTGGACCGCGCTGATTCTGGTGGCGCTCACCATGTTCTTCGGCTACATGTTCGTCGATGTCCTCTCGCCGTTGCAGAACATGCTCGAAAGCACCCGAGGCTGGAGCCCCACGATTTTCGGACTGTACGGCGGTTCGGAATTCATTCTGAACGTCTGCGGTTTCCTGCTCGTCGCAGGTATCATCCTCGACAAGATGGGCGTACGGTTTACGGGTATTCTTTCGGCCTCGCTGATGGTACTCGGTGCCGGTATCAAATTCTACGGGCTGAGCAACTACTTCTATGAAGGCGGATTCGGTTACGAGTTCCTCAATTCGTTCCTCACGGACATTCCGGCCAGCGCGAAGCTCGCCTGCCTGGGCTTCATGATCTTCGGCTGCGGTACGGAGATGGCCGGTGTGACAGTATCCCGTGCAATCGTCAAGTGGTTCACGGGGAAAGAACTGGCTCTGGCGATGGGCCTGGAAATGGCTATTGCCCGACTGGGCGTATTCGCCGTATTCAGCCTGTCGCCCTGGGTGGCTAACTGGGGCGGCGATCCGAGCGTAGCACGTCCGGTAGCCGTTGTCGGCCTGTTGCTCTGCATCGGCCTGCTGACCTACATCGCTTTCTCGGTCATGGACTTCAAACTCGACAGACAAACCGAGGCAGACACCCCGATAGGAGAAACCGAAGAGCCCTTCAAGGTCGCCGATCTGAAGAACCTTTTCAGCAGCAAAACCTTCCTGATCGTTTCGGCACTCTGCGTGCTCTACTATTCGGCGATTTTCCCGTTCCAGCGTTTCGCAACGGGTATGCTCGAAAGTAATCTGGGCATCACCAACCAGCAGGCTTCGGACATCTTCCGCTGGTTCCCGATGGGTGCAATGATTCTGACTCCGCTCCTCGGCTGGTTCCTCGACCACAAGGGCAAAGGCGCGACGATGCTGATGATCGGTGCGATCCTGATGTTCATCTGCCACATGACTTTCGCACTGGTTCCCCTCACCCCCGCTATCGCGTTCTCGGCGATCATCCTGCTCGGCCTCTCTTTCTCGCTGGTTCCCGCCGCCCTGTGGCCTTCGGTACCCAAGTTGGTCGATAACCGCTATATGGGTTCTGCCTATGCAACGATTTTCTGGATCCAGAACCTCGGACTGATGGCCTTCCCGATGATCATCGGCTGGGTTCTCAACAAGGTCAATCCCGGCGTGGGAGAAGCGATCAAAGCCGGTGAACACGTAAGCTACAACTACACGGTTCCGATGCTGATTTTCGCCAGCCTCGGCGTATTGGCTTTCCTGCTGGCTTTCTGGCTCAAGCTCGAAGACCGTAAAAAGCACTACGGCCTGGAACTGCCCAACATCAAGAAATAACGATAATCCGTATCCCCGGTCTGCCGGAAAAATGATGAGTAAACCCCCGCTGCAAATTGCAGCGGGGGTTTTGTAATAAAGAGTCTATCGGCTAAAGCGACGAGGATCGTACGAGATTCCGCTTTTCGAGATACAAGAGTTCCTATTTAATCGGATCGACCCTCTACGCTTCCTATTTAACCAATCGGTAAAGTTCCGTAATGCGATCGCACATCGCATCCCACGAAAAGCGCTTCTTCTCCTCTTCCATGTTCGCACGGAATCCCGCGAGCACATCGTCCCGCCAGATACGGTCGATGGCCCGGGCGACTTCTGCGGCATCGGGACGGCAGACGAAGCCGACACGACCGTCCGGCACGATCTCCGGAAGACCGCCCACGTCGGTCACCACCATCGGCAGGTCGAATTGATAAGCGATCTGGGTCACGCCGCTCTGCGTGGCCGAACGATACGGCTGCACCAAAAAATCTGCGACGGAAAAATAGTAACGCACCAATTCGTCCGGAATAAAATAGTCGTGCAAAATCACATCGTCCTCCAGTCCGTTGTCGGCGATTTGCTTCAAATACTTCTCTTTCGGAGCATAGAACTCACCGGCCACGATCAGGCGCCGGTCTTCGGCAGGATGCTCCCGCTTGTAGATCTTCCAGGCATCGAGCAACAGGTCCAATCCCTTGTAGTCCCGAATCAGACCGAAAAAGAGCGCATAGCGTTTCGAAGGATCCAGTTCGAGGCGGATGCAGGCCTCCGTACGGTCGATGACGATACCGAAATTTTCGAAAAGCGGATGCGGAGAGAAGAGCGCCGGAACCTGCGTATATCGGCGCAATTCGCGGTGCACCTGCTCGGACATATAGATAAAGCCGTCCACCGCCCTCAGGAAATAGCGGTTGAACGGCTTGTCGGTCATATGGCGTTCATGCGGTTCGACGTTGTCGATCTGACAAAGGATACGCGTCGTACCGTTCTTTTTGGCAAAGCGGGCGATCGTACCGAAACAGGGCGCCATAAAGGGGGTCCAGTATTTCATCAGCACGAAATCCGGCTTCTCGCGGGCGATCCACCGCCCCACGGCGATCCAGTTGAACGGATTCATCGTATTCACGCACCGCACGATGTACAGATCGGGCGGCGGAGGTGTCTGCACCGTCTGATTCCTGCCGGGAAAGAAAATACGGGGATACTGGAGCGTGAAAGTCTTGATCTTCACCTCGTCGCCCCGATGTTGGAAAACCCGGGCCATGCTCTGCATAATTACGGCCAAGCCCCCACGATACGGATGGGCGGGCCCCACGATCGAAATTTTCATACCCCGAACTTTTATTTATAACTGAAATCGAATCCCCGAACGGATTCAAACCTTCGGTACGGCCCTCCTGTTTTCGAATAAACAGCGCACGGCAACTTCAGGAAAAATACAAATACCCTACCGAATCCTGCAACAAGGAGATAACGATAACCGGTTCGGGAGGAACTGCCCGAACCGGTTATCACTATCCATCCTATTTCGTTTTATTATACGCCTCCACACCGCTCTTCAGGAAGTCGATGTATGCCTCCACGTCGAGGTTATAAGCCCGCTTGGGAACCAATTCCTGCCCATCACGGCCGAGAATCAGGTAGTTGGGCTGTCCGTTCACCCCGAAACGGGTCTGGGCGATGTAGGAGTTGATGCGGCCGATGTCCTTGAGAACCTTGCCTCCCGCAGTGGTCACCCATTCGTTCTCGGGCACTTTGGTCTTGTCGTCGGTATAGAGGGCTACCAGCACGTAATCGTCGCGCAGGATCTGCTGCACGCGCGGATCGCTCCAGACGCGGGCTTCCATTTCGCGGCAATTCACACAACTGATTCCCGTAATGTCCACAAACAAGGGTTTATCGGCCTCCCTGGCAGCGGCTTCGGCCTGGGCCAGATCGAAATACCCCGGCAGATCGTAAGGCCAGTGCAGGATATCCGCATATTTGATCTTTTCAGTCGTCTGTGCCGTTGCTGACGGTGCGGTAACGACGCCCTGCGTATTGATTACGAAGTCCTGCGTATGCATCGGGGGCAAATAGCCAGAAAGAGCTTTCAGCGGCGCACCGAACATACCCGGAAACATATAGACCGCGAACGAAAGCGAAGCGATGGCCAGCGTCAGCCGCGTCACCGAAACGTGCTTGAGTTCGTCGTCGTGAGCGAAGCGGATCTTACCCAGCAAATAGAAACCCAGCAATGTGAACACGACGATCCAGATCGCCAAATAGACCTCACGGTCGAGCAACCCCCAGTGGTAGGTCTGGTCGGCCATACTCAGGAACTTGAAACCGAGGGCGACCTCGATAAAACCGAGAACGACCTTCACGGAACCGAGCCAACCGCCGCTCTTGGGCAGGTCTTTCAGCAAGGAGGGGAAGAAAGCGAAAATCGTAAAAGGCAGAGCAAAAGCCAGCGAGAAAGCGAAAGTTTTGCTTTGCTCAATCAAAGAGCTGCCGAACTGAATATTCAGGTGGACAATCATTATCGGGTGACGGATAAACTGGTGCAGGAAATGATTCACTTTATCCGCAAAGAACATCCTGATATGTTGCTTTTGGGAGCCGGAAGCCATTACCGTCCCGAAATGCCGGGAACTCCGGGAGCTATTTTGTGGCTGACGCTTTTCCGTGATAAGATTGATGACATAATGGAACAGGTGAAGTGTCCTGTTGCCGTATTTGTGAATCGCGGTTATCGGGAGGGAGCGCTGGTTAGCTTTGTTTTGGGAGGAATGATCGATATATTCTTGCTTTCGTATATTAGTATAATGTTGCAAAACGGTCATTCGGTGCGTCTTTTTCTTTTTGATACGGACGATGAGGAGTTCTGTCGGTGCATGAATGACTTGCAGGCTCGTTATTCCGGTCAGATAACGATAGTACGGTTTGCAGGAGTAGAAGAGTTAGTAACCAGGGAGAAAGATGGATTGTTGGTAATGAGCCATCTTTCGTATACAAAATTATCCGAGGATGAGCTTGTGATGCGGGAATTGTCATCTTTGCTGGTCATCCGCAGGAATAATAATAAGGGAGAAAAAAATGAAAGACTTGAAATTGGATGAGCATACAGGGTTAGTACTTGAAGGGGGAGGAATGCGGGGAGTATTCACCTGCGGTGTACTCGACTATTTAATGGATCATAATATTCGTTTTCCTTATGCGATCGGGGTGTCGGCAGGAGCTTGCAATGGTTTGTCGTATGCATCCCGCCAGCGTGGGCGTGCTAAGTTCAGCAATATCGACTTGTTGGAGAAGTACAATTATATCGGTTTGAAACATTTGTTCAGGAAACGTAACATCCTTGACTTCGATTTGCTTTTCAATGAATTTCCCGAACATATTCTTCCCTATGATTATGATACATACTTTGCTTCTCCCGAACGTTTCGTGATGGTAACAACGAATTGTGTGACGGGCGAAGCCAACTATTTCGAAGAGAAACGGGATAAAAGCCGCGTGATTGATATTGTACGGGCGTCCAGTAGCCTGCCTTTTGTTTGTCCTATTACTTATGTGGATGATGTTCCGATGCTCGATGGGGGGATTGTAGACTCTATTCCTTTGCAGCGGGCTATTGCTGACGGTTGCACCCGTAATGTGGTTGTACTTACCCGTAATCGCGGTTATCGGAAAGATACCAAAGATATCCGTATTCCATCCTTTGTTTACCGGAAATATCCGAAGTTGCGCGAAGCGTTGAGCCGTCGGTGTGCTGTTTACAATGAGCAGCTGGAAATGGTGGAACAAATGGAGGATGAAGGAAAGATTATCGTCATTCGTCCGCTGAAGCCGGTTATGGTGGACCGGATTGAACGGGATGTGCAGAAACTGACGGAATTTTATGAAGAAGGATACGACTGCGCAAGAAACCTGTTCGAAGTTTAAGTAAATAATAAATGACCTGATTTGTTTGTAGTCCGCATGAGAAATGCGGACTACAAACTGTGATATTTATATATTTCTGTATAATATTTCTACAAATACTCTTCTTTTGCCTCAATTAATTCGATTTTAAGTCATTATTAATTGGTTTTTGTGGTATTTATTAAGGGATGCCCCTTTACTTTGCTGAAAAATAATTTTTGGCAGACTTAATAACATAACATGAAAAATAAAAAAATAACATGGTAAAAAGGTTTGATTGGTTGTTGGTGTATTTATTGTTTTCAATAGGGGTGATGGCACAATCCGGTGGGAAACAGTATAATTCTTACAAAGGATTGGTCATGGCAGGTTATCAGGGGTGGTTCAACACCCCTGGTGACGGCTCGGGCCGTGGTTGGCATCATTATAATGGACGCAACGGGTTCCGTCCGGGCTCATGTTCGGTGGATCTTTGGCCGGAAGTGTCGGAGTATAAGAAACTCTATAAGACCGAATTTTCCTTTGCTGACGGCAAACCGGCTTATGTGTTTTCTTCTCATGATGAATCTACCGTAGATGTCCATTTCAGATGGATGAAGGAGTATGGACTGGATGGTGTCTTCATGCAGCGTTTTATCACAGAAATACGAAATGAAAGCGGATTGAAACACTTTAATAAGGTGTTGAACTCAGCGATGAAGTCTGCTAATAAATACGAACGGGCTATCTGTGTGATGTACGACCTGAGCGGCATGCAGCCGGGAGAAGAGCGGTTATTGCTGAAAGACATCGCAGAAATATCAGAACGCTATTCATTAAAAGACCATGCAAAGAATCCGTCTTATTTGTATCACAACGGTAAACCGCTGGTTACGGTTTGGGGAGTCGGATTTAATGATAATCGCCGTTACGGACTGAAAGAAGTTGCTCATATTATTGATGGCTTGAAATCACAAGGATTCAGTGTGATGCTTGGAGTACCTACTCAGTGGCGTGTGCTGGAAGGAGATACGGAGCCGGACCCCCGACTGCATGAACTCATCCGCAAATGCGATATTATGATGCCTTGGTTTGTAGGGCGTTATAATGAAACGACTTATCCCAAGTACCAGAAATTGGTGGAAGAAGATATTCAGTGGGCAAAGAAGAATCAGGTGGATTACGCTCCGTTGGTTTTCCCCGGTTTCTCATGGGGAAATCTGAAAGGAAAAGATCATAACTCGTTTATTCCCCGCAATAAAGGTTCTTTCCTTTGGACGCAATTGACGGGAGCCATTCGTGCAGGTGCCGAAATGATTTATGTAGCTATGTTTGATGAAATAGATGAAGGGACTGCCATCTTTAAATGCGCCCAAAAGGTCCCTGTAGGGAAAAGTACATTTGTACCTATTGAAGAAGGAGTAGAAAGCGATCATTATTTGAAATTGGTGGGGGAAGCTGCTAAGATTCTGAGAAAGGAAAAAGCGATAGCATATAATACCAGACTGAATCCGGCTGGTCCGAATCCTTTTATCCGGCACATGTACACTGCTGACCCGTCAGCACATGTCTGGAAAGATGGCAGATTGTATGTGTATGCTTCGCATGATATTGCTCCTCCGCGTGGATGCGACTTGATGGACCGGTATCATGTGTTCTCCACCGATGACATGATCAATTGGACGGATCATGGAGAAATCCTGAGTTCTGAGCAAGTGCCGTGGGGACGGAAAGAAGGAGGTTTCATGTGGGCCCCGGATTGTGCTTACAGAAATGGTACCTACTATTTTTATTTCCCTCATCCCAGTGAAACGGATTGGAATGACAGCTGGAAGATTGGTGTGGCTACCAGCAATAAACCCGCAGAAGGATTTAAAGTGCAGGGATATATTGAAGGAATGGACCCGATGATTGATCCTTGTGTATTTGTGGATGATGACGGACAAGCTTACATTTATAATGGCGGTGGTGGCATCTGCAAAGGAGGGAAGCTGAAAGATAATATGATAGAACTGGATGGTACCATGCGGACTATGGAAGGGCTGGTAGATTTCCATGAGGCTACTTGGATACATAAGCATAACGGAAAATATTATTTGTCTTATTCGGACAATCATGACGACGGGGAAAAACACAACCGGATGTGTTATGCAATCAGCGATTCGCCTTTGGGTCCCTGGGAATACAAGGGAATTTATATGGAACCTACCGACAGTTATACCAATCATGGTTCTATTGTCGAGTTCAAAGGACAATGGTATTCTTTCTATCACAACAGTGCACTGTCCGGTCAGGATTGGTTGCGTTCCATTTGTGTGGACAAGCTGTACTACAATCCGGATGGTACTATAAAAATGGTAAAGCAAACTAAATAACAGATACACCGGACCTTCTATTTTTGCTTGTGAATTAAAAATCTGATAGTATGAATATAAAAAGAGACTTGTTAACTATCCTTGCATGCAGTATGAGCCTGCATCTTTTGGCACAGGAAAAGTTTCCGTTCAGAGATCCGCAACTTCCTGTCGAACAACGTGTGGAAGATCTGGTTTCTCGCCTGACGCTGGAAGAAAAAGTAAAGCAAATGCTGAATAGCACACCTCCTGTTGAACGGCTGGGAATCCCTGCCTATAACTGGTGGAATGAATGTCTGCATGGCATCGGACGCACTAAATATCATGTAACCGTATTCCCACAGGCTATCGGAATGGCTGCGGCCTGGAATGACGCTTTGATTAAGGAAGTCGCTTCTTCCATAGCCGACGAAGGACGTGCCATCTATAACGACACACAACGAAAAGAAGACTACAGCCAATATCACGCATTAACTTACTGGACGCCTAATATAAATATATTCCGTGATCCCCGTTGGGGACGCGGACAGGAAACCTATGGCGAAGATCCTTATCTGACCGCCAGAATAGGTGAAGCCTTTGTTCAGGGACTTCAAGGGGACAATCCCCGGTATCTGAAAGCCTCCGCCTGCGCCAAACACTACGCAGTACATAGCGGGCCGGAGAAAAACCGGCATAGTTTCAATTCGGATGTAAGCACCTACGACTTATGGGATACGTATCTGCCGGCTTTCCGTACATTGGTAGTCGATGCGAAAGTTTCCGGCGTAATGTGTGCGTACAATGCTTTTCAAGGCCAGCCGTGTTGTGGAAATGATTTGTTGATGCAGTCTATTCTGCGTGACAAATGGAACTTTATGGGATACGTCACTTCCGATTGTGGAGCTATTGATGATATTTTCAATCATCACAAAACACATCCGGACGCAGCGACGGCGGCTGCCGATGCCGTATTCCACGGAACTGATCTGGATTGCGGACACAGTGCTTACCTGGCTTTGGTGAAAGCGGTGAAAGATGGAATTATCACAGAAAAACAGTTGGATGTTTCTGTCAAGCGTTTGTTCACCATCCGTTTCCGCCTGGGATTGTTTGATCCGGTCGAACTGGTAGATTATGCGCGTATTCCCATTTCTATATTGGAATGCCGAAAACATCAGGACTTGGCAAAACAACTGGCACGTGAGTCAATGGTGCTTCTTAAAAACGACCAGTTACTTCCGCTCCAAAAGAATAAACTGAAAAAGGTGGTAGTGATGGGCCCGAATGCAGACAGCAGAGAATCTTTGCTTGGAAACTATAATGGAAATCCTTCCCGCATGTTAACACCTTTGCAGGCTATTCGTGAGCGTCTGGGCGGATGGACGGAAGTCGAATACATAAAAGG
>ERZ1504637.243-NODE-243-length-20007-cov-3.584703_pt1 | contig 20007 bp, 17 predicted proteins | sample MGYA00571823_ERZ1504637 | MGnify/ENA primary metagenome ERZ1504637 (study PRJEB39906, sample SAMEA3182102) | gut metagenome | biome: human; feature: gut; material: Stool; isolation source: human stools | place: Canada | collected 2013-02-18 ... | reverse complement strand
GCTTACATTGTGAGGTGTAAGTCTACTCGACTAGAGGGAAAGAAAATCTAAAAACATCGAAAAAACAAGCATTTGCGGGCATGATACGAATCGTATCATGCATGTGAAAGAGCGTTTCTTTCATAGTTTTACACTTTTTGATAAGGTGGAGTTGTCGGAAAGACAAGCCAAAACAGAAAGGATGTAGAATTATGAAAAAGAGCGAAAAGAAGAATTTGCTGATTGGAAGCATATTCCTTGCAATGTTTGCAGTATGGACAGCTTTGATTCAGTCTGTGGATGTGCAGCCGCTTGGTCAAAACGGAACAAGTATTGGATTTGCAACATTCAATTGCTGGTTTCACCATTTCACAGGGGTAAACATGGCAATTTATACGATTACCGATTGGATGGGGCTGGTGCCTGTCGTAATATGCCTTATTTTCGCAGGGATTGGACTTGTACAGTTGATCAAAAGAAGAAGCCTTTTCAGGGTGGATGCAGATATCATGATTTTGGGTGTGTATTTTGTCATCGTGTTCTTGGCATATGCGATTTTTGAAATGATCCCAATCAATTACAGACCGATTTTAATCGAAGGAATTATGGAGGCTTCTTATCCGTCCTCAACTACCTTGTTGGTATTAAGTGTAATGCCTGTCTTGATCGAGCAAATCCAGCGTAGACTTTCTGGCATTGGGGTAAAACGAATCATAACGATTGCGGCAATCGCTTTTTCGGTATTCATGGTGACTGGGAGATTGATTTCCGGAGTACATTGGTTTACGGATATCGTAGGCGGTGTACTGCTAAGTGCCGGATTGTTTAAGCTTTATAAAGCGGCAGTTATGCTGGCATTAAAAGAAAAATAGAATTGGTATGGGAGGTGCAGGTTTTGGAATTTCATGAAAAGCTTCAGGAATTAAGAAAGAGTCGAGGTTTGACACAGGAAGAATTAGCCGAGGCATTATTTGTTTCCAGAACCGCTATTTCAAAATGGGAGTCCGGAAGAGGATACCCAAGCATAGATTCATTAAAGGAAATATCCAGCTATTTTTCTGTATCAATTGATGATTTGTTATCTGGAGAGCAATTGATTTTCATAGCAGAAAAAGAAAACAAATCAAATCTCAATGGCGTATGCGATTTGTTATTGGGGTTTGTTGACTTGTTTTCACTGATGCTGATATTTCTTCCGCTGTATCCCAAACCGGTCAATGGATATATCTATTCGGTAAATCTCTTAGGATATGTAGATGGAAATGCTTTCATAATCAGGATCTATTGGGCATTGTTTATCAGCTTGACGATTGCCGGAATCGTGAAAATACTGATGGTCTATTTCAAGTTTGAAAAGGGCAAAAAAGCGGTTACATTCATCTCTGTAGGACTCAGTATCATTGCTGTTTTGTTTTTGGCTATGGCGAGAGAGCCGTATGCGATAACAGTAACGTTCCTGTTATTGCTTATCAAAGGCATTCTGCTTTATAAGCAGGCTAAGGCAGGTCGATAAGATATTGTGCCCTGCAACTTCCAGTTTTGATTTAATCGAATCCATAACATTTATTAACTGTTATATCTTATCTTCATGAAGTCCGCAAACCCTTGTAAATGCTAAATTTGTAGCAAGTGAGTTTGCCCTTACGCTTTCCCTTGTGTTATATACTTTTCCCTCATGTTACGAATGCTCACAAGGGCAAAATTAAGGGAAAGAAAATCCTGTAACAAATTATAACATGAAATGAAAATGGCAGGAAGAACGGATTGAAATGCTTTCAAAACTATTAGAATATCATGGAAAGGATGTACGGTTATCTCATAATATAACAAGAGATGAAAATTTAAGCTTTTGGATGCTTGAATTTTATTTTAAGAGAGGACACGTTGATTTTTCAGTGTATCCTCTCTATTTAAAATTATTTTTAAATAGTTCTTGCACAAAAACAAATAGCATGCTAAAATCTATTTAAAGAAAGTTTTAAATAGGTAAAAGATATGGGAGAAACTAACATTTTTAAAGTATTGGCAGATAGCCAGCGAAGAGACATTCTTATTATGTTGAGAAATGAGCGATTAAATGCTGGAGAGATTGCTGAAAAATTACAGATCACACCGGCTGCTCTTTCTTATCATTTAAAATTATTAAAAAACGCAGATTTGATATCTGAATATAAAGAGAAAAACTTTGTTTATTATGAAATCAACACTACGGTTTTCGATGAATTAATTATATGGGTTAACCAGTTTGGAGGGAAAAAAGAATGAAAAAAGTAATGTGGATAGTAGCAATGATACCAGTTGTAGTTACAAGTGTTGTACTACAGTTTATGCCTGATATTATACCTATGCATCATGACTTGGAGGGAAACACTGACAGATGGGGAAGTAAAACAGAAAGCTTTATTTTTCCGGTAATTATTTTGTTTATTACACTGTTTTGGCACTTGCTAATCTATGTGTTTGAGAAAAAATCAAAAAATGCAAATACAGAAAAGGAACAGATGGAAGCAAAATCTTCTGCAAAGGTATTATGTGTTGTAGGAATTTCGCAAGCAATCATGTTCGGGATTATGCATTATTTTATTCTTTATTCTTCTTGGATACAGGCAAATGCAGGTGGTGAACATGCGGTTATTGACATTGCAAAAGTTTCATGTATTTTGTGTGGTATTATATTTATTGTATTAGGAAATTTTATGACAAAGGCAAAACGAAATGCAGTAGTGGGAGTTCGAACCGTTTGGAGTATGCACAATGATAATACATGGAGAAAGAGTAACCGCTTTGGTGCAATATGTATTATTATTACGGGGTTATTGACTATCATTACAACCGTATTTACAAGTGGGATGACTGGCACAATCTTTATGTTGATTTATTTATTATTAGCAACAATTGTAACTGTGGTATACTCAAAAAAGATATATGATAAGGAAATAAAAAAATAATTTGTATCTTTATGCGAGAGGGTGAAATTCCAGTCTTTTACGGAGAGATAACAAACGAAGGGAGGCAATTGCCTCCCTTCGTTTGTTATCTACTCCTTCCACGGTTTGGTGGAGAATATGGTCTTGTTAACTCTCGCTCCTTTATGTCCTGTTTCTTAGATATAAACCTATCGTGTAGAGACTGCGGCTTTTCTCCATACCGTTGTTTCCAATTCTTAAGGCTGTCCTGATAATCCCCATAAGCTGTCTCTGACTTATGAAATGCTTTGTAGAAGGCTTCCGCATTCTGATACCCGTATTCCTTTACGATATGGGATAATCGGGCTTTCATTCGGGAAATACGTTCCTCCAATCCGGCTATCTCTGTTGAAAGTTCGGAACGCCTTTTTGCTTTGAAGATACCTTTGCTGTCGGACAGTTCAATTTCAAGGTCACTTCGCTGTTTCTCGAGTGCAAAAATTGCTTTATTCTGTTCTTGCAGCTTTTGATAAATTTCGCATAAGTGCTTGTAAGAAACTGCTTCCGGTGATGGCTGTGGTCTTGGCGGTATAGCAGGCTTTGGTGTATCTGTCTGCTTTCTGCTTTCTTCTGGTACAGCTTTCTGCTCTTTGAAATCTGTGTTCTCCGGTCTTGCTTCAAGCTCTTTGGAAATTACTTTATCTGCAAGCTCCAGAGTTTTGAGAAATACTTTGGAGATTAACAGTTCTAATACTGCAATGGCAGTACCGATAATGGAAGATAACAGATTCGGTCTGTTTCCGTAAAGCCATACGGATTCCACAATCTTGTCCGTTATCCGTTCCTTTTTTATCTGCATGATTTCTGACTTGGAAACACCCGTTACAATCGCTCTGTCAACAGTCTGATTCCACAAGGTGCGTTTACTGTTGTCTGCCTCAATCTCGGTGGCTTTCGGATTGTTCTTACCAATCTTTTTGGTGGCAAGATACATACCGCCACGCTCAAAAACTTCTAACCGCTGGCTTTTATCCCACACATACTGATTGATAAGATTGGTATAATCCTGCTTGACGGTATCAAGGAAATTTTCAGCCTTGAAGTGTTTATCCTTAATGGAGAAAATCTGTCTTTCATATACCTCACCTTTGTGAATCACCTTACACCTTTTACGGATATTTCCTTCTTCATCAAGTATCTCTTTCTTGGTGCGTACATGATTTCCCTTTTCGTCATAGAACATATTGCGGGTGGCAACCTTTTCTATGGGCTGTTCCAAGAGTGTACGCTCCGAAAAAATGAGATGGATGTGATAGTTGGTTTTCCGCTTATTGTGATGCAGGGCTGCGATACAGTCCGTTCCGTAAGTCTGTCTGAAATGGTCTGTAAATATCTGCAACAGTCTGTCTGGAGGATACTCCGTAAAAGATTCCGGCAGGGCTATGATCAATTCCCTTGCCTCAATACATTTCCCCTCCGTACCGTTTTTTTTAAATTCTGCCTGATTATATTTTGCAAGGTCAGTCCAAAAATTACGGTCTGTGGTTTCATATACCGCATACAGATTTTCCTGCTTCTTTGGGCTTGAAATATAATAAATTCTTCCCCGGACATTGTGGAGCTTCGTCATCTGAATAAATGAATTTCTTGGCATGTGCTTCCTCCTTTCCGTATCTGCCAAGTACGAAGCTGCAAGAAATGAGGATGGGAAACTTTCTAATGTGAAAGTGAGTAGGCTACATAGGTAGCCTGTCTACGAACATATCCGCCTGTCGGCGAAAAGCTCCCAGCAGGGCGAAATACACAGAGTACAAATCGTAAGATTTGTGCGAGGGGTGTATTTCGCTCTCAAACGCCGAGGGCTTGTATAAAAAAGTTTCTTCCCCACTTCTTAAATTTCCGGTTGTATCTTAGAGGAAGCACATGGTATAATCTATTTGCGTGTAGGTATATCATGGCTTCGGTCAGATACATACCTTAGGGATGGTCTTAGGACTGTCCCTATTTAATTTGTCACATTTCTTGTGACAGCTCTGACATTTCCTTTGTCCCTTAAGTCCCTGCCTTCATTGGCGGTCATGAACTTTTCAAGCATATCCGTTTTGATAAGGACTTTCCGTCCTACCTTCAATACCGGAAGCTTTTTCCATTCTACCAGTTTCCGCAGGGTATTTCTGCCGATACCCGTATAGTCGGCAGCTTCCTCAATGGACAGTGCAATCTTCACTTCTGTCATTAAAACACCTCCTCTTGAATTGCATAATGCAATTTTGTAACTATGCCTACTATATAACTTTTATATCTTCTTGTCAAGCGTTACGAAATTTTAAAAGTAATTATTAACTTGCATATTGCAATGCTACTTTTACTGTGTTATACTTTAACCATACCGAAAAAGGAGGCGTATCAGAATGAAAGATAAAGAATTACGCAAGTTAATCGGTAGCAGGGCAAAACAACGCAGACTGGAATTAGGTGTCAACCAGCCTTATATAGCAGAAAAGATGGGAGTTACCGCTTCCACCATACAGCGGTATGAGGCAGGAACGATTGACAACACCAAGAAGCTTGTTCTGGATGGTCTGTCGGAAGCACTTCATGTATCAGTGGAGTGGCTGAAGGGCGAGACGGAAGAAATGACAAGTGATGTTACGGATAAAAGGGAATTACAGATTCGTGATACCATGACTTCCATTCTCTCCAAACTACCTTATGATATGAAGGCAGACGAAGCGGATTTTTCCAAAGATTTACTGCTGCTGATGTTGAAGGAATACGAATTATTCGTTGATTCCTTTCAATATGCCTGTAAGAATTTTAAAGGGAATACGGAAGATGCCACAATTGAAAAAGTAATGGGGTTTGAATCCAATCAGGAATATAATGAGATTATGTTCCTTAGGGAAATCACCCATACGGTAAACGCACTGAACGACATGGGCGACATTGTAAGGCTCTATTCCAAGAATCCCGAAACGGCAGCCGTAAGGCTTGCAAATCTTCTTTCAGAGAAAGACTCCGAACCGGTATAGATTAGACAACCGGAGTTATGATATACTTACACGCAGAAAGCATTTCATCAGTTCCGATTGTCGATATCGAAAGGAGTAACGATTATGGCAAAAGGTTCTGTAAGAAAGAAAGGCAAGAAATGGTACTACCGCTTCTATGTGGAAGATGCAAGCGGTAATCTGGTGCAGAAGGAATTTGCAGGTACGGAAAACAAAAGCGAAACGGAAAAGCTGTTGAGGCAGGCAATGGAGGATTATGAAGCCAAGCGGTTTGTTGCAAAGGCTGAAAACATCACACTCGGAGAGTTGCTTGACCTGTGGGCTGATGAAGAATTAAAGACAGGCACATTGAGTAATGGAACGGTTGGCAATTATCTTCAGACAATTGGGAGAATCAAACAACACCCTATCAGCAAAAGGAAACTGAAAACGGTGACTTCGGTACACCTGCAGGAGTTTATGGATTTGCTCTCATTTGGAGGCACTGTGGGAGATTTTATATCAAAAGGATATTCCATTGATTATGTAAGGTCATTTTCAGCAGTATTGCAACAGTCATTCCGGTTTGCGGTATTTCCGAAACAGTTTATTACCTTCAATCCCATGCAGTATGTGGTGATGAGGCACAAAAAGGAAGAAACGGATTTGTTTGCGGATGAAACAGCCGCAGACAGAGACAAGGTTAAACCGCTTTCCTTTGAAATGTACCGGAAACTGATTGAACAGCTTGGAAAACGAAGCAGAGATGCGATTCTTCCGGTTCAGATAGCATACTTTACAGGTCTCAGACTTGGGGAAGTGGCAGGTCTGACATGGCAGGACATCAACCTTGAAGAACAGTATTTAACTGTACGCAGGAGCATCCGCTACAATGGGGCTACCCATAAGCACGAAATTGGTCCGACAAAATGGAAAAAGGTCAGAGTTGTTGACTTTGGCGATACCCTCGCAGACATTCTGAGAAAGGCAAAAAAGGAACAACACAAAAACCGTTTTCAGTATGGAGAACTTTATCAGCGGAATTTTTACAGAGAGGTAATGGAAAAGAATCGGGTGCATTACGAGTATTACCATTTGGGAATGACAGAAAATGTGCCAGAGGATTACACCGAAATCTTCTTTGTATGCTTAAGGGAGGATGGCTGTCTGGAACTTCCGGCAACCATAGAAACAGCCTGCCGGACAGCAGGAAGAAAAGTACCGGAGCTTGAAGGTTTCCATTTCCACACATTAAGGCATACCTACACGACAAACCTCTTATCCAACGGGGCTCAGCCTAAGGATGTGCAGGAACTGTTAGGACACTCAGACGTGAGTACCACCATGAATGTCTATGCCCATGCTACAAGGGAAGCAAAGCGGACTTCCGCAAGAATTCTTGATAAAGTAGCAGGCAATGATTAAACAACTGAATAATGAATTTTCCCTTGTAATTATCCCATAAGGGCAAAAACAAGGGAAAAGGATACATATATAGAATTTTCAATGGCGGGAAGCCTTGAAAATAGGGGAAAGTTAAGAGAGTTAATAGATAAATTCCAGTTTGTAGACCTAAAATAGAATACAGTTCCTTACATAGCAGTCATGTACTTCGGTGCCTGGCTGCTAATTTTTTTGCGAAAGGAGCAGTATCGAATGAAGCTTGTATTAGCGGAAAAGCCCTCGGTTGCCATGAGTCTCTCGAAGGTGATCGGGGCAAATCAGCGCGGGGACGGTTATATGGAGGGCAATGGCTACTTTGTCAGCTGGTGTGTGGGGCATCTGGTGGAACTTTCCCAGCCGGAAGCCTATGATGAAAAATATGCTAAGTGGAGATATGATGATCTTCCAATTTTGCCGGAACATTGGCAGTATCAGGTATCTGCCAGCACGAAAAAGCAGTTCGGAATCCTGAAAAAGCTCATGCAGCGGAAAGATGTGGAGAGTCTGATCTGTGCAACCGATGCAGGGCGTGAGGGAGAACTGATTTTTCGACTGGTTTACCATCAGTGCGGCTGCAAAAAGCCGGTGGAACGACTTTGGATTTCCTCGATGGAGGACAGTGCGATCCGAGAAGGCTTTCAGAAGCTTAGACCGGGAACAGAATATGATGCCTTATATGAGGCGGCCTTATGCCGGGAGCGTGCCGACTGGATTGTCGGAATCAACGCCACCCGGCTTTTCTCATGTCTGTATGGGCAGACCCTGAATGTGGGGCGCGTGATGACACCAACGCTTGCGATGGTGGTTATGCGAGATGCAGCAATCCGGGCGTTCAAGCCGGAGCCGTTCTACTCGGCAGAATTGAAATTCCGGGATTTTCAAGCGGGTGGTGAGCGGATGAAAGCAAAAGCAGATGCAGAAAAACTGGTGGCAGAGTGCTGTCAGGCGGGTAGTGCCATCATTACCAAGGTGGAGCAGAAAGAAAAATCAGAGAAGCCCCCGGCCTTGTTTGATCTGACATCGCTTCAGAGAGAAGCAAACCGGCAGCTGGGATTCACTGCCCAGCAGACCCTGGATTACACACAGGCTCTGTACGAGAAGAAACTCGTGACATATCCCCGTACCGACAGCCGGTATCTGACGGATGATATGGCACCGCTGGTGCCGGAACTTGTTTCTGTGATCCAGCAGAGCTTTCAGATTCAGGCGGATGTACCGGCACCGGTGAATGCAGCGCAGGTCATCAATTCTAAGAAAGTTACCGATCACCATGCTATTATCCCTACAAAAACAGCGGCGGGTTATGACATTTCCTCTCTTCCCAGTGGAGAACGGGCGATTCTTACCATGCTGGCGGTGCGGCTGATTTGCGCGGTAGGAACTCCCTGCCGCTATGCAGAAACCATAGTAGAAGCCGAGTGCGCCGGTCAGAAGTTCCGAACGAAAGGCAAAACAGTCACGGATATGGGCTGGAGACAGTATGCAGGAAAGCCGGTTGAAGAGACTGAGAAGAATGCAGAGGCAGGTGAACTTCCGATACTTTCGGAAGGCATGACACTGGAACTTGCCGGTGTCGATCTGAAAGAAGGCAAGACCAGCCCACCCAAGAGGTTTACCGAAGATCTTCTGCTTTCAGCGATGGAAAGTGCCAGCTCGGATGAATTTCCGGCCGGTGTAGAGCGAAAAGGCATCGGCACACCGGCTACACGCGCTGCCATCATCGAAAAACTGGTGCAGAAAGGGTTTATCGAGCGCAGGGGTGATAAGAAAACGAAATACCTTTGCTCTACGGACAAGGGAAATGCACTGGTGACGGTGGTGCCGGAACAGATTCAGTCCCCATCCATGACGGCAGACTGGGAGGAAAAACTGCTGAAAATAGAACACGGCGAGTATGACGGTGATGCCTTTATGGGCGAAATCAGCAACATGGTGAGCGGACTTGTCAAAACCTACGAGGCTGTGAAAGGTGCCGATGTGCTGATGCAGCCAGAGCACAAGGTCATTGGCTCCTGTCCCGCCTGCGGCAGTGATGTCTGTGAAACGGCAAAGGGTTGGTTTTGCAGGGATAAGAACTGTAAATTTGCACTCTGGAAGGAAAACAGATTCTTTCAGACACTGGGAAAGCAGATGACAGAGGAACTGGCAAAGCAACTGGTAAATCAGGGAAAAGCACGGCTTACCCATTGCTATTCCAGGAAGTCTGGACGTTACTATGACACAACCGTTCGTGTAGAGGCCGGCGAGGACGGTGCAGCAGCATTTAAGCTGGAGTTTGGAGGTAAAAAATGAGCATGAAAATGATGAATGCAGCTTATCTGGTGGATAATGCTGCGCTGCTTTCCTTGCAGGAAAAGCAGGACGGCGTGGAATTCCATTGCTTTGATATGGACAGCAAGGTGCAGACCACCGAGGGACACATTGGCTGGGATGTGTTGGATAAACAGCCGTCTTCTACGCTGGAAGAAAGCGCAAGGGTGGTAGCACTTCAGAAGATTCCCCAGCTTGACGGTCTTGCCGTTGCGCCGGTAGCTCCGGAGATGCTGGAGCAGGTACGCGGCGGCAGAAAGGTTCTCTGGCAGATGAAAAAGGCTGATCCTGAGCTGGAGAATGCAAAAAATATCCGGTTTATCACCAGCAACTACGAGGATCGGTTCAAAATTCCGGATGGCAGTGCAGTGGAGATCGAGTATCCGAACCGGAAGTTCTCAGCTCGCTGCGAATATATGGACGAATATCATTTGCGCCTGGGGTATGATGTTTTGCACATCTGTCAGCTGGCAGAAATGCTGGAACGCGGCGGTGGTACATGCCGCCCGGAGCCGCTGATTACGGAAGAACGCAGTGCATGGGATTTGGGAAGCAAGGGCTTTCTTGCCATTCAGACCTGTGAGGACGGTTACGACTATACCTTATATCATAAGGACTTTATGGAAATTGACGGTGGACAGATCGACAACCCGGAAATCAGCATGAATGCAGCCAGAGACCAGATTCTTTCGGATTATGTGTTCGGTGTCCGCACCATGACGCGGATTTACTATGATGAACTTTGTGATCGTGCAGAGGAAGCGGAAATCAGCAGACGGGAATCTGTGCTGGGTAAACTCTCGGATTTGTCTTCCAGAACGGATACGCCGGTGAAAGCTGCCAAGGCGAAGGAGGCAGAGCGATGAAATACAAGCTTACGAAGGCAGAGCAGGAAACCGTCATCAATTTTGATAATGAACTGGATATCGCCAGCATTTATACCCATGACAGCCGCCTGATTAAGAAGCTTCGGGAACTGCGAAAACAGTATCCGGAGCAGTTTATTTTGGAGCACCGGGAGCATGGGTCGGTCACTTATACGATTCCGAAACGCTGCGTCGGTATCCGACCGCCTTATAGTGAAAAGCGGCGGGAACAGCAGCGGCAGGAAGCAAAGGAAAACGGCCTGCCGTTTATGGAGAAGGGAGAAATGAACGATGGCAAGAATTGAAAAATGGGATGAAGTGCATGGAACGCAGGCACCGGACGAAAGAATGATGGCATTTCTCGACAGTACTACCGACCAGTATGCGATTTTGCAGCTTCGCCGCATCGAGGATACGGTATATGAACGCTTTTCGTCTATGCGCGAACTGGAACGGATGGGGCTGGAACCGGATATTGACCATTATGAAGTGGTTTATACGGCTCCGCTGCTTCCCTACAAGGATCAGAATACGATGTTGGAGGAACTGTATGCGAAATTCAATGTTTCCCGCCCTGATGATTTTACTGGGCATAGTCTTTCTGTGTCTGACATCGTGGCTTTACGGCAGAATGGTGTTGTAAGCTGTCACTATGTGGATTCCATCGGCTTCCAGGAGCTGCCCGGATTTTTGAAACCGGAGAATTATCTGAAAGCCGCAGAAATGGCAATGGAAGACGATTACGGTATGATTGACGGCGTAATCAATAACGGAAAGAAGGAAGAACCGGCGGAGAAAGCATCGGTTCTGGATCAGCTGAAGGAAAAGCAGGAGGCGGTGCCGCCTGCACCGCCTCGTAGGTGCTGCGAAGAAAAGGAGTTATAAATGCGTTTTACGGATGACGAATGGATGCTCATGATGCTTTACAGTCCTGGCACACGGACAGGGCTGATTGCAGAGCTTCAGATGATGCAGAAAAGTCTGACCGGCAGAGATAGAAACCTGCGCAGGTGGACGGCCTCGCTGCTTGCGAAACTGGCAGAGATGACGGATGCAGAATATGAGGCACTGGATTTGTATCCAGACGAATAAAGGAGAGGAGGAAAAAATAGATGATGACGAAAACGGCTTATTATATGCAGATGGCGCAGGAAGCTGCGGCACAGATCACTGGCAGCAAAGAGCAGTGGACAGCGTTTCTGACCACATCCGCACGGCTTTATAAGTATCCTTTTGCGGAGCAGCTGATGATCTATAAGCAGAGACCAGAAGCGACGGCCTGTGCAGAGTACGATCTCTGGAATGATCGGATGAACCGCTATGTGAAGCGTGGCTCCAAGGGCATTGCTCTTTTGGACATGCGCGGCGAGCAGCCGAAACTGCGGTATGTATTTGATGTGGCAGATACCGGAGAACGGAAGAATTCCCGACCGGTACAGCTCTGGAAAATGAATGCGGAGCATGAGCAGCCAATCATTCGCGCACTGGATACAGCATTTGATGTTTCTGCCGGTGCTGGGTCTCTGGAAAATCATATCATGGAAGCGGCAGAACGCCTTGCAAGGGATTACTGGGAGGAAAACCGCAGGCAGATCAGTGACATCGTTGCAGATTCCTATCTGGAAGGATATGATGAACTCAACATCGGAGCTTCCTTTAAGAGAGCTGCCGCTGTCAGCATCGCATATTCCGTCTTTACCCGGACGGTGGGCAATGCAGATGACTATTTTGAGCACGAGGATTTTCTGGACATCTTTGATTTTAATACGCAGGCTGCCGCCAATGTGCTGGGAACTGCGGTCAGCGAAATGTCCAGCCAGATCTTCCGGGAAATTGAACGCACGATCCGAACCTATGAAAGAGATAAGCAGGCAGAAAGGAGCCAAAACTATGATGGAGCTGAATTACACGAAGAACGGCGATTACCTGATTCCGGACATCCAGTTGTCGGTGCAGGAACAGAAGCCCCTGGGCAAGTACGGGAGGATGCGCAGAGCGTTTCTGCAGGAGAACAACACGCTGCTGTACAATCACCTGATCCTGACCGAGAAGCTGTACCCGCACCTGTGGGAGATTCAGGAGACCGCGACCGCACGGATGGAGCAGATGATGGCGGATCTTCTGAAAGCGAATCCGGCACCGGACAAGAAATCAAACCAGATGGCCTGGGTGCAGCACATGAACATGCTGAAAGCGCAGGCAGAGGAAGTCATTCTGACGGAACTTATCAACAGTTAAACTTCATGAGTCTGTTTCAGTCCGAAGCAGAGCAGATTCAGAAAATTGATGCGGCGGCAGAAAATGCAGCCAAAGAAGCGGAGAGCGAAAAGCCCTCCGCTTTTGTCATTTCTGAGGATGAAATCGACCGGATGCTGCGGACAGGCTCCAATTTTGAAGGCGGAAAGATCCGTATTTATGCGCTGTATCAGCAGCAAGGGGACGCAAAAGAACGAGCTGCATTCTTGAAAGCGGAATACGGTCTCGGTGGCCACAGCTATACCTTTATGGATGGCAGTCGCGGTTTTGCCGATTATAACGGAAGAGGTATTCTGCTTCGCAATTATGACCATGACCGGGAAGTGCGACTCACATGGTCGGCGGTGGATAAGCGGTTAGACCGGCTTGTGGAAAATGATCAGTACCTGACCGCGCTGGAAATGGAAGAGTATCGGAAGCTGGAGCAGGAATACGGCGCGCCGCTTCCTATGCCGACTGCCGCCCATGTGTTTCCGCCAACGCCACCGGAACGCTACGATACCGGAAATGAGCATGTGGACAACATGCTGAATACGGCTGCGGATGTATATGCCCGGAGTGAACTGGCGGCACCACAGCGGTTTACCGTGATGGAGACAGACGATGGTTATGCGGTCTGGGATGATATTCAGGACGGCATTCATGTGGAGCCGGATGGCGTCAGCGAAGAGTTTACCAGCGAATGGGAGGCAGAGACCTACCGCCAGCAGTTGATTGAAAAAGTTCAGGAACGGGAAGCAAAAGACTGGCTCTATGTTGAACAGAGCAAGCAGAATTTGCAGCAGGACATTCCATTCCCAGATGTGGAATCCGAAGAAGTACAGGAATCGGCTCACGCAGAGACAGATCCTCTGGTACTGGAAATGCAGGAACACGCCAGCGAACTTTCCAGAGAGTCTGGCTATGCACCGGATGAACGGTTTGTGGTCACAATGACCGGCGAGAACTTCCCGGATTCTAAGGATGCGTTTGCCATCTGGGATTATGTCAAAGAAGAGTATTACGGATATTCAGACGGAAAAGTGCAGACATTTGCCGATTATGTGAGTGCATCAGAGGCGTTGCAGGAGATTCGCGGCAGGAACATGGAGGCTGAAAAAGAGCCTGCAACTGTGCAGCCAGAACCCGCAGCTCCGGTGCAGCCGGATTATCGCGTTGGCGATACGCTGTATCTGGACGGAAAGGCATTTACGATTGAAAAAGTCGGGCTTTTCGATGTGGAACTTCGGGACCCGGATTCCGTGTATCCGATCTTCCGCTCGGAAAGCAAGGAAAATCTGGCAAGAATTTTGGGGCATGAGGAAAATGTTCACCTGCACAATCTGGTGGTTGATCTGAATTCTGGAAAAGAAGAAGCGTTCCGGGCAGGGCATGAAGCAAAACATGCGGAGAACTACCGCATCAACAGCTTTCACCTCGGCGAAGGCAGTCCTAAGCAGAAATTCCGTGCCAACATGGATGCCATCTACACGCTGAAAGCCTTAGAAAATCAGCATAGGGATGCGACACCGGAGGAACAGGAAACGCTGGCCAATTATGTCGGCTGGGGTGGGCTGGCAGATGCCTTTGACGCAGAGAAAACTGCCTGGACAGGCGAATATAAGGAGCTGAAAGCAGCTCTTACGGAAGAAGAATATGCCGCAGCCAGGGCTTCGACTCTGAATGCGCATTACACCAGCCCTACCGTGATCCGTGCAATCTATGAGGCATTGGACGGTATGGGATTTGAGAAAGGCAATATTCTGGAACCGTCGATGGGTGTCGGCAACTTCTTCGGTATGCTGCCGGATTCCATGCTGGGAAGCAGACTGTATGGTGTGGAACTGGATTCCATCACCGGGCGCATTGCGCAAAAGCTGTATCCGCAGGCAGAAATCAAGGTGGCAGGCTTTGAAACCACCGACCGGCGCGACTTCTATGATCTGGCCGTGGGCAATGTGCCCTTTGGCAACTACCGTGTCAGCGATAAGCCCTATGATAAACTCGGATTTTCTATCCACAACTATTTCTTTGCCAAGGCATTGGATCAGGTTCGTCCCGGTGGTGTGGTCGCTTTTGTGACAAGCCGTTACACGATGGATTCCAAGAATCCGGACGCGCGAAAGTATCTGGCGCAACGGGCAGAACTGCTGGGAGCCATTCGACTTCCTAACAACGCATTCCGTGCCAATGCCGGTACAGATGTAGTGTCGGATATCATTTTTCTGCAAAAGAGAGACCATCCCATTGATATCGAACCGGATTGGGTGCATCTGGGGCTGATATCGGAGGGTATTACCCTCAACAGCTATTTTGTTGACCACCCGGAAATGGTGCTGGGTGAGATTACAACGGAAAGTACCCAGTACGGCAAGGAAGAATGTACGGTCATTCCGATTCCGGATGAGGATCTGGGAGACCAGCTGCATGAGGCGGTGCAGCACATCGGCGGTCACTATGAAGCACAGGAGCTGGCACCGGAGGAGGAGTTGTCCTTGCAGGGCGAAACTATTCCGGCAGACCCCAATGTCAAGAACTTCTCCTATGCCGTAGTGGATGGGGATGTCTACTTCCGTGAGAACAGCATCATGCGGAAGGCTGACCTTTCTGCGACAGCCACCGGCAGGATCAAAGGCATGGTGGAGCTTCGCACCATTGTGCAGGAACTGATCGACTATCAGCTGAACGATTACCCGGAGGAAGCGATTGCCCAGAAACAGCGGGAACTGAATGTAGCCTATGACCGATTCGCCGATCAGTATGGGCTTATCAACTCCCGTGCAAATGCGCAGGCTTTTTCAGAAGATTCGTCTTATTATCTGCTCTGCTCTCTGGAAAATGTAGATGAAAACGGCAGGCTGGAATCCAAGGCGGATATGTTCACCAAACGGACGATTCGACCGGAACGGGCTGTTACCAGCGTAGATACTCCGGCAGAGGCTCTGGCAATCTCCATCGGAGAGCGCGGCAAAGTGGATTTGCCCTATATGTCGGAGCTTTTAGGTACACCGGGAGAATTTGAAAAAATCCAGCAGGAACTGCATGGTGTCATTTTCAAAGACCCGATGACGCAGGGCGGCGAGGAAACCGGCTGGGTGACGGCTGATGAATATCTGTCCGGCAATGTCCGGGAAAAACTCCGCGTGGCAGAACTGGCTGCGGCTTCTGACCCTGCCTTTGCGGTAAACACGGAATATTTGAAGAAAGCACAGCCGAAAGACCTGGATGCGTCGGAGATTGATGTGCGCCTTGGTGCCACATGGGTCAATCGGGATTATATCCAGCAGTTTATGGAAGAAACCTTTGAACCGCCGTTCTATCTGCGCAGAAATATTGAAGTGAAATTCTCTCCCATGACGGCAGAATGGCAGATCACCGGTAAGAGTACACCGAGCCGGAATGATGTTCATGCCTATATGACCTACGGCACCAGCCGTGCCAATGCCTATCGAATTCTGGAGGATACGCTGAATCTGCGGGATATTCGTATTTACGATACCGTGGAGGATGCAGACGGCAAGCAGAAGCGGGTTCTGAATAAAAAGGAGACCACCCTCGCCCAGCAGAAACAGCAGGCCATTAAGGATGCGTTCCAGAACTGGGTGTGGAAAGACCCTTATCGCCGTGCGGACCTGGTGGAAAAGTATAACGAGCTGTTCAACAGTACCCGTCCTCGTGAGTACGATGGCTCCCACATCCGCTTTGGCGGCATGAATCCGGAAATCCGGCTGCGGGAACACCAGCAGAATGCCATTGCTCATGTGCTGTACGGTGGCAATACACTGCTGGCCCACGAAGTGGGTGCCGGTAAGACTTTCGAGATGGCCGCTTCTGCTATGGAGGCAAAACGGCTGGGACTGTGCCAGAAATCCATGTTTGTCGTTCCGAATCATTTGACCCTTCAGTGGGCAAACGAGTTTCTGCGCCTGTATCCGAGTGCAAAACTGCTGGTGGCAAGCAAAAAGGACTTTGAAACGGCCCGCAGAAAGAAGTTCTGCGCACGAATTGCTACTGGTGATTACGATGCAGTCATCATCGGGCATTCCCAGTTTGAGAAAATTCCGGTGTCCGCAGAACGGCAGGAGCGGATTTTGACTGCCCAGATTGATGAAATCGAAAACGCCATTGCTGAGATGAAATCCCAGAATGGCGAACGTTTCTCCATCAAACAGATGGAAAAGACCCGGAAAGGATTGGAGGCGAGATTGGAGAAACTCCGGGCAACCGACCGAAAAGACGATGTGATTACCTTTGAGCAGCTGGGCGTAGACCGACTGTTTGTAGACGAAGCACATGCCTTTAAGAATCTGTTCCTCTACACAAAAATGCGCAATGTTGCAGGCTTGTCCACATCGGAAGCGCAGAAATCTTCGGATATGTTTATGAAGTGCCAATATATGGACGAGTTGACAGGCGGGCGCGGCATCATTTTTGCGACCGGCACCCCGGTTAGCAACAGCATGACGGAGCTTTACACCATGATGCGGTATCTCCAGTACGGCACGTTGCAGCAGAAAGGGCTGACCCATTTCGACAGCTGGGCTTCTACCTTTGGTGAGACCACCACAGCCATTGAGCTGGCACCGGAGGGCTATACTTTAATAGGACGATAAAATTAACTGTCCTAAATTGAAAATACATAAGGAAGGAGGTTAAGAGAATGTCAAGGACTTCAAAGATTACAGCACTTTATGAGAGATTATCAAGAGATGATGACCTGAATGGCGAGAGTAATTCCATTACCAATCAGAAAAAATACCTCGAAGATTATGCCCGTAGAAATGGCTTTGAGAACATCCGCCATTTTACTGACGATGGTTTTTCGGGTGTAAATTTCAATCGCCCAGGCTTTCAGTCTTTGATAAAAGAAGTTGAAGCAGGCAATGTCGGAACATTGATTGTTAAGGATATGAGCCGATTAGGGCGAAACTATCTGCAAGTCGGATTTTATACGGAAATTCTGTTTCCGCAGAAAGATGTCCGTTTTCTTGCAATCAACAACAGCATTGACAGCAACAATGCTTCGGATAATGATTTTGCTCCGTTTTTGAATATTATGAACGAATTTTATGCCAAAGACACGAGCAATAAAATCAAGGCTGTATTTGATGCCCGAATGAAAGACGGAAAGCGTTGTAGCGGTTCAATCCCTTATGGATATAACCGATTGCCGAGCGATAAGCAGACGCTTGTTGTTGACCCTGTGGCTTCTGAGGTGGTAAAGCGTATCTTTCTGCTTGCCAATGAGGGCAAAAGTCCACGAGCCATAGCGGAAATACTGACCGAAGAAAAGGTTTTAATTCCTGCCGCATATGCAAAGGAATATCACCCAGAACAGTACAACGGGATTAAGTTTGCAGACCCTTATATTTGGGGCATATCTGCCATTAGAACGATTTTAAGCAGGCAGGAATATCTTGGACATACTGTTTTGAGAAAGTCGGTCAGCACCAATTTTAAATTGCATAAGAGAAAGACTACCGATGAAGATGAGCAGTATGTGTTTTATAACACCCACGAGCCTATCATATCGCAGGAACTTTGGGACAGCGTTCAGAAGCGAAAGAAACGAGTGAACAGAGCTGCGGCAAGAGGTACACATACCAACCGATTAAGCGGTTATCTGTACTGTGCCGACTGTGGCAGGAGAATGACTTTGCAAACGCATTATAGCAAGAAAGACGGTTCTGTTCAGTATTCTTACCGTTGCGGCGGATATGCAAGCAAAGTAAACTCCTGCTCTGCCCATACGATTAGTGCTGATAATGTTGAAGCCTTGATATTATCGGCAGTTAAACGCTTTTCAAGATTTGTTCTGAATGATGAAAAAGCCTTTGCTTTGGAACTGCAATCCCTTTGGAAAGATAAGCAAGAGGAAAAGCCGAAGCACAATCAATCGGAGTTGAAACGCTGTCAGAAACGCTATGACGAACTCTCTACGCTCATTCGTGGCTTGTATGAAAATCTTATATCGGGATTGCTACCCGAAAGGCAATACAAGCAACTGATGAAGCAGTATGACGATGAACAGGCTGAATTGGAAGCGAAAATGGAAACGATGAAAAAGGAACTTTCTGAAGAAAAAGACAGCACTATGGATATTCAGCATTTTATATCGCTGATACGCAAGTACAAAAATCCTACGGAAGTTTCTGATTTGATGTTTACCGAACTCATTGACAAGATTGTGGTGTATGAAGCCGAGGGTGTGGGAAAAGCAAAGACACAAAAGGTTGATATTTACTTCAATTATGTCGGACAGGTCGATATTGCCTACACCGAGGAAGAACTTGCCGAGATAAAAGAGCAGGAAGAACAGGAAGAAAAGAAGCGATTGGAGAAACAGCGTCAGCGTGAAAAAGCCTATCGAGAGAAGCGAAAGGCAAAAAAACTTGCTGAAAACGGTGGCGAAATCGTCAAAACAAAGGTATGTCCTCATTGTGGGAAAGAGTTTACCCCTACAAGCAACCGACAGATTTTCTGTTCAAAGGATTGCTGCTATCAGGCAAGGCAGGATAAGACAAAAGCCGATAGAGAAGCGGAAAAAGGAAGTCATTATTATCGTCAGCGTGTATGTGCTGTGTGTGGCAGTACTTACTGGCCTACACACAGTCAGCAGAAATTCTGTTCCGAGGAATGTAAAAAGGTAAATCACAATAAGAAAACCTTGGAGTTTTACTACAAGAAGCAAAAGGAGAAAGAACTATGCAAAGATTTATTACAGACGAAAGAACAGGTATCCGATACGAACTCATCGGAGATTACTATTATCCCTGCCTGACAGTAGAGAAAAGTCCTCCCCTTTCAAAATATGGTCGATTGCGGCAACGATATTTGAGGGAACATAAGCGTGTGCTATATTTTAATCTGCTGACAAGCGGAAAGTTATATGAACACCTTGCCGAAATTGATACTTCGGCTCGTGATATGGCGGAATATCTGATAAAGGAAATGGCAAAGAAGCAGGGTGTAACGGAAGAACTGAAAGCAACGGATATGATGAGATGGATAGGATTGATGAATAACATTCGAACCTGTGCCGATGAGATTGTATTGAATGATATTGTGTATTCCTAACGGATACCAACCGAAGAAGAACTGCTGTCAAACCGATGGCAGTTTTTCTTTTTCGGCAAGTATTCAAGAAGTCATTAAGTCGTGAGTATAATCGAAGTGGTAGAAAAATTCGTAAAGATGTGGTACAATACTTTTGCTTGTGAGCGACAAATCGGAATTTGTGGAGAGATTTCTTGAACTTTCCTTATTTTACGGGCTTTC